>Ga0209382_10000263_pt1 | contig 84979 bp, 86 predicted proteins | sample SoiMetdeltSBSDD5_FD_187599 | JGI IMG/M metagenome (GOLD analysis project Ga0209382, IMG submission 187599) | Bulk soil microbial communities from a Populus tree surrounding site in Tennessee, USA - Soil MetaG P. deltoides SBSDD5 (SPAdes) (version 2) | ecosystem: Environmental > Terrestrial >... | reverse complement strand
GGTCGGTTCAGTGTCGGCGATACGATCAGCGAGCAGCAACATCGGGTCGTCCTCCAGGTTGAGTGGGTTGCGCAACCTCCAGTCTGGACCTGGACTCGGTCGCTATCCACTCCCCATGGAATCTTCGCTGCGCTCGCAATGACGCGGCCGGCGATCGCAACGAAACTCATCAGACGCGCATGCGGACCAGCGCGCGCATGACGGCGGAAGGACTTCGGCCGGCGGTCGCCACTTCTGCGCTGCGACGCCGCTCGCGATTGCCGGAGCCGGTGGCCGGATGGCTGCTGATGCTGCCGGCGATCACGCTGCTGCTGATGCTCACGCTCTATCCGGTGCTCTACGGGGCTTGGCTCGGCTTCCACAGCAAGCACTCGTTCTTTCCCGAGCAGAGCTTCGTCGGCTTTGGCAACTACGCCTACATCCTGCAGGACGAGGAGTTCTGGAAGAGCGTCTGGCGCGGCACCGTCTACGCGCTGAGCACGATCGTGCTGCAGATCGTGATCGGCGTCGGCGCGGCCCTCCTGCTCAACGAGATGTTCCCCGGGCGGAGCATCCTGCGCGCGATCGTGATCTTCCCCTACGTGATCCCGACCGCGGTCGCCGTGATCCTGTGGAAGTGGCTGCTCAACAGCCAGTTCGGGCTCATCAACTACCTGATCGAGCGCGCCGGCCTCGTCGAGCACCCGATCAGCTGGATGGGCAAGGACTGGATCATGATCTCGCTGATCCTGGTCAGCGTCTGGCAGTTCTTCCCGTTCGTGGTCATCGGCGTGCTCGCGCGGCTGCAGACGATCCCGCCCGAGCTCTACGACGCCGCCGCCGTCGACGGTGCCAATGCGCTGCAGCGCTTCTTCTATGTGACGCTGCCGCAGCTCGCGAGCGTGCTGTTCGTGATCGTGCTGCTGCGCTCGATCTGGATGTTTACGAAATTCGACACGCCGTGGCTGATGATCCAGGGCGGCGGCGCCGAGACCTACATCCGCACGCTGCCGGTCTACACCTACATGCGCACCTTCGCCTATTACGAAGCCGGCAAGGGCGCCGCCATGGCGGTGCTGATGTTCCTGATGCTGGCGGCGGCGTCCGCGCTCTACTTCCGGATCTGGCGGCGGGAGGAGAACCTGTGAGCACCGGCGCCTCCGCCTGGCGCACCGCGATGGTGTGGCTCGCCGCGCTTGCGCTGTTCCTGTTCACGGCGTTTCCGCTGCTGTGGATGGCCTCGACCGCGTTCAAGGTATCGAACGAGATCTTCGCGACGCCGCCGACGCTGTGGCCGCGCACGTTCACGCTCGCGAACGTCGAGCGGCTGTTCTCCGAGACGCGGTTCCTCAGCTATCTGGTCAACAGCTTCACCGTCGCGCTGGCGACCGCCGGCTTGACGCTCGTCGTCTCGACCCCCGCCGCCTACAGCCTGACGCGCTTCCGCTTCGCCGGCCGCGACAAGGTCGCGGCGCTGATCCTGTTCACCTACATGTTCGCGCCGATCATGATCATCATCCCGTTCTACGTGATGATGCGCTTCCTCGGCCTCAACAACACCCATGTCGGGCTGGTGCTCGCCTATACGGCGTTCTGCCTGCCGTTCAATCTCTGGCTCCTGCGCACGTTCTTTCAGGGCATCCCGATCGACATCGAGCAGGCGGCGCTGATCGACGGCGCCAACCGGTTGCAGGCGGTCGTCTACGTGGTGGTGCCGCTGGCGCTGCCGGGCGTGGTCGCGACCGGCATCTTCACCTTCATCCTGGCCTGGAACGATTACATCTTCGCCCGCGTGCTGATCGGCGCCGACGAGCTCAAGACGCTGCCGGTCGGCATCGCCGATCTCTACAACGCCAGCGTCGTCGACTGGGGCATGATCATGGCGGCCGGGCTGCTGGTGATCGCGCCGGTGCTCGCGGTGTTCGTGTTTATTCAAAGGTACATGGTCGCCGGCTGGGGCGCCGGCGGCGTCAAGGGGTAAGGCCCAGCGGGCGAGCGGCGGGCTAAAACGGGGACCAAGATAGTCTTGCGACTCGGCAACCGCAGATCGGCCCTGCGATGCAATTTGAACGTGCTGGCAGATTTCTACTCAGTAAACCGGCGGCCGCGGGGACGAACGTTTCGCCCTGCGGAATTTGAAAATACAACATGCAAGGGACTCGGTGTTCCCCTGACGCAAATTCCCGCGAATTGGATCCGGCTCCCCCCGCTCCCGGCCGGCGTCCGCGGGGAATGACACGGGGAGTTCCAGCCCTGATGCCCCCGCGCGCGGCCCATGCCCTCGTCATCTCGGATGGCGCTCGCTAGGTTGCGGCCCGACCAGGAACCGGAGGGATGAATGGCCAACAAGATCGATCTGGCGGGCCGCGTCGCGGTCGTGACCGGCGGCGCGCAGGGGATCGGGCGCGCCGTGGTCGAGCGTTTTCTCGATTCCGGCGCGACCGTTGCGATCTGGGATCGCGACCAGAAGCTCGCGGCCGCAACCGCCACCGAGCTCAGCAACCGCGGGCCGGTGCGCGCGATCCCGGTCGACGTGACCAGGCTTGCCCAGGTCGAGCGCGCGCGCGACGAGACCGTTGCGGCCTTCAAGCGCATCGACATCCTGGTCAACAATGCCGGCATCGCCGGCCCCAACGCCAAGACCTGGGAGTATGCGCCGGAAGCGTGGGCGCAGGTGATGGCGGTCAACCTCGACAGCCAGTTCCATTGCTGCCGCGCGATCGTGCCCGGCATGATCGCGCAGAACTACGGCCGCATCGTCAACGTGGCCTCGATCGCCGGCAAGGAGGGCAACCCCAATGCGGCGGCCTACTCGGTCTCGAAGGCCGGCGTGATCGCGCTCACCAAGTCGCTCGGCAAGGAGCTGGCGGACTACGACATCGCCGTGAACTGCGTCACGCCGGCGGCCGCCAAGACCGCGATTTTTTCGCAGATCACGCAGCAGCACATCGATTTCATGCTGTCGAAGATTCCGCGCGGGCGCTTCGTCACCGTCGACGAGATCGCCTCGCTGATCGCGTTCTGCGCCTCGGCCGACTGCTCGTTCACCACCGGCGCGGTGTTCGACATTTCCGGCGGCCGCGCGACGTATTGATCCCCGTCATGCCCGGCCCTGTGCCGGGCATCCACGTTTTCTTGCGCACTGAAGGCAAGACATGGATGGCCGGGCCAAGCCCGGCCATGACGAAAGGGAATTCCTCGTTCGATGACCCGGTCCGATAGCCCGCCGCAACCTTCTGACCCCGCCCGCGAGCAGCGGCGGCGGCTCAAGGGCATCGCGCTGATGACCGGCGCGGTCGCCGGCTTCTCCTGCATCGACGCCTCCGCCAAGTTCCTCATCAACCACATGGACATCGCGCAGGTGGTGTGGGCGCGCTACGCGTTCGCGTTCATCTTCTCGCTGTTCATCTCCAACCCGTTCACGCACCCGGCGCTGATGCGCACCAGCCGGCCCTGGCTGCAGATCGGGCGCTCCGCGCTGCTGGTGCTCTCGACCGCGCTCAACGTCGTGGCGCTGCGCTACCTGCAGCTCGACCAGACCGTCTCGATCATGTTCTCGACGCCGTTCCTGGTCGCGATCCTGGCCGGGCCGCTGCTCGGCGAATGGATCGGCCCCCGGCGCTGGGCCGCGATCTCGATCGGCTTTGTCGGCGTGATCCTGGTGATGCGTCCCGGCCTGGGCGGCATCCACCCGGCGGCTGCGTTCACGGTCATCGGCACGATCCTCTATTCGGTCTACCTGATCACGACGCGCGTGCTCTCGCGCACCGATTCGACCGCGACCACGGTGTTCTATTCGAACGTCGTCGGCTTCGTCGCCATGAGCGCCGCGCTGCCGTTGGTGTGGACGACGCCGAAGGATCCGGTGGTCGCGGTCACGATGGTGGCGATCGGCGGCTTCGGCGCGCTCGGCCACTACCTGTTGATCGCCGCGCATCGGCTGGCGCCGGCGCCGATCCTGGCGCCCTTCATCTACAGCCAGCTGGTGTGGATGGTGGCGCTCGGCTATCTGGTGTTCGGCGACGTGCCGAACCGCTGGACCCTCATCGGCGCCTCGATCGTGATCGCGTCCGGCCTCTATCTGTTGTTCCGCGAGCGCCAGCTCAAGAGACAAGGCCGGTGAGCTATCCGGCGGGCCGTCATTGCGAGTTGCGTCAGCGACGGTGTGTCAGCCATGTCCCCGAACACCCGTTAGTCATCTCCCCGAGCTGAACACTTCGCTCGCAATGACGGCCTCAAGCCAACCAGTTCTCTACGGCGAGACCGGGAATGCGGGAGAATTCACGGTCGTTATTCGTGACAAGCGTACAGTTCAACGCCATCGCATGCGCCGCGATGAGGAGGTCATTGCCTCCGATCACACGGCCCGTGCTCTCCAGATAGGCGCGCAACGTTCCGTAAAGCGTGTCCGTCGGTGCCTCGACTGGGCGCACGCTGATCCGGCCAAGCACAGCCTCGACCTCGGCAGCGAGGCGAGTCGAGCCCTTCTTGGCCGTGCCGTATCGCAGTTCGGCTGCCACGATGATGCTGGTGCAGATCCGGCTGTCGCCGACCAGTGCAATGCGGGCTCCCGCCGCGCCGCGCGGATGGCGTAGCAAGTGCGAAATGATGTTGGTGTCGAGCAGGAACTGCGCCATCAAAAATCCACCGGCTCGGGAGGCGGATCGTCGATGGCGGGGAGCTCTTCATCGAACGGCTCGACGGTTGCCAGATAGTTGACAAGCGACCGCGCCCGCAACGGCTCGATGATCAGTCGTTCGCCCTCGCGCCGCATGATCGCTTCATGCCCCGGGAGCTCGAACTCGCGCGGGATGCGGATGGCTTGGTTTCGCCCGTTCTTGAAAAGCTTGACGCGGCGCTCTGCTGCCATGCACTCTCCTGGCATATGCCGCCGACATATGCCAGCTCGCTTTAGCTGTCAATGCCGTGAAGAAGATCGCAGGCGAGTTCCTCGTGCGCTGGGGCTGCGAATGATCTCCGACGCGAAGCTTGGCGCGCAACGTGCTATGAGCGGCCCTCGCCGCCGTTTACCCGGCGGCCGACCCAGTCAAGGAGATAGAGCTAGATGGCTGCCGACAAGGCCGACGTGCTGTTCATCGGTCCGCCCAGGACCCACCTGCTCGACCAGCTTGCGAAGACGTTCACGGTTCACCAAGCGGCCAACCAGGCGGAAGTCGGCGACGCGCTGGCGGCGCGCCTTGCCCCGCAGCTCAAATACGTCGCAGTCGGCGGCCATCCCGGCAGCATCGGCGGCGACCTGATGCAGAAGCTGCCGCGGCTCGAGATCGTGTCGAGCTTCGGCGTCGGCTACGACAATGTCGACACCAAGTACGCCGGCGCGCACGGGATCACGGTCACCAACACGCCGGACGTGCTCAACGAGGAGGTCGCCGACACCGCGCTCGGGCTGCTGCTCAGTACGGTGCGGCAGCTGCCGCAGATCGATCGCTACCTGCGCGCCGGCCAGTGGGTCGTGAACGGCGACTACGCGCTGACGCAGTCGCTGCGCGACCGCACCGTCGGGATGGTCGGGCTCGGCCGCATCGGCAAGGCGATCGCGCGGCGGCTCGACGCCATGCGGGTCCCGGTCGTGTATCACACGCGCCGCGCCCAGGCCGACGTTCCCTATCGGCATTATCCGAGCCTCCTCGACATGGCGCGCGACGCCGACGTGCTGTTGGTGATCACGCCCGGCGGCGCGGCGACGCGCAACATGATCAACGCCGAGGTGTTGGCAGCGCTCGGCCCGAACGGGATCCTGATCAACATGTCGCGCGGCTCTGTCGTCGACGAGCCGGCGCTGATCAAGGCGCTGCAGCAGCGCACCATCCTCACCGCCGGGCTCGACGTCTACGCCAACGAACCGCACGTGCCGGCCGAGCTGATCGCGATGGACCATGTGGTGCTGTTTCCGCATGTCGGCTCGGCATCGATCCACACCCGACGCGCGATGGAGCAGCTCGTGGTCGACAATCTCGCCGCCTGGAACGCCGGCAAGCCTCCGCTGACCCCGGTGCCGGAAACGCCGGTGCCGGCGAGGCGGCAATGACGTCGTCGTCGCCGAAGGAGGCCGCGTGATCGCCCGCGAAACGAGCGCGCTACGCGCCGCCCTGATCGCCGGCGGCCTGTGGCTGGCGCCGCAGTTCGCATGCGCGCAGGCCCCGCCCGCGAGCGAAGCCGCCAAGGCCGCGGTCGGCCAATGGGAGTTCTCCAATGCGGATCGCGACCGCAGCTGCACGCTCACCCTGCGGGGAACGCCGGCACCGGGCGGGCTCGCGCTCGATTGGGAGCGCAAGTGCGGCGAGCTGTTCCCGTTCACCCGCGAAGCCACCGCCTGGACCGTGGGGGCGCGCGAGGCGATCCACCTGCTCGATCGCGCCGGGCGGACCCTGCTCGAGCTCAGCGAGGTCGAAGGCGGGCTCTACGAGGGCGAGCGGCCCGGCGAGGGCATCCTGTTCCTGCAAAGCGTCGCCGCGGGCGCTGCCGAGCGCACGCCGGAGCAGATGGCGGGCGACTGGGCGTTCGTGCGCGGAACCGGCAAGCCGATCTGCACGATGACGCTGGTCAATAGCGCGGCCGGCCCGGAGACCCTGACGTTGCGGCTGAAGCCCGGTTGCGACGCGCTGGTCACGCGTTTCGGCCCGATCGCGTGGCGCATGGACCGCGGCCAGCTCGTGCTGATGGCGAAGGCGGGCGAGCCCTGGCGGTTCGAGGAAGCCGACGCCATGACCTGGCGCCGGATTCCGGAAGGGCGCCAGCCGCTGCAGCTGGTGCGGCAGTAGCGGCGGGATCTGTCATTTGCGAGAGTCGGCGACGAAGCCGCCGTAGGGATCGGAGGGGGGAGGATCTGCGATGGCAACTTTCGACGTCACGGTACCGATCGATTTGGGCACCCAGTCCGACGGCACCACCGGCGCCGTCGGGACGCTGAGCTGGGCGCTGGCCCAGGCCAATGCCTCGCCCGGGCCGCACACCATCAATATTCAGGTCGACGTCGGGCTCGTTGGACCGCTGTCGCCGATCTTCAACTCAGTGACCATCGAGGGCAACGGCCACACCATCTTCGCCCACGCGACGCGCATCTTCATGGTCGGCGTCGACCTGGCGACGATGAATGACACGTCGGGCACGATCATCGCCGAGCGCCCGCAGGTGGCGATCAACGACCTCACCCTTGCCGGCGGGTTTGCCCAGGGCGGCAACGGCGCCCTCGGCGGCGGCGGCGGGCTCGGCGCCGGCGGCGCGCTGTTCGTCAACCAGTCGGCCGATGTGACGCTGACCAATGTCAGCTTCGCCGACAACCTAGCCATGGGCGGGAGCGGCGCGGGCGGAACCGGCGGCGGCGGCGGGGGGCTTGGCGGTGGCGGCGGGGGAAACGCCGCCGGCAGCGGCGGCGGCATCTTCGGCGAGGGCGGCGGCGGCGAGAACGGTGGCGGCGGCGGCCTCTTCGGCGACGGCGGTGCTGGCAACAGCGCTTCACAGGGAGGAGCCGGAGGAGGAGGAGGATACTCCGGGAACGGGGGATCACTCGGCAGCAGTGGCTTCGACGGAGCGTTGCTTATCTCCGGGCTGACCGAAAGCGGGGGCGCCGGCGGCGCCTCCGCCGATCCGCTGAGCCGCGGCGGCGGCGGCCGCTTCTCTGGCAGCCCCGGCACCGGGAGCGACTTTGACGGCTTCGGCGGCTTCGGCGGGGGAGGCGGCGGCGGCGCTGTTGGATTCGGCCAAGACGTCGCCGGTGCCGGCGGTGGCGGCTTCGGCGGCGGCGGCGGTGGCGGCGGCGTCGGTGCCGGCGACGGTGGCTTCGGTGGCGGTGGCGGCGGCGGCCTAGAGCAAGGCCCGATTGACAACCTAGCTGGCGCCGGCGGCTTCGGCGGCGGTGGCGGCAGTGGTGGCTCTGGAGGTAATGGCGGCTTCGGCGGCGGTGCCGGCGCCAGCGCCGGCGCCACGGCGGCGGGCCAACCCGGCTTCGCCGGCGGGGCGGCGACCACCGGCATGAATCCCCAGGGCGGCGGCGGCGGCGCGCTCGGCGGTGCCGTCTTCGTAGTCAAAGGTGGCTCGCTAACAATCAACGGCGATGGGACAAGCCTTCGGGGCGCCGTGATCGGCGGCCCCCCGTCGGGGACGGGCCAAGCCTTCGGCTCCGGCTTCTTCGTCCAGGGCTCGGAACTGACCTTCGGCGGGAGCGGCACCTACATCGTCGCCGACGACATCGCCGACCAGGACGGATCGGGCGGCGCAACCGCCTCGGACGGTGTCGGCGGCACCGGCGGCTCGACCTCGCTCACCAAGGTCGGGCCCGGCACGCTGATCCTTGGGGGACTCAACGCGTACACCGGCGCGACGACGGTGGCAGGTGGGCTGCTCCTGGTTGACGGCTCGATCGCCAACTCGGCGGTTACCGTCGACGAAGGCACGCTCGGCGGCAACGGCACGACCGGCAATGTGACGGTGGCGCCCAGCGGCGTGCTCGCACCCGGCGCCAGCACCGGCATCCTGCACACGGGCGACCTGTCACTTGCCGCCGGCGCGGACTTCTCCGTCGAGCTCGCCGGCACCGCAGCCGGCACCGGCTACGACCAGGCCGCGGTCGCCGGCGCGGTGAACATTGCCGGCGCGAACCTCGACGTCTCGCCGAGCCTCCGGTTCCATCCGGGCATTGGCACTAGCTTCACCATCCTCGCCAATGATGGCACGGACGCGATCGCCGGCGAGTTCGCCGGGCTCGCGCAAGGGGACACGTTCCGGGCCCGCGACCTTCTGCTCCGGATCGACTACCGCGGCGGCGACGGCAACGACATCACCCTCACCGTGCTCAACGCCATCAGCACCGGCGATTTCAACGCCGACGCCTTCAGCGACATCCTGTGGCGGCACGTCACCGGCACCACCAACATCTTCCTGATGAACGGCGCCACCGTGTTGACCGACGGCAACATCAGCCGGCAGGTCGGCAATACCTGGAAGATCCAGGACAAGAACGACTTCAACGGCGACGGCACCGCCGACATCCTGTGGCGCAACGACAACGGCACCACCAACATCTTCCTGATGAACGGCCACACCGTCTTGACCGACGGCAACATCAGCCAGCAGGTCGACAATACCTGGAAGCTCCAGGACACCGCCGACTTCAACGGCGACGGCAACGCCGACATCCTGTGGCGCAACGACGATGGCACGACCAACATCTACCATCTCAACGGCCACACCGTGTTCGGCGACGGCAACATCAGCGTGCAGGTCGACAACAGCTGGAAGATCGCCGGCGCCGCCGACTTCAACGGCGACGGCAACGCCGACATCTTGTGGCGCAACACCGTCGACGGCAGCTCCAATATCTTCCTGATGAACGCCACCACGGTCTTGACCGACGGCAACATCTCGGCGCAGCTCGACAACAACTGGACGGTGCAGGACACCGCCGACTTCGACGGCGACGGCCATGCCGACATCCTGTTCCGCCACTCCGACGGCACCGCCCGGGTGTTCCTGATGGACGGCCACACGGTGACCGACCGCCTCGACCTGTCGCAGCAGCTCGACAACAGCTGGAAGTTCGAGGACACCGGCGACTTCGATACCGACGGCCATGCCGACATCGCGTGGCGGCACGCCGACGGCACCGTCAAGATCTTCTTCATGGACGGCGCGGTGGTCGACAGCAGTGCCAACACCAGCGTGTCCGTCGACAACACCTGGGAGCTGATCTAACGCCTTCCTCGCGCCTCATCCGTCATTGCGAGGGGCGCGGCGACGACGCAGTCCAGAACCGCGCCGCAGCACAGGATTGCTCCGCTTCGCTCGCAACAACGGTCGAAGGAGCCCGGCTCATCGGCCCGACGACAGCACCGCTGCCACGCGCGCCATCGCGGTTTCCAGCTGCTCGGCATTGCGCGCGAAGCACAGCCGCAGAAAGCCCTCGCCGCCGGCGCCGAAGGCGGTGCCGGGCGCGAGCCCGACATCGGCCTCGTCGATCAGCCGGAAGGCAAGGCGGCGCGTGTCGGTTTCGCCGTCGACCGCGAAGAACAGATAGAACGCGCCGTCGGGCAGCGCGAAGCGGCAACGCCCGGCACCCGCAAGCGCTGCGGCCGCGATGTCGCGGCCGCGCCGGGCGCGGGCGATCTGATGCGCGACAAAGCTCTCGCCGTGCTCGAGCGCCGCCACTGCGGCCCGCTGCATGAACTGGGCGACGCCCGAGGTCGAATACTGGATCAGGTTCTCGATCACCTGGCCGAGCGAGGAATGGGCAGCGATCCAGCCGATGCGCCAGCCGGTCATCGCCCAGTTCTTGGAAAAGGTGTTGACGAACAGGATGCGCTCCTCCGGCTCCATCACGTCGAGATAGGAGGGCGCTCGCGTGCCCTCGCCGTACCAGAACCGCGCATAGGTCTCGTCGGCCACGATCCACAGTCCGTGCCGGCGGGCGAGCGCCAGCGTCGCGCGCAGATCGTCGAGGCTCGCCGTCCAACCGGTGGGGTTGGAAGGCGAGACCATGAACAGCGCGCGGGTGCGCGGAGTAACCGCGCGCGCGAGCCGCTCGTGATCGAGCATCCAGCCGGCATTGCCGAACGTCATCGGCACCTCGACCGGACGAGCCGCCAGGATGCCGGTCGCAGCGGCCGCGTTCGGCCAGGTCGGCGTCGGGATGATGATCTCGTCGCCGGCCGCCACCGTCATCGCAAGCGCGATCTGGATCGCCTGCATGCCGGAGCCGGTGACGAAGAACGACTCGGGCGAAAACTCGCGGCCGTAGAGCCGGCCGTGGTAGTGCGCCAGCGCGTCGCGCAGCTTGGGTATGCCGCGCTGCCAGGTGTAGAACGTCTCGCCGGCGGCAAGCGAGCGGGTGGCGGCCTCGGCAATGAAGGCCGGCGTCGGCAGGTCGCCCTCGCCCGCCCACAGCGGCACGATTTCGCGGCGCCCGCGGCCATAGTTCATCACCTCGACGATGCCGCTCTCAGGTGCCGCGCGCGCCGGCGCCGCCAGCGCGTCGGTCAGAGGGGCCGGTTGCGTCTGCAGGGCAGCCTGCGGCATGCGCGTCTCCAAAGATCACCTGTTGAGCGATGCGTGGGCCTAGGGCTGGTCAGATCGTCAGCGCTTGCGCCTCTGTTTTGACCGATGGCGATTCTTCTTCGCCGTTGCGGCCGACGCTGCCAGGCGGAGCTCGGCGACCAGGCGTTGCCGGACCCCGTCGGGCTGCGCGTGGATGGATGACATCAGGTGGCGCAGCGTCCGGCGCAACCCGTGGAGCTGATCGACCAGATCGAGAATCACGTCCACACCTTCGTCATTGATGCCGAGGTCGGATTTGAGGTCCTGGATCAACTGGGCTCTCGCCACATCGATCTCGGCAAACCAGCGTGACCCTTGATCGTGGTGGGGGACGAGCCAACCGGCCGCGATCCACGCGTCCAACGACTGCGTGTTCAGGCGCGCTTGGCGCAGGAACTCGCCGGTATCGAACATTTCATGCCTCCGCCGCTTCGCGCGGTTTCGACGCCTTGCGGGCGCTCCATTGCGCCACGCACTGCTCGAGCTCAGGATCCGGTGTTTCCGGCAGCATCACTTTCAGGGTGGCGTACTCGTCACCGCGCGCGCCGTCGCGACGCGGAACACCTTTGCCCTTCAGCCGCAAGACCCTCCCGCTGCTGGACCACTTCGGTACCGTCGCCGTCACCGGCCCGGTCGGCGTCGGCACTTGGACCTTGCCGCCGAGGATCGCCTCCGCGAGCGAGATCGGCAGCTCCACATGGATATCGTCGTCTTTGCGGCTGAAGATCGGATGCGCCCGCACCGCGATCTCGATCAGCGCATTGCCGGCAGGCCCTCCGCCAATGCCAGGACCTCCCTTGCCGCGCAGCCGCAGAACCTGGCCGTCGCGCGTGCCCGCCGGAATGGTGACTTTCAATGCCGAACCGTCCGGCAGCTGGATTTCCTTGGTCGCGCCGTTGACCGCATCCAGGAAATCCACCTCCAGCCGGTACCGGACATCTGGTCCGGGCATTCGGAGCTTGTCGCGTCCACCGCGGCCGCGGCCCAGGATCTCGGCGAGAATGTCGTCTCCGCCGGCAAGATCCGCGAAACCCGCGTCGTTCGAGTAGTAGTAGCGACGCGTCTCGCCGCCGCCGTCTTCGGCGAAATCGCGATAGTAGCGTTGACGCGGTCGCTCGGCGCCCGAGGCGTCGATCTCGCCGCGATCGAAACGCCCACGCTTGTCGGCATCTCCGAGCAGGTCATAAGCAGCGGTAACTTCCTTGAACTGCTCCTCGGCCTGCTTGTTTCCCGGATTTAGATCAGGGTGCAGTTTCTTGGCGAGCTTGCGATACGCCTTCTGGATATCCTCCTGTGACGCGTCTCGCTGCACATCCAGAACCGTGTAGGGATCGGACGCCAAATCGCTCTCCTTTCGGTAGCTGGGTCGACTTCTGTCTTAAGCGTTTTGTTCCCCCTCGTCGGTCGAATAGGCTTCCATAGCGCGCCCAACTCGTTGCCGTCCAGCGCCAGGGTGCCTGTGCGGAATCGAGGCTGCAGGCGTTGCAGGCTACGAGGATTCGGGAACGTCAGCACGTCTACTTGTGCGCCGACTGGGAACTGTCCAGGCCTTGGCGGGTCCGCGGCTCGCCGGCGATCCCTGCTGCGGCAGCCAACTGATAGATGCCAAGCAGAGTGGCAGAGCTTGACCACCGGACCACCCTCCGGATCATGTCCGCACCTGGCGGATGCGGACGGCGGGCCCCAAAAGAGGTGTTCGGGTTTTGACCCAATAGTGTTGCAAAACTCGATGGACCGCGACTCAAGGGCAATTGAACGCAACAATAGAATCGGCTTGAGCAGCTTCTTGAATCCACAGTGCGCCTAGGCGCCTGATCTTTACTCAATGTTGCTGGCTCGGGCACTCAGAATAGTTTTGCAACACTATTGACCCCCAAAGCGGACATCCCGCGAATCATGCGGATCGATCTGGCGACGGCAGTTGGGTGCGTCTGTAAGCGAGTGCGATGCCGCGAGCGGTCGCCCGAAGCCAAAAATGACAAACGGTTTGCCCCAGTTCCGTGAGCCGGGCGGTATGCTGTCGCCGGAGCTCTGGCTTGGCCCGTCGCCGCAATTACTTGGCGTACTGTTCGTCGCTGACCTTTTCCATCCACTCGACGTTCTTGCCATCGACCATGTTCGTAATGGCGATATGGCCCATGGAATTGGTCGCCGTGGCGCCGTGCCAGTGCTTCACTCCCGGCGGACACCAGACCACATCCCCTGGCTTGATCTCACGCTTCGAGTACCCTTCTTCCTGCACCCATCCCGTCCCAAAAGTGACAATGAGGATTTGGCCAGCAGGATGAGTATGCCATGCGGAGCGGGCGCCCGGCTCGAACGTGACGTGGCCTCCCGTCGAGGGCATGTGGGCGTTTGCGCCAAACAAGGGGTCAACGGTGACGGACCCCGTGAAATACTCGGCTGGGCCCTTGGTCGAGGGCCGTGAACCGTTCGGCGAGATGTTCTGACCAGCGGCCGGTGCCATACCGAGGCTGAGTGAGATGGCAGCGGCGATGATCGGTTTCATTTTCGTCCCTTTTTTTGGTGATGTGAATTTACGTCGAGTTGTTTCACTCATCGCGGGGTCAGCCTCGGGAGAGCTTAGTCATGCGGCATCCGTTTAGCGCGCGCTCTAGTCGAACCCCCGCGACCTATTCCAAACTCCCGATTTGAGCTCGACGAACTCTTCCGCGAGTTCGTAGCAAACATGCGATTTGCGAGTCGGATCGTCCATCGGGCGCCCCGCTCTTCGCGAGTGCCCATTCCGGAACCTCACCTTCGTGCTTCTCGCTTTGCGCCTGCAGACGATGACCGCCTGGCAACAACGATGAGAGCGGCGGCCGGCCGAATACATCGGCGGGCGGCATGGCCGGTCTCTGGGCGCGCCGGGGCGAGCGTGGGAAAAGAAGCAGGGTGCTGACGAGCTGCGTCGCTCGGCAGCTGAACGTCATGACCGCCAGGAGCAGCGCGCTCGACCATGGCGACCGCGAATGCCAAACGTCGCGCCGCATGACCGCGATGTCGCACCAGTTCAGTAGAATGCGGCGCGAACCGGGCGAACACGTCGCATACATCGCGCATGCTACGGAGGGGGTCATGGACATAGGGCACTCCTCGCCGACAACGTAGGGCCGCGCGGCCGCGCGCCCGTTCGCCATACTTAAGGGAATGCGGTTGTCGCGATAAGTTGCTATAATCTGCATAGTCTTATGAGCAGGTGCGATGAATGCAGCGCGGCAATCTGGATGACCTGCGAGCCTTCGTGGCTGTAGGGGAAGAGCGCAGTTTCACAAAGGCCGCAGCGAAGCTGGGCGTCTCGCAGTCGGCGCTTAGTCACACCATCCGCGAATTCGAGGCCCGCCTCGGATTGCGGCTCCTGACCCGAACGACGCGCAGCGTCTCGCCGACAGAAGCGGGCGAACGCCTGCTTCAGACCGTGGGTCCGCGACTTGAGGAGATCGAGGCCGAGCTGGCGGCCGTACGTGAGCTTCGTGAGAAGCCCGCCGGTACCATTCGGATCACCGCCACCGAATATGCGACCAACGCCGTCCTGCTGCCGAAACTTGCGAAGCTCCTGCGGGACTATCCGGATATCAAAGTCGAGATCATCAGCGACTACGGTCTGACAGATATCGTCGCCCAGCGTTTCGACGCCGGCGTGCGGGATGGTGAGCAAGTAGCCAAGGATATGATCGCCGTGCGTATCGGGCCCGACGCGCGCATGGCGGTCGTCGGAGCGCCATCCTATTTCCGAAATCGACCGGAACCGAAGAAGCCGCAGGACTTGATCGGGCACAACTGCATCAATCTGCGCCTGCCGACCCATGGCGGCTTGTACGCCTGGGAGTTTGAAAAGCGGGGGCATGAGCTGAGAGTGCGTGTCGAAGGCCAACTTATCTTCAACACCACGACCCAGATGCTCACTGCGGCGCTCGCAGGACTCGGCTTGACCTACGTGCCGGAAGGTCTAGTGCAGCCCCATATCGACAAGGGCCGCCTCAAGCGGGTGCTTGAAGACTGGTGCGCTCCATACCCGGGCTACCACCTCTATTACCCAAGCCGACGCCAGCCTTCTGCGGCCTTTGCGCTCCTCGTTGATGCGCTGCGCCACCGAGGCTGACATAAGTCCAGCGCAAGTACGCATCGGCTCTCGCCAATTGGGACAATGCTGCAAGCCGCCCGTCTCAGGGCAAGTGCAAACGCGAATGGGTTCGGGAGGCAGATTGGCGCCCCCAACGCGACTATCGTTTGGGCGATAGCCTCAATAATCGATCGCCCTTCGAAGGACCTTGCGCTCTCGGCGACCTGTTGGTCGTGATGACATACAGTTCGCGTTCAACTGGCATCACGTGTCTGAGGCGGTCCCCTGAGGTGAACACGAGCTTGAGGACTCGAGCCTCCTCGTCGAAGACGTAGAGCCCACGCTTGCCGAGCGCCGCAACAAGCAGCTCCCTCCCGGCAAAGGCCGCTCCGGACGGCGCCCAGGTGTCGCTGCCGGAGTCGAGTATGGGGGGCTCCATCCCGGGTCGCTTTTCGTCTCCGTATATCAAGGGCCAACCAAAGTTGGCTCCAGGTTTTATGAGATTGATCTCGTCATGGCCGATCTGGCCGTGTTCGGCAACGAACAGGTCGCCCGCGTCGTTCCACGCAAGTCCCTGCGGATTCCTGTGGCCGTAGGAGTAGACGTAGGATCCCTCGAAGGGATTGTCCTTCGGCACGCTTCCGTCTTGCGTCATACGCAAAATCTTGCCAGCCAAACTGCCGAGGTCCTGGGGTAGCTCACCCTTTTCAGTCCAGCCCGTCGTGACATACAGATGTCCATCCGGGCCAATCGCGATGCGTCCGCCATTGTAGAGTGGGTGACCGGGTATTCCCGCGAGCAGCACGCGCGTCTCTCGCCACGATTGGCCGTCGAACCGCGCCTGGACGACCTTGTTGGTCAGGCGGGATGCCGACCTATAGGTGTAGTACAGATACGCGCGCCCGCTCGTTTGGAAGTCCGCGGAGAGCGCCATGCCGAGAAGACCGCTTCCGCCGTCGTGTACGATCGGGTCCGAGGTCTGAACTTGGTATCGGTTCAAGCGCCCATTCTCGATTGTTACGATATTTCCACCCGCTTCCGTCATCACGATCTGATTGCCGGCGCGATTGATATCCCATGGGTAGGAGAGGTCATCGCTCACGACCTCCACTAACCAGTCTGCGGTTGTCGTTCGCAGGATCGGCCTTGCGCCAGCCGGCTCCTGCGCGAGCGCAGCCGGAACGGCGAAAGCGCTCACAAGCGAGGCAATCGAAAAGGCGAAGGACAAGTATCTCACTGTTGGCTATTGTCGCTACCTCTCGACTCTTGATCATCCAAGCGCTCGATCTTGACCCCCACAGTTCCGGGCACGTTGAGCGCTTCCACTCCAGCATCCGCCTTGGCAATCAGGATGCTGCCGGGCGACGGGATCGTCTGTCCATCATGACGATAGAAGATCGCCACAGAAGGTCGCGGAGACCAAAGAATGACGTCTCCCACCTCGTAAGTGTGCGACCTCGGCCCGGCTGTCGAGATCACGCGCGGCAACTGCGCGGTCTTCTCTCGACCGAAGAGGTCGCTCATCTTCAGCATCAGCGGGAGAAGCGAAACAAAGTCCCTTGCCGTTTCGTTATCGGCAAGGGTGGCGTTAATCGCCTTACCGTCGACCGCTATGCGTATCCTCATGGTGGTTACCTGCTGCTTGGCTGCACCCTGGGCCGGCGCTTGGCCGGCAGCGTCAATCGAGCCTGTGGTCGCGAGGACAGCGCCGACGAAGGCCGTCGCCACGCTCCGACCCAGAAGCATCGGTTGGGTTGTCATTGCCTTTCTCTGATTCAGTTCTCTCGCGAATACGAAATTTTTCGAACGCTCGGGACCGAACGTTTCAGTGGATGGTGTACCCACCATCGACCACCAGGGCGTGACCGACCATCAGGCTTGCGGCGGAGCTGCAAAGCCAAAGAACAGCATCGGCAATCTCCTCGGGACGACCGAGGCGACCGATCGGTACGTCTTTCAGCATCGCGTCGATGGCATCAGCTTGACCGCCTGCAATCATCTGGTCGGCCATCGGCGTATGAATGAGGCCCGGACACACGGCATTGATGCGAATGCCCCTTGCGGCATTTTCCAGCGCCGCACTTTTGGTGAGTCCGAGCACCCCCATTTTGGCGGCCTGATAGGTTCCGCGGCCGGGAGCGCCCGCAATCGCTCCGATCGAAGAGCAATTCACGATGGCTCCACTTCCTTGCTTGCGCATCTGGCGCAGCTCGAACTTCATGCAACTCCATACGCCGCGGAGATTGATGCCCATCATGCGGTCAAAGTCCTCTCGGGTGGCATCAGCGGTTTCCGCAACAATATTTTGAACGCCGGCATTATTGTAGGCTGCATCCAGCCGGCCAAAAATAGCGATAGTCTGCTCCACCATTGCTTCGACCTGAGCGTCATCGGCGACGTCGCAATGGATAGCGAGCGCTTTGTGACCCTGGGCAGCTAGTTCCTCGGCCGCGGCACGCGCTGCCTTCTCATTCCAGTCCGCCAATGCCACTGCAGCGCCTGCTTCAGCGAAAGCCTTCGCCGTCGCAAGGCCGAGTCCGGACCCGGCGCCTGTAACGAGTGCAACTTTGTTTTCAAACGATATGTTCATAGCCGGTTCCTAACTTCCAAACATCCACGTCCCAAATGCCCTTCGCTGTTGCGCGCCATATTTCAAGGCTAGCGTGGACGCCTCTCAAACACGTCCTTCGCCACCGGCATTGTCGAGAAGACGTTGGGCCACCCGACATAGAAAGCGAAATGCGTGATAGCCTCCGTGATCTCGGGCTGGGTCAGACCATTGGTCATCCCGATATTCAGGTGACCGGTCAACTGAGCGACCTGCCCGGATGCAATCAACGAGCTGACCGTGACGAGGCTGCGATCGCGCGGCGCAAGGCCCGGGCGAAGCCAAAGGTCTCGGAACAGAACATCAGTCGTGTACTGCACGACGCCCGGAAAAACCGCACCGAACAGCTCGCCGACTCGCTTGGCTCGCTCCGCTTCAGCGGCTTCGTTGAGCGCCAACAGGTTCGGCGAAGCGGCGGCAAGCTGATCCGCCGCGATCTTGCGCTCCGCAAAGACATCCTTGGCGACCACGACCGCTGCCATCGCATTCGCCCAGCCCGAATAGAACGCAAGATGCGTAATGACCTCGGATATCTCGGCCGGCTTCACGCCGGTATCGATCGCCAGATTGAGATAGTAGGGCATCTCGATGGTTTGGTTGCGCGCGATGAGAGCGGCGAGTGTCACGATGCTGCGGTCGCGCGGCGTGAGACCCGGACGCTTCCACACCTCGCCGAGCACGCGGTCCTGCGCGTATTTATCCAGCGCCGGTGCGACCATCCGGACATCGTCGCGCGTTAGCATCGCTTTGGCGCTTGGCGCTGCCTTGGGAACCGCTTGAGCGGATGAGCACGCAATCAATGAGAGCGACGCGATCGCCGCAGCTAGCGGTTTCATTTCGACCTCCTGTGGATCAAGCCTGTCGATGCAAGAGCGAGGACGCACCGCTCCCGGAACCTTCCGTGTGAGGGTCTGAAGATAGCCGGGAGGAAGCGTCTTGATTACCAGCCGGACCTCGATAGGACTTATCGTCCTGGCTCACGAGTGAGATCTGCCGGCAACCGAGCTAGCCATGGTACGCTGGTGCTGCCTGCCAATGAACGTGGCTCGGCCTTTATGAACATGCTTCGACAAACCATTGCCAGATTGTGCACCGCATCGACGGGACTGTTCCATCTCGACCGATCGCTGGTCATCGTTGCCGGATTGGGTATGGGGCCGGTTCTTGCGCAACCACCGACGGTACCCGCATCCCCCGCGTTGCAAGCCCGGATCACCGAGTTCGAGGGCCGCATCGCCGAGCTGGCTCGCACAAAGGCAGACGAGCCGGCGCTCAGGCGCCTCTCTCCACAACAACGGCAGGGCCGTGTCGAGTTCGTGATCGGCAATATATTCTTCGTGGCGCTGCACGAGCTCGGCCACGCCGTGGTCTCGGAGTTGAAGGTGCCGGTCCTTGGGCGCGAAGAGGACACCGCGGACGTGTTCGCGATCGGTGCCGCGCTGCGGATCATTGCCAACGAATTCGCTCACCGGATCCTGGTGGGAGCGGCGAGCGGCTGGTTTCTCAGCGCTCGCCGCGCCAAGAAGGAAGGAGAGGCGCCGAGATATTATGAGCGGCATGGGCTCGATAAGCAGCGCGCCTACCACATCGTCTGCCTGATGGTCGGCCACGATCCTGTCCGGTTCAAGGATCTGGCCGACGAGCATAAGCTCCCTGAGGATCGCCGGCAGAGCTGCGGTTGGGACTACGAAACGGGGGCGTGGTCCTGGCACCGGGTGATGGCGCCGCACTTGCGCGCCGCCGGCCAGCCCAAGACCTCGATCGAGGTGATCTATGGCGATGCAGAGGGCACACTCGCGCCATTCGCGCATGCGTTCCGCGAAGTCCGCTTCCTCGAGCTCTTGGCCGAATACGCGGCCTCGCGCTACCTTTGGCCTGCTCCCATCGTCATGGAGATGCGAAGCTGCGGCAACGCGAGCGCGCGCTGGACGATTCCAACCCGCAGACTGCACATCTGCTACGAGTTGGCGCAGGAGTTCGCCGAGCTCTTTGGAGACCTGGAGCAGCCTCGCAAGAGCGCGGGGCGCAGGAGAGACCCGCTGAGGGCACGATAGCCCGTTGCTAACGCTAACTGACCGAGATTTCGTGAAAGGCGCGGTCGCGCGACGCAACCTGTCGTTTGGGGAGCACCCGTCATGAACAAGCAGCAGCAATGGAACATCTGGTACTTCATCGCCGCGTTCTTCCTGCTGATGCTGTTCCAAAGCGTATGGACGACGTGGCGCACCGTCGAGGTGATCCCCTACAGCCGATTTCTCAAGTTGCTCGACGAGAAGCAAATCGTCGAACTCACGATCCACCAGGAGCAGATCACGGGCAAGCTCAAGGAGCCGATCAATGGGCGCCAGCTGTTCGTGACCAACCGGGTGGATCCGGCGTTGGCAGAGCAGATCGAGAAATCGGGCGCCACATTCACCGGAACCGTTCAGCACACCTTTCTCTCGACGCTCCTATCCTGGGTCATGCCGGTGCTGCTCTTCATCGGCATCTGGTATTTCGTCTTCCGCCGCTTCGCCGAACGGCAAGGCCTGGGCGGGCTCATCAACGTCGGCAAGTCCAAAGCCCGCGTCCTGGTCGAGCGAGACACCGGAGTGACATTCGACGATGTGGCCGGCGCCGACGAGGCGAAGGCGGAGCTCATGGAAATCGTCTCGTTCCTCAAGGACAAAGACAAGTACGGCCGGCTCGGCGCGCGCATTCCAAAAGGCGTCCTCCTGGTCGGTCCGCCCGGCACCGGCAAGACCCTGCTGGCCAAGGCGGTGGCCGGCCAGGCCGGCGTGCCGTTCTTCTCGATCTCCGGTTCCGAGTTCGTCGAGATGTTCGTCGGCGTCGGCGCGGCGCGCGTGCGCGACCTGTTCGAACAGGCGCGCAAGGCGGCCCCCTGCATCATCTTCATCGACGAGCTCGATGCGCTCGGCAGGGCGCGCGGCGGCACGTTCGGCGGGCACGACGAGAAGGAGCAGACGCTGAACCAGCTGTTGACCGAACTCGACGGCTTCGATCCACGCGAGGGCATCGTCGTGCTCGGCGCGACCAATCGGCCCGAGGTACTGGATCCGGCGCTCCTGCGGGCCGGCCGTTTCGACCGCCAGATCGTGATCGATCGGCCGGACCGCAACGGGCGCGAAGCGATCCTGCGCGTGCACGTCAAGCGCATCAAGCTCGCCGCCGATGTGCGGCTCGACCAGATCGCCGGCATCACGCCGGGTTTCACCGGGGCCGACCTCGCCAACCTGGTGAACGAGGCGGCGATTGTCGCGACCCGTCGCGGTGGCAGCGAAGTGACGACGGCGGATTTCACCGCGGCCGTCGAGCGCCTGGTCGCCGGTTCCGAACGCAAGGGGCTGCTGCTGCAGCCCCGTGAGCGGGAGGTCGTGGCCTACCACGAAATGGGCCACGCGCTCGCTGCCGCCAACCTTCCCGGCACCGACCCGGTGCACAAGGTATCGATCATCCCGCGCTCGATCGGCGCGCTCGGCTACACCATGCAGCGGCCGACCGACGATCGCTTCCTGATCACCGTCCGGGAGCTGAAGGACCGTATGGTTGTTCTGCTGGCCGGCCGCGCCGCCGAACAGGAGGTATTCGGCGAGGTCTCGACCGGCGCTGCCGACGATCTCGTGAAGGTGACCGATATCGCGCGCCAGATCGTCACGCGCTTCGGCATGACGGAAGCACTCGGGCAAGCCGTGCTGGAGCGCAAGAGCCAAACCTACCTGGGCGACCAGACGATCGGTTTCCGCGAGAAAGACTATTCGGAGGCAACGGCGCGAGAGATCGATCTGGCCGTGAAGAAATTGATCGACGAGAGCTACACGCGCGCGAAAGAGATCTTGATCAAGCGCCGCGCCGTGCTGGACGAGGGCGCGAGGCTTCTGCTCAAGAAGGAGACGCTTACGCCGGAAGACTTCCCACCGCTTGTTCAAGCCGCGCCGCCGCCCGCAAAGGAGAGGGTCAAGGAGCCGCTATGAGTGAGCACGCCTCAGCCGGCTTGATCCTGCTGCAGGTTGCACGAAAGGCCGCCCGCCGAGCTTACCGAACTGGGCGGCCCCCATCGCACAGCAGCGGTCGCCCTCATGGAGGTTGAGGTGACGCGTGTCCCTGCCTCTGCCTTCGCCTGAGCGCAACGGTTGACCCGGCGAAGCAGAAACCCGTTACAGAATGCCGTTTGAGGCTTCGCAGGCCTTGTCCTGCTTGGCGCTCTTAGACCTACTAATCCGGGCCGCGGGCATGAGCACGATATGACTCCGCTGGCTGGCGAGGCGCGGCCCGCGCGCGCGCCGCCGGCCCGCGCTCATTCCTTCGCTTCCTTGGGCAGTTTCGCGGCATCACGCGCCATTTCCAGGCAGGTCAACAGCTCGACATAGCTGCGCACACCGCTGACGTTGGTCGCGGTACCGACGCAGCTGGTCCGGTCGGCCGCCGCGAACTCTGCCCATTGGCCGGCAAGCTGCTCCTGCGCGCGCTGCTCGTCCTTCATGCAGCTCTGCTCAGTGGTCGGCGACTCGGCGGACTCCGCATGGCATGTGCGGCGCACGTCGAATTGCGGAGGACCACCGCGATGATCGCCTGTGTGCGCTGTCCGGTCTGCAGCCGGCGGCGTGGCCGCGCTCGCCTGTGTGACCCGCGCGCATGACACTACGAGATGCATGGCTTCGCGGCCATGCCGGCGGCAGGACGCCGAGCGCTCGTCGTGGAAAGTGGCCGGCGCTCGTCTGGTGCCACAATACGCCGTGAGGACGATCTCCTGCTCTCGGCATTCGAGCGTGCACTCGCCGTCGCCGCAGTCGGCGCGCACGACTCTTAACTCAGAGCCGGCAGCGGCAGGACCTGATGGCCCCTGCGGGCCCGGTGGACCCTGCGAGCCCGCTGGACCCTGCGAGCCGGGGTCGCCGGCCGGCCCGCGTGGTCCGGGCGGGCCGGCGGGCCCGCCAAGCCCTGCCTCGCCCTTCGCGCCCGCCGGGCCGGCGGGCCCTGCTTCACCCTGCGGGCCGCGGGCGCCCTCGAGGCAGCCCATCAGGAGCAGTGGCGCGGCGAGGGCGAATGTGATCGCTAGTCGGTCGAAGCGCATGATCGCGACCTCCATCGTGCAGGACGAACGGTACGACGTTAATTTGGAGTACGTCGCGGCTGCTATTGTACCTTAAGGACAGTACCCGAAACGGCGCAAGGCATGTGGCGTTTGGCTATCTTGGACCGGCACCTCGGCTGTCCGCAAAGAGCCAGGGTGGCAGTGGTGTCAATGCAGTTCGTGAGGCTCGGCTCGCGGCGCCACGCCTTCATGATCTCGCCGTATAGGCGCTGACCCTTGAGATTTTGAATGTTGACCTCGGTCGCTTACGCGCCCGGCCGGGCGCCTGCGCAGCCGCTATGAGTGAGCACGCCTCAGCCGAATTAATCCTGCTGCAGGTTGCACGAAGGGCCGCCCATCTGCCGTGAGCGCTGCTCCGGTCATGCAGCCCGACGCGTTGGGCGCCAGCAGCAGGAGCGGCCCGTCCGGCGCGGTACATGGACGACGAACCGGGCGGCCTGTCGGCTCATGGCCATGCAAATTGCCGCGCAAAACTCGGCGGCTCGCAATGTCCGTGAATGTCATGCGGTGATGGTACGGCGCTCGCGCGCGCCGTCAGCACGGAGCAAAACTCATGCGTCAGCCCGTACGGCAACATCGTGCCCTGTGCGCGATGCCTTCGGGATGCGCTGATGTCGATGCCGTCCGTCCCGACGGCGGCTGCGTGTGTGGGTCCGGGCGCCGTGTGGACGCTGAGAACCATGATCACGATTGCGGCCACAAAGATCGAGCCTACCACGGCACTTGCGCTCAACCAGCGACCAAATGCGTTGGGATCTTTCGTCCACATCTGGACGAAAGCCCGATATTCCCCCTTGGTCATTATCGATCCCCCGTTGGCTGGCGGTGGAACGGCACCGAAAATACCGAGCCGGCGGGCAGCCCGCACTTCACTCTCCCGTTACCCCAGGCGGTGCGCCAGATGCGCTCGTTCATACGGGCGCAGCGGGGCGACGGTGCGCACAGGTGGACAGAACGGATGCCAGCCACGTCAAGGTGACGGCCTCCGATCGCATGGCGACGCCGATTCAGTCGTTGCAGTTGCCGTCATCAGACGGGCGCCTCCGGGCACCATGTCCATATCCCCGGCGACCGCGCACGCGATCGCAGTGGTCCGCGCCTGTGTCCGGGTGTACCGCGGAGCCGGGCCCCGATTGGAACCTCATCCGTTGGGCGGTATTGTTATGCAGCAGCAAGACTGCATGCGGATCGCTCCCGCTCGCAGTTCCGACCGGAGCCTCCGCGCACGATCTTGCCGGCCCTCAAAAGGAGGAGACTGGAAATGACACGCTCGGGTGCAATAGTCGTGCTGATGGGAGCGGCAGCCCTCATGGTGATGCCTACCGCCACGCAAGCGCTGACAGCCAAGGAATGCAGCGCGAAATATCAGGCCGCCAAGGCGGCCGGCACGCTCAAGGGCATGAAGTGGAATGATTTTCGCAAAGCCGAATGCGCCGACGACGCCGCTGCTACGGCGCCTGCCACGCCGGCGGCCACTCCGGCAGCAGCGCCAGCGACCACACAGCGAAGGGCGGCTTCCCCTGCAGCCGCGGCACCGGCAGCGGCAGGAGCCCCGGTGTTCCCAACCGCCGTCGCACCGAAATACGCCAAAGAGCCCGAAGGCAAGGCGCGCATGCATACCTGCCTTGACCAATACAACGCCAATAAGGCGGCCAACGCGAACGGCGGGCTCAAATGGATTCAAAAAGGCGGCGGTTACTACAGCGAATGCAATAAGGCGCTAAAGGGCTAAAGCGGCGGCGGCAATTCACGCTCGGTCACGTGCGCTCAGGCACGTGAGGCAAGGCGGCGGTTATTGCACGTAGACCCCAACCTCCGCTTTGCGCAGCGGGGGGATTTCGTCAGCGCGTCCAGCCAACAAACCCGGGAGGCCATTGCGCTGCCACTCCGCGAAGCCGGCGTGCCGGAGTAGCGAAGGCGTCTGCGAGATTTGGGTGGGGCCAATGCCAGCTCCCGTCCCGATCCCGAAGTTCGCAAATATGACTACCGGCACTGGCGTGCGAAGTTCCGGTTCGAAGGGGCACTGGAGCGGGATGGTTTGCATCGGATTGCCATCCCGCTTCGACCTGGTGCCCTGCGCGTGATCTGTTCCGGAAGCCAGTTCCACTCCTCGGCAAGCGCGCTAGGCCCGCTTCGCCAGCAGGTCCCTGATCTCCTGCAGCAGCTCCTCCGTTTTGGTCAAGGCCGGCACCGGCTTTTCCGCTTCCTCGGCTTTCAGGCGGTTGATCAGCCGCACGACCACGAACAGGCACGCCGCGATGATGAGGAAATTGATCGCGACGGTGATGAAGTTGCCGTAGGCGAGGACCGCGCCCTGCTTCTTCGCGTCGGCGAGCGAGTCGGCGGTGACCGAGCGCGACAGCCGAACGAAGTAGTTGGAGAAATCGAGCCCGCCGGTAATGGCGCCGACGATCGGCATGAAGATGTCCGCCACCAGCGACGCCACGATGGCGCCGAATGCCGCGCCGATGACGACGCCGACCGCGAGGTCGACGACGCTGCCGCGCATCACGAATTTCTTGAATTCCTCAAGCATCTCGCCCTCCCGTCGCTCAGCGGTATCTTCGCCGCGGCCCTCACGACTCGAAGGCCAAGAAGGATTCTGCCGAATTATGGAATGCTTGAACAGCGGATCGCCAAACCTTGGTGTCGTCGCGGCCGAGCGCGGAAACGCGCGCGAGCCGGGAACCAGTACCCCAGCGTGAGGAGCAAGACGCCATGCGCCGGGGTACATGGTTCCCGGATCGGCTCGCTCCGCCCGCCGTCCGGGATGACAATTGGGATGAAGTTAACGCGCAATCGGCGGTGCTTTGCGCCGAATGGGCTCGCCCGCTTCAGCCGCCGCGGGCCGGGCTGCCGTCCTCGAGCCGCAGCGCATGCACCGCAAAATATTTGTTCGGGTCGGTCCACGCGGCGACCGGCTTCCAGCCGGCGCCGCGCGCCAGCGCCTGGAAGCCCTCGACGCTGTACTTGTAGCTGTTCTCGGTATGGATGCTCTCGCCGGCGCGGAAATCTATGGTCTCGCCGGCGACGCGCACCTTCTGCCGTTTGCGGCTGGCGAGATGCATCTCGACGCGCTTGAGGTCACGATTGAACACGGCGTGATGCTCGAAAAACTCGGGCCGGAAATTGCCGCCGAGCTCGCGATTGATGCGGACCAGCAGGTTGCGGTTGAAAGCGGCCGTCACGCCGGCCGCGTCGTTGTAGGCGGCGTTGAGGACCTTGCTCGACTTGACGGTGTCGACGCCGACGATCAGCACCGCCGTGGGGCTGAGAACCTTCCCCACGCGCTGGAGAAATGCGCAGGCTTCGTGCGGCTCGAAATTGCCGATGGTGGAGCCCGGAAAGAACCCGATCTGCGGCTGCGCCCGCACCTCCTCGGGCAGGACGAATTGCGTGGTGAAATCCGCGATCACCGGGAGGACCTTCAGGTGCGGGAAATCCTGTTGCACCGCGGCGGCCTCGCGGCGGAGGAAATCCTCCGCCATGTCGACCGGAACGTAGGCCGCGATGTTCGAGATCGCCTTGAGGAGAATGCGCGCCTTCGTGCTCGTGCCGGTCCCGAATTCGATCAAGGCCGCGCCCGGCGCCACCAGCGCGCCGATGTCGGCCGCGTGCGCCTGGAGAATCTGCATCTCGGTGCGGGTCGGATAGTACTCCGGCGTTTCAGTGATGCGCTCGAACAGCGCGCATCCCGCATCGTCATAGAAATATTTCGGTGGAATGTGCTTGCGGGGGGCCTTGAGGCCGGCGATCACGTCGCGCGCAAACGCGGAGGCCGCCTCGGGGGGCGTCGCGATCTCGAGCACCGCGGACGAGCGTGCTGACGGGTAAGTCTCGAGCGCATGAACTCGCGCCATTTTCACACTCCGTAGTCGGCAAGCCGCAGGCCGGTGAACTGCCAGCGGTGCGGCGGATAGAAAAAGTTGCGGTAGCTCGCGCGCGCATGACCTGGCGGCGTCGCGAGCGAGCTGCCGCGCAGGACCATCTGATTGACCATGAACTTGCCGTTGTACTCGCCGAGCGCGCCCTCGATGGCGCGATAGCCCGGATAGGGCGCGTAGGCGCTGCGCGTCCATTGCCAGACGATCTCGAACGCATCGTCCAGGACACCGGCGCGCGCGGCGATCTCCCACTCGGCCTCGGTCGGCAGATGCTTGCCGGCCCAGCGCGCGAACGCGTCGGCCTCATAGTAGCTGACGTGACAGACCGGTGCGCCGGGATCGACCGGGCGCAGGCCGGCAAGGGTCATCTGATGCCAGCCATCGTCGGCCTTCTGCCAATAGCCGGGCGCGTCCCAGCCGTCGGTCTCTGCGGCAGTGCATCCGTCCGAAAGCCACAACGTCGGCGTCGTGTAGCCGCCGTCGGCCATGAATTCCAGCCACTGGCCGTTCGTCACCAAGCCTTTGGCGATGCGCATCGGCTGCACCAGCGTCTGGTGCGCGGGAGTTTCATTGTCGAAGCAAAATCCGCTGCCGTCGTGCCCAATCCGGTGAATTCCGGCGTTGAGCGTCGCGAAATCGCGCGCCGCGCCGCGCGCGCGCGGCATCTGCCAGTCGGGATCATAAGCCGGGTGGGTCGGGTTCTGCGCGAACGCATGCAGAATGTCGGTCAGCAACAGTTCCTGATGCTGTTGCTCGTGATTGAGGCCGATCTCGACGATCGGCGCGATCTCGGCAAACGCGTGGTCATCCGCGGCATCGATCAAGCGCACGACCGCCGCATCGACATGCGCCCGATAGGCCGCCACCTCCTCGGCGCCGGGCCGCGTGATCAGGCCGCGCCGCGGCCGTCCGTGCCGGGGGCCCGCCGAGACGTAGTAGGAATTGAACAGAAAAGCGAAACGGTCATCGAATACCCGATAGCCGGGCAGATGCGGCAGCAGCAGAAACTGCTCGAAGAACCAGGTCGTGTGCGCGCGGTGCCACTTGGTCGGACTTGCGTCCGGCATCGATTGCACGATCTGGTCTTCGGGCGAGAGCGGCGCCGACCGTCGGTCGGTCTCGGCGCGCACCGCGCGATAGGCCTCGCGCCAGCCGGCGCGGAGGTCGGGTCGCAGGTCGATGGCGGGCGAGGCCGTGGGCATGCTGGCTCCGGAAGATCCGACGAGAACCTGCGACATCAGAGAATGGGCCGCAGGGTGTAATGGTTCCGATGCGCGGCGGGGTTCTAAGGCCGATCTACGGCGTGACGTCCTTGAGCCGACCAATGTGGGCCTGCCCGCCGCCGGGCGCTAGCGGCTGGCCGCCCTTCTGGCATGAAAATTTTCTTGCGCCAGCAGCGCGGCGGCAAGCTTGAGATCGCCGACGAACAGGCCGTATTCGCGCCGCTTGTCGGCCGGCTCCTGGATGCGCAGCAGGTAGGAGGGGTGGATGGTCACCACCAGGCGCGAACCATCGGCGAGCGCGATCGCCTCGCCACGCAGCTTCGAGATCGTCACCACGCGGCCGACGAGGCTGCGCGCCGCCGTCGCCCCGAGGGCGACCACCACCTGCGGCCGGAGCAAGGTTCGTTCGATGTCGAGCCACCATTTGCAACGATCGATCTCGTAGGCATTCGGTTTCTTGTGCAGGCGGCGCTTGCCGCGCAGCTCATGCTTGAAGTGCTTGACCGCATTGGTCACGAAGACGTCGTCGCGGGCGATGTCGGCGTCTTCCAGCGCCCGGTCGAGCACCTGTCCGGCCGGCCCCACGAACGGTCGACCGGCCAGATCCTCCTTGTCGCCCGGCTGCTCGCCGATGATCAGGACGTGTGCGTGCGACGGGCCTTCACCCGGCACCACCTGGGTGGCGCTCCGGTACAGCGGGCAGCGCGTGCAGGCCTCCTCAGCGGCCCGCAGCTCGGCAAAGGAGGTCATCACGGACGGCCGGTCGCTCATACGGACGCTCTCCACACGAGAACCGCCGGTCTTGGGATTGGTTCGAAATCTCGCGAAAAGACCGCCGGCAGGGGACCAATCTGATTCCAAGCGTAGAAAGCTCCCTATATGTTATGATATAACATAGCGATCGAGGTCCCACTTCCGCTCATGACCATCCCGCATCACCATCCGCACAGCACCGAAGTCTCGCCCTCGATCCTGCGGCTGTCGGCGGCCCAGCGCCTGGCCGCGGCGGGGATCGTGCTCGCCCTGCTCTGGGGGGCGATTCTGTGGGCGATGGCTTGAGGTTAGGGCGATGAGCGCGGCCCTCGAATTCCGCAACGTGACGCTCGGATACGACCGCCATCCGGCCGTCCATCACCTCGACGGCGCCGTCGAGGACGGAGCCCTGATGGCCGTCATCGGCCCCAACGGGGCCGGCAAGTCGACGCTGTTCAAGGGCGTGGTCGGCCTGCTCAAGCCGCTCGCGGGCCGCATCGAGCGCGGCAGCCTGCAGGCGACCGAGATCGCCTACCTGCCGCAAGCGGCCGAGATCGACCGCTCATTCCCGATCAACGTCTACGACATGGTGGCGATGGGCTTGTGGCGGCGGACCGGCCTGACCGGCGGCATCGGCCCGAACGCGCGCCGCCGGGTGCACGACGCGATCGCCGCCGTCGGGCTCACCGGGTTCGAAGGCCGACCGATCGGCTCGCTGTCGGGCGGCCAGATGCAGCGCACGCTGTTCGCGCGGCTGTTGCTGCAGGATGCGAGCGTCATCCTGCTCGACGAGCCGTTCACCGCGATCGACGCCAAGACCGCCGCCGACCTGTTCGACTTGGTGCGGCGCTGGCACAGCGAGAAGCGGACCGTGCTCGCGGCGCTGCACGACATCGAGCTGGTGCGCACCGGGTTCCCGCAGACGCTGCTGCTGGCCCGCGAGCCGGTCGCCTGGGGGGCGACGCGCGACGTGCTGACGCCGGAAAACCTGTTGAAGGCGCGCCGTATGTGCGAGGCGTTCGACGACCACGCCGCCGCGTGCGCCCATGAGGCGGCTTAATTATCCTCACCCCGCTTGCGGGGAGTTTTCCGAAGTACGGCCGTCGTCCCGGAAGCCGCCGAAGCCGGCGATCCGGGATCCACGGAACGCAGGCTTTTGGGCATATTCCGGCGTCCGATGTCGTGGATCCCGGTTCTCGCTTCGCCCGGGCCGGACGACAGCGGTGCAAGCTTGTGGAGAGGGATGAAGGTCCCCTCGTCTAATCGCATGTACGACCTCCTCGTCTCCCCGTTCGTCGAATTCGCCTTCATGCGCCGCGCCCTGGTCGGGACCGTGGCGCTTGCGCTCGGCGCAGGGCCGGTCGGCGTTTTTCTCATGCTGCGCCGGATGAGCCTGGTGGGCGACGCGATGGCGCACGCCATCCTGCCGGGCGCCGCGCTCGGCTTCATGGTGGCCGGCCTCAACGTGTTTGCGATGACCGCCGGCGGCATCGTGGCCGGCATCGTGGTCGCGGTGTTGACCGGCCTTGTCGCGCGCTCGACCGAGCTCAAGGAGGACGCCGCGCTGGCGGCGTTCTATCTGGTGTCGCTGGCGCTCGGGGTCACCATCGTTTCGGTGAAAGGCACCAATATCGACTTGCTGCACGTGCTGTTCGGCAGCGTCTTGGCGCTCGATGACGGTGCGCTGATCCTGATCGGCTCGATCACCACCGTGACGCTGGTGGTGCTCGCCCTGATCTACCGGCCGCTGGTGCTGGAATGCGTCGACCCCGGCTTTCTGCGCTCGGTGAGCCGCGCCGGCGGCCCCGCCCACATCGCCTTCCTGGCGCTGGTGGTGCTCAACCTGGTCGCGGGCTTTCACGCGCTCGGCACGCTGCTCGCGGTCGGGCTGATGATGCTGCCGGCGGTGATCGGCCGCTTCTGGGCGCGCGACATCAGCGCCATCATTTTGATCGCGATCGCGACCGCCATGCTGTCCGGCTACGCCGGCCTGCTGCTGTCGTATCAGGTCAGCATCCCGTCCGGCCCGGCGATCATTCTGGTCGCCGGCGCGATCTGCGCGCTCTCGGTGTTCTTCGGCCGCGTCGGCGGCCTCGTCTGGCTGGCATTCCCGCGCCGACACCTCGAAGCGTGACGGGTGTCCTAAACCCGCGAGCCCACCTATATTGCCCGCACCAGGAGAGGCGGCGCATGTCCAACGAGACTCAATCGCAGAAAATCCCCGTCACCGTCATCACCGGCTATCTCGGGGCCGGCAAGACCACCTTGCTCAACCGTATCCTGTCGGAGCCGCACGGAAAGAAGTTCGCCGTCATCGTCAACGAGTTCGGCGAGATCGGCATCGACAACGACCTCGTCGTCAACGCCGACGAGGAAGTGTTCGAGATGAACAACGGCTGCGTCTGCTGCACGGTGCGCGGCGACCTCATCCGCATTCTGGAAGGCTTGATGCGGCGCAAGGGCCGCTTCGACGCCGTCATCGTCGAAACCACCGGACTGGCGGATCCCGCGCCGGTCGCGCAGACGTTCTTCATCGACGACAACGTCGGCGCCAAGACCAAGCTCGACGCGGTGGTGACGGTCGCCGACGCCAAATGGCTCAAGGATCGGCTCAAGGACGCACCGGAAGCCAAGAGCCAGATCGCGTTCGCCGACGTCATCATCATCAACAAGAGCGACCTCGTCTCAGCGAGCGAGCTGCGCGAGGTCGAGATGCGCATCCGCGCCATCAACCCCTATGCCAAGATCCACCGCACCGAGCGCTGCGCGGTGCCGCTGCCGGAAGTGATCGGCCGCAACGCCTTCGATCTCGACCGCATCCTAGACATCGAGCCGGCATTCCTGGAGGGCGACGGGCAGGGGCACGGTCACGATCATCACCACCATGATCACGAGCACGACGGCGATGAGCACGCGCACGGCGGCCGGCACCATGCACATGCCGGCGGCGGGCTGAAGCACTACCACGACGAGGACATGCAATCGCTCGCGCTCAAGACCGAGCGGCCGCTCGACCCCGACAAGTTCTTTCCCTGGGTGCAGGATCTGGTGGCGCGCGAAGGCCCGAGCATCCTGCGCTCGAAGGGGATTCTTTCGTTCAAGGACGATCCCGAGCGCTTCGTGTTCCAGGGCGTGCACATGATCCTCGACGGCACCCACCAACGCGCCTGGCAGCCGGAGGAGAAGCGCGAGAGCCGCATCGTCTTCATCGGCCGCAACCTGCCGCAGGAGGCGATCCGCTCCGGTTTCGAGGCCTGCGTGGCGTAGCTATCGGAGTGGAAGTCGCACCCTCCGACCTCATCCTGAGGAGCGTCGCGCCAGCGACGCGTCTCGAAGGATGGCCGGCTTCGACGACCGATCAAGGCGAGTGCCCCGCCCTCACCGCCAGAACGGCTTGTTGCATTCGCACGCGGCGTCGTAAGGCGTGATCCCGATGTCGCGCAGCAGGCGCGCGTCGAGGGAAGCAAGCGCATGGCGCTGGCGCGCGCGCTCGCGCCAGAGCGCGACGAGCCGCAAGCCCGCGCGCACGCTGTCGCGCCAGGAGGTCGAGGGCCGCGCCGACAGATCGGCGAAGCATTCGGTCGAGCTGATCGTGTGCATGACTGATCTCCGTGTTCGTTGGCACGGGTATAACCTCGCCCTGAATGCGCGTCGCCATTGAACGCTACGGGCGCGGCCGAAGCGTTCGGGCGTGCCGATCACAGGCGGCCGCGCTATAGTTCCGGCCATGACCACCGTCCTCGATCTCGCCGCCGTCGCCGCGCTGGTCGGCGATCCGGCGCGCGCCAACATTTTGACCGCGCTCATCGACGGCCGCGCGCTTACCGCGAGCGAGCTCGCCTACGCGGCGCACGTGACGCCGCAGACCGCGAGCGGCCATCTCGGCAAGCTGGCCGCCGCCAAGCTGATCGCACCGGTGAGCCAGGGCCGCTTCCGCTATTACCGGCTGGCCGACCCGCTGGTCGCCACCATGCTGGAGAGCATCATGAATGTCGCGGCGCTCACCCCGCGCGTGCGCCCGGTGCGGATGCATCCGGCAATGCGCAATGCGCGCCTGTGCTACGACCATTGCGCCGGATTGCTCGGCGTCGGGCTCGCCGACGCGCTGCGCGAACGCGGGCACGTCGATCTCAGCGACGACGGCGGCGTGGTCACGCCGCAGGGCGCGCTTTTCTTCCTCGATTTCGGCGTCGAGATCGAAGCATTGCGCCGCCAGCGTCGCGTATTCTGCCGGCCCTGCCTCGACTGGAGCGAGCGGCGGCCGCACCTCGCCGGCGCGGTCGGCGCGGCGCTCGCCGGGCGCATGCTCGCCCTCGGCTGGATCGAGCGCGTGCGCGACACCCGCGCGCTGCGCGTCACGCGCGCGGGTGAGCAGGGTCTGCGCGAGACCTTCGGCCTGACGCTCGGCGGCGGCGAGCAGGCGGCAAGGCGCCTCGCCTCTTGAGATGGGCTTGACGCCGATCGCCCGCGGTAAGGACTCCGCTACTCGCCTCCGAGCCGCATACGTTAAAAGCTGTCCGGCCAACGGCGCGCGCCGTGATAGACGCGAAGGATTTCTAGCGCGTTCCTGTGGACCCGATAAGGGACGATATACGGCGTCCGCGGGATAACGAGTTCGCGGGTGCCCGGCACACGTCCCGGTCGCCCCAAGTGCGGATTGTCCGGCAGTTGCTGCTCGACAGCCTCTACGATGCGAAGCGCGACCCGGCGCGCTGCCGCGGGATTGTCCTCGGCGATATGATTTCGCAACGCGCTGAGGTCTTGGATCGCCTCCGGCGACCAGAGAATCTTCATTCGGAGCGTTTGGGAGCGACCCGTGCGGTCTTACCGCCCCACGAATCGACCCAGGTCTTGACCTGATCGTGCGGCACGCCTTCGCCGCGATCGAGCGAGGCCATTGCTTTCCGGATGCCGGCGACCTGCCATTCGTTCACGTCGAGGTACTCGGACAAGGCCTCGGCCGCCAGAAACGAGCGCGAACGGCCTGTGCTCTTCGCGAGCCTCTCGAGCCGCTTCTTGACGGCCGGATCGATGCGGATGGTAAACGTGGTGGAGGGCATCTTATATGTGTGCTTGCTTGTGTACATATTAATACAGATACCGATGACGGCAAGGTGCCTCGCCGTGCTGACAACCGCGCGGTCCCGCGCCATCCTCGTTTTCATTCCTTTTTCGCATTCGCGCTACCGGTAGTGCTTGACGCCGCGCTGGGGTTCCGGAATCATAAGAACAAATAGCGAACATACGGAAGCGGCCTGCGCTCGCTCGATCAAGCTATGTCTTTGGCAAAGTTTACATTTTCAAGCGTTGGCGACCCCCGGGGCCGCCGCCGCAAGCTCAATGCCCTGCGCCGGGCGATCGTGGCGATCGAGCGCAAAGGCGCCGCGCTCGAGCATGCCCCGGCCCAGCGGATCGGCATTCTTGCAATCGACGAGGTTTTGGGCGGCGGCCTGGCCGTGGGTGTCCTGCACGAGGTCGCGGCCGCCGGCGAACCTGAGATCGCGGCCGCCACCGGCTTCACGCTTGCGCTTGCGGCCCAGCGGCCGCGCGGTGCGGTGCTGTGGGTCGCCGAAGACATGGGCTTGCGCGAAAGCGGCCACCCTTACGGGCTCGGCCTCGACGAGATCGGCCTTCAACCCGAGCGCCTCGTCACCGTGGCGGCGGCACGCGTGCGCGACGTCTTGTGGGCCATGGAGGAGGCGCTGCGCTGCCGCGCGCTCGCCGCGGTCATCGGCGAGGTGCGGGAGGCCCGCGGCCTCGACGACGTAGCAGCGCGCCGGCTTTCGCTCGCCGCGAACGCCGGCGGCGCGCTCGCCTTGCTGATGCTGGCGCGACCATCGGCGCACGCATCCCCTGCGGCGACGCGCTGGATCGTCGGGGCGGCGCCGTCGGCACCCGATCGCCACGGCATCGGCCCGCCCCGCCTCCGCGTCGATCTCGTGCGCAACCGCCTCGGCCGCCTCGGAACCTGGATGTTGGAGTGGAGTTGTGTCGACCAGCGTTTCCATCTCGCGTCAGCGCATCCTGAGCCTCTGGCTCCCGCGGTTATCGACCGACCGGATCAAGCGGCTGTGGCGTGACGGTCAGCACGCGCCGCTCGCCATCGTCGGCCGGCGCGGCAATGCCGACTGCCTGGTCGCGGTCGACGCGGCGGCCGAACGGCTGGGCCTCACCGTCGGCACCACCGTCGCGCAGGCGCGCGCCCTCTACCCGGACCTCGCGGTGGAGGCCGAAGATGCCGAGGCCGACGCGCGGCTGCTCGCCGCCATCGCCGACTGGTGCCTGCGTTACACGCCGCTCACCGCGGTCGCGCCGCCCGACGGGCTATCCCTCGACATCAGCGGCTGCGCCCACCTGTTCGGCGGCGAAGAGCGGCTGCGCGACGACCTCACCTGGCGGCTGACGCGCTTCGGTCTGGCGGCTTCGGCAGCGATCGCCGACACCATCGGCGCGGCCTGGGCGATCGCGCATTTTTCTCCCATGACGATCGTGCCTTCCGGCGCCGAGCGCGCCGCGCTCGCGCCGCTGCCGCTCGCAGCGCTACGATTGCCGGGTGAGACCGTCGCCGTCATGGCGCGCGTCGGCTTGAAGCGCATCGGCGACGTCGCCGAGTTGCCGCAGGCGCCGCTTACCGCCCGCTTCGAGGGCGAACTGCTGCGCGCGCTCGACCGCGCGCTTGGCCGCGAGCGCGAACCGCTTACCCCCCGGCTGCCGGTTCCGCCGTATTTCGCCGAGCAGCCGTTCGCCGAGCCGATCGCGCGCGAGGAGGACGTGCTCGCCGTCACGGCGCGGCTGGCGGCGCGCCTGCGCGGCATGCTCGAGCGCCGCGGACAAGGCGCGCGCCGCATCGAGCTCGCGCTGTTCCGCACCGACGGCGCGGTACAGCGCATCGCGGCCGGCACCTCGCGGCCGGTGCGCGACCCGCGTGCCATCCGGGCGCTGTTCGCCGAGCGGCTGGCGGCGCTTGCCGACGAATTCGATCCCGGCTTCGGCTTCGATCTCGCCCGCCTGGCGGTGCTGGCGGCCGAGCCGCTGCCGCCCGAACAGATCGACCTCGGCGAGGGCGAGAACGCGGCCGCCTTCGACGGTCTCATCGATCGGCTCGGCGCCCGGCTCGGCAGCCGCCGCGTCAGCCGGATGATCGCGCAGGACAGCCATATCCCGGAACTATCCGCCCTCGCCGCGCCGGCGCAATCGGCCGCGGCAGAAATCGATACCGGCTGGGCCGCGTTCCGACGGTTTCGCGTTGCCGTCGATCTTTCGCCGCGTCCGTTGCGGCTGCTGGCGAGACCCGAGGCCATCGAAGTCACGCCCATGATGGTGGATGCGCCGCCGGTGCGTTTCCGCTGGCGTCGGGCGTGGCATGATGTCGTCGTCGCCGACGGGCCGGAACGGATCGAAGGCGCCTGGTGGAGCGAAGAGGGCGGTCCCGCGCGCGACTATTTCCGGGTCGAGGACGGCACCGGCCGGCGGTTCTGGCTGTTTCGCGCCGGGCTCTATCGCGACCTGACCGCGCCGCACTGGTTCATGCACGGGCTGTTCGCATGAACGACGGCCTCAAAATCCTGCCCTTCCCGGCGCCCACGCCGCGTGACGGAACGGAGCCGCGCGACCGTGCGGGAAAACCCGTTCGTTACGTTGAGCTCGCGGTCGCCTCGAACTTCTCGTTCCTGCGCGGCGCGTCGCATCCCGAGCAGCTCATGCTGCAGGCCGGCCATCTCGGACTCGCAGGCCTCGGACTGTGCGACCGCAACTCGGTCGCCGGCGTGGTGCGCGCCCATCTCATCAAGCGCGAGGAAAAACTGCCGCTGCGCTACCACCCCGGCGCCCGTCTGGTGTTCGCCGACGGCGCGCCGGACATCCTGGCCTATCCGCGCGACCGGGCGGCCTGGGGGCGGCTCTGCCGGCTGCTGACGCGCGGCAACCTGCGCGCCGAAAAGGGCGAGTGCATCCTCTACTTCGAGGACCTCATCGATCACGTCGAAGGGCTCGAGCTCATCGTCATGCCGGCGCCGACGCGCGAGACGCCGGCGCAGTTCCTGCACAAATCGCGGGCTTTCTTCGGCACCGACGAGGCCAAGACCCGCGGCGCAAAAAAACCGGCCGTGCGAAAGAATATCCTGGGCGACCTGTGCGCGGCAGCGCCCGGGCGCGTCCGTCTCGCCGCCGTCATGCTCTATCGCGGCAACGACCGGGCGCGGCTTGCGGCGCAGGCAAAGTGTGCGCTCGACGCCGGCGTGCCGCTGATCGCCGTCAACGACGTGCACTACCATCACCACGAGCAGCGCGCCTTGCAGGACGTGCTCACCTGCATCCGCGAGCATCTCGCGATCGACAAGGCGGGACGCCGGCTCGCGGTCAACGCGGAACGGTATCTCAAACCTCCGGCCGAGATGGCGCGGCTGTTTCGCGACGCGCCGGCAGCGATCGAGGAGACCCTCAATCTTTCGGACGCGCTTGCCTTCTCGCTCGACGAGCTGTGCTACGAGTATCCCGACGAGACCGTCGAGGGTTTTGCCACCCCGCAGGAGGCGCTGAAGCATCTGGCCTGGGCCGGCGCCGACGCGCGCTACTCATCCGGCATCCCGCAGAAGGTGCGCGACAACCTCGACTACGAGCTCGCGCTCATCGGCGCGCTGAAATACGCGCCTTATTTCCTCACCGTGTACGACATCGTACGGTTCGCGCGCTCGGAAAAGATTCTTTGTCAGGGACGCGGCTCGGCGGCAAACTCCACCGTCTGCTTTTGTCTCGGCATCACCGAGGTCAACCCCGACGGCGAGAACGCCGGCCTGCTGTTCGAGCGCTTCATCTCCAGCGACCGCGGCGAGCCGCCCGACATCGATGTCGACTTCGAGCACGAGCGCCGCGAGGAAGTGATCCAGTACATCTACCGCCGTTACGGCCGCGAACGCACCGGCATCGCGGCGACCGTGATCTGCTATCGCGGCCGCTCGGCGATCCGCGAGGTCGGGAAAGTCTTCGGCCTGTCCGAGGACATGATCGGCGCGCTCGCCTCCTCGATCTGGGGCGGCGGCGGAGGCGCGGTCCGCACCGATGCCCTGCGGCGCGTCGGACTTGATCCGCAGAACCCGCGCGTGGAAAAAATCATCGCGCTCGTCAACGAGATCCAGGGCTTCCCGCGCCACCTGTCGCAGCACGTCGGCGGCTTCGTCATCACCCAGAGCCGGCTCGATGAAGTGATCCCGATCATGAACGGGGCGATGGACGCGCGCACCCATGTCGAATGGGACAAGGACGACCTCGACGCGCTCGGCATTCTCAAGGTCGATGTGCTCGGGCTGGGCATGCTCACCTGCATCCGCAAGGCATTCGAATTGGCGGAACGGCACTACGGGCTCTCGTTCCGCTTGCCAGCTCCGCAGCAAGGCGACAAAGGGGCTTTCGTGCTCTCCACGGTGCCGGCCGAGGATCCGGCCGTTTACGCCATGCTGTGCCGCGCGGATTCGATCGGCGTGTTCCAGGTCGAGAGCCGGGCCCAGATGTCGATGCTGCCGCGGCTCAAGCCGCGGCGATTTTACGATCTGGTCATCGAGGTGGCGATCGTGCGGCCTGGTCCGATCCAGGGCGACATGGTGCACCCGTATCTGCGCCGGCGGCAGAGATTGGAGAAGGTCGAGTATCCCTCGCCGGAGCTCAAGGCCGTGCTGCACAAAACCCTCGGCGTGCCGCTGTTCCAGGAGCAGGCGATGAAGATCGCGATCGTGGCCGGCGGCTTCACCCCGGGAGAAGCCGACAAGCTGCGGCGCGCCATGGCGACCTTCAAGCGCACCGGCACGATCGGCACATTCCGCGAAAAGATGATCAACGGGATGATCGCGAAGAACTATCAGCGCGATTTCGCCGAGCGCTGCTTCAGCCAGATCGAAGGTTTCGGCGAATACGGCTTCCCGGAAAGCCACGCCGCGAGCTTCGCCCTGCTCGTCTATGCCTCCGCCTGGCTCAAATGCCGCTATCCGGACGTGTTCGCGGCCGCGCTGTTGAATTCGCAGCCGATGGGGTTCTACGCCTCGGCCCAGATCGTGCGCGACGTGCGCGAGCACGGCGTCGAGGTCCGCCCGGTCGACGTCAATTTCTCCGATCACGACGCGACGCTGGAGCAAGGGCCGCGCGCCGCCGAGCGGCTGCACTTGCTGCATCGGGAGATGGCCGGCGACGTTCGCACCGATCATGCGCTGCGACTGGGGATGCGCGAGGTGAAAGGGCTGTCCGAGGACGCCGCCAAGGCGATCATGCAAAAGCGCGGGCCCGGCTATGATTCCGTGCGCGACCTGTGGCTGCGCACCGGGCTTGCGCCGCGCGCGCTCGAGCTGCTCGCCGATGCCGATGCGTTCGGCTCGCTCGGGCTCTCGCGCCGCCGGGCGCTGTGGGCGGTGAAAGCGCTGGGCCGCGCGGGCGACCAGGACGACCTGCCGCTGCTGCGTTCAACACCCAAGGCTTCTGGATTGTCATGGCCGGGCTTGTCCCGGCCATCCACGTCTTCCTTAGCGCATCCACAAATTAAGAAAGACGTGGATGCCCGGCACAAGGCCGGGCATGACGGCGTGGATATAGAGCCCGAGGTCGCGCTGCCGCCGATGCCGCTCGGCGAGGAGGTGGTCAACGACTATCGGTTCCTGCGACTGTCGCTGCGCGCGCATCCGGCCTCGTTCCTGCGCGCCGAGCTGAAGGCGCGCAGAATCATCGTCAACGAGGCGCTGCGCACAAAATCCTCCGGCACGTACGTGCGCGTCTCCGGCCTCGTCACCATCCGCCAGCGGCCGGGCTCGGCCAACGGCGTCATCTTCATGACCATCGAGGACGAGACCGGGATCGCCAACATCATCGTGTGGCCGCATGCGTTCGAGCGGTTCCGGCCGGTCGTGCTCGGCGCGCGCTACGTTGCGGTGAGCGGCAAGCTGCAGCAGGAGTCCGGCGTCATCCACGTGGTGGCGGATCGGCTGGAAGATCTGACGTTCATGCTGGGGCGTCTGCTGCAGGAGGCGCCGCCGATCGAGTCGCGGGCGCGCGCCGACGAGGTCAAGCGCTCGCAGTCCGACCCGCGCGTAAGGCCCACGCGCAGCGAGCGTCGCGCCGCGCTCCGCTCCACCGTCGAGGTTACGGCCGATCTCGCCGTCACCGCGCCCGGCTCCGCCCACGCGCCGACGCGTAAGGCTGCGTTCAACGCCTGAGCATGTGACGGTCATTGCGAGCCGAAGGCGAAGCGCCCTCGGCCCTCATCCTGAGGAGCCGCGCTGCGGCTCAAATTTGAAAACTTGCGTTCGCGACCATCCTCAAGAAGCCGCAATCCAGCGCGGCGGTGTCGTTCTGGATGCCCACTTAGGCGCCTCGCAACCACCGATGAAGCCGGGTGGGGGTGCTGTTTATGCGGCAAGCCCCCACCCGGCTCCGCGCTGCTGCGCGCTCCCCAGTCCGGGAAGGGTGGAGCTACATCGGCGGGGTCAACCCGTCGCGGCCGACGGTAATGCGCGCGGCCTGCAAGGTGCCGTCCGGCTGCCGGGCGGCCTGGACGATGAAAATCTTCGCGCCCGGCTTGAGCTCGCTCTTGTCGCCCGGCACATAGGTGACGATCGGGGTGTTCGCAGCAACGATCAGTGTCTTCTCGCCGCCCTGGTATTTGAGAGTGAGCGCGTGACCCTCCACGCGCGCCACCGTCTCGGCCACGGTCGCATTGGTCATCGTGCTCTCCGGCAACAGATCGTGCGGCCGATGGCCTTCGCCGGTGCCGCGCATGCTCTCCGGAAAGATGTGCACTTCGAGTGCGCGCAGAGCACCGCCTTCCGCCGGCACCGCCGCAGAGCCGACATAGTCGCCGGCCTTGATGTCCGCGAGCGAGCGCGCAACGAGCCCTGTGACCACGGCGTTGTCGGCCAGCCGGACCGTGACCTCGGCGCCCTCGCGCGACCTGACGATCAACAACGGGCCGTCGACCCGCTCGATCGTGCCGCGCACACGCGTCGGCTGCTGCGCGTAAGCGAACGTCGCCGAGAGTGCGAGCAGCAATCCCGCTGCGGCCAGAACCTGAGCAAAGCTACGACGCATGGGTCCCTCCTGGCCCGGCCGTAGTGGCGGGCGCGTCGAGACCGGAAACCCGCGAAGGCTGTGCTTATTCCATGCCGGCCGGCCGGGCGCTGCGAAAGCCGCGCAAAGCCGCAAACAGTCTCAATTTCCGGCAAGATCGCGCTCGACCAGGGCACGCAGCTCGGCCGTCACCGCCGGCTTGACGCCGAACCACAGCGAAAATCCGCGCACGGCCTGATAGAGCAGCATGCCGAGGCCGTCGGCGACCCGCAGCCCGCGTACCTTGGCCTGGGCCAGCAACGCAGTCTCGAGCGGGACATAGACGAGGTCGGCCACCACCGCATCCGGCCGCAGCAGCCCGAGGTCGACCGCGAGCCCGGGCCCGCCCGCCATTCCGAGCGAGGTCGTATTGACCAGCAGGCCGGCGCCAGAGAGCACGGCGTCAAGCTCGTCCCAGCGCGCGACCTGCACGGCCGTCCCGAACCGATCCCGCACGGCCTCGGCGCGTTCGGATGTTCGGTTGGCGACCTGCACCTGCGGAATGCCGCGCCGAACCAGCCCGTCCACCACCGCAAGCGCCGAGCCGCCGGCACCCAGCACGACCGCCTTGGCCAATCCGCGGTCCCATCCGGGCGTCGAGGCGTCGAGATTGTCGATGAACCCTTCGACGTCGGTGTTGGTCGAGCGCAGGCGGCCGTGGTCCAGCCATAAGGTATTCGCCGCCCCAATGGAGCACGCGTGATCGTCGGGCTCGCTCAGCGCGAGCGCGGCCTCCTTGTGCGGGATCGTGACATTGGCGCCGACATAGCCGCGCGCGCCCAGGTCGGCCAGGAAGGAGGCGAAATCCTCCGGCGCCACCGCCTCGTGCCGATAGTCGCCCGCGATCCCGTGCGTCTCGAGCCAATATCTGTGGATCAGCGGCGAGCGCGAATGCGCGACCGGCCAGCCGATCACACAAGCCGCAGGCGCGCCGGCAGTCATCGCTTCAGCTCGTGCATCGTCTCGTATCGCACGCCTCCGTCATTGCGAGGGGCGCAAGCGACGAGGCAATCCAGATACTCCGGGACCGTTCCTGGATTGCTTCGCCTTCGGCCCGCAATGACGATGAAGTCTCAGTAGTACGCGCCAGTCGCGCCGCCGTCGACCGCGATCGCGGTGCCCTGGATGTGGCCGGCACGGGGCGAGCACAGGAACAGCGCCAGCTCGGCGATATCATCAGGTCTTCCGATCCGGCGGGTGCCGCTCTTCTTGAGGCTGTCCTCGCGGATCTCGTCGGGGGTCTTGCCGAGCGCCTTGGCGCGCTGCTGGAACAATTGCTCGACCCTCTCGGTCTCGGTCATGCCCGGCAGTATCGAGTTGACGGTGACGCCGTCGCGCATGCCGAGCCGCGACAGCCCCTTGGTGAAGTTGCCCATGGCGGCATTGCACGAGCCGCCGATCAGGAACTCGGGCTCTGGGGTGCGGCCGGCGCCGCCGCCGATGTTGATCACGTGACCTTGGCTCTCCTTGAGCATCGGCCAGAACAGCCGGCACAGCCGCACGCAGCCGAAGAACTTCAGCGCGAACCCGTCTTCCCACTCCGCATCGGCCTGCTGCGTGAACGCGCCGGCCTTGGTGGCGCCGGCAGAGTTCACCAGCACGTCGCAGCGCCCGAATCTTTCCTTCACGCGCGCGTGCAGCGCCTCGCAGGCCGAGAGGGTGCGCAGATCCCCGGCGCAGGTCTCCGGGCGCAGGGCGTTGGTCCTGGCAATGGCCTCGGCGGCGGCGGCAAGATTGTCGGGGGAGGAAGCGGCGAGCACGGTCTGCGCGCCCTCGCGCGCGAACGCCGCCGCAATGCCGCGCCCGATGCCGCGGCTGCCGCCCGCCACGACGACGACCTTGCCCGTAAACTCTCCCGGCATGATGCCCCCCCAATCATTTTCGCCTCTACGCCGCGACGCGGACGCGCCGCCCTCATAGCGCGACACCGCGCCCAATTCTACTGCGCACGCCGGGCGATGCGCGTGACATCGTAGCGGAAACCGCTAATCTTGGAGTTGCGCGGGCTCCGGCTCCGGGGCCCAGATCCCAGAACAGCAACGAATCCCGCGGCTCTGATGAAGGCGCTTTTTCTCGACTGCACCGAGCAGCTCGCGCCGGTTTTTGCGCGCGTGCATCGGCCCGACGATCCGCCGATCGCCGTCAACATGGAGCCGTACGACCGCGCGGCCATTCCGCAGTTGCTCGACGGCCACGCGATCTGTCTCGACGACCATTCGTACCTGCCGACCGAGGTCGTGGCGCAGTGCGGCGCGCTCAGGCACATCGTGTTTCTGGGGACCGGTGCCGCAAGCTACATGGATATCGGCGCGTTGAACGCGCGTGGCGTCACCGTCCACACCATCAAGGGCTATGGCGATACCGCGGTCGCCGAGCACGCGATCGCGCTGATGTGGGCGGCCTGCCGCGACGTCGCGCGCATGGACCGCGACATTCGCTCGGGCACCTGGGACCAGCGCGAAGGGCTGCAACTCCTCGGCAAGACCCTGGGTGTGATCGGCCTCGGCGGCATCGGCCGCGAGGTCGCGCGCATCGGCCACGGCATGGGCATGGAGGTCATCGCCTGGAACCGCACCGCGCGCGCGGACTTAAGGTTCCCGCAGGTGTCGATCGACGAGCTGTTGGCGCGCGCGGACGTCGTCTCCATGAACCTGGTGCTGAGCGACGAGACGCGCAACTTCCTGGATGCGGGGCGCATCGCGCGCATGAAGCCCGGCGCGATCTTCGTCAACACCGCGCGCGGCGCGCTGGTCGACGAGGAGGTGCTGGTGCAGGCGCTGGCAAGCGGCGCCATTCGCCACGCCGGGCTCGACGTGTTCCATGCCGAGCCGCTCAGACCCGACCATCCGCTGGCACGATTGCCGAACGTCACGCTGAGCGCGCACAGCGCCTTCCGGACCCAGGAGGCATCGGAGACGCTGCTGCGACGCGCGATCGACATCGTGCGCGACATCCGGGCAAAAGGCTGAGATCGAGAAGAAACGCCACCTCAGGGAAGGAAACGAGAATGAGCATCACGGTCGGCAGAGCGGCGATCGCGGAGGCGTCGAAGAAGCTGAGCAACTGGGGCAAGTGGGGCAAGGACGACCAGATCGGCACCCTCAACTACGTGACGCCCGAAGACATCGTGCGCGCCGCCGCGCTGGTGCGCACCGGCAAGGTGTTCGCGCTCGGGATTCCGCTCGACAATAAGGGCCCGCAGAGCGGCCTGTTCGGCGGGCGCTGGAACCCGATCCACACCATGCTGGCGACCGGCACCGACGCGGTCGCCGGCCGGCAGGACTGGAACAAGCTGCGCTACGCCGACGACGCCATCAACATGCCGGTGCAGGCCGCGACCCACTGGGATTCGCTCGGCCACATCTTCTACGAGGACAAAGCCTACAACGGCCACGACGCCAGGCTGATCGACGCGCGGGGGCTGCACGTGCTCGGCATCGAGCACTCGCGCAACCGCATGAACGGGCGCGGCGTGCTGCTCGACATCCCGCGCTTCAAGAACCTGCCCTGGCTCGACGACGGCTACGGCATCTCCAACGAGGAGCTCGACAAGTGCGCGCACGCGCAGAACGTCGAGATCAGGCGCGGCGACTTCGTGATCGTGCGCACCGGCCAGATGGAGCGCTGCCTGAGCGAGAAGAAATGGGGCAGTTACGCGGGCGGCGACGCTCCCGGCGTCAAGTTCGAGAACTGCTACTGGTGCCATGGCAAAGAGATCGCGGCGATCTGCACCGACACCTGGGGGGTAGAGGTGCGTCCGAACGAGACCACCGAGGCCAACCAGCCGTGGCACTGGGTGGTGATCCCGGCCATGGGGCTTTGCATGGGCGAGATGTTCTTTCTCAAGGAGCTGGCCGAGGACTGCGAGGCCGACGACATCTACGAGTTCTTCTTCTGCGGCCCGCCGCTTGTCATCACCGGCGGCACCGGCTCGCCGATCAATCCGCAGGCGATCAAGTGATTTGAGTCGTTACTCGTTGCTCCACCTGCTGCGGCCGCAGCTTTGGTCAACGATGATCGTAAAAGTGCAACTGGAGCTTGGCCGCCTCGACTTCTCAGCCGAGAAGCCGCTATGCGGCGATAAGCCTTGAATGGCTGAGTTAAACTAGCTAATATAGCCTCATGAAGAAGGCCAGCATCACTGAGGCGAAGAACAACCTCAGCGCACTCATTGACGGTCTAAAGGGAGGCGCGGCCGTCTTGATCGTGGACCGCGGGCGCCCCGTTGCTCGCCTTGAACCGGTAATGGGCGGGCGTGAACCCAACGACGGACGGCTCGCCCGGCTTGTACGCGAGGGCATTGTCCGCCCGGGTCGCGGTGGAATTCCATCATCCCTACTGTCAGAGCCACCCCCGCGTCTCGACGGCAAAGTTTCTCCCCTGCAAGCTTTGCTGGAAGAGCGGAGAGAGGGCAGATGAGGTTTTGGGATGCTTCCGCGATCGTGCCGCTGCTGATCGCCGAGGCGTCGACCCCACGGATGCAAGCGCTCGCATCGGACGATCCAGCAATGCTTGTGTGGTGGGGCTCCGGGATCGAGTGCGTCTCGGCGCTTGCTCGGGCCGAACGGGCCACAGGGCGTACCTCACGGTCAATCACGGTGGCGTATGAGCGTCTCGCAGAATTGGCGGGGGCCTGGGATGAAGTCGACCCGAATGATCTGGTGCGCGAAGCAGCGGCGCGATTCCTTCGTGTGCACCCCCTGCGCGCAACGGACGCGCTCCAGCTCGGCGCGGCCTTTGTTGCATCCGATCGGCGGCCTGCAACGCTTGAACTCGTTACGCTAGATGATCGCCTCGCAATCGCGGCGCGGAAGGAAGGCTTTATCGTCATCGAAAGCTAGATAGAGCGTAACGGAATGCTCCAAGCAGCTTCCAATCCGGCAAGCAGGAATGAAGGAGACAACCTCAATGGCTCGCTATCTCAAGCGCGGCATGGATGCCGGTGCGATCGAGGAAGCCGACGCCAAGGTGCGCGCGACCGTCGAGCAGATTCTCGATGCCGTCAAGGCGCGCGGCGACGCGGCGATCCGGGAGCTGTCGGAGAAATTCGACAAATGGTCGCCGGCTTCGTTCAAGCTGAGCCCTGAGGAGATCGAGCGCGCGATCGGCCAAGTACCGAAGCGCGACCTCGACGACATCCGCTTCGCGCAAGCGCAGGTGCGCGGCTTCGCCGAGAAGCAGCTGGCAACCCTCAAGGATCTCGAGGTCGAGACGCTGCCGGGCGTGATCCTCGGGCACCGCCACATCCCGGTGAACGCGATCGGCTGCTACGTGCCCGGCGGGCGCTACCCGATGGTCGCCTCCGCGCACATGTCGATCGTCACGGCGCGCGTCGCCGGGGTGAAGCGCATCATCGCCTGCGCGCCGCCGTTCCGCGGCGGGCCGCACCCGGCGATCGTCGCCGCCATGCATTTCGGCGGCGCCGACGAGATCTTCGTGCTCGGCGGCGTGCAGGCGGTCGCCGCCATGGCGCTCGGCACCGACACGATCGCAGCGGTCGACATGGTGGTCGGCCCGGGCAACGCCTACGTGGCGGAAGCCAAGCGCCAGCTGTTCGGGCGCGTCGGCATCGACCTGCTCGCCGGCCCGACCGAGACGCTGATCATCGCCGACGACAGCGTGGACGCCGAGATCTGCGCCACCGACCTGCTCGGGCAGGCGGAGCACGGGCCGACCTCGCCGGCGATCATGATCACCAACTCGGAGAAGCTCGCGCGCGCCACCATGGCCGAGGTCGAGCGACTGTTGAAGGTCCTGCCGAGCGCCGATCTCGCCGGCAAGGCGTGGGCCGATTTCGGCGAGGTGATCGTGTGCGACGACGAGGCCGAGATGGTCGCCGAGGCCGACCGCGTCGCCTCCGAGCACGTGCAGGTGATGACGCGCGACTCCGACTACTTCCTCGCCAACATGAAGAACTACGGCTCGCTGTTCCTCGGGCCCCGCACCAACGTCGCCTACGGCGACAAGGTGATCGGCACCAACCACACGCTGCCGACCAAGAAGGCGGCGCGCTACACCGGTGGCCTGTGGGTCGGCAAGTTCCTCAAGACCTGCACCTACCAGAAGGTCTTGACCGACGCGGCGAGCGCCATGGTCGGCGAGTACTGCTCGCGGCTGTGCGTGCTCGAAGGCTTCCTCGGTCACGCCGAGCAGGCCAACATCCGCGTGCGCCGCTATGGCGGCCGCAACATCGCCTACGCGACCGCGGCGGAGTGACTCTGGTGGTAACCGCATGCACCGTTACCTCCCTCCCTGTGAGGGAGGTCGATTTGCGCCGGCTTGCCGGCGCAGATCGGGAGAGGGGTAACTCCGCAGTTTCCTGCCGGCCGTACCCCCTTCCCCAACCGTGCCCCGCAAGGCGGGAGGGAGCGCGCCGTGCAGGCGGCTCGCGATGAGTTCTTTCTCGACGGACCTGCCCTCCACCCCGTCGTTCCGGCTCGACGGCAAGCGCGCGCTGGTGACCGGTGGCGGCCGCGGGTTGGGCTTGGGTTTCGCGACCGCGCTGGCGGAGGCCGGCGCGCAGGTGACGCTCGCGGCGCGCACGCAGGGCGAGATCCAGGCGGCCGCGGCCGCCTTGCGCGAACGCGGATGTGCGGCCGACACGCTTGCGCTCGACGTCGCCGATCTCGCCGCCATGCAGGCGGCGCTTCGCGCACGCGCGCCCTATCACGTGCTGGTCAACAATGCCGGCACCAACCGGCCGGCGCCGTTCGTCGAGGTCAAGATCGAGGACTTCGACCACCTGTTCGCGCTCAACGTCCGCGCGGCCTATTTCGCCGCCCAGGCGGTGGCGCGCCGGCTGATCGAGGCCGGTGAGCCGGGATCGATCATCAACATCTCGTCGCAGATGGGCCACGTCGGCGGAGCGCGCCGCACCGTCTACTGCGCCACCAAGCACGCCATGGAAGGGTTCACCAAGGCGATGGCGATCGAGCTTGCGCCGCATAAGATCCGTGTCAACTCGCTGGCGCCGACCTTCATCGAGACGCCGCTGACGCGGCCGTTCTTTGCGAACGAGGCGTTCCGCAAGGATACGCTCAACCGCATCAAGCTCGGCCGCCTGGGGCAAGTCGAGGACCTGATGGGCGCGGTGGTGTTCCTCGCCTCCAACGCCTCGGCGCTGATGACCGGCACCTCGCTGGTGGTGGATGGAGGATGGACGGCGGAGTAGCGGACGACTGAAGACGGACGACTGAAGACGGACGGACGGAGGACGGATAAACAAACCAACAAGTCAGTCTTCGTGCGTCGTCTGTCGTCCGTCCACCGTCATCCGATCGGATAGACCGGCGCCTCGCCTAAGAGCACGCGCGCGACGTCGCTCGCGCACTTGGTCTGCAATTCCTCGAGCGCCTCGATCGAATACCAGGCGGTGTGCGGGCACAGAATGACGTTGTCGCGCCCGAACAGCGGGTGATCCTTCGCCGGCGGCTCGAACGCGAGAACGTCAAGTGCGGCGGCGCCCACTTGGCCGGCGTCGAGCGCCGCCACCAGCGCCGGCTCGTCGACCAGAAGGCCGCGCGCCGTATTGATGAGGCGCGCGCCCCTCTTGATCTTGGCGAAGGTCGCCGCGTCGAACAGCCCGCGCGTCTCGGGGGTGAGCGGCGCGTGGATCGAGACGAAATCCGCGGCCGCGAGCAGGGCATCGAAACCGACGCTTTCGACACCCGCGGCGTTGAAGGCATCGGGCGGCACATACGGGTCGTAGGCGATGACGCGCAGGCCGAACGCCTGGGCCTTGGGCGCGACCTTGCGCGGGATGTTGCCGAAGCCGACGAGGCCGAGCGTCTGCCCGCGCAGGCGCCGGATCGGCACCACCGCCGGCATCTCCCAGCGGCCGGACTGCACCAGCTTGTTGGAGAACGGGATCTTGCGCGCGAGCGCGAGCAGCAGCGCCATGGCGTGGTCGGAGACTTCCTCGATGCAGTAGTCCGGCACGTAGGTGACGGTGATGCCCATCTCGCGGGCGGCCGGCAGATCGATGTTATCGACGCCGAGGCCGAAGCGGCCGATCACCTTGCAGCGCGTGAGTTGCCGCAGGAGGTCCGCCGGCAGCTTGGCATAGGTCACCAGCACGGCGTCGGCATCGCGCGCGACCGCCAAAATATCGTCGGCGCTCGGGCTCTTGGCCATCCGCAGCTCGGGGTCGAGGCGCTTGAGCGCGGCCCGCGCCGGGTCGAGCGAGGGGAACACGCTGTCGGTGACGGCGATCAACGGCCGGCTCATGAGGCAGCTCCTTCACGCGCAACACCGTCATCATCCGCGAAAGCGGATGATCCAGTAAACACCGTAACTCAACGCTCACTTCGACTGCCGGCGTCTACTGGATCGGCCGCTTTCGCGGGCGATGACGAAGAGGGCGATGCGTACACTTCGGGATTGGCGCAGTTCGGCGGCACGCGTCCGTCGAGGATGGCCACGATGTTGTCGACGACGGTATTGGCCATCTGCTCGCGCACCTCGATCACGGCGCTGCCGAGGTGCGGGGTGAGCACCACGTTCGGCAGCGCCAGGAGCGCCGGATCGACCAGCGGCTCGTTCTCGAACACATCGAGGCCGGCGCCCGCTATGCGCCCTTCGGCCAGGGCGGAGAGCAAGGCCGCCTCGTCCACCACCGCGCCGCGCGCGGTGTTGATCAGGAAGGCCGTCGGCTTCATCAATGCCAGCTCGCGCGCGCCGATCATGTGGCGCGTTTCCGGCTTGAGCGCCTGGTGCAGCGAGACGTAGTCCGCCTCGGGGAGCAGCCGGTCGAGCTGCACGTAGGTCGCGCCGAGCTCGCGCTCCTCGGCGGCATCCATCGGATGCGGCCCGCAATAGAGGATGCGCATCGAGAATCCGCGCGCGCGGCGCGCGACCGCCTTGCCGATACGCCCACGGCCGCCCACCAGGCCGATGGTCTTGCCGAACACGCCGGCGCCGATCAGGTGGTTCGACTGCGAGCCGGGGAAAACGCCCTGCCGCACCAGCCGGTCGCCCTCCACCATGCGGCGTGCAAGCGCGAGAATCAGGCCGAAGCAGATGTCAGCGGTCGACTCGACCGCCAGCGCCGGCACGACGGTGACCGGAATGCGGCGCGCGGTCGCCTCGGCGACGTCGATGCCGTCGGGTGTGATCGACATCGAGGCGATCGCGCGCAGGCGCGGATTGGCGGCGATCACCTCGCGGTCGATACGGTCGTGCAGCAGGCTCAACAGGATGTCGCAATCCTTGACGCCTGCGAGCAGCGCGTCCCTGCCGATCACTTGGGCCTCGTCCGCATGGACGGTAACGTCGGCGAAGCCGCGCAGCCGGGCGAGCGCGCTCGGCCGGATCGGCTGGGTGACGAAGATCCGCGGCCGCATCAGGACATCCAGCGCACCACACCCGCGACGCCGTCGACCGCGACCTGCGAGCCGTCGGGAATGTGGCGCGTGGCGTCGAGCACGCCCAACACCATCGGGATGCCGCGCTCGCGCGCGAGCGATGCCAGATGCGAGGTCGAGCCGCCGAGCTCCGACACCACGCCGGCGACGCGCGGCAGGATGTGACCCAACGCCGGGCCCGCGACCCGCGTCACCAGAATGTCGCCGGGCGCAACGCGCGATAGCTCGCACTCGCACGCCACCACGACGGCGCGGCCACAACCCCAGCCGATGCCGGCGGGATGGCCGTTGAGGCCCGGATGCTTGAGCCAGATCTCGTCCAAAACTTGCGCCGGCTCGACATGTAGCGGCCGCGACTGCAACAGCTTGAAGCCCGCGTCGTCGAGCGCCCACTCGATCTCGACCGGTCGTTGCGCCAGATCCTCGCACTTGCGCAGCATGCGGCCGAGCTGGGTCGCCTGCCCGGCGGTCAGGCAGGGCTCGCGCACCATCTCGGTCGGCACGACTTGCGCGGCCGCGCCATGGCGCCCGCAGGTCTCGCGGTGGTCCTTGCGGCCGGGGTCGATCCTGCGGACAAAACCTTGGCGCGAGAGCACGATCCGGTCCGGCACCACCTCGCCCTGGGCGATCGCCGAGCCGAGGCCCCAGGTGGCGGTGATCAGCATCTGCCCTTCGGCGGTCTCGCTCAAACCGCCGCCGGAGGCGCGCGCGTCGACCAGCGGCTGGATCAGCACCGCCATCGCGGTATCGGCCGGATTGAGGCCGTGGTTTCCCATGTAGCGGCGGGCATTGGTGGTCCACAGCGCCGCCCAGCAGGCGCGCACCGCGGTCAGGAACTCGGCCTCATCGCTGAGCCCCAGGAAGCTTTCGAACTGGCCGGCAAAATTCGCGCCGGCGCGATCCTCGATCAACGCCGAGGAGCGGATCGCCGCCGGCATCGCGCTCGCCTGCCGCTGCGTGCGCCAGACGGCGAGCAGAGGCGCGAGGACCGCCGGCGCGATCGGCTGCTGGTAGAGCGCGAGCCGGATCTGCACCGCCAGGCGCCGCGACGCCGACGAGTCGGCGCCGTCGTAGCCGTGCGCGAGCGCGTCGAGCCCGATCGCCTCCATCTGCAGCCGATAGGCGTCCGCGGTCAGGCAGAAACCGCCCGGTGTCGGCAGGCCGGCGCGCGCCAGCGCCGCAAGGTTCGCCGCCTTCGGCCCGACGCGCTCGGCGTCCATCGCCTCCGGCGCGGCGAGCGGCACGATGAATGGACCCGGCTCGGACGCATCGACCAAGCTTTCTGCCGATGCGTTGTCGCCGACCAAACTCATCCATGCCATCGCATTCGGTTGCGCGCGCCCTGGCCTCATCCTTCGAGACGGCCGCTACGCGGCCTCCTCAGGATGAGGAGGAGAGGTCTCGCGCTGAGCACGATCCTCATCCTGAGGAGCCGCGCGGAACGCGCGGCGTCTCGAAGATGAGGCCCCTCGCCCGAGCGCGCTCAAATTACTTCACGTGGTCGGCGTAGCCCGGGATCGGATCGACCACGGTGATCTGCTTGACCGGAAAGTTGGAGACGATCTCGATCGAATCCTCGTGCACGATCAGCATTTCCTCGATGCGCACGCCATAGCGGAAGCGCTTGCCGTGCTGGGTCTCGAGCGCGAACGTCATGCCGGGCTTGATCTCGATCGGATGATCGAGCGACCAGATGCGCGAGATCACCGGCGGATCGTACTGCGCAAGACCAAGCCCGTGGCCCCACAGGTTGGCGGCGGCCTGATCCTCGTCCTCGTAGCCCCAGGTCTCCATCGCCGACGGCCACTTGAGCGCGATATCGCGGGTGGTGGCGCCGGCCTTGGTGGCGCCGATCGAATCGTAGAGCCAGCCGAGCGCTTCCTGGTAGGTGTCCTTCTGCTCCTGCGACGGCTCCTTGCCGACGCAATAGGTGCGGTAGTAGCAGGACTTGTAGCCGTTCCAGGTGAGCGCGGCCAAATCCATGAACACGATGTCGCCGGGCTGGATGATGCGGTCGGAGAAGTTGCGCCAGTTCGGCCAGGTGTTGGGCCCCGAGGACACGATCACGTCCTCGACGTCCTCCATCCCGGGAATGCGATAGAGGTACTCCATCAGGTGCGCGGTCACCTGGTTCTCGGTGATGCCGGGGCGCAAAAACTTCATGCACTCCCAATGCGTGGCGTCGCCGATCGCGCCGACGATGCGGAAGCATTCCTGCTCGTCGACGTTCTTGACCGCACGCGCCTCCATCATCGGGGTCATGCCGTCGACCCAGGTGATGTTGTTCTCCTTGAAGATGTTGATCATGTTGATGTCGATGAAGTCGACACCGAGCTTCTGGCCGGCGACGCCGTGCCGCTTCATCTCCTCGAGCACCGCCTTGGTGAACTTGTTCACCTGCTGGGTCGAGGCCGGGCCGGCCGCGCCCTTGATCCAGGCGAAGGAGTGGCGGACGTTCTCCTTCGGCAACCAGGGTGAATGGCGCTCGATCTGGAAGCCGAGGTCGCCCTGCTCGAACAGCACCGGCGCGCCGTCGCCGCACAGCATCGCGTAGCGCAGGCCCGGCTTGAGGCGGTTCCAGCCGGGCGTGAGCGTGCCGGTGAGGTAGCGCACGTTCTCGTCGTACATGCACAGCATGGCGCCGAGCCCATGCTTCTTCATCATCTCGCGCGCCCGTTCGGTCCGGTAGCTGCGCAAGCGGTCCCAGTTGACCCGCTGTTGCCAGTCCAGACCCGCAATGCCGAAATTCGCGCCCATGTCCCCTCCCGTTTGGTCGATCGAGCCCGCGCCAGCGCCGCGGCGGCCGCCAGCCGCAAGGATCGTTCAGAAAAAAGTATCTGGACAGGGTTTGCAGCAGAAATAATATGTTTTGCCGAAGGGCATAAGGTTTCCTAATGCCAGGAATCACGTTGCGCCAAATCCGGGCGGTGATCGCGGTGTGCGAGGAAGGCTCCTTCACGCGCGCGGCCGAGCGCGAAGCGGCGACGCAATCGGGGATCTCGCAGCACATCGCGGCGCTCGAGCGCACGCTCGGCGTCAAGCTGTTCGAGCGCTCCAACGCCGGCGTGCGCCCGACGCCGGCCGGCACGCGCTACTACCGCCGCTGCATCGAGGCGGTCGGCACGCTCAAGGCGGGCTCGGAGGAGATGCGGGCGCTCGCCGGGCGCGTGACCGGCAACCTGCGCATCGGCCTGATGCCGACCTTCACGCGCGCCGCGCTCGCGCCGACATTGACCAACTACGTGCGCGAGCATCCCGACGTGAAGCTCAAGATCGTCGAAGGCTATTCGAGCGTGCTCACCGAGCGCGTGCTGGCCGAGGATCTCGACTTCGCGGTGGTGCCGACCTTCGAGGGCCGCGTCGGCCTGCGCTCGCGGCTGCTGGCGCGCGATCACGAGATGCTGGTGTCGGGCCCGGCGCGCGGACTGACGCCGCTGGCGCCGGTCCGGCTCAAAGACCTGTCGCCACTCAAGATCGTCGTGCCGGGGCCGCCCAACATCCGGCGCCGCAACCTCGATACCTATTTCCAGACCAACGGCATCCAGGTCGACGATCAGATCGAGATGGATGCCATGATCGGCACGCTGGAATTCGTCGCCGCCACCGATTGGGTCGCGGTGCTGCCCGGGCTGATCTGCATCAACGACATCGAAAGCCGCGCGCACATCATCAATCCGATCGTCGATCCGCCGCTCTACGCCGAGTTCGTCGTGATCGAGCCGGCGCGCCAGACGCTCACCGTGCAGGCGCAGCTGTTCCTGGAGCGGCTGCAAAGCGAGGTCAAACGTATCCAGAAGGTCTGGACCCGAGTGACGCCGGAGCTGGAGCCGGTGTGATCGATCCGGAACCAACCCGCCGAGGACTTCGTTAGCTCGTTTGGGCCCACTCGTCAGGATCGTTGGAACATGAGCACGCACGTTTCAAGCAGCGATCAACCCGGTGAGCCGCGACCGCTCATTCCGGCGCTCGCGCGCTTCTATCCGAAGGCGACGGATCTAGCGTGGGCGCTGGTCCGGGTCACTGCCGGCCTGATGCTGATCCCGCACGGCTGGCCGAAGGTCGGCATGGGCCCGACGGCGGTTGGCACCCGCGTCTCGCAAGGCATGGAGCCGGTCATCTTTTGGGGCGCCTTGATCATCTTTCTCGAAACCATCGGCGGCCTGTTGATCGCAGTCGGACTGTTCACCCGTATCGTCGCGGCGCTGCTGTTCATCCAGTTCCTGGTGATCTGGAAGGTGCACTGGCCGCGCGGCTGGTCGGCGAGCGTCGGGGGACTCGAATTCGTCATCATGTGGGGGTTGCTGTTCCTGGCGATCATGCTGCGCGGCGGCGGCCCGTACTCGCTCGATCGCAAGCTCGGTTGGGAGGTGTGACGCCTCGGTACGGCCTGAGCGGACTACTCCACCGCCTGCCAGGCTCCGTCGGCCGCGACCGAGCGGAACACCGCGTCGAGCGCCGCGACGGTGTGCAGGATGCCGGCGTCGTCGATATGGAAGGTGCCGCGCCCGAGCGCGGCGGCCGCAAAGGACTCGAGATTGAGCCGGATGTGCGCGGTATCGGCGAGCTCGGTCGTCACCGGCTCGCCGCTGCCATGCCGCAGCGTAAGCGCGGTGTCGCTGGTGCTCACCGCCCAGGCGTCGCTGCCGAAGATCGCGATGCGCCACACGTAGGGCGTCTTGAGCGTGGTGCCGAGCGTGCCGAGGGCGCCGTTGCGGAACTCGATCAGCGCCGCGGTGGTATCGCCGGCCGGCAGCGCGACGGCGCGCTGGGCGGAGCGCGCCGCAATCCGCCGCATCGGGCCGACCAGGTAGCCGAAGCAGTCGAGCACATGGATGCCCATGCCGGTCATACCGCCGGCGCGCGACTCCTCGGCGGCGGCGCGCCAGCCGTCGGCCGGCTGGTCGGCGAGCAGGGCGTGGCTGTAGTTGCCCTCCGCCAGCATGATGGTGCCGAACGTGCCGGCATCGGCAAGCTCGCGCAGCGCCCTGATCGACGCCTTGAAGCGCATGTTCTGGCCGACCCCGAGGGCGACGCCGGCGCGGCGCACCGCCGCGAGCGCGGCTTCTGCGTCGGCCTTCGACAGCGCGAACGGCTTCTCGCAGTAGACGTGCTTGCCGGCGGCCGCGGCGGCTTCCACCTGCGCGCGATGACGGGTGTGGGGCGTCGCCAGGCAGACCGCATCGATTGCCGGATCGGCGAGCACTTCCGCGTACGACGTCGTGATCGCCAAGCCATTCGCGGCCGCGAACTCGCGCGCCTGCTCCGGCTCGAGCGTCACGCCGCGGCTGAAGCGGATGAGCGGGCTTGCCTCGACCGAGCGGACGAGCTGCCTGCCCCACCAGCCGAGCCCGACGATTGCGGCGTTGAGCATGCGGCGCGCTCGTCAGACCGCAGGGTTGGCAAAGGCGCGCGAATGCGCGCCGTGCCTACGCGGCCTCGCACGACGCGGGCACGCGCCGCTTCCGCGGCGAAGTGCCCGCCCTACGTACGGCCGCGACATCAATGCGACACCGAGGCCGGCGCCCCGGGCTGGCGCAGCGGATGTGCGCGCGCGAAGGCGTCGTTTTGCATGCAGGTGTCGTAGATGCGCGCCACGGCCGGAAACGTTTTGACCTCCACCTGGACGTACTGCGCGCCGACCACCTGGCCGGCGAGACAGATGTCGGCGAGCGTGACGCTGTCGCCGTGGCAATGGCGACCGGTCTCGTTCTCGTTCGCGAGGTGGCTTTCGAGTGCGCCCAGCGCCTCGGTCTGCCAGTGCCTGATCCAGGCCGCCACCTCACTCTGGTCGAGCTTGAGGGTTTGGCCGAGATAGTTGCGCACGCGCGGCACCGACAGCGGATGCGCGTCCGCCACCGCGATCAGTGACAGGCCGCGGACACGCGCCCGGCCGCGCGGATCGGCGGGCAGCAGGGGCGGATGCGGATGCACCTCCTCAAGGTATTCCATGATCGCCATCGACTGGAACAGCGGCGGGCCACCGTCGTCGAGTATCAGCGCGGGCAACAGCTTCTGCGGGTTGACGGCGTCGTACCCGCCGGTGTGCTGATGGCCGGTGAGGATATCGATCGTCTCGGTCTCGGGCGTGATGCCCTTGAGGTTGAGCGCGATGCGGACGCGAAACGTCGCGATCGAGCGCCAGAACGTGTAGAGCTTCATGCGCCAGCTTCCTTCCCCTGCGTCATTCCGGATCACCGCGAAGCGGCGAGCTCAGGCCGGCAACCCGCCGACGTCGGCCTTCAGCCCGGATGCCTCGATGCCGGCGACCGCGCAGACTTCATCCTTGTCGGAGGTATCGCCCGAGATGCCGACGGCGCCAAGGATCGCGCCGTCAGCATCCTTGATCAGAACGCCGCCCGGCACCGGCACCAGGCGCCCTTGCGCCACCGAGGCGAGCACGGTGAAGAAGATCGGCTGCTTGGCCGAGCGGTCGAACAGCGTGCGCGAGCCGAACCCCATGCCGAGCGCGCCCCATGCCTTGCCATAGGCGATGTCGAAGCGAAGGATGCCGGAACGGTCCTCGCGCTTGAAGGCGACGAGATGGCCGCCGGCATCGAGCACCGCGACGGTGAGCGGCGCGCATTGGGTTTCGCGCCCCTTCTTTAGGGCGGTGTCGACAATGGTGCTGGCTTGGTCGAGCGTGAGACGGGACATGGCAACTCCACGGCGGCGCTCGAGCGGGATGGCGTTCTCGAATCGCCCTCCCGCTCTCGCGTGTTGTTTGGCGCGTGACCTTCTCCGAAAACCGGTTCCCACGTTTCGGGATCACGCGCGGTTGTCTTGGCGCGTGATCTTCTCCGAAAACCGGTTCCCACTTTTCGGGATCACGCGTCGGGCTGGTGCCTAGCATGCTAGCGTCCGGCCGGGCAAAGTGACCAGTGGCAAGGCTCGGCAGGAGGGTCGGCATGAACGCAGGCAAGGGCTCGGTCGGTGTCATCGGCCTCGGCATCATGGGCGGGGCGATCGCCCGCAACCTCGCAGGTGCGGGCTGGCGCGTCATCGGCTACGACATCGACGCCGCGAAGTGCAAGGAGCTGGCGGCGGCAGGCGTCACCATAGCGCGCGATGCCGGCGCCGTGACGGCAGCAGCAGCGACGATCCTCACCAGCCTGCCGAAACCCTCAGCGCTCGACTTGACGGTCGCGGCGATCGTGGAGGCGGGCGTCCCGCGCCGCATCGTGGTCGAACTGAGCACCTTCGCGCTCGAGGACAAGGCACGCGCTGAAAGCCTGTTGCGGGCGGCCGGGCATGTGCTGCTCGATTGCCCGCTCAGCGGCACGGGCGCGCAGGCCAAGACCCGCGACCTGGTGATCTATGCCAGCGGGGATTCCCAGAGCATCAACGCGCTCGCGCCGCTGTTCGGCGATTTTGCCCGCGCCACCCACGATCTCGGCGCGTTCGGCAACGGCTCGCGCATGAAGTACGTCGCCAACCTTTTGGTTGCGATCTACAACGTCGCCTCGGCCGAGGCCATGGTGCTGGGCATGAAGGCCGGGCTCGAGCCGGCCCGTGTGTTCGAGCTGGTGCGATCGGGCGCGGGAAACTCGCGCGTGTTCGAGCTGCGCGGCCCGATGATGGCGGAGAACCGCTACGACGGCGACAACGTCACCATGCGGATCTCGACCTGGCAGAAGGATATGGCGGTGATCGGCGCGTTCGCGCAAAGCGTCGGCGCGCCGACGCCACTGTTCTCCGCCACCGAGGCGATCTACAACGCCGCGATGTCGACCGGCCATGGGGGCCACGACACCGCCGCGGTGTGCGCGGTGCTGGAGGCGATGGCGGGAATCCGGCGATAGCCGCAGCGTCGTCGCCCGCGACCGCATCGCATCCATCGGACTAGGTCCGGGCTGGATTTAGTGAAAATCGTCCGCCTCCGCGCGTCCCATTGGCGGCGGCCGGCCAGCCGTGCTATCGCTCGGCGATGACCGCACTACGCAAGCCGTCGATGAGCGTCGATGAGTTCGTGCCGTGGGCCGAACGGCAGTCCGAACGCTGGGAGCTGTTCGACGGCACCCCGGTCGCCATGTCGCCCGAACGAATCATCCACGGCGACACCAAATACCGGGTGGCGCGAGCGCTCGACGAGGCGATTGCCCAAGCCGGCGTGCCATGCCGGTTCGTGCTCGACAGCGCGGCGGTCCGCGTCGATGCGCGCAGCCTCTATCAGCCCGACGCTCTGGTCTATTGCGGCGACCCGCTTCCCAGCGATACCTGCGAAATCACCAACCCGGTCATGGTGTTCGAGGTGCTCTCCCCGGGCAATGCCATGACCGACCTGCGCGACAAATTGCAGGGCTATTTTCGCGTGCCCAGTGTGCAGCACTACCTCATCGTGGATCCCGACAAGATGCTGGTCATCCACCACGCACGCGGAGAGGCCGATGCAGTCGCCACACGCATCGTGAGCGACGGCGCTCTTCGGCTCGAACCACCGGGCATCACGCTGGCAGTGCGGGACCTGTTTCCGGCAGCCTAATCGGCACCGGCTTTGTCAGTCTCCGCCGCGGTTACTGGATCATCCGCCTTCGCGGATGATGACGACGGAGGACAAGGAGAACACAGCAATGCCCAGTGCGTGGAACAAGTACGGACCGACCGCCGCGCGCCCTCACGGCAAGCCGGGCCGCAGCACGCGGCCGCAGAGCGTGACCATCGACATCCATTCGCATGTCGCGGTGCCGGCGGCGGCCGCATACGTCAAGCCGCATCTCGACGCTGCCGCCAATCCGCTGGCGGCGTTCGCCACACCGGAGACCAAGGAGCTCGGCCAGCGGCAGGATGTCGACCGGCGCTCCCGCATGGTCGAGCTCGACGAGCGGCTCGCCGACCTCGACGCTATGGGCATCGACCGCCAGCTGGTGATGCCGCCGCCGCCGCAGTGCTACTACACGGTCCCGGTGGAGGTGGCGGTGAAGGCGGCGCGCATGGTCAACGACGGCGTCGCCGAGTACGTGGCGCGCAAGCCCGACCGGTTCGTCGCGCTCGGCTCGGTGCCGATGCCGGACGGCAACGAGGCCGCGAACGAGCTCGAACGCTGCATCCGCACGCTCGGCTTCAAGGGCGTGCAGATCCTCACCAACGTCGCGGGCAACGAGATCTCGGAGGCCGCCTACGCGCCGTTCTGGCAGAAGGCCGAAGAGCTCGGCGCGATCGTGCTGGTCCACCCCAACGGCTTCACCGAGGCGAAAAGGCTGTCGCGCTTCTATTTCAACAATGTCATCGGCAACCCGTTGGAGACCACGATCGCGCTGCATTACCTGATCTTCGACGGCGTGCTCGAGCGCCATCCCGACCTCAAGATCATCGCGGTGCACGGCGGCGGCTACCTCGGCGGTTATTCGGGGCGGATCGATCACGTCTGGGGAGCGCGCTCGGATGCGCGCGGCGAGCTTCCCCAGCCGCCGACCAGCTACCTGAAGAAGGTCTACTTCGACACCGTCGTGTTCACGCCGCATCAGCTCGAAGCGCTGGTGAAAACCTTCGGCGTCGAGCGCATCCTGCTCGGCACCGACTACCCCTACGACATGGCGGAGTACGATCCGCTCGGCCACCTCGCCTCGGTCGATACCCTCGACGCGACGGCGCGCGCCGCGATCGCGGGCGGCAACGCCAAGAGGCTGCTGGGGCTGTAGGCCGTCATCCCCACCCAGGCCACTCGCCCGACGCGAGCGGCCACGCTCCCCCGCTCCGCGCGCTCCGCGGCGAAGGGATAGGCGGGCTCACGCATACAGGAAATCGAGCACCGCGGTTTCCGACATCACGGCGCGGGGCGAGAAATGCCGCTCCGCGTGCGCGCGCTCCTCAGGCGTTGCACGCTCGGCCTGGATATAGGCCCCGAGCTGGCGCCCGCGTTGCACGATGCGCGCCCCGATGGCGAGGCGAGCCTGTTCGAAGCGCCGAAGCGCGTGCGCAACCTCGCCCTCGGCGGCGAGCGCATCGACCAGGGCGGTCGCGTCCTCGGCCGCCTTGGAGACGCCGGCGGCGACGTGCGGGCGCGCCACAAACGCCGCGTCGCCCAAGATCGCCACGCGCCCGAAGGCCATGCGCGGGCTTTCGAGATCGTAGATCGGCTGCAGGAAAGGCTGCGGCGCCAGGGCGATGACCTCCTGCATCTGCGGCGGCAGCAGCCGGGCGGCACCTGCGCGCATGTCGGCGATCACTTCCGGGCGGACCAACGGCGGCGGGATCGAGCCTTCGTGCACGTGGCCGCAGGCGTCGGTGAGCATCCACGGCAGCTTGGTCCGTTCGTCGGCCGGCCGGTACCAGACCAGATTGTAGCGCCGGTGGCCCGGGCGCAGGTCGTCGTTCTGGCCTGCGACCGGATAGCCGAGCATCTGTTCGCCGGGCGGCAGGCAAAACGCCATGTACTCGAAAATGTCGCGGTGGGTCGCCGCCGAGATTTGGGCCTCGTCGACGAGGGCGCGCCATGCCGCATATCCGGCATAGAGCGGCGCGAACTCGGGCAGGAACTGGGTCCGAACGGTGGAACGCAGGCCGTCGGCGCCCACCAAGAGATCGGCTTGCGCGCGGCCGCCGCCCGCGAAGTGCGCGATCACCGCCCCGTCGTGCTGCTCGATGCGGTCGAGCTTGACACCGCGGTGATAGTGCGCGGCCGGAAACGCGTCCCGGAGCAGACGGTACACGCGCTCCCACGCCGTGAGCGTCTGCGGGCAGGCGTGTTCACCGACGAGCCGGCCGTCACGGCCGAAGGTGCGCCGTTTCTCCATCTCGACCCCGAGCCCGCTGCCGGGATCGATGCCGAGCAGACGCAGGACATCGCGGGTTTCGGTCTGCGCCACGATTCCGGCGCCGCGGCCGGCGAGCTCACCCTCGACCCGCTCGTAGACGTCGACGTGCCAGCCGCGGTGCCGCAGCAGCAGCGCCGCAAACAGGCCGCTCATCGAGCCGCCGATCACCAATGCGCGGGGGGCCGGGTTGCGCAAACGCTTGCCTTCGTCTTTTCTCTCGCCGCACAAGATGGCTATATACTGCCCACGCCTGCAGGAGGAACGCCATGGCTCTGACGATGCTGGACAAGAAGCCGCTGAGCTCGGACCGAAGCCCCTGGCCGCCGGAGGTCCGGGCCGAATTCGAGCGCGAGGCGAACGACCCCAATCCATGCGTCGGCAGCGTGCTGTTGTCGGAGAACGAGCGCGTGCGCATCTGGATCATCAGGCTCATGCCCGGAGAGCGCATCGGCTTCCATCGCCACGTGCTGAATTATTTCTGGACCGCCGTGACGCCGTGCCGCGGGCGCCAGCACCTGCAGGACGGCAGCACCGTCGAGTACAGCTACTTCGCCGGCGAGACCCGGCACGAGACCTATGGCGCGGGCGAGTTCAAGGTCCACGACCTGGAAAACATCGGCGACGCCGAGATGATCTTCAACACCGTCGAGTTTCTCGACAGCGCCAACAAGCCGCTGCCGATTCCGGACGAGGTCCGGCTGCAGGCGGCCTGACCATCTGCATGCAGGTAAATCTCAAACCGCGCGCCGCTACTTCACCTCTCCCGCAAGGGAGCGACGACTCCCGCGAGGGCAAAAGCGCAAATTTCCGCCCGGCAGTCTGATGCGCGAATCCAAGCAAGCGGCGGAGAGTGAAGAAGCGGCGCCGCCGTGCGTGAACCTCACGGAATAAGGCTAGCCAGCGCGACGCCGTTCCTTCACACTGGTGGTCGAGGGGGCTTTTAGCCGGAATCGATCCGCCGTCACGGCAGCGCCAATAACAGCGCCGGTCGCCCGCTGCGGCGCGGGCCAACGAGCGGCAGCGGGGAACGCAAGGGGGCTCTAGCGCGCATGGCGATCTCACCTGAACTGTTGCTGAACGCCATCGTGGCCGGGCTGCTGCTTGGCGGCTTCTACGTCGCCGTGACGGTCGGCGTCTCGGTATCGTTCGGCATCCTCGACATCGTCAACATCGCGCACCCCGCCTTCATCATCCTCGGCTCCTATATCGCCTACATCGTCAACACGCGGCTGGGCGTCGACCCCATCGTCGTCGCCTTCGTGATGCTGCCGGTTTTCTACGCGCTCGGCGCGGCGGTGTACGAGGTCTACTACCAGTCGTTCGAGCGGCGCGGACAGGAGGCGTTGCGCGGCCTGGCATTCTTCTTCGGCCTCCTGTTCATCACCGAGGTCGCGCTCATCCTCGTGTTCGGGGTCGACTACCGCTACGTCCAGGCGGGATATATCGGGCCGACCTGGCGCATCGGCTTCGTCGATTTTCCGCTGCGCATGCTGGTGCCGTGCGTGATCTCGCTGCTGATGATGGGCGCGCTGCAAATGTTCCTGTCGCGCTCGTTCACCGGCCGCGCCATCATGGCGGTCGCGCAGGACCAGCAGGCGCTCCGCCTGATGGCGGTCAATCCCATCCGCATCAAGCGCATTGCGTTCGCGATCTCGATCGCGACCGCCTCGCTCGCCGGCGCGTTCCTGATCGTGATCCAGCCGGTCGAGCCGTCGGTCGGGCGCGAGTATATCGGCCGCGTATTCGCGATCTGCGTGCTCGGCGGACTCGGCAGCATGCCCGGCACCGTCATCGCGGCCATGCTGCTCGGCATCGTCGAAAGCATCACGTCGACGTTCTATGGCCCATCGTGGTCGCCGGCGGTGGCCTTCGGCCTGCTGCTGCTCACCCTCGCGTTTCGGCCCGCCGGCCTGCTGGGACGCTGACCCGTGCGCCTGTCGACCTTCGTCCTGATTGCGATCGCGGTCGCGGCGGTCGTGTTCGGCGTCTCGCGCGGGATCCAGAACGATTACGTGTTTTTCGCCGGCTACGTCGTTCTCAACTACATCGTGCTGGCCACCGCCTGGAACATCCTCGGCGGCTATTGCGGCTACGTGAACTTCGGCTCGGCGGCGTTCTTTGCGCTCGGCGCCTACTCAACGGTGGCGCTGCACAAGCTCTGGCCGATGCCGATCCCGATGCTGATCCTGATCGGCGGCATCGTGTCGGGGATCGTGGGGCTCGGCATGGGCTATCTCACGCTCCGCCTGCGCGGCGCGTTCTTCGCCATCGCTACGCTCGCGATGGCGGTGGTGCTGCAGACGCTGATCATCAACTGGGACTACGTCGGAGGTTCGCGTGGCGCCTACATCATCCGGCCGCAGAACCTGGAAATCGCCGGGTTCCAGCTCCCCTACGTCCAGTATCTGTTCGCGCTGATGCTGGCGCTCACGGTGGCAGCAGTGGCGGTGGCGCGCGCGATCGAGCGTTCGAGCCTCGGCTACGGCTTCGCCACCATCCGCGATGACGAGCTGGCGGCGGAAGCGTGCGGGGTGCCCACGCTCAAGCTCAAGCTGATCGCGACGGCCCTGAGCGGCGCCTTCATGGGCATGAGCGGCGCTCCCTTCCCCTACTACATCGGATACCTTGAGCCGTCGTCGGCCTTCGGCTTGCAGTATGCGGTCAACTCGATCGCCATGCCGATGATCGGCGGCACCACCAGCTGGATCGGTCCGCTGATCGGCGCGGTGCTGCTGGGCAGCCTGCAGCAGATTGCAACGGTCACCATCTCGTCGGCCGTCAACCTGCTGATCGTCGGCGTGCTCCTGGTCGCGTTCGTGATCATCGCGCCGAACGGCATCGTCGGGCTCGTGCAGGAGCGCCGGCGCGCGCGGGGGCCGCGATGACCGCGCTGCTCGAAGTCAGCGCACTGAGCAAGCGCTTCGGCGGCTTCGTCGCGCTCGACGGCATCGACTTCGCGATCGCGCCGGGCGAGCGCGTCGGTTTGATCGGACCCAACGGCTCCGGCAAGAGCACCCTGGTCAACTGCATTTCCGGGATCCTGCACAACGAGACCGGGACAGTGCGGTTCGACGGCAAGGCCATGGACGGCCTGTCGGCGCACGAGCGCACCCGCCTCGGCATGGCGCGCAGCTTTCAGCTGCCGCGTCCGTTCGTCACGCTCACCATCGCCGACAACCTGCGCGTCCCGCTGCTCTACACGGTGCATGCCCGCGCCGGCGCGCGGCTCTCCCCGCGCCAGCTCGACGAGCGCTGCGGCGAGCTGCTTGGACTGGTCGGGCTCGCCGACAAGGCCCGGCACTGGCCGCGCGACCTGACCCAGGTCGAGATGCGCAAGCTGGAATTGGCGCGCGCCATGGCGGCTGAGCCCAAGCTGTTGATCGCCGACGAATCGATGGCCGGCCTGTCGCATTCCGAGGTCGACGACATTTTGGCGCTGTTGATCACGCTCAACGAGCGCGGCGTGACCGTCATCCTGATCGAGCACATCATGCGGGCAGTGATGCGGTTCTCGCAACGCATCGCCGTGCTGGTCTCCGGCAAGAAGATCGCCGACGGCCTGCCCGACGATGTCATCCGTGATCCCGAGGTCGAGAGGGCTTACCTTGGCCAATAGTCTCGCCATCGAGGGAGTCGACGCCGCCTACGGGGCGGTGCGCGTCCTCGAGGGCATCTCGCTCAACGTCGGCGGCGGCGAGACCGTGGTGCTGCTCGGCACCAACGGCAACGGCAAGTCGACGCTGATGAAGTGCGTCATGGGCATCGTGCGGCCGCGGACCGGCAGCATCGTCGCCGAGATCGACGGCACGCGCCACCAGCTGGTGGGCAAAACCACCGAGGAGATCGTGGACCTCGGGATTGCGCTGGTGCCGGAGGGACGGCGCCTGTTTCCGCGGCTGACGGTCGAGGAGAACCTGATGCTCGGCGCATTCCGGCCGACGGCACGCGCGCAGCTCAAGCGCAACCTCGATTTTTGCCTCGAAACCTTTCCGCGCCTGCGCGAGCGCGCGCGCCAGCTCGCCGGCAGCCTTTCAGGCGGCGAGCAGCAGATGCTGGCGCTCGCCCGCGCGCTCATGCTGGCGCCGAAGATCCTGCTGATCGACGAGCCGTCTGTCGGCCTCGCGCCGATCCTGGTGAGCCGGACCATCGACACCATCCAGGCGCTCAAGGAAAGCTACCAACTTACCGTGCTGATGGCGGAGCAGAACTTCACGCAGGCGATTCGTATTTCCAACCGCGGCTATGTGATCGTGCACGGCAAGATCATCTTCGAGGGCCGCTCGGCCGACGAGCTCAACAACAACGACCTGATCCGCAAATTCTATCTCGGCCTTTGATCCGCCCGGATCCGAGCGCCGCGGCGCCGGACGCGCCGGGGCTTGGCGTCGGCGAGCGAACGACCTTGGGCCCGGAGCCGCGAGCCGCGGTCGTTGGATCAATGCAGGCGAGGCTGCCCCTCAAAATGTCGGGCGCAGTCCGCGCGGGCGCAAAGCGGGCGTGAGCTCAGCCTTGCGATCGGGTATGATCGTCACAAGCCACGAACAGGGGCGGTCCGTGACCCCGAGTGTGAGTCCACTTCGATTTCGGTGCCCTATCTCTGGACGCGCGGCGGTGTTGTCCTGGATTGCTTCGTCGCTACGCTCCTCGCAATGACGGAGCGGGGGAGCCGTCATTGCGAGCGAAGCGAAGCAATGCAGAACCGGATTGCTTCGCCTTCGACTCGCACCCGCGTGGCGTCTACTTCGCCTTCTCGTACGGATAGACCACCTTGCCGGAGGCGTATTCCGGCGGATCGACCACCACCTGCGTGGCGACGTCCTTGAACTGGTCGGCAGTGTTGCCCTTGACGTTCTGGAACTGCACCTGCAGCACGCGCGACTCCGCCCATTCGCCGCCTTTGCCGAATTTCACGTCGCCGAGCACGGTCTTGAACGTCGTCTTGCGGATGTGATCGGCGAGCTTGTCGTCGTCGAGGCTCTTGGTCGCTTCGACCGCCTGCTCGAGGACCTGCATCTGTGCGTAGGCCTGCGGCGCCATGTAGTAGCCGAGCGGGTCGACGCCGGCGGCGGGCGCCTTGGCCTGATACTTCTGCATCAGCTCGTTGACGCCCGGGAACTGCATCTTCGATACCGGCAGCCAGAAGTCGTAGTTGGTGAAGCCGTTGAGCAGCGGCCCGAGCTGCGCCTTGATCGAGGTGTTCTGCAAGCCGACCATGCCGGCACCGATCATCTTGGGTTTGAAGCCGATCTCGTTGACGGCGCGCACCATGCCGACCGAGTCGGGCGGGTACGAGCAGATCACGAAGATGTCGGGGTTGGTCGCCTGCACGGCACGCACGATCGGCGCGAAGTCGGTGGTCGCCGGCGGATAGGTGCGGTCGTAGACGATGCGGAGGCCCGCCTTCTTGGCGTTCTCGCGCGCGCCGTCGGCGGCGTTGCGCGCGAACTCGGCGTCCGCCGCCACGATCGCAATGGTCTGCGGCTTGGGGTCCTGTTTCAGCGCCAGATCGATGAAGCCCTTCGTGAACGAGGGCTTCGGATCCGGCCCAGACGGGATCATGACGAAGTAATTCGGATAGTTGAACTCGGTGTTGACCCCGAGCCCGAGCAGGCCGATGAACATCTTCTTGCGCTGCATGACCAGCGGCATCGCCGGCGCCAGCATGTTGGTGCCGTAGCCGCCGATGATCAGGTCGACTTTGTCGACGTCGAGCAGCTTCGAATAGATCCCCGGTATCGTGGAGGGATTGGTCTGATCGTCGTAGTAGATCAGCTTCACCGGACGCCCGAGCAGTCCGCCCTTGGCGTTGACGTCCTCCTCCCAGATCTTCTGCGCCAGCAGCGCGGACTGGCCGTTGGGGCCGAGACCGCCCGTCATCGCCATGCTGAAACCGATCTTGATCGGCTCCTTCGACTGTGCGGCGGCGGGCGCGCCGGAGAGCACAAGCAGTGCGGCGGCGGCAACCGCGCCTGCGCCGGTAAGAGTCCATTGTCTCCTGGATAGCGTCATCAACGTTCCTCCCATTGGCAGCTTTTTGCGATCTTATGCGCAACCGCCGCGCCAATGCCAGAGGGCATTTGGAAAGGGCGGCGGGGGCAGCAGAAATCGTGATAAGGGCTCCTTGTCGCCGCTCGCCTCCGTCATCGCGAGGAGCGCGGCGACCAAGCAATCCAGAAAACGGCACCGGCGCCTGGATCGCGTCGCTGCGCTCGCAATGACGCTCCTAGCGCGTGGCGTCGCCGCCTTCGACGATCACGTTCTCGACCTCGCCGGCGCCGTTGCGGCGGAACGCGGCCGCAGCCTGGTATTCGGGCGAGTTGAAGCAGCCGACGGCCTGCTCGAAGGAGGCAAACTCGATCACGATGAAGCGGTGGAACTTCTCCGGCCCTTCCATGATCTGATAGCGTCCGCCGCGGGCCAAGATCTTGCCGCCGTGGGCCGCGAAGATGGCCGGAAGCGGGTCGGTGTATTTCTTGTACTCGACCGGATCGTTGATCTTGGAACGGGCAACCCAATAGGCTGGCATGACGGCTCCTGCGCAGTGTGGGTGCCCGAGAGTGCCCGCAACCGGCCATCCCGATCAACCCGGAGCGCATGCATGGCGCGCAAGCTGATCGACATCTCGGTGCCGCTCGAGAACGACGTCGCCGCCGATCCACCCGGGCGCGGCCCGCGCATCGAATACCGCGATCACCGGCAGGGCGCCGCCGAGATGGTGCAGGCGTTCGCGGGCCTGAGTGAAAGCGACCTGGCGGACCGCGAAGGCTGGGCGGTCGAAGCGGTCCGGCTCTCGACCCACAACGGTACACATCTCGACGCGCCGTACCATTTCGCCTCCACCATGGACCGGGGAAAGCGCGCGATCACCATTGACGAGGTCCCGCTCGAATGGTGCTTGCAGCCGGGGGTGAAGCTCGACTTCCGGCATCTGCCGGACGGCCACGTGGTCAGCGCGCGCGAGGTCGAGGCCGAGCTCGAACGGATCGGCCACACGCTCTCGCCCTTGGAGATCGTGCTGGTCAACACCGCCGCGGGCGCGGCCTACGGTGAGCCCGACTACGTCTCGCGCGGCTGTGGCATGGGCCGCGAAGCGACGCTCTATCTCACCGAGCGCGGCGTGCGGGTGACCGGGACCGACAGCTGGAGCTGGGACGCGCCATTCGTCCACACCGCGCGAAAATACCAGGCGTCGAAGGACGCAAGCCTGATCTGGGAGGGGCACAAGGCCGGGCGCGAGATCGGTTACTGCCACATGGAGAAGCTGCACAACCTGGAGCTACTTCCGGCCACCGGGTTCCAGGTGAGCTGCTTTCCGGTGAAGATCCGCGCGGCCTCGGCCGGGTGGACGCGCGCGGTCGCCATCCTGGAGTGACGCGGCCGCGGCCCGCGGGGCAATGCATCCTTGCGCTGCAATCCTCGAACGGCGGCTCAATCCTGCAGCCGGCGCTCCGGTTGGCCGCGATAGGCCCACAGCCACTCGCGCGGGAGCGGCCCCTTGTTGCGCTCGGAACGCTGCGACTGCTCCCAAGCGTGCGCCAGGATCCCGACCGAGCGCGAGAGCACGAACAGGCCGCGCGTCAACGGCGGCGGGAACCCGAGCTCGCCGTAGATCACGGCGGTCGCCCCGTCGATATTGAGCGGGATGCGCCGGCCCTTGCGGCCGGCGACCGCGGCCTCGACCGCTTCCGCGATGTCGGCATAACGCCCGGAGACGGTTCCGGCCGCGGCGGCCTTGCGGGTCAACTCGAGCAGGCGCGGGGCACGGGGATCGAGCGGATGGAAGCGGTGGCCGAGGCCCGGCACGTAGCCGCCCTCCTCGGCGAAGAAACGGTCGAGCCGCGCGCCCACGGCGTCCTCAAGGCGCGCGCCTGCGTCCATGGCGGCCGCGACGTCGCCGAAGAACGCCAGCGCCTGCTCGCCGGCGCCGCCATGCACGTCGCCCAGCACGTTGACGGCGGAAGCCATCGCGCTGTTGATGCCGACCCCGCAGGTCGCCGCCATGCGGGCGATCGCGATCGATGGCGCCTGCGGGCCGTGATCGACGGCCGCCCCCAAGGCGACGCCCAGCAGCTCGGCCTGCGCCTCGCTCGGCAGCTCCCCGCGCAGCATCAGCCAGATCATCGCCGGGAAGCTGACGCGGCCGATCAGATCCTCGATCGGGTAGCCGCGCAGCCGGATCATGCCCGGCCGCATCTCGATGATCTCGGTCGACCACCATTCCTCGCCGCGCTCGCGGCCGAGATGCTTTGCCTGGTCGCTCATGATCGCTGCGACCCGGTGCGCCGCGCGGGCGCCGCGGCAAGGATCTCATGGTCGTGCTCGCCGAGCCGCGGCGGCGGAAACGGCGGCCGCGGCGCCTCGCCGTCGACCAGAAATCCCCCGCGTACCACGGTGACCGACCGGTCGGTGCCCGCAACCTCGTCGAACCGGACCGTCATGCCGCGCGCCGCGATCTGCGGCTCGGCGAGCGCCTGCGGCACCGACAGCACCCGACCGGCCGGAACGCCGGCGCGATTGAGCCGTGCTTCCCATTCGGCCGCCGGCGCGGCGGCAAGCGCCTGCTCGATCAGCGCATTGAGCGCGAAGCGGTTGGCCTTGCGCGGCTCGCGCTCGGCGAAACGCGGGTCGGTCTTGAGCTCGGGACGTCCGATCAGGTCGCACAGGATCTCGAACTGCTCCTGCTTGTTGGCCGCGATATTGAGGATGTCGTCGGCAGTGCGGAAAGCGCCCGACGGCGCCCCGGTGACGTTCTCGTTGCCGGCAGGCTGCGGCTCCACTCCGGCGGTGAGATAGTTGGAGACCGGCCAGCCGAGCGCGCTCAGCGTACTCTCGAGCATGGAGACGTCGAGCAGCGCACCCTCGCCGGTGCGGGAGCGCCGCACCAGCGCAGCCGCGATGGCGAAAGCGCCGGTGAGCCCGCCGAGCGTGTCGCAGACCGGGTAGCCGACGCGCAGCGGCGCGAGCTCCGGCGTGCCGGTGATGCTCATGATGCCCGACATGCCCTGGATGATCTGATCGTAGGCGGGATTGTCGCGCAGCGGGCCGGTCTGGCCGAAGCCCGATATCGCGCAGTAGACGAGATCGGGGCGCGCCTCCCGCAGCCGCCCATAGCCGAGACCCAGCCGTTCCATCACGCCGGGCCGGAAATTCTCCAGCACGACGTCGGCGGTCGCGACGAGGTCGAGAAACCGTGCCTTGCCATCAGCGCTCTTGAGGTCGAGCACGACCGAGCGCTTGCCGGCGTTCTGCGCCAGGAACGACACCCCCATCTTGGCGCGGTTGAGCTCAGGCGACGCCCCGAGCTGGCGCGCCAGGTCGCCGCCGCCGGGCGCCTCGATCTTGATCACGTCGGCGCCGAGCAGCGCCAGCTGATAGCCGCAATAAGGGCCGGCCAGCACATTGGTGAGGTCGAGGACGCGGATGCTGTCCAACAGTCCAGTCATTCGGCTCATCCCGTTCGTGTCCCGCACGCGGGCGGCAGCGTCCTTAAGGTCCGCGCTTCGCGCGGGCCCGAGGACAGACTCAGCGGTGCACCGCAGATGCCGGGACCCCGCCTACTCTCCTGACCAAGGCCTGCAGCGCAACACTCCGCGCTGCGCTGTCCCTCGCAATCACTGTGGCGATTGCTCCCCGGGATATCGCGCTGATGCACGCGGGGCAGCGTCATGCGTCGCCGGGAATCGCCTCGCCCTTGGCGCGGTAGTTCCTGTAGAGCCCGTAGAGCCGCGGCCCGATCAGCGCCAAGGCGGCGAGCGCCAGCAGAGCCGCCGACAGCGGGTGGGTCAGGAAGATCGTCCAGTCGCCGTCGGAGATCGTCATCGCGCGCCGGAACTCGGTCTCGGCCAGCGGTCCCAAGATCATGCCGATGATCACCGGCGCGGTCGGGAAATCGAACCGCCGCATCAAGAACCCGATCGCGCCGATGATGTAGAGCAGGATCAGGTCGACCGGCGAGTTCGAGATGCCGTAGGAGCCGATGGTCGCGAACACCAAGATGCCGGCATACATCAGCGGCGCCGGGATGTGCAGGACCTTCACCCACAGCCCGACCAGCGGCAGGTTGAGCACGAGCAGCATCACGTTGGCGATGTAGAGCGATGCGATCAGCGCCCACACCAGCGCGGCTTGGTTCTGGAACAGAAGCGGCCCCGGCTGAATGCCGTAGCTCTGGAATGCCGAGAGGATGATCGCGGCGGTCGCCGATGTCGGCAGGCCGAGGGTGAGCATCGGCACCAGCACGCCGGCCGCAGAAGCGTTGTTGGCGGCCTCAGGACCGGCAACGCCTTCGATCGCGCCGGTGGTGCCGAATTCCTCCGGCTTCGGGCTCAGCCGTTTCTCGGTCCAATAGGACAAGAAGGTCGGAATCTCGGCGCCACCCGCCGGCATGGCGCCGATCGGAAAGCCGAACAGCGCGCCGCGCAGCCATGCCTTCCACGAGCGCGCCCATTCTTCCTTCGACATGTAGAGCGAGCCCTTGAGCGGCAGGATCTCGTCCTTGCCGGCATAGCGGCGGGCGGCGACGTAGAGCGTCTCGCCGACCGCGAACAGACCGACCGCGACGATGATCACATTGACGCCGTCGAGCAGCTCGGGCACGCCGAAGGTGAAGCGCGGCTGGCCGGTCTGCAGGTCGATCCCGATCATGCCGAGGAAGAAGCCGAAGAACAGGCTGGCTAGCCCGCGCACCGCCGACGAGCCCAGCACCGCCGACACTGTCACGAACGCCAGGATCATCAGCGCGAAATACTCGGGCGGGCCGAATTTGAGCGCCAGGTCGACGACGAGCGGCGCCAGGAAGGTGACGCCGAGCGTGCCGATCGTGCCGGCCACGAACGAGCCGATGGCGGAGGTCGCCAGCGCCGCGCCGGCGCGGCCCGAGCGCGCCATCTTGTTGCCCTCGAGCGCGGTGACGATCGAGGCGCTCTCGCCTGGCGTGTTGAGCAGGATCGAGGTGGTCGAGCCGCCGTACATCGCGCCGTAATAGATGCCGGCGAACAGGATGAACGCCGCCGTCGCGTCGACCTTGAAGGTGATCGGCAACAACAGCGCGATGGTCAGCGCCGGGCCGAGGCCGGGCAGCACCCCGATGGCGGTGCCGAGCGTGGTGCCGATCAGGCACCACATCAGGTTCACAGGGGTAATCGCGGTCGCGAAGCCGTTCGCAAGCTGGCCTAGGGTGTCCATGTCATCCACCCCCTAGCCCGATGAGCTGCTCGAAATAACCGGCCCCGATATTGACGCCGAGGAAGGTCGCAAAGCCGAAATAGGCGACCAGCGCCACCGCGAACCCGATGGCGGCGTTGCGCACAACCTGGCGGTCGCCGAAGCCGTAGGCGATCAGCACGAACATGCCTGTGGACGCGAGAATGAAGCCGAGCGGGACGATCAGCGCGACGTTGAAGACGAGGCCGGCCGCCACGAAGCCGAGCGCATGCCAGTCAATGGGAACGTCCTTCTCGTCCTCGGGCTGCCAACCACCGCGCGCGGCCTCGACCAGCATGAGACCTGCAAACAGCGCAAGTCCGGCGGCCGTGATGTAGGGGAATACGGTTGGCCCGATCTTGGAATAGAGCGGTGAAACCGGAATCTGCGTTGTCGACCAAAGCACCAACGCGGCGAACACGAGCATTCCGAAGCCGATCAGGGCCTCCGGCCATGCCCACCTCCCGCCCCCCGCGCGATTCATGCGCGCCTCCTTCCGTAGGGGCGCCCCTCGTGGGCGCCCCGCCGCAGGGCAACCACAAGGGTTGCCCCTCCGGGCACCACAGCCGTTGGCATTACGCCAGGCCGAGATCCTTCAAGATCGCCTCGATGCGCGCGGTCTCGGCCTCGATGAACTTGCCGTACTCATCGCCGGTCAACAGGATCGGCGTCCAGTCGCGCTTCTTGACTTCCGCTTTCCAAGTTGCGCTGTTCGCCATCTTTTCGATCAGCGTAATCATGGCCTGGCGCTGCTGCGCATTGACGCCGGGCGGCGCGAACACGCCGCGCCAGTTCATCAGATCGACCTCGATGCCTTCCTGCTTGAGGGTCGGCACGTCGATGCCCTCGATCCGGTCCGGCGACGAGACCGCGAGCGGCCGGATCTTGCCGGCCTTGATCTGCTCGGAGAATTCGCCCCAGCCGGAGATCGCGACTGCCACATGCCCGCCGAGCACCGCAGCCAGCGCCGGGCCGCCGCCCGGATAGGCCACATAGGTCAATTGCGCGGCCGGAACGCCGAGCGCCTTGCCGATCATCCCGAGCAGGATGTGGTCGGTGCCGCCGGCGGAGCCGCCCGCGCACGACATCTTCTTGGGATCGGCCTTGAGGGCGGTCGCGAACTCCTTGGCGCTCTTGATCGGCGAACTGGCGGGCACGACCAACACTTCCGCCTCGCCGGTGAGCCGCGCCACCGGCACCGTCTGGATGAGCTTGACGGGCGACTTGTTGGCGATCAGCGCGCCGACCATCACCATTCCGGCCACCATGATCGCGTTCTGGCGGCCCCGCCACTGGTTGACGAATTGCGGCAGCCCGACCGCGCCGCCGGCGCCGCCCACGTTGGTGATCTGCGCGTTGCCGATCAGCTTCTCGGCCTTCAGCACCTGCTCGATGGTGCGGGCGGTCTGGTCCCAGCCGCCGCCGGGCGCTGCGGGCACGAAGACCTGCAGCTGGGCGATCTCCTGCGCGACTGCCCGGTCCGTGCGCCCGGCGACCGCCGCCAGAGCGGCCGCCGCAACGGAGCTCTTCAACAGATCGCGCTTAGTCAGCATAGGCGTCTCCTCCATTGGCCCGCTCGCGCAGTGCCGAGGCCGAGGCCGCGGGGGGCAGCTGGGTTGTTGTTCTCGAAGACCTGGCCGTGCACGGGCGCAACGGTTACACCGCCGCAAAGGTCCGTCAATGGGTGTGGAAGCTTGGGCAGCGAGGTGCAAAGGCCGCGCGACGGTGCAGCTTCGCACGAAACAGTTGGATCAGCGGCGCTAGCGAGGCAGGCTCACCGCGGTGTCGAACTCGTGACCGCACGCGTCGCAGCACCAGGAGTGCCGGATGCGCCCGGCCTCGGTGTATGTGCTCTTTTCGCTGGCGACGGCGACCTCTCCGCACTTCGGGCAGGATGGTCGCCCGAGATAACGCTCGTGCGCGTACGGCATCGGCAGGGTGGGGGAGAACGGCATGGGCAACTGCTCCTCGTTCTGCGTGATGCTCGAAGGTCGTGATACGCGAACCTCCCGACGCGACGCGTACTCTGCAACTTAACTGTGAAACCGCGATGAATGAAACCGTCCGATTTGACCGAAATGCGTCGCTGCGCGCAATAGAAATCTTGCTGGCCACGAAGCGAGGCTTTCCGCGGTTTTTGGCCCGATTCCGACTGGATCCCCGCCATTGTGTTACGTGTCGTCATGCAGTCGCTCGAAAAGCGTTGCGCCTCGTTTGGGAGCGATGTGCGCCGGCCGCGCGATCCTTGCGGGCGCACAACCGGGGCGCGCGGTTGCACTTATGTCACGTTGCAAAACGCGCCCACGGTGCCAGGATGGAGACAACGCACCGGGCATGTAGGGGGCCACCATGACCGAAGTTGCCATCGGCAAAGCCGGCGCAGCAATCGAAACCCAGGCTGAACCAAGTCTCCATCGTGTGATGGGGCCGTGGCTGCTGCTGTTGTTCATCGTCGGCGACATCCTTGGAACCGGCATCTACGCGCTCACCGGCCAGGTGGCCAAGCAGGTCGGCGGCGCGGTGTGGCTGCCGTTCGTGGTGGCGTTCGTGGTCGCGCTGATGACCGCGTTCAGCTATCTCGAACTGGTCACCAAATATCCACGCGCCGCCGGCGCCGCGCTCTATACCCACCGCGCGTTCGGCATCCACTTCGTCACCTTCATCGTCGCCTTCGCGGTGATGTGCTCGGGCATCACCTCGTCGTCGACCGCGTCGCGCGCGTTCGCCGCCAACCTCTCGCATGCTTTCGACCTCAACTTCACGGCGGTCGGGATCACCATGACCGGCCTGATCTTCATGGCGGCGATCGCGATCATCAACTTCCGCGGCGTCGGCGAGAGCGTGAAGATGAACGTGCTGCTCACCTGCGTCGAGTTGACCGGTCTCCTGATCATCATCTTCATCGGGCTGTGGGCGATCGGTGGCGGCAAGGGCGACGTCTCGCGCGTCATGGAGTTCAAGACCACGGGCGGCACCATCTTCTGGCCGGTGATCGCCGCCACCACACTCGCGTTCTTCGCGATGGTCGGGTTCGAAGATTCCGTCAACATGTGCGAGGAGACCAAGGACCCGGTCAACACCTTCCCGAAGATCCTGCTCGCCGGCCTTTTCATCACCGGCACGATCTACGTCCTGGTCTCGATCTCCTCGATCACGCTGGTGCCGCCCGACCAGCTGGGTGAGGGCGAAGCACCGCTGCTCAAGGTGGTGCAGGCGGGCGCGCCGAACTTCCCGCTCTGGATCTTCGGTTTCATCACCATGTTCGCCGTCGCCAACAGCGCGCTGATCAACATGCTGATGGCGAGCCGGCTGGTCTATGGCATGAGTCGCGAGCACGTGCTCCCGACGATGCTCGGCAAGGTTCATGCCGGGCGGCGCACGCCGTACATCGCGATCGCCTTCACGACGCTGCTCGCTTTCGGCCTGATCACCTTCGTCGGGGCGGTGCCGGCGCTCGGCGGGACCACCGCGTTGCTGCTGCTGTGCGTGTTCACGATCGTGAACATTGCGGTGCTGGTGCTGCGCCGCGACCCCGTCGCGCACAAGCATTTCCGCACGCCCACGATCCTGCCGGTGTTCGGCGCGCTGACCTGCGCGTTCCTGGCCGGCCCATGGACCGGCCGCGACCCGGTGCAATACAAGGTCGCCGGCGTGCTGATCGGGATCGGCGTCGCGCTCTGGGTCGTGACGATCGTGATCAACCGCGCAACCGGGGTAAAGGAAGACGAGCCCGACGAGCGCATCGGCACCCGCGGCCCGGTGAACTGAAGGGTCGCAAGGCAGCCGCCTCGGTGGTCCCCGGGCACGCGCGCCTGGCGGATTGACCGTGAGCGAGAACGACGCGCCGGTGCCCGCGCCGGGAGCAGCCCGCCGGCGCCCGGTCTTCCGGAGGGTCAAGCCAGCTGGTCAAAAGTGCTCCGCGCTGCGCGGCTGAAATGATCGACAAATCGACAATCCAGGACGGAAGCGCACGATCCGGCCCACCGCGAAATAGTCGCCGCAGGGTTTAGAACCCTCATCGATGGGGATGCGTCTAACGCTCATGACGCAATCCGTCCCCGCGTCCACCCGTGTTGCGAGCGGCGATCCGCCGCCGGCTGGCTGCGCCGAGCCGGGGCGGGAAGGCTTCATGAAGCTCAACATGCAGCTCGACGTCATCAACCGCTCGCCCGCCGGGCGGCAATTCTCTGTCGTCGCCAAGAGCTTCGGAACGCTCCGCGTCGCGCGCGTGCTGGGGGTGCCGTCGAGTGTCATCCGCGCCCCCCGGCATTTCGCCGATGGCCGCGACCTGATCTCGGTGGTCATCACGGGCGCCGGACGGTTCCAGATGGAGGGCGTGCAAGGTGGCCACCGCTGCGCCGTGCACGGGGGAGCGATCCTCGAAAGCCGGAGCGCAAGCACGCTGCATTCGCTCGACGACAGCCGCGGGTGGACCATCTGCATGGAGCGCGCGTCGCTCGAGCCGCTGCTCGCCGGCATTGCGCCGCCGCTGCAGCGATGCCTCCCGGGCGACGACCCGGCACTGCGCCTGCTCGACGGTTACCTCGGCACGCTGTTCGCGCTCGAGCGCGACTGCGACCCTGCGCTTGCGACCTTGCACATCCGCGACCTCGCGCTCAACGCGCTCGGCGTGCGCGGCGACGTGCAGGCGCTGGTGCGCGAACGCGGCGTGCATGCGGCGCGTCAAGCCGCGGTGCTCGACGCGATCCGCCGGCGCGCAGGCGAGCCCGCACTCGATCCGGCGCAAGTCGCACAGGCAACCGGCCTCTCGGTGCGTTACCTGCACCGGCTGCTGGAGCCGACCGGGCGAAGCTTTTCGCAGCACCTCTTGGAACAGCGGCTGGCGCGCGCCAGCGAGCGGCTGCGTGACCCGACCTGCCGGCTGAGCATCGCCGACATCGCCCGGACCTGCGGGTTCGCCGACATCTCCCACTTCAACCGCAGCTTCCGCCGCGCGTTCGGCGACACGCCAAACGGCATGCGCGTGCGCGCCGCACGGCGTCGAAACGATTGATCGCCCCGACCGTGCGAGACCTGCGCCGGCTCGTGACAAGTCCGAGCTGCCATGCCGTGCGGCCTTCGAGGCTCGCCCGACTTCGTCGGGCGAGCGCCTCAGGATGACGGCTCCGAGCATCGGCCGCGAAGGCGGCCGATCCTCGAACGATGCTGCTCCATACGCTCGCTGGCTCCGCCGCGCGCGAACCGAGCAAGCCTGAGGTGACTATGCGGCGCGTGCGCTTGGTTGTGCGCGCCTATCCCAAATTGATGATCTGCCGAGAATTTCATCGAGCCGCGGAGAACCGCCGGCGAGCCGTGAGCGACACAGGCAGCGTGAAGGCCACATCAGGCCAGGGGAGAACGCGCCATGGCAAGCCCGATTACGCCGCAGGAGTACATCGCGTGGGTCCAGAGATCCCTCAACCGGCTGCTCGGCGGCACGCTGGCCACGAACGGAGACGACACCGCCGAATATCGCGCGAAGGTGCGCGAGTTCAAATCCATGTTTGGGCTCGGCAGCTCGGCAGAGGTCGGCGCTCGTGAGCAGAACGCCCTGATCAAGGCCAACCATTCGAGACCGGAATACGTCAGATGGGCGCAGACGGCGCTCGATAGGGCCGTGGGCGGCGGCTCAGGCAGTGCTCCGACCGGGATCATGGATTCGGCCACCAAGGCCGCCTTGCGCTCGTTTCAAGCCTATGAGGGACTAAACGACGACGGCTGGATCGGGGCGCGGACGGAAACCGTGCTCATCCAAAGGAGCACGACGTTTCCACCGGGGCACACGGCGCGCCCACCCAAGGAACCCCCGAAGCCGGAGGAGATCCCGATCTCCCTGAAGGTGTCAGGCCACGTCCCGCACCTGGTCCAGAAGGGCGTCACCTGTTGGGCCGCCGCGTTCGCCATGATGCAGGGGTGGAAACGGGGGACCAAGAACATTCGCCAAACGCTCGATGGGGCCGGTCAATGGTGGAGGAATCGGTACGACCGAGGTCTATTCTTGTCCGAGCCGCACACCGCAACGCTTGCCGGCATTCTGGGGCTGAAAGGCGAACGCGAAGTGCCGGAGAATTGGGCGGCGAAACTGGCCGATCATGGTCCGCTGATGATCGCCCAGGACCCGGGTGTCCCGGGGTGGATCCATTGGATCGTGGTCGTCGGCTGGCGCAAGACATTGGTGTTTCCCGACCGCTCCCTCGATCGGTACGAGCTCCAGTACAACGAACCGTTCAGCGGCGCTTCTCCGTTCATCAGTTTGGGTTCGCTGGTCGACAAGGCCAATGATCTCCAAGTCAGCCACTACAGGGTGTTCCACTACTGAATCGAACTGAGATGCGCGCTTCCACCAGCGAGCGCGCGAGTCATCGGCGCGATCCGATTAGATCAGGCCGCTGGCGGACGCGACCTACGGCGTAACCAACACTCGGCGAGAAAGCGCCATCGACGGATGTCGAGCGATTTGACCGGCTCGAAGCGGCCGCACCATGCGGCCGGTGCAAGCCCGCTCGCGCCGCGCCACTGTGGCGGCGGGTGACGGCGTTCGCGTTCGATCTCGTTCTGACAATGAAGGCCCGATGGCAGCCGCCTTGGCAGCGCGGACAAGCCGAACCGAGGCTACTCTCTTTCCTAGGACTTGTATTTGATCCTCGTCGAGTACTCGTTCACCGACTGGGGGGGAGTCCCGACCATCTTATTGCCGAGCGGGAAGATTGGGCGGGGGTCCGGATCGAAAGGCGCACCGGCGGGCTTCGGCGGGAACTCCCAGAGGCCGTGGATCGGCAACGTCGTATCTTTCCCGCTTGACGCCGCCGGATCGAAGTTCGCCTTGATCCAGGCGTCGAGCGTGGGCGTGTCAGGAGCGATGAGGTGGCCGGTTTCCGGTTTCTTGTCGGTGTTGGTCCCGAAGCAGCAAGCGGCCGTGCTGCCGTTAAGGATCATCGCGTAAGTGAAAGTTATGCCTGAGTGGCTGCTGGTATGATTCGACATGATGTCTGGCGAGGCCTTCATCTGGAAGGTCCCGAAAAAGCTGTGCAGATCCGGTGCGCCGAGGGTCTGCGCACCGAGAAACTTCCGGAATCGGTCGACGGAAACGTCTAACTTGCCGAGATTGCAGCCGCGGAACTCGATGAGCTTGATGTTCTTTGCCTGAACCTGCGTCATGAGGTCGATCAACCGATTGACCTCCGCGTCCGTGAGGTCGCCCAATTTCTTGAGCTCCGCCGGAGTAGGGCTAGCCGCCGCGCGCTTTGGCGCAGGCTTTCCGGGCTGAGCCGGTGGCGCTGGCGGTGTGCGCGCGTCGATGGCCATGAGGGTCTCAAGCATATCGAATGTCGTCTGGGAGCCGACCCCCAGGCCGTCCCGCGTGGCGAGATCCAGAAGGAGGCCCCGTCCCGTGTCGAAGCCATGCACCACGATCACGAATTGCGTCTCGCTCTTCTCGGCGATGATCCCTTTGAGGAGAGTCTCGAAGCTGCCCACGCCCTTGAGGTTTTTCGTATCCGAAACGGTGAGCGCCTTCGGCGGCAGGGTCCTGAACTTTTTGAAGTAGTCCTTGACGGCAGTGCCGCGTTGCTGGTCGAGGCCGAGTGTGAGAGCGATGGCCATGCATTATGCTCCGATTGCCGGTGAAGACCGAGGCGTCCGCTTCGACGCGGCGCCCATCGACGGCGTTTCGATAATCAGACGAAGAAGACCCGGCTCATCGGAAGGTGCTCCACGACCTTCGGCGCGTCGAATTTGTTGAGCGCCGCAAGCGTCGGCCCGTTCGGATCGACGCGGCCGTCCGGGAACTTGAGACCGACCTGGACCTTCTGGAACTGCTTGATCGCGGCGATGGTCTTCTGCCAGGGCAGGCCGTCGACGTCGAGCAGCGGGTCGGGACCGCCCTCGTCCACCGGGACCTGGTTGAGCAGGTCCTGAACCGTCATGGAATCGTCCTTCCGGTTCCTCCCGTTGGCGCCCACCGACGCCGAAATGCTGCGTGCCATGAAAGCGTCCTCCTCCGAATACGTGCCCGATGCGGACGAAACGGGCGCCGCCAGCGGGTTTGGCATTCGACGCAGCCAGAATGGGGAGGGTTCAAAGGGAAAAGGAAATTTTCTCTCGGCCGTACTTGAGCACCAGCCCTGCCGCGGCGGGCACGAGGTCGGCCCAAGGGGGCGCAGGCCAAGGTTCGTGCCGGCGGCAGCCCGCGTCCGCCGGCCCGTTGTCGTCAGGGCTGGCGGCCCGGCCGGCCGGGCGAGCGCGCCACATCGGACCCTTCTTGCCGAAAGGACCCGCGCCAGGGAGCCGGCTGGGGCAACGTCGCGGTGAATGGCACCGGCGGTGGTGCACGAACTAAGCCAAGCCATGCACCTTGGCCGCAGTCAGCAGCGTCGCGAGGAAGTTCGTCGCCATGTGCAGCAGGATCGTGAGCGTCGTCGAGCCGCTGCGCCACCGCAGCCATCCAAACAGGGCACCGATCCAGAAAACCTGCAGAACCTCGAACCAGTCGTACTGCGCGTGCAGAGCGGCGAAGGTCAGCGCGCTGAGCAAGATCGCTCCGCTCACACCCAGCCGCGAGGCGGCCAATCCGCGGAACAGGAAACCGCGGAACGTAATCTCTTCGCCGACCGGCGCAGCAACCACGAAGGCGAGCCACATCACCGGCAGCAGGCCGGCCGCTTGTGCCGCGCGATAGGAATCGGTCTGGAACGCGGTTACGCTCTCCCGGCCCAACAAATAGTTCAAGATCTCGAATGCACCCACAGAGAGCGCAATAACACCGGCGCCATACAGGAGGTCGTGGGCGCGGGGCGCAACAAGGCCAAGATAGCGAGCGACCGGCCAGCCTGATAGGCGGGCCGCAAAGGCCAGCATCAGGATGAGCACGATATTGCTGGCGATGACCTGCAGGCTCAGGGACGCGGCGTCCTGCAGTCCCAATATGAGATCGAAGCGAGCCCCATTGCGCCAGGCAACTCCGCCGACGGCGGCCACGGCGGCGACGGCCAGCGCCGCGAGTGCCCACGCGATCGTACTCCAGAAGCCCCACGGACGTGGCAGAGCCCCGATCTGCTCGCCACCATCTGCTTTGTCGGCGTGAGCAGAACTCGCGCTCTCGTTCATCAACGTTCCGCTGCGGTACCGCCGGTGCCGGGCATCGGCGAACATGGCTGACGCGAGACCCGCGCCCTTAAGGAGCGTCGCACATCCCGATTTCAATCTTCGCGGCACTCTCGCGATGGCGCGCTCGCGCTAAGGTACTGTACGTGCGCAAGCGAGCAGGGGGGAGTTCGCCAACGTGCATGTGCGAAGTTGCTGCGGTTGCACGCTATTGCTTCGTCCCGACCGCCGCGATCAGGCGCTGCACGAAATCGTCGAGTGTCTTGTTGTCGATCCAGCGCACCACGGCTACGAGATCGTGCTCGGGATCGACGAAGACCATGTTGGTTCCCGCGCCGATATGCGCGAATGCGCTCGCGGGGGCGCTTGGCAGGTATTTTCTCTCGGTGTTGACGAAGAAATTCATCATCCCGTAAGTCGGCTGAACCGCCGTCGGCGTCAACGCCCAATCGATCCATTGCCTGGAGATGAGCTGACGGTCCTTCCATTTGCCGCGGCGAAGCGTGAGATAGCCGAAGCGCCCCATGTCGTAGGCGTTCATGAAGGCGCCGCCGCCCCAGTGCCCGCCGCCGGTCACCGACTGCACCAGGCTTCCGTCCAGGATGATCCAGGAGTTTTCGTAGCCGAACCAACGCCACGAATTGGAAGCGCCGATCGGGTCCATGATGTGTTCCTTCAACACCTGCGGCAGGGGACGCCGCCAGACGTTGAGCGCCGCGAGCGCCAGCACGTTGACGCGCGTGTCGTTGTATTTGTAGGTGGTGCCGGGCTTGTTGCGCGCTCGGCTCGTCCACTGCGACGTGTTCGGATCCGGCCGGTCCGCCCAATCGGGCTTGCCCCACAGCGTTCCTTCCCAATCGCTGGTCTGCCGCAACAAATGGTCCCAGCTGATCGTGCGGTTGTGAGCCGTATCGAACAGATTGAGCAAATCAGACCCGCCGAGGCGGTCGGACTTGTTGGTGGCCGGCAATGGATTGTAGAACTGGATCGGCGCAACGTAGTCGGCCACCGGATCATCGATGCTCTTGATAAGCCCTTTATCGAAGGCGACGCCGACAACGCTCGAAAGCAGGCTCTTGGTCACGCTATGCGTCATGTCGATGCGTGAGGGATCGCCCCATTCCGCAACGATGTAGCCGCGATGAATGACGAGCCCCGTCGCCCCGCCACGATCTTTCAGGGGGCCGATGGCATAGCCGAACGGCTCGCGGCCGAACGTCTGGTAGTGGTGCAGCGCGAGATCGCGCGGTGTCTTGCTCTCGTTCTCGACCGCGAAGTCGATTGCCGATTGCAGGAGTTGCGGGTCGATGCCCGACTCTGCCGGCGTCCTTCGCTGCCATGCGGCGTCCGGATAGTAGACGGCCGCTTTCTCCTCGGCCCTTCCGAGTTGGACGAGACCCCACGGCCCGTTCGCGGCAAACAGAACAGCAAGCAGAGCAAGGCGGCATCCCGTCATGGCGTTCCCTTGCGGCAGGAAAAACGACCGACAGCCACTCCATCAGATTTTGCCGCCGTTGGAAACTGCACGCCTGCTTTGAAAATAGAATCGATTAAGCTGCGGATGGGGTCATTGAGGTTTGGCTCGTCATGGTGACGGATGCGCAATCGCCACCTAGGATGCGCCTCATGTGGTCGACCGCAGTCTAGAGCGAAGCGAAAAACGCAGGGAGGACTTCATGCGCGTCATCGTGCTTGCATTCGCCGCGGCCATCGCGGCAACGCCGGTTGCGGCTGACTACCTGGTCAGGGAGGTCGGCAGCTTCCACGTCGGCGGACGTACCGAGACGCTCAGCGGCCTGCCCACCAAGGATGTCGTGTTCTCGGCCGGCGCCCCGCCGATCAAGGTCGACCCGAACGGCGAGTTCGAGGTCGAGCAAATGTATGTGCAATACGCTGTAGCCTGATTTTCTGGCCTTGATATCGTTGGGCTTCTAGCATTTCGCGGGGCTTTTGCTCCCCAATTCTGCTACCCGCCCCAGGCGCCTCGCTGGGTGGCCCAATCGAGGCCGGCCGTGCCGTGGTGGCCTTGGGCAGAACGCGCACCTTGGGCCAATACTGGGGCATTGCCAATCGAGCGTCTATTTCGCTGGCGCGGTCGCCTGCACGTCGAGCCGAACGTCGAGGATAAGGGCCAACATCACCTGCCGGCGCACGTCTGCAACGCTGCCGTTGCGCTCGGCTGCGTCGAGTAGCAGTTCAGCCGCACGCCGCCACGCTTGCCGGCTCTGTCGGCCAGCGCCGATCGCGTCCATGTAGAGCACGACCTCGCGCAACGTTCGCATCGGCTCGCCGTCGAGCGGCACGATCGGCGCCGGCAACTTGCGGGACCAATTGACTGACGCCTTGCGAGCCATCGCTGATCCGTAGCACGATCCGGGCATGGCAAAGCAGGTGGCCTCTTACGTGTCGTTTGGGAGTTGGCGTCTTGGCGACCAGACCCGAGCTGAGGCCGTTTGGGGCATTCTCTTCAAAGATCCCGCCAGGTCCGCCGCAATTGTCGCCGGGATTATGGTTGAGGATAGCTTAGAGAAGAAACTGAAAAGCACTCTGCGCAACTCCTCAGTGTTCGACAGTCTATTTGGCCTAGGCCGACCACTCCACTTTTTTGGACAACGCAACCAACTGGCGTACTTGATGCGCATCTACGGCAAGCCATTCTACCAAGAACTAGAGACTATCGCATCAATCAGAAACAGGTTTGCCCATTTGTACGTAGACAAAAAGAGTGGCCAGCCGATTAAGAATTTCAAATCCCCTACTATCAAAGAGCTATGTGGGAAGCTCATGTTGATGGAGCATCTAGAGCGATTAGAAGAAGAACGTCGGGAAAGACTTGGCCTACGAATAAGCCGGGTTCCATCTTGGGCAAAAAGTTCCGAGCCCTTGGAAGCCTTGAAGCAGCCACGCATCAGATACATTCGAACGTGCGGTCTTTGCGTTTCGGCCCTCAACGATGAATTGGACCCGAAGAATATCGAGGTCATCTGGGCCGACGAGCTGTCATCGCCCGGAATATCCTGACGAATACAACATCGTCTGTATCACCCCACTGGCGGGTGTAGGCGTGATCTCGATCTCTCGTTCCGTATCAGTGATCGCCATTTCGTTGGCTCCCTTCTCGTGAACACCCGCCACGCCGCCACGCCATTGATCGAGCCATTCAGATTAGCCGCCGAATATTCGCGGCCTGAGCACGGCCGTCTCGACCAGGCACCGCGCTGTACTGAACCTCGTCGCCATCGTTCAATGTGTCGATGCCAGCCTCATCAAGCGCTGTCATTTGCCCGCGCCCAGCCAAGATAGACTTGGTACATCTCGCGCGCCTGCACCTCCCGGCCATGGGCTGGCGCAACGCACGCCTCAACGAAGAGCGCGACCTCTTCCTCGCGTCGAAGCTTGTTCTGATCGACGGTAATCCTTGCCATTTGACCTGGATCAGGTTCGGCGAACCTATATCGAACGGCACAGGAACGAACCGACGCCGATCAATAGAGGCAGACTATAACGAACGATATAGGCCGCCTCAGTTGGCGGCTTCGCCATTCTCCATTGCCTCCGGGGATATCAGGGCTGTGCTGGAACGCCTTGCGTCGTAGGCCGATCCGGCGCCTAATGTGCGCACCGGGCCGAGGGGACGTGTGGGCGCCCGCGATGACCCGCCAAATATTTTCGCGCGATGGCGGAACACGCCATCAGGGAGTGCGTAGAGTCGAGGATGGGCGCGGTAGCTTCAGCCATGCGGCAACGCTCCGTTTCCCATCCCCGCTCATCGAACCGGACGTGCCGCTCTCCGGCATCCGGCTCTCCGACTGGCTTCACCGTGAGGCCCA
>Ga0209382_10000262_pt1 | contig 85188 bp, 82 predicted proteins | sample SoiMetdeltSBSDD5_FD_187599 | JGI IMG/M metagenome (GOLD analysis project Ga0209382, IMG submission 187599) | Bulk soil microbial communities from a Populus tree surrounding site in Tennessee, USA - Soil MetaG P. deltoides SBSDD5 (SPAdes) (version 2) | ecosystem: Environmental > Terrestrial >... | reverse complement strand
CGCGTCGAGGTGCGCGATCAGGTGCGCCTCCTTGTGCCCCCCGCCGATCGCGCCCCGCAGCCCGTCCACGCGCGCGAACCGAGCCGCGATACCGTACCGCTCCACGGCCACCACCAGCTCAGCGTGGAACCACATCGACAGCAGCGACTGGGTACCGGGCCAGGTGGCCAGCGCGGTGAGCGCGTCCGACACCAGCCCGCACGTGGCCAGGCCGGCTCGGTAGGCATGGTGGAACGCCCCGTCGAGCAGGGCGAACTCCTCCTCGGTGATGGCCCGGCCGAGCACGTGCGCGTAGTACGCCGAGATGGGCCGCCGGTAGTCGCGTCGGTGCTCGTCCGCGGTCACGACCGGCCCACCGCACGTGGCAAGCGACGCGTTCGTGGCGTCGACGACCAGCCGGAGGTCGTCGAGCAGGGTGCCGTTCCAGTCCCAGACGAGGTGCTTCGGCGGCGCTGCGGTCACCCGTGCGAGGATACCCAGCCGAGATCGCGCAGGAGCCGGTCCTCTTCCACCCGCCAGTAGCCGTGTTCCCTGCCATCCAACAGGATCACCGGCACCCGGTCGCCGTACTCACGCTCCAGTTCCAGGTCGTTCTCGACCGAGACCACCGTCCAGTCCACCCCGGCCGTGGCCGCGACGCGGGCCAGCGCCTCGTGAGCGACGTCACAGAGGTGACAACCGGGCCGCGTGATCAACGTGAGGCGCGCATTCATTCGAGCTCCTTCTTCCGCACCTTACCGATGATGCTGTACGGAAGGTCGACGACGAACTCGACCGCGGTCGGGCACTTGAACCGGGCCAGCCCTTGCTCGCAGTGGCGCAGCAGGTCCTCGGCCGAGACGTCGGAGCCGGGGGCGCGGACCACGTACGCCTTGACGGTCTGCCCGGTGTAGGGATGCGGGATGCCGACGGCCGCGGCGTCGGCGACGCCGGGGTGTGCCACCAGCACCTGCTCGACCTCGCGCGGGTACACGTTGAAACCACTGACCAGGATCAGCTCGCCCAGCCGGTCGACCAGGAACAGGTCGCCGTCGTCGTCGGCGTAGGCGATGTCGCCGGTACGCCACCAGCCCTCGGCGTCCGGCCCGTCCTGCCCGTCCGGCCAGTAGCCGGAGAACAGGTTCGGTCCGCGCACCACGATCTCGCCCGGATCCGCGCCCTCGTCCTCGTCCTGGTCTACCGTGGACGGCCAGACGACCGAGCCGTCGGCGCCGACGAGACGCAGCTCCACGCCGGGGATCGGGCGCCCGATCGAGCCGGGCTTCGGCACCGGACTGACCACTGTGGAGGTAAGGACCGGTGCGGTCTCGGTCAGCCCGTACCCTTCCATGATCGGTCGGGCGGTCGCGGCGGTGAACCGCGCCGCGGCGGTCTGCTCCAGCGGCGCGGCGCCGCTCACGACGAGCCGGACGGTGGTCAGCGCGTCCCCGCTCTCGGGGAGCAGCGACCACGCGATGAACATCGGCGGCACGCCGACGATCGTGGTCACCCGGTGCCGGGCCACCCGCTGCAGCGTGTCCACCGGGTCGAACCGCTCGACGAGCACACCCGTCGCGCCGTGGTACGCGACGGAGCCGAGGCCGGTGTTGAGGCCGTACGAGTGGAAGAGCGGCAGCGCCAGCAGCACCACGTCGTCCGGGCCGGTCAGTGGCGGCTCGACCCGGGCGAGCTGGTCGAGGTTGGCCAGCAGCGCCCGGTGCGACAGCATCGCGCCCTTGGGCGCCCCGGCCGTACCCGAGGTGTAGAGCAACGCGGCCAGATCCTCCCCGCCGGTGTGGGACTCAACGCGTGCACCGCCGGTCGACAGGAGTGCGCTCATCCCGTGGTACAGGTGCCGCAGTTCGGGCAGGTCCGCCCGGACGCCCTCGACCGCGGCGACGACCTCGGCGGTCCCGATGAGCACCTGCGCGCCGGAGTCGGCCAGCACGTGGCGCAGCTCCCGGGCGGTGGACCCGGGGTTGACCGGCACGACGACCTGCCCGGCCCGGAGCGCGCCGAAATACCCGACCGCGAACTCCGGCACGTTCGGCAAGGCCACGGCAACCCGGGCCGGCTCCCCGAGCGCGAGCCCGGCCAGCCCGCGCGCGGCGGCGTCGACCTGGGCGTCTAGGGTGGCCCACGTGATCGCCCGGTCGTCGCTGACGAGCGCCGGCCGGTCGGGACCCCGGGCGGCGGCCAGCCGGACGAGGTCGGCCAGGTTCTGCGCGTCCTGCACGGACGCTGAGTCTGGCACAGAGTCCCGGTGACCGCCGGCCGGTGGAGGATCACCCGGTCGGGTGCCACATGCGGCGTGTCGGCCCTCCATACCGGCGTGTCGGGAAGGTGACACCGCACAACGTGTGCGATGCGGAGCGCGAGTTTTACGAAATACTACGGCTCTGTGTAACGGACTCCCCACACGTGGGTGATGTTGGCCCTATCATCACGGGGTCGGCTCACCCCTTTTGCTGTGAGTCGACACCCCTCACCCTGAGGAGGCCGCTGTGCCCGTTAATGCACCGCACCAGCACCTCCTGGGTGGGTGTCGGTTTGAAACGTCCGGACCAGCCGGGCGCGGCGCACCGGGCACCCGCCCGTTGGCGCCGCTGCAGGTCGGCCGGGCCGAGGCCACGCGTGTGGCGGCCACCCGCAGCGCCCCGGGACACGGCGGGAGGACTTCGTGAACGCCTACGCCGACAGCTACGTCAGCCGCGAGGTCCTCGGCGCCCGGACCGCGCTCAACCGGGGCTTGAACGCGCTGCGGGCGGCCCTCGGGCCGGAACTCGTGCACGCGCTCGGCGGGGTGTCCCGCACCCGGACCAGGGGTCAGGCCAACGACGCGTCCACCCGGCACCAGCCGGGTACGAATACCAAGCCGCCCGGTGGCCGGGTCCGACCGGCTCCGCCCATCCCCGGACAGGCGACCGGCGGCACCGAGACCATCGAGCTGCCCCCGGTCGCCGCCCCGGAGCAGACCAAGACCGTCGGTACCGGCGATGGCGCGCCCTCCAGGTACCCCGACCGGCCGGACCCGTCGGATGCGGCCGCCGAGGTCTGGGCGCTGGTCGAGCGGGCGCAGGCCGGCGACGCCGAGGCGTTCGGCAAGATCTATGACCGGTACATCGACACCGTCTTCCGGTTCGTCTACTTCCGGGTCGGCAACCGGCAGCTCGCCGAGGACCTGACCGCGGATACGTTCCTGCGCGCGCTCAAGCGGATCAGCAGCTTCACCTGGCAGGGCCGCGACCTCGGCGCCTGGCTCGTGACGATCGCCCGCAACCTGGTCGCGGACCACTTCAAGTCCGGCCGGTACCGGCTGGAGGTCACCACGGGTGATGTTCTGGATGCGGATACGGCTGAACGGGGGCCCGAGGGCAGCCCCGAGGCGGCCGTCGTCGACCACATCACGAACGTGGCCCTGCTGACCGCCGTCAAGCAGCTCAACCCGGAGCAGCAGGAGTGCATCGTTCTCCGTTTCCTGCAAGGGTTCTCGGTCGCGGAGACGGCACAGGCGATGGGCAAGAACGAGGGTGCGATCAAGGCGCTGCAGTACCGCGCGGTCCGCGCCCTGGCCCGGCTGTTGCCCGACGGGTTCCAGGCGTGAGTGTCGTCACGGAAGGTGACGAGAATCGGCGCCAAGCCGTAACCGACCATGCCGGTGAGACGTTGATGTGGGTGCGGCCCCAGGTGTGCGCGATGAGCGAAGGGAGGTGCGCACGGTGACGACGACCGTCTTCCACAGCCGCGCCGAGCGCTTCGCCCAGCTGCTCGAGGAGGCCGGCGGAGCTCCCCGGCGCCACGTCCGGTCCGCGGCGGACGAGACCCTGACCCCTCTGGTCGCGGTCGGACACCGGGTCAGCCGCCTGCGTACGAACGTCGAGCCGGACCCGGACTTCCGCACCAGCCTGCGGGCGATGCTCGTCGCCACGGCCGAGCGCGACGGCATCGGGGTGACCGACACGGCACCCGAGGTCGGCCCGCGCGAGGCGCTGGCTGCCCGGCTGCGCACCAGCCCCCGCCGGCCCTCCACGGTCACCGCCCGCCGGGCCCGCACCCGCGCCCGCGCCGCGGTCATCGTCGGCATCGCGGCCGGCACGCTGGCGCTCTCCGGCATGTCCGCGGCGAGCGGCGACGCCATGCCCGGCGACGCACTGTACGGCATCAAGCGGTCCACCGAGCGCGCCCAGCTCGCGCTCGCCGGCTCCGACCTGAGCCGCGGCCAGCTGTACTTCGAGTTCGCGAAGACCCGCGTCGCCGAGGCGCGTGCGGTCCGGCAGGACACCGCCGGCCTGGACGGCGTGCTCGATGACATGGACCGGGAGACCACGCAGGGTACCCGGCTGCTCACCACCGCCGCCGTGGACAGGCGCAATCCGGCCGCGATCGACGCGGTCGCCCACTTCGTCGGGGTCCAGCGGCGCAACGTCTCCGCCCTGCTCGATCTGCCGTCGCCGGACGCGCGCAAGCGGGTGCAGGAGTCGTTGAGCCTGCTGAACCTGATCGACGGCCGGACGGCCGCGCTGCGGGCGACGCTGACCTGTAACGGCTCGCGGGATGCCGACCAATTCGGCCCGCTGCCGACCACCTGTGGTGCGATGGCGCCGGGCACCGGCGCCGTACCGGGCGCCCCGGTCGGAAGCGGTACGGCCGAACCGGGCCGGCCCGAGCCTCCCCTCGGCGGTACCGGTGGCGGCCCACCGCAGCAGGACCACCCGAGGGACCTCGGTGGCCTCCTCGGTGGCCTCCTCGGCAACCAGGCCCGCCAAGCTGGCCGCTAGGCCCCTCGGCCGGCCGAACGTCGGCTCGGCGACTCCTGGCACCGCTGTCGGGAGCCTGTCCTCCCGGCTACCCTCGCAGGGAGCGTGACCCAGGGGAGGACAGGCGTGGCGTCCCGATCGACGCAGAGCACCGGCGGCCCCGTGGTGTGGCCGGCGGCACCGGAGGTCGAGGCCGCGCTCGCCATCCCGCCCGACCCGTACGCCGCGGCGTTCTTCGACGTCGACAACACGATGATGCAGGGCGCCTCGATCTACTGGTTGGCCCGCGGTCTGGCCGCCCGCAAGTACTTCACCGCCGGGGATCTCGCCCGCTTCGCCTTCCAGCAGTTGCGGTTCCGGATGCTCGCCACCGAACACGCGGGCGACATGTCGCAGAGCAAGGCCATCGCGCTCGCGTTCATCGAGGGCTGGCGGGTCGAGGACATGGAACGGCTCTGCGAGGAGATCTTCGACGAGCTGATGGCGGAGCGCATCTGGTCCGGTACGCGGGCGCTGGCGCAGCTGCACCTCGACGCCGGGCAGCGGGTCTGGCTGGTCACCGCGGCACCCGTCGAGCTGGGTCGGCTGATCGCCAACCGGCTGGGGCTCACCGGAGCGCTGGGGACGGTGGCGGAGATCCACGGTGGTGTCTACACCGGGCGGCTCGTCGGCGACCTGTTGCACGGTCCGGCCAAGGCCGTCGCGATCCGGGCGCTCGCCGAGGCCGAAGGGCTCGACCTGTCCCGGTGCAGCGCGTACAGCGACTCCTCCAACGACATCCCGATGCTGGCTACGGTCGGCCACGCGGTCGCGGTGAACCCCGACGCCGCGCTGCGCCGCGAGGCCCGCGACCGGGGCTGGGAGGTCCGCGACTTCCGGACCGGCCGCAAGGCGGCGAGGATCGCCGCGCCGGCCGCCCTCGCGCTGGGCGTCGCGGCGGGCGCGATCGTCGCCCGTACCGCCATCCGCCGGCGCCACCGCTCGTGAGCGCGGCGGAACGCCGTGGCGACGGCCGCACCGATCAGCGACGTCCCGGGGCTGGACCGGTTCGAGGTGCTCACGCTGTCGGCGCGGGACGACGCGACTACGGCCGGCCAGCGTGAGCTAGGCGCCGAAGGGATCGGGGCCGCGGCGCTCCAGCAGGCGGCGCAGGATCTCCTGGATCGTCGAGCGGACCTCGTCCGCGAGGTTGAACACGACCACCGGGTCGTCGGCCTGGTCGGTCAGGTGCGCGGTCGGGATCGGCGCGCCGAACTCGATCAGCCACTTCGACGGCAGTGGTATCAGACCCAGCGGCCCGAGCCACGGGAACAGCGGCGTGACCGGGAAGTACGGCGTGCCGAGCAGCCGGGCCAGCGGCTTGATGTTGCCGAGGATCGGGTAGATCTCCTCGGCTCCCACGATCGAGACCGGGACGATCGGCGTACCGGTGTGCAGGGCGGCGCTGACGAACCCGCCCCGGCCGAAGCGCTGCAGATGGTACCGCCGCCAGTACGGCTTGCCGATGCCCTTGAAGCCCTCCGGAAAGACGCCGACCAGCTCGCCACCGGTCATCAGCCGTTCGGCATCCGGGTTGCAGGCCAGCGTCCCGCCTGCCTTGCGGGCCAGCTCGGACAGGATCGGCATGCGGAAGACCAGGTCGGCGCCGAGCAGCCGGAGGTGCCGGTGGGCCGGATGCTCGTCGTGCACGGCCAGCGACAGCATCAGGCTGTCCACCGGAATGGTGCCGGAGTGGTTCGCCACCACCAGCGCGGGCCCGACCGCGGGCAGATTGTCCACACCGGACACCTCGACCCGGAACCACTTGCGGTACAAGGGGCGCAGCATCGGGTGCAGTACGTCCTCGGTCAGCTCCCGGTCGAAGCCGAACTCGTCGACCTCGTACGCGCCGGTCAGCCGGCGCCGAACCAGGGCCAGCGCGGAGGCGACCCGGCGGTCCCAGACGTCCGGCTCCGAAGGCCCGGGGACCTCAGCGGGCACCGCGGACCCGCCTGATGCCGTCGAGGATCGCCCGCTCGGCGGCGACCACCCGGTCCCGGCCGAGCGCACCGGGCTGGTGGGCCCGTAGGAAGTCGTCGAAGGTCTCCGCGGTCGAGCGCGGCGTGAAGCAGTACTCCTTGATGAGCCGGGTGGTGTCCACGACCCGGCCGTGCACGAAGAGATCAGCCTGGTCGTAGCTGATGCCCGGGAGCAGTGTGACGCCCTGCTCGACCACGGGCAGGCCCAGCCGGCCGGCGCGCCGGATCGCCTGGGACAAGGTCAGCACGCCCGGGCCAGCCACGTTGAACGTGCCCGGATGGTCCTCGGAGACCGACCGGTGCAGGATCTCCAGCGCGTCGTCGAGGTGCAGGAACTGCAGCCGGGGGTCACGACCGAGGACCGTGGGCACCGCGGCCCGGGTGAACAGCCGGGTCAGGCTGGTGTCCGCGGCCCGGCTGAGGAAAGGGACGAACCGGAGCACGGTGGCCGCCACGTCGGGACGGCGGCGCCGGAAGCCGCGCACGTACCCCTCGATGTCGAGGATGTCCCGGGCGAAACCACCGCGCGGCACCTCGCGCGGCTCGGTCTCCTCGGTGAAGACGGCCGGATCGCGGAAGGACGCGCCGTACGCCGCGGTCGACGAGCGGATGACCAGCTTGCGCACGCTGGGCGCCTGCTGGCACGCGGCGAGGAGCTGCATCGTACCGATGACGTTCTGTTCCTTCATCGCCGCGCGGCCGCCCGGATACCCCTGCGGCGAGGTGACGACGCCGAGGTGGACGACGACCTCGGGCTCCGCGTCGGCGATGGCCCGCGCGATGTCGTGACTGCGGAGATCCGCCGCGACCACCGCCACCCGGGAGTCGAGCTCGGCCGGAACGGGGCCGTTCTCCACGCCGACGACCCTGCCCACACCGGGATCGGCAGCCAGCCGCGACGCGACGTGGGCGCCCAGAAAACGACCGACTCCGGTGACGACGACCGTCTTCATCGGGTCCCTCCGACGGGGCGACCGCTACTTTCCAAGACGGCGACGCTGGACCCGGGTCTTGCGCAGCAGCTTCCGGTGCTTCTTCTTGGCCATGCGCTTGCGGCGCTTCTTGACCACCGAGCCCATACGACTATCCCCTCGAATACCGTGGATTGGTCCGTCCAGGGTAGCTGGCGGCCCGCCACGGTGGTAACGCGGGGACCTCACGCGGTCTCGCGGAACGCCTCCCGGAGGTACGTGTGTACCGCGTGCTCAGGAACGCGGAACGAACGACCGACCCGCACCGCGGTCAACTCGCCCGAGTGCACCAGCCGGTAGACAGTCATCTTGGACACCCGCATCAGGTCCGCGACCTCGGCGACGGTCAGGAACTTCACCTCTGCCAGCCTGGCGTCCTGCGGTGATCCGGCCATGGCTCACCAGTCCATCCCATGCCCAGGCGCTGCCCCCCGACGGACAACGCGCGTGTTACTTGTACGGTAACGGGGCCGCTGTGGCTTCGGCGAGAAATCTTCGTTTTCCAGGCCTCGAAAAGGGGTTATTCAGACCGCAGCGCGACAACCGGGTCCAAGCGCCCGGCCCGCTGGGCGGGCACCACACCGAACGCGATCCCGACGCCGGCCGACACCCCGAACGCCAGCGCGAGCGACCACCAGGTGATCGCCGCCGGTACCGGCGACAGCGCGGAGACGATGAGCGCGGCGGCGATCCCGAGGGCGATCCCGGTCACGCCGCCGAGCGTCGTGAGCAGCACGGCCTCCAGCAGGAACTGCACGCCGATGTCCCGGGGTCGGGCGCCGACCGCCTTGCGCAGGCCGATCTCCCGGGTTCGCTCGCGCACCGAGACCAACATGATGTTCGATACACCGACGCCGCCGACGAGCAGCGAGATGCCCGCGATCGCCGCCAGCACGCCGGTCAGCACGCCCAGGATGTTGCCGAGTACGCCGAGGATCTGCTCCTGGGTGACCGCGCTGAACTCGGTGTCCGGGTGGCGTTTCGACAACTCGCCCACGATCCGGTCGGCCAGCACGGCGATCCGGTCCCGATCGGGCGCCTTCACCGCGATCCCGTCGATGCGGGTGGTGCCGAGCAGGCGGTGTGCGGTCGTCACCGGGATGTGCACCTCGTCGTCGCGGTCCACGCCGAGGCTCTGGCCGAGCGGCGCGAAGACCCCGATCACCCGGAACCGCACGCCCGCGATCGTGACCTGCTGGCCGACCGGCTCGCGCTCGCCGAAGAGGGTACGGGCGACCGCCGAGCCCAGGACCGCCACCCGGCGCGCCGTGTCGATGTCCGAGCGGGTCAGGTAGGCACCGCGCCCGATGTCCCGGACGAACACCCGGGGTGTCGTCTCCAGCACACCGAGCACGCTCGTGAACCGGGACACGGTCCCGGCCCGTACCGTCTCGCCCGAAGTCACCGAGACCGCCACCCGGGACCGGTCCCCGACGATCCGGGTCACGGCGTCCACATCGGACAGCGACAGCCGGGAGACCGCCGGGGCCGCGCCGAAGTCCACCCGGCCGGGTACCACGATCAGCAGGTTCGAGCCGAGCCCCTCGACCTGGCGCTCGACCAGTTGTTTCGCGCCGGTACCGATCGCCACGAGCACGACAACGGCCGCCACGCCGATCACCACGCCGAGCATCGTCAGCGCGCTGCGCAACCGGTTGGCGCGCAAGGCATCCAGCGCGACCCGCCAGGCTTCCGCGAGCCTCATGCCGTCGCCTCGGTGGTGCCTGGCGGTCGGCGGGAGGCGACGCCGCCTGCCCGGGCTGCTGCACCGCATGGTTCGCTCGTAAGCTCGCTCACGGCACGATCACCCCGTCGCGCATCTCGACCTGGCGGCGCGCCCGGGCGGACACCTCCCGGTCGTGGGTGACCAGGACGAGCGCCACCCCGCGCAACGCGTTGAGGCTCTCCAGTAGATCGAGTACGGCCCGGCCGGTCGCCGTGTCCAGGTTGCCGGTCGGCTCGTCGGCCAGCAGCACCGCCGGGGCGGTGACCAGCGCCCGGGCGATCGCCACCCGCTGCTGCTCGCCACCGGAGAGCTGGTTCGGCCGGTGCCGGGCGCGGTGCGCGAGACCGACCCGGTCCAGCGCTTCGGCCGCCCGCTGGCGCCGCGCGGCCCGGCCCATCCCCCGGTACACCAGCGGCAGCGCGACGTTCTCCAGCGCGGACGTGCGGGGCAGCAGGTGGAACGCCTGGAACACGAAGCCGACCGTCTCGTTGCGCAGCCTGGCCATCTCGTGCGCGCCGAGCCGGACGACGTCCTGCCCGCCGATCTTCAGCTGGCCCGAGGTCGGCCGGTCGAGCCCGCCCATCAGGTGCATCAGGGTGGACTTCCCCGACCCGGACGGCCCGACGATCGCGAGGTAGTCGCCCGGTGCCACGGTCAGCGAGACGCCGCGCAGGGCCGGTACGGAGACACCGTCCAGCTCGTACACGCGGCTCACGTCCACCGCCTCGACGGCGGGTGTACTCATGGAACCTGCTGTCCCGAGCGCACCCGGTCGGTACCGGAGACGACCACCCGCGCCCCGGGATCCAGTCCGGCGGTGATCTGCACGAGGTCCTGGCCGGGTACGCCGACGGTGACCGGCGTCCGCTGGGCCTTCCCGTCCCGCACGACCCAGACCGTGTCCCGACCGTCCACTGTGAACACCGCCGCCGCCGGTACCGCCACCGCGTCCACGGCCTCGCGGACCTCCAGGTGCGCCACGGCGCTCATGCCCGGCCGCGGGCTCGGTGCGGCCCGACCGTCGGGGTAGCGGCCCGGGCCGAGGGAGAGCCGCACCCGGTAGGCCACCCCGCCGCGGGCGGACGGCGTGGGCAGGACGTCGACGGAGCCCACCGCCGCCTCGTAGCGGGCGCCGGTGGCCGCGTCCAGCTCCACATTCGCGGTCACGCCGGGCTGGACGAGCAGGACGTCGGTCTCGTCGACCTCGGCGACCAGGCCAAGCTCGGAAAGGTCCACCACGGTGAGCAACGGGGTGCCCGCGCTGACCTTCGCCCCAGGGGTCAGCACGTCCGAGACGCCGGGGAGTTGGGAGCTCTGGCCGCCGCTGCCGGCCGTGCCGTCTCCGGCGGCGCCCGGTGCGGCGCCGCCCGGGGCGAGGCCGCCGAGGAGATCGGTGAGCGAGGCACCCTGAGCCGCCCCGCCCGGTGCGCCGCCGAGCTGGACGACGCCGCCGATCGGCGCCCGCAGGGTCAGCGCGTCGACTGTCGACTTCGCCAGGTCGTACGCCTGCTGGGCCTGGAGGCGTTGCGCCGCGCCGAGCGCACCGATCGCCGAGCCCGCCGCGGCGATCCCGCGCTGCACGCCCCGGACCGCGGCGGCCGCCTGGGCCGCCACTCTCGCGTAGTGCGCTTCCGCCGCGGCCACCTGGGCGAGCAGGGCCTGCCGGACCGCCGGATCCGTGATCTTGGCGGCGGCATCCCGGGCGGCCGCGAAGGCGGCACGCGCGCCGGCGTCGGTGGCCCGCTGGACACCGGAGAGGTCGACTCCCCGGCCGAGCCCGCCGCCACCTGCCCGGCGGGCCGCGTCGAGCGCCTGCTTCGCCTGCGCGAGCCGGTCCCGGGCCGCCGGGGAGTCGATCACCGCGAGGACCTGGCCGGCGCGCACCTGTTCGCCGGGCGCGACGTGCAGCGCCGCGACCGTGCCGTCGGCCGCCGCGGACAGGGTGGCCGCCGCCCGGGCCGTGACGCTCGCGGGCGCGTCAACCACCTCGACGACCGTGGCCCGGCGGGCCTCACCGACCTGGATCGCCGCGTCGTCGGATGCACACGAGGCCGCGACCAGCCCGAAAGCCGTGACGGAGGCCAACGCGGCGAGGAGAGCGCGTCGCACCTGCCCATGTTAGAGCGCGCCGGCTGCCCGCTCGCGCCTAACCCGCGGTACGCCGGATGTAGCTCACGCAGTCCGCCTCGACGGCCGTCCACTGTGCACCGAGCACGGCCTGGGCGGCGGCGGTGGGGGTATCGCCGTCGTGGACGATGGCCTCGAAGAACGAGACCACCTTGCGCTCGCCGTACTTGTCGACGAGGCGGCGCATCGCGAGGAACGCGATCCCGTACCGGGCGCCCGCCTCCTTGAGCGCGGCGCTGTCCGCCGGCTCGGCGACCGCGACCTTGCCGTTCCACTTGCCGGACCGGATGAAGCTGCGTACCGCGCCGGCGGCGACGGCGTCGTGCTGCGTCGCCGGGCGGCCGTTCATCTCGGCGATCTCGGCCAGCCCTTCGACCAGCCACCAGCTCTCGACGCCCTGGTGCTTCGCCCCGCGCAACGCGGCGACATGGGTCATCTCGTGCCGGAGGATGTCGTCCAGGAACGTCGACGGCGTCTCGCCGGCGTTCAGCACCACGTCGATGCGCTGCTGGCTGGTCGGCACGGCGTACCCGGCCGCCCAGTCCGGGCGGTCCCCGCCGAACCAGGCCTTCCATTCGGTCGAGCCGGCGAAGTAGACCCGGTACCGGTCCGGCGGCGCGGTGGCGACGGAGAACCGGTCCGCGACCGTTGCCGCCTTCTCCGCCTCGCTGAGCAGGGACGACAGGCGGGACGCGTACTTCGCCGTCGTCGCCATCACGACACGCTTGCCGACCGCCACCCTCAGGTCGCTGAGCTCCCACGGCCGGGGCCCGTTCTGGCTGTCCGGCGTGGTGGCAAGATCGATCATGTACGCCTTGCCGGCGCGCTCCGTCCAGCGTGACTCCAGCCGCAGATCCTCCTCGGTGCAGGTGGGTACCACGAAGCAGTGCCTGACCGAGAGCCGGGCGGTCCACTCCCCGGCCGCGCCGGTGCCCACGGCCTGCTCCGGCGATGCGGCCACGGTCGCGGTCCACTTCTTCACCTGCAGCGCACGCAGGGAGCGGTACCGGGTGGTGAGCTTCGTGCGTACCGCGGTGTTGCCGGCCGCGCCGGCCGCCAGGAAGCCCTTCTCGTCGCCCGTCAGCAGCGACGCCCCCTGGCCGGCCAGGGCGATGTCGATCTGCGCCCGCATCCAGGCGACCCGGACGCTGGGTGGGTCTCCCGGCTGTGGGCTGCGCACCCCGGTCGGGACGGCGGTCGCGGTGGTCGTGCCCGGCGCCGCGCCGCTCGTCGGCTGGACCAGGCTGGGCGCGATCTTCACGACCGCCCATATTGCCGGCGTGCCGCACAGGATCAGCAGGGCGGCGAAGGCCAGGAATATGCGTACCGCCAGCTTGCGCCGGTCGGGCGGCGGAGGTGGTGGTGGTGGCGGCGGCGCCCAGCCCAGGGCGGCGGTGTCCACTGTGGCGGTACGCCGGGCGGGTACGTCCACGGCGACGGCGGCCGGCCCGGTGGAGCGTACGCACCGGGGGCGGTGGGCGGGGGTGGCGGCGGGAGTGGCGGCGGGGGTGCCGGCGACGGCGCAGGCCAGTCCCACGGCCCCGGTCGCGGCGAGCCGGGTGCCGACGCGGGAGGCGGCGGGGCCGGGGGCGGCGGCGGGGGCGGGATCATGGGCGGACGGGGTGGCCCGTCGACCGGCGGGCGCGGTACCGGAATGGACGGCCGGGTCGCCGTGCCGCCACCGGGTGGCGCCCAGGTCACCCGGTCGTCGTCCGGTCCCGGTCGCCGCGCGGCCCAGTCATCCGACCAGGCCGGTCCGTTGTCGCCCTCCCCGTGGGTCACGCGCGGAGGGTAGCCGGTCGGCACAACCCCCGGCGACCCGACCGCGCTCTACCTGGCCCTATGAAGATCACGCCCGGCGGGACGGGAATCCGGCTATTACGACATGTCTACGTAAGCTCGACTCTCCACACAGGACAATCGCCGTCTGGTCCGCGAACGCGCAGTCCCACCGTACGTCCGCGGATCAAGAACGGCGATCTCCAGAGAAGGCGGAGATCACTTCCGCGACCGGAGGGCCCGGGCGAAGAACGCCAGGTTCGCCGGCCGCTCGGCGAGCCGGCGCATCAGGTAGCCGTACCACTGCGTGCCGTAGGGGACGTACACCCGCACCGTGTACCCGTCCGCCGCGAGCCGCTTCTGTTCCTCCGGCCGGACGCCGTACAGCATCTGGAACTCGAACTCGTCCGGCGACCGGTCGAACCACTTCGCCCGGTCCTCGCCGATCGCCACGAGCCGCGGGTCGTGCGTGGCCAGCATCGGGTACCCCTTGCCGGACATCAGGATGTTCATGCAGCGCACGTACGACCTGTCCACGTCCAGGTTGGACTGGTACGCCACCGACTCCGGCTCGGAGTATGCACCCTTGCACAGCCGTACCCGTGACCCGGAGACGGCCAGCTCCCGGCAGTCGGCCTCGGTGCGCCGCAGGTACGCCTGGAGCACCGCGCCCGTACCCGGATGGTCCTTCCGGAGCCTGGCCAGGATCTCCAGCGTGGAGTCCGTGGTGGTGTGATCCTCCATGTCGAGCGTGACCGTCGTGCCCGCGGTGGCCGCGGCCGCGCAGATGTCGCGGGCGTGGGCGAACGCGAGGTCCTCGTCGAACTTCTGGCCGAGCGCGGAGAGCTTCACGCTGACCTCGGCCCCGGGCGTCAGGCCGGCCGCGGCGAGCGCGCCGAGCAGCCCGACGTACTCGTCCCGGATGCGCCGCGCGTCCTCGGGCACGAGGCAGTCCTCGCCGAGGTGGTCGATGGAGACGTGCAGGCCCTCGTCGACGAGCTCGCGGGTGGCGCGCAGCGCGTCGGCGGTGCCGGTGCCGGCGACGAACCGGCGGACCACGTCCCGGGTGAGCGGGGCGGTCTCAACGAGCCGCTCGACCCGGGTTGACCGGGAGGCGGCGAGGATCACCGATCGGAGCATGTGCCGAGGGTAGCGCCGCCCAAGGGTGTCGGCGCGACTACAGCGTCGACACCCGGTTCGTCCGGTTAGCCGAGTTCCGTGCCGACTCAGCCGAGGCCCGGGGCGACGGTTGGCACGCGCGGGCGCCCGACGGGTGTCGCCGGGGCCACTGGTCGTTGTCTACCTTTGTCGAGTGGACTTCGACGCGTATGCCCGTACCGCGGTTGATCTTGTCAACGCGCGGCTGGACGACCTCGACGACCTGAAGCGCCTCTTCGGCCAGGAGACCTGGATGACCGAGGAGGCCACGGACCGGGACGTCGCGGTGTTCCGGCGGGCCCAGAAGCGCCTCCGGGACGTGTTCGAGCTGGGCACGTCGGGCCGGGACGCCGAGGCGGTCACCGCGCTCAACAGCCTGCTGGAGGCCTTCCCGGTCCAGCCCCGCATCTCCGGTCACGACTCCAGCGACTGGCACATGCACATCGCGAGCCGCGGCTCGTCGGTGAGCGCCGAGTACCTCGCGGGCGCGGTCTGGGGGCTGTCGGTCTGGCTCTGCCAGTACGGCAGTGCCCGGTTCGGGGTCTGCGCCGACGAGCGTTGCGGCAACGTCTACCTGGACACGTCGTCCAACTGCTGCCGGCGCTTCTGCTCCGAACGCTGCGCGACCCGCTCCCATGTCGCCGCCCACCGGGCCCGCAAGCGGGCCGAGCAACTCGCCCCGGTCTGATCCACCGGGTTCCGCGCCGACCGAAGGTCCAGGCGCCCGGGTCGGCGCAGCCTAGACGGTCAACGGTGTGCCGAGGTGCTGGCGGGCGAAGGCAAGCGCCTCGGCCAGCCACTCCTCCCGCTCGCCGCGGCTGCGGGCCCGCCGGGTCGAAACCTCGACCGCGACCGACCCGGTGAAGCCGCGCGTCGCCAGCGAGGAGAGCAGCTCGGCGCACGGCTGGGTGCCCCGGCCGGGGACGAGGTGCTCGTCGCGCGCCTCGCCGGTACCGTCGCCCAGGTGGACGTGGGTCAACGCGGGCCCCATCGCATCGGCCATCGCCAGCGCGTCACCCCGCGCCGCCGCGCAGTGCGAAAGATCCAACGTGTACGCGTCGAAGCCGCCCACGGTCGGGTCCCAGCCGGGCGAGTAGATGACCAGCTCCCGGCCGGCCATCCGGACCGGGTACATGTTCTCCACCGCTAACGTGACGGTCGGATGCTTCGCGACGAGCCGGGACAGGCCGGCGGCGAACCCGCGGGCGTAGTCCCGCTGCCAGGTGAACGGCGGGTGCACGACCACGATCGGCGCGCCGAGGGACTCGGCCAGCACCGCGGCCCGGCGCAGCTTCTCCCACGGGTCCGTGCTCCACACCCGTTGAGTGACGAGCAGGCAGGGCGCGTGTACCGAGCGCACCGGCATCCGGTAGTGCCGGGAGAGCCCGCGCAGGGCGCCGAGGTCCTGGCTGACCGCATCGGTCCAGACCATCACCTCGACGCCGTCGTAGCCGAGCGCGGCGGCGAGCTCGAAGGCGGCCGCGGTCGGCTCGGGGAAGACGGAGGAGCTGGACAGCAGTACCGGCGGGGTCACGACTGAAGAGTATCGCCCCAGCGACCGTGCGATTTCGGGTACTAGGCCCTAATCAGGACGTGTCAAGCCGGCGAAGAATCACGCCCTCGCGCAGCGCCCAGGGGCAGATGTCCAGCTCGTGCACGTCGAGCCGGCGCATCGTGGCCTCCGCCACCACCGCGCCGCCGAGCAGTTGGTGTGCCCGGCTCGCGCTCACCCCGTCCAGCCCGGCGAGCGCACCCATCGGGATCAGCCGGATGAACCCGAGCACCTGACGCAGACCGGTGAGCGACAGCCGGCGCGGGTGGTAGGGGCCTTCGGCCGAGGGTGCCGCGCCGGCCAGGCGAGCGAGCGTCCGGAACGTCTTGGACGTGGCGACCGGGCGGTCCCAGCCGGCGTCGGTGAGCTTCTCGACGACCGGGTCGAGTGCGCTCTCGACGTACTCGGCCATCTCCTGGATGGTGGCGGCGGGTGGCGGGCCGACGACGTCGCCGAGGAACCGCCGGGTCAGCCGGCCCGCGCCGAGCGGCAGGGAGAGCGCGACGTCCGGCTCCTCGTCGATGCCGGAGGCGATCTCCAGCGAGCCGCCGCCGATGTCGAAGTTCAGCAGGCGCCCGGCCGACCAACCGAACCAGCGGCGTACCGCGAGGAACGTCAACCGCGCCTCGTCCTCGCCGGAGACCACGCGCAGGTCGACGCCGGTCTCCTTGCGGACCTGCTTGAGCACGTCCGCCGAGTTGGCCGCGTCCCGGACCGCGGAGGTCGCGAACGCGAGCAGGTCCTCGGTACGCAGCCGCTCGGCCGCCGCCCCCGCCTCGCTCACCGCGTCGACCAGCGCGCTCGCCCCGGCCTTGCTGAGCTTGCCGTCCTTGCCGATCTGCTCGGCCAGGCGCAGCACGGACTTCTCCGAGTGGGCGGGCCACGGGTGCGCGCCGCGGAAGGCGTCCACCACGAGCAGGTGAACCGTGTTGGATCCGACGTCGAGCACCCCGAGCCGCATGTCTGTAACGCTAAGCGCCGGCGGGCCCGACTGCGCGCCACCGCCCGAGTCTCGGGGCCCTGCGGCGTACTCTGGCGGGGTGGCCCGGACTCAGCTGCGCATCCTGGTGGACGACCCCCGCGATCTCGAGGTCGGTCTCGACTTCCCGCGCGAGTGGGTGGAGTTCGTCGACCCGAACGACTCCGATCAGGTGATCCGGGCCGACCTGACCTGGCTGCTGTCCCGCTGGACGTGCGTGTTCGGCGGCGCCTGCCACGGCATCATCCGCGGCCGGGCGGCCGACGGTTGCTGTTCGCACGGTGCGTTCTTCACCGACACCGACGACGAGAAGCGGGTCCGCGCGGCTGCGAAGAAGCTGACACCGCAGACATGGCAGCACTACCGGCGGGGCTTCAAGCAGTACACCGAGATGGACTCGATCGACGGCAAGAACCCGGCCCGGCGGACCGCCCTGCAGTCACCGGAAGGCCCGTGCGTGTTCCTCAACGACGCCGACTTCCCGGGCGGCGGCGGCTGCGCCCTGCATGCCCAGGCGCTCCGCGACGGTGTACACCCGCTGGAGTACAAGCCCGACGTCTGCTGGCAGCTTCCGATCCGCCGGGACCAGGAGTGGACGAAGCGCCCGGACGGCACCAAGGTGCTGGTGACCATGCTGACCGAGTTCGACCGGCGCGGCTGGGGTTCGGGCGGGCACGACCTGGACTGGTGGTGCACCTCCTCGCCCGAGGCGCACGTCGGCACGAGACTGCTCTACCAGGAGTACGAGCCGGAGCTGGTCGCCCTGATCGGCAAGGAGGCCTACGCCAAGCTCGCCGAGCTGTGCGCCGCCCGCGCCGCCGCCGGCCTCGTCGCCACTCACCCGGCGACGGAAGCCGCGGCAGCGCGCGAAGCGACGAACCCCGGAAGCGGATCGGCCGAGCCGGCCAGCCCGCCCGTGCCCCCGCGCGTGCCCCCGCGCGGCCGTCGCCCCCGTGCACAAAGTGCGGGGAGTTAGTCGCTGTGCGGTCGGCCGACACCACTAAGTGCCCGCAGTTTGTGCGGATCTTGGATCAGGGCTCGAACTTGTAGCCGAGGCCGCGGACGGTGATGATGAAGCGCGGTGTCGACGGCTCCGGCTCGATCTTCGAGCGCAGCCGCTTGACGTGGACGTCCAGGGTCTTGGTATCGCCGACGTAGTCCGCGCCCCAGACCCGGTCGATCAGCTGCCCCCGGGTCAGCACCCGCCCGGCGTTGCGCAGCAACAGCTCCAGCAGCTCGAACTCCTTCAACGGCAGCTGCACCGCATCCCCGTCGACGGTCACGACGTGCCGCTCCACGTCCATGCGTACCGGCCCGGCGGCGAGCGTGGGCGCCTGGGTCTCGGTCGAGTCGCCGACCTGCCGGCGCAGCACGGCCCGGATCCGGGCAACCAGCTCCCTGGGCGAGTACGGCTTCGTCACGTAGTCGTCCGCGCCGATCTCCAACCCGACGACCTTGTCGATCTCGCTGTCCCGCGCGGTGACCATGATGATCGGCACATTGGACCTCTGCCGCAGCTGCCGGCAGACCTCGGTGCCGGACATCTCCGGCAGCATCAGATCCAGCAGGACGATGTCCGCCCCGGTGCGGTCGAACTCGGTCAGCGCCGACGTGCCGGTCGGCGCGACGGAGACCTCGAACCCCTCCTTGCGGAGCATGTACGAGATGGCATCGGAGAACGACTCCTCGTCCTCGACCACGAGTACACGTGCCACCTACCCGGTTCCTTTCGGTGCGGAGGACGCCGCGGTCTCAACCGACTCCGGCAACGGCAGTACGGCATCCGGAGGTCGGGCGGGCAGCCGCAAGGTGAACGTCGAGCCGGCGCCCGGCGTGCTGGCCACCTCGATGCGCCCCCCGTGGTTGGTCGCGATGTGCTTGACGATGGACAGCCCGAGGCCGGTACCCCCGGTGGCGCGGGAGCGGGCCTTGTCCGCCCGGTAGAAGCGCTCGAACACCCGGTCCAGGTCCTTCGTCGCGATGCCGAAGCCCTCGTCGATGACCGAGATCTCGACGGTCTCGTCGTCCGCTGCGCTGCTCACGGTGACCCGGCTGCCCTCCGGCGAGTACGCGATCGCGTTCTCGACCAGGTTCGCCACGGCGGTCGCGAGTTGGGCGTCGCTGCCGTACACGGTCAGGCCGCGGGTACCGACGAACCGGATGTCGGCGTCCTTCGCGGTGGCCTGGGTCCGGGTCCGGTCGATCACCTCGGCCACCACCCAATCCACGGATACCGGCTCGAGTGCGGGCAACGGGTCGGCACCCTGCAGGCGGGTCAGCTCGATCAGCTCGGTGACCAGCCGGCCGAGCCGGCTCGACTCGTGGTGGATGCGCTCGGCGAACCGCCGCGCGGCGTCGGCGTCCCGGGTCGAGCCGTCGGCCGCCTCCAGCAGCGCCTCGGAGAGCAGTTGCAGCGCACCGATCGGGGTCTTCAGCTCGTGGCTCACGTTGGCCACGAAGTCCCGGCGGACCCGGGCGACCCGGTGCGCCTCGGTGACATCGGCCGCCTCCACCGCCACGTACTCGCCGCCGAGCGCGACGGCCCGCAGATGCACTCCGATCGCGTCGTCCAGGGCGGCACCACCCTCGGGCAGCCGGGGCAGGTCGAGTTCGGCCTCACGGCGTACTCCGGTCCGGCGTACCTGGCCGGCGAGCGTACGGACGATCGGGTGGGCCAGCGGGCTGCCGAGGTCGGCACCGGCCCGCAACAGACCGAGCGCCCGGGCGGCCGGGTTCATCAGCACCGGCCGGTCGTCGGCGTCGAGCACGACCACGCCGACCCGCAGCGAGTTGACGCTCCGCCGGGCCAGCGCACCGGCCGGGTCGGCACCGCCAGCGACGGTGTCGGCGGACCTGCTCAGCGGAGCTCCAGGCAGGTGTGTGTCCGCCCGCCGGCCGGACACCCAGGAGCCGACCGCGAGGCCCGCGATGGCCGCGGCCACCGCAAGCCCCAGGCCAAGCGTCCACTCCACACCGCGATCGTAAGTCGAGCGTTCACCCGGGGATCACACCGAGCTGGACAAAACGGGCGGCTGGTCGCTGAAAGTTCATCACCACGCTCGTCGACGTTCATCCCGCCCGGTCAGCCGGAAGACTCGGGCCGGATACCGTGGCGGACGATGCGTGAAGAGTTTCGGGCCGACCTGGTGGAGCTCGGCCGGTTGCTGGTGTCGATGGCGGAGGGCGTGCGGACCGCCATGCGCAAGGCGACCACGGCACTGATGGCGGCCGACCTGGCGGCGGCCGAGGAGGTCGTGGCCCGGGACGCGGACATCGACAAGCTCTACCGGCAGGTCGAGGAGCGGATCCAGGTCGTGCTGGCCCGGCAGCAGCCGGTCGCCGGTGACCTGCGCCTGATCGTCACCGCGCTGCACGTCGCCGGGGATCTCGAGCGGATGGGCGACCTCGCCGAACACGTGGCCCGGACGGCCCGGCGACGCCACCCGGCCATCGCGGTCGCGGACGAGCTGCGTCCGGTGATCTCGGCGATGGCGGACATCGCGGAGCGGATGGCCGGCAAGATCGCGTGGGTGCTCTCCGCACCGGACGCCACCCTCGCCGCCGAGCTGGAACGCGACGACGACGCGATGGACGCCCTGCACCGGCAGCTGTTCAGCATCCTGCTCGGGCCGGAGTGGGCGCACGGCGTGGCGGCGGCCGTCGACGCGGCCCTGCTCGGGCGGTTCTACGAGCGGTACGCCGATCACGCCGTCAACGCCGGCAAGCACGTCATCTACCTGGTGACCGGCGAGGCCCCGCCCAGCCCGTAGCGCGTCAGCGGCCCTGGGCCGCGACGGCGGCCGCCGCGGTCGCGGCCGCCTCGGGGTCGAGGTAGGCGCCGCCCGGCTGGAGCGGGCGCAGCGTCGCTGGATCCAGGTCGTACCGCAGCGGGATCCCGGTCGGAATGTTGAGTGCCGCGATGTCGGCGTCCGAGATGCCGTCCAGGTGCTTGACGAGCGCCCGCAGCGAGTTGCCGTGCGCCGCCACCAGCACGGTACGGCCGAGGCGCAGGTCCGGCACGATCGCGTCGTACCAGTACGGCAGCATCCGCGCCACGACGTCGGCCAGGCACTCGGTCCGGGGCATCAGCTCGGGCGGCAGGTCCGCGTAGCGCGGGTCCCCCGCCTGGGACCACTCGTCGTGGTCGGCCAGCGGGGGCGGCGGGGTGTCGTACGACCGGCGCCACAGCATGAACTGCTCCTCGCCGTACTCCTCCAGGGTCTGCTTCTTGTTCTTGCCCTGCAACGCACCGTAGTGCCGCTCGTTCAGCCGCCACGACCGGCGTACCGGGATCCACTCCCGGTCGGCCGCGTCGAGCGAGATGTCCGCGGTACGGATCGCCCGGCGCAGCACGGAGGTGTGCACCACGTCCGGTAGCAGACCGGCAGCGGAGAGCAGCTCCCCACCCCGACGAGCCTCGTCCTCGCCGCGCGCGGTCAGGTCCACGTCCACCCAGCCGGTGAAGAGATTCTTCGCATTCCACTCGCTCTCGCCGTGCCGCAGCAGCACCAGAGGGCCGATCGTCATGCGTCCAATACTGCCGGATGGACCACACGCTGCGTACGCGGCCTCTGCCAGCTGCTCCTCAGCCCGGCAGGAAACGCCCGCCGTACGCCGCGGCGAGTTCCCTGGCCCGGGCGGCGAACCGCGGGTGCTGCTCGGCGAAGTTCAGCACCCCACCGGTCCACGGCGGGAAACCGATCCCGAACAGCGAGCCGATGTTGCCGTCGGCCTCGCTGTGCAGGACGCCTTCGGCCAGGCACTTGCGCGCCTCCAGCGCCTCGGCGAAGAGCATCCGGTCCTGCATCTCCGACAGCGGGACCGCCGGCTCACCCGGCTTCGTGCCGAACGCCGCGGCCAATCCCGGCCAGAGCCGCTTCGGCCCGTCGGCCGGGTAGTCGTAGAAGCCCGCACCGCCGGCCTTGCCGGTACGGCCGAACTCCTCGACCATCCGGTCCAACACCACCTCGCCCGGGTGTGCCGGGGTGTCCACACCGGCCTTGCGCGCCTCGGCGCGCAGCTTGCGCGGCAGGGTCAGGGTGACCTCGTCGACCACGGCAAGCGGGCCGACCGGGTAGCCGGCCTGCAGCGCGGCCTGCTCGACCGACGCGGCCGGCAGACCCTCGGCCAGCATGGCCAGGCCCTCCATCACGTACACGCCGAACACCCGGCTGGTGAAGAAGCCGCGCGAGTCGTTGACGACGATGGGCGTCTTGTCGATCTGCCGGACCAGGTCGTACGCGCGGGCCAGCGCCTCGTCGGACGTCTCCCGACCGCGGATGATCTCGACCAGTGGCATCCGCTCCACCGGCGAGAAGAAGTGCAGGCCGATGAACCGGGCCGGGTCGTGTGCCGCCGCGGCGAGACCGGTGATCGGCAGCGACGAGGTGTTCGAGGCGAGCAGCGCGTCCGGTGCGATCGCGGCGAGCCGCCGGTACGTGTCGTGCTTGAGCGCCTGGTCCTCGAAGACCGCCTCGATCACGACCTCGCAGCCGGCCAGGTCCTCCAGCGCGCCGGTACCGGTGATCCGCTCGTGCGCGGCGCCGGCCCGGGCGACCGACTCCTCGGCCACGTCCATCACGACCACGTCGATGCCGCGCTTGGCGCACGCGGCCGCGATGCCCGCGCCCATCATGCCGGCGCCGACCACCCCGACCTTCGCCACCGGCGCCGACCGCGGTACCGCCGACGGCCGCGACCCACCCTTGTTCAGGTGGGTCAGGTCGAAGAAGAACGCCTTGGTGAGGTTGCGCTGGATCGGGGTGCCGACCAGGTCGGCGAACCACCGGCCCTCGATGCGCAGCGCGGTGTCGACGTCGACCGAGAGGCCCTCCACGGCGGCGCACATGATGTGGTGCGGCGCCGGGTAGTGCGCGCCCTTGAGCTGCTTGCGCAGGTTGGCCGGGAACGCGGGCAGCATCTCCCGCGGGATGCCGCCCGGGACCCGGAAACCGGGCCGGTCCCAGGGCTGGGACGCGTCGGGGTTGGCGAGGATCCACTCCACCGCGCGCTCGATGAGCTCCTCGGGGGTGGAGACCAACTCGTCGAGCAGGCCGGCGTCGAGCGCGGCCTTCGGGCGCAGCCGCCGGCCCTGCAGCAGGACGGTCATCAGCGCCTCCTGCAGGCCGAGCATGCGGACCACCCGGGTCACGCCGCCGCCACCGGGCAGCAGGCCGAGGGTCACCTCGGGCAGGCCGAAGCGCGCGTCCGGGCGGTCCACCGCGATCCGGTGGTGGCAGGCGAGCGCCAGCTCCAGGCCGCCGCCGAGCGCGGTGCCGTTCAACGCGGCGACGACCGGCCGGCCGAGCTTCTCCAGCCGGCGGAACTGCGCCTTCACCGTCGCCGCCAGCCGGTACACCAGCTGCGGGTCGGGCGGGCCCGCGGAGAACTCCTTGAGGTCCATGCCGACCAGGAACGAGTCCTTCGCCGACGTCACCACCACACCGGCGATCCCGTCCCGTTCCACCGCCAACCGGTCCACTGTGGAGCTCATGCTCTCCACATAGGACTGGTTCATCGTGTTGGTCGACTGGGTCGCGTCGTCCAGCGTCAGCACCACGATGCCGTCGGGCCGCCTCTGCCACGAAATCACGGGTGTCACAGCCTCTCGATGATCGTCGCGATGCCCATGCCACCACCGACACACAGCGTCGCCATCCCGTACCGCAGCTCCCGGCGCTCCAGCTCGTCGAGCAGCGTGCCGACCAGCATCGCGCCGGTCGCCCCGAGCGGGTGGCCCATCGCGATCGCGCCGCCGTTGACGTTCACCTGCTCGGGCGCGACGTCCAGGTCCCGCATGAACCGCAAGGGTACGGCCGCGAACGCCTCGTTCACCTCGTACAGGTCGATCTGGTCGGCGCGCAGCCGGGCGCGGGCGAGGGCCTTGCGCGCGGCCACCGCCGGGCCGGTGAGCATGATGGTCGGCTCCGCGCCGGTCACCGCGGCGGCGACCACCCGGGCCCGCGGAGTGAGGCCGAGATCGTACCCGACGGCCTCCGACCCGACGAGCACGAGCGCGGCCCCGTCGACGATGCCTGAGGAGTTCCCGGCCGTGTGCACGTGGTCGATCCGGTCGATCCAGTGGTACCGCTGCAAGGCCACCGCGTCGAAGCCGCCCAGCTCGCCGATCCCGGCGAACGACGGCTCGAGTCCGGACAGCGTCCCGGTCGTGGTCTCCGGCCGGATGTGCTCGTCCCGGTCCAGGATCACCTGGCCGATCCGGTCGCGGACCGCCACCACGCTGCGGTCGAACCCGCCGTCCGCCCAGGCCTTCGCCGCCCGCGCGTGCGAACGGGCCGCGTACGAGTCCACGTCGGACCGGTCGAACGCCTCCACCGTGGCGAGCAGGTCCGCGGAGATGCCCTGCGGGATCACGCCGATCGCGTACCCGCACTCCGGGTCCATCATGATCGCGCCACCGTCGCTGCCCATCGGTACCCGCGACATGGACTCGATCCCGCCCGCCAGGATGAGGTCGTCCCAGCCGGCCCGGACCTTCTGCGCCGCGGTGTTCACCGCCTCCAGCCCGGACGCGCAGAACCGGTTGAGGGTCAGCCCGGCCACGGTGTCCGGCAGGCCGGCGAGCAGGGCGGCCGTCCGGGCGATCACCATGCCCTGGTCGCCGACGGCCGTGACGCAGCCCAGCACCAGGTCGTCGATGCGGGCCGGATCCAGCGACGGGAACCGCCGCCGCAACTCGTCGATCAGGCCGACGACCAACGAGACGGGCTTGACCTCGTAGAGCGCGCCGCTGGCCTTGCCGCGTCCGCGGGGTGTGCGGATCGCCTCGTAGATGAAGGCCTCCATCGCCGCATTCTGCCCGTGATACCGATCAGTAACAAGCCCTGGGTGCGTCAGGTCGTTACCGCACCGTCCGCGATCAGGCCGTCCACGTCGGCGATGCCCCACTCCTCGAGGACCTCCCGGGAGTGCTGACCCGGCAGGGGTGGCGGCGCCGGCCTGGCCGGCGGCGTGCCGGAGAACCGCGGCGCCGGCGCCGGCTGGCGTACGCCGTCGACGTCCACGAACACCCCCCGCGCGGCGAGGTGCGGGTGATCGGGCGCGTCACCGAGCGAGAGCACCGGGGCCACGCAGGCGTCCGTACCCTCGAAGAGGCGCAACCACTCCGCCCGGGTCCGGGTGGCGATCCGCGCCGCGATCAGCACGTGCAGCCGATCCCACTGCGCGACGTCATACGGATCGGGCACGTGGTCGCCGAAGCCGCCCAGTACCGAGACGAACTCCGCATAGAACTTCGGCTCCAGCGGGCCGACCGCAAGGTAACGGTTGTCCGCGGTGGTGTAGACGCGGTAGTTGGGTGCGCCGCCATCGAGCAGGTTAGCCCCCCGCGCGTCCCGCCATCCTCCACTGTGGAGCAGGCCGTACACCTGGGTGGCGAGCAGCGCCGCGCCATCGATGATCGCCGCGTCGACGATCTGGCCGACCCCGGTCCGGGTCGCGCGCCAGACCGCGGCGAGCACGCCGACGGCGAGCAGCATCCCGCCGCCGCCGTAGTCGCCGAGCAGGTTCAGCGGAGGTACCGGTGGCCCGCCGGCCGGACCGATCGCGCCCAGCACGCCGGTGAGCGCGAGATAGGTCAGGTCGTGGCCGGCGGTCGGGGCGAGCGGCCCGTCCTGCCCCCAGCCCGTCATCCGGCCGTAGACCAGGCGCGGGTTGACGGCGAACAGCGCGTCCGGGCCGATGCCGAGCCGCTCGGCGACGCCGGGCCGGAAACCCTCGATCAGCACGTCCGCGCGGGCCGCCAGGTCGCGGACGGTCAGCACCCCGCGGGGGTGCTTGAGGTCGATCAGTACCGAGCGCTTGTTGCGGTTCAGCAGGTCGTACCGCGGATCCACCGGCAGATCACCGCCGCCGGGCCGGTCGACGCGCACCACCGCGGCACCGAGGTCCGCGAGGACCATCGCGGCGAACGGAGCCGGACCGATGCCGGCGATCTCGATGACGCGCAGGCCGGCCAGGGGTCCGGACGTCGGCTCCGCCATGCCCGTCAACCTACCGCCCGGCCACCCACCCCGACGCAGACCGCCGCGAACGCTCCCCGCCGGCCCCGGCCTGCTGATCACGCCAGGGCCGGCCAGCCAGGGCGGACAAGCGGCACCGGCTGTCGCCCGGCGCACATCGACTGTCCACTGTAGATCGAGGAGCGTGGTGGCCAGCAGATTTTCCCGCTCCTTGACATGGGTACTGCGAACATTGTCCGGTTACCGCTAAGATCTCCGCACGCCCCAGCCACCGCCGCGCCACGCCCCGGAGGCCGTCAGATGAGTTCCTGGGTGGTGCCCGGATACACCGAGATCCGGCCATTCAGCCAGGGCGTTGCTGGGCAGGTGGCGCTCGCCTGGCACGACACGACCGGCACACCCGTGGTCATCCGCTACCTGACCGAGGCGGCGCGAGCCGATCTCGAGTTCCTCCGCCGGTTCCGCACGGACGCCCGGGTGATGTCCGAGATGGACAGCCCGAACGTGGCCCGGCTCTACGAGTACGTGGAGGCCCCGGCCGGTGCGGCGATCGTGATGGAGCTGGTCGACGGCGTGTCCCTGTGGGCGTTGCTCCGCGAGTCCGGCCCGACCGAACCCGAGGTGGCCCTGGCGGTACTCAAGGGCTCGCTGACCGGCCTGGCGGCCGCGCACGGCCGGGGTGTGCTGCACCGGGACTTCCGGCCGGAGAGCGTGCTCGTCGATACCGAGGGCCGGATCCGGCTCACCGACTTCGGCCTCGCCGTCCGGGGCGCCGCGGAGTACCTGGCGCCCGAGCAGTGGACCGGCGGTCCCGCCTCGATCGCCACCGACATCTACGCCGCCACCGCGACCTTCTACGAGTGCCTGGTCGGCGCGCCACCACCGGCGAACGCCCCGCGCGCCGACGGCCCGCGGCCGCTGCGCGAACTGCTCGCCCGCGGCCTGGCCCCCGATCCGGCCGAACGCCCGGGCAGCGCGACCGCGTTCCTGGTCGAGCTGGCCGCGGCCGCTTCCGCGTACGGCAGGGACTGGGAGGGGCGTGGCCGCGAGGAGCTCAGCCGCCGGGCGTCCAGCCCGACGCCGCTGTCCGGCCCCACCCCGCTCTCCGGACCGCCGGCGCCACCCGGCCCGCCCGCCGGGCCGCCGGGTGTGCCGCCCGGTGTGCCGCCCGGGGTGCCGCTGGCCGGACCGCCGACCGGCGGCCTCGCGCCGCCGGCCCAGCCGCAGTCGCGATGGCGGACGCGGATGCTGGTCGGCGTCGCGACCACCCTGGCCGTCGTGGTCGCGGCCGCCTCCTGCCTGGTCACCCAGGCCGACAACACCCCGGGCCCGCCGGCCGCGGCCAGCACGCCGGATTCGCTCGCGCCAACCAGCACCGCGGCCGCGCCGCCCGCCGGCATCACGACCGCGCCACCGGCAACCAGGCCGACCACCGCCGTCCCCGACCCGGCACCGTCGGCGACCCCGTCCCGCCGGCCGTCACCTTCCCCGAGCCGGACCGTCGCCGGCTTCCGGGTCAGGGAGCTACGGATCGACTCGGTCCGCATCCTGGCCACCGGGCAGACCCCGGTGGCCAGGGTCATCGCCTCGATCCGCACGACGTCCACCGCGCGGTTCGAGCTGACCCTGTACCACGAGGGCTCCGGCGACAAGACGCCCGGAGGTGCGGACACCGTGGATCCGGCGGACGCGACGTTCCCGCTCGCCGGGGCCACCTCGTACCAACGGGCGTTCACCCTGCCGCTGACGAGGAACGTGTGCGACGCGATGTACCTGCTCGTGATGGCGGTGTCGAACCCGACCGCGGAGAACGGACCGCAGCTCGCCGCCCTCGCCGACCCGAGATGCTGACCGAGCCACCGAGCCGATCACTACCGGATCATGTCTCGGAGGGTTCGACCAGGTGCTGGAACGCGCGCAGGTTGTCCAGGGACTCGCCGCGCGAGACCCGCCAGGCCCACTCGCGGCGGATGGCCGAGGAGAACCCGATCTCCAGCATCGTGTCGAACGACTCGTCCGCGTACGTGAGCACCGCGCCAAGCAGCCGGTCCAGCTCCTCCTCGGTGACCGCGTGCAACGGGATCCGGCCGGTGAGGTAGACGTCGCCGACCGCGTCGATCGCGAACGCGACGCCGTACATCCGGGCGTTGCGCTGCAGCAGCCAGGCCCACAGCTCCTCGCGCCGCTCGTCCGGCTGGCGCATCACGAACGCCTCGATCCGCAGGGCGTGCTCGCCGACGATCAGGTTGCAGATCGTCTTGAGCTTGTGGGTACCGGGCAGCGTCACCGCGTACGACCGCTCGCCGGTCGACGCCCAGGCCAGCTCCCGCGAGTCCAGGGTGGACTCGATGAGCCTGGCGACGTCGTTCAGCACGCGGCCGCCTCGAGCGCGGCCAGCTCCGACTCCAGCCGGGCACGGTGCGCGGACACGGCTTCACGGTAGACGGTGAACAGCCCGCTCGCGGTCCGGTCCCAGGAGAACTGCCGGGCGTGGTGTACCGCGCCCCGGGCGAGCGCGGCGCGACGGTCGGGCGCGGAGAGCAGGCCGCACAGCACCTGAGCCCAGTCGGTGGCGTCGTGCCCGTCGACCAGTACCCCGGAGACGCCGTCGCGGACCGCCCGGACCAGCCCACCCACCGCGGCGGCCACGACCGGCGTACCGCAGGCCTGCGCTTCGAGCGCGACCAGGCCGAACGACTCGTTGTAGCTGGGCACCGCGACGAGATCGGCCGCCCGGTACACGTCCGCCAGCGAGTCGCGGCTCTGCGGTGGCAGGAACCGGACCGCGTCGGCGATCCCGAGCGACCGGGCCAGCTCGATGAGCGCGGACGGGCGGTCCAGCCCGCTGCCGCTCGGCCCGCCGGCAACGACCACGGTCAGGTCGCGGGCGAGGTCCGGCTCGCGGGTACGCAGCGCCGCGACCGCGCGCAGCAGGACGTCCGGCGCCTTGAGCGGCTGGATCCGGCCGATGAACGCGACCACGTACCCGCGCGCCGGAAGGCCGAACCGGCCACGTGCCTCGGCCCGCCCGGCGAGCCCGACCGGGACGAAGCTGCGCAGGTCCACGCCGGGCTCGACCACGGTCACGCGGTCGGCGTCGGCCGCGTACAACGAGATGAGGTCGCGCGCCTCCACGCAGGTGTTCGCGACGAGCCGGTCGGCCTCGGCGACCACCTGCTCCTCGCCGACCAGCCGGGCCAGCGGCTCCGGCTTGTCGCCGTCGGCGAGCTGAGCATTCTTCACCTTGGCCAGCGTGTGCGCGCTGTGTACCAGCGGTACGCCCCAACGGTCCTTCGCCAGCCAGCCGACCTGACCGGAGAGCCAGTAGTGGGAGTGGATCAGGTCGTACCAGCCCGGCGCGCGGGCGGCCTCGGCCCGCAGCACCCCGGTCGTGAACGCGCACAGCTGGGCCGGCAGGTCCTCCTTCGCCAGCCCCTCGTACGGGCCGGAGGTCACGTGCCGGACGTGCACGCCCGGTGCCATCTCCACACAGGGCGGCAGCTCGCTCGACGTGGCCCGGGTGAAGATCTCGACCTGGACGCCCCGGGCGGCCAGTCGCCTGGCCACCTCGACGATGTAGACGTTCATGCCGCCGGCGTCGCCCGTGCCGGGTTGGTCGAGCGGGGAGGTGTGCACCGAGAGGATGGCGATGCGGCGCGGGATCGACATCGCACGGCTCCAGGACTCCGACCCCCGTTGCCTAGCGATGTGCCCGTTTGGTCCCGGCACGTCCGCTCCCTCCGTCCGCCCTGCACCATGCGGGTCAACCTCGTCGCCGCCGGCCATCTTCCCGTAGCCTCCGGCTTCGGAGCACCGAACGTGACCTATGTCTCCCGGCGCTCACACCGCCAGGACCGACCGGACCGCCAGGCTGAGGCCGACCACCATCACCAGGGCCGCCGCCGCGAAGGGCACCAACCGGCCGGTACGGCCGCGGACGCGCCGTTCCAGGACCGGGCGCCACCGGGCGAGCACCGCACCGAGCGCGGCGAGCGCGGCGGCCATGCCGAGCCCGTAGCCGATGACGAGCAGCACGCCGAACCAGGTCCGGCCGAGCGCGATGGCACCGAGCAGGACCACGACCGCGGACGGGCTCGGCGCCAGGCCGCCGGCGAAGCCCATCGCGAGCAGGCTGCGCAGCCGGCCGCCACGGCCCGGCCCGTCGTGGTGGTGATGATGATGGTGCCCGGACCCGTGGCCGTGGTCGTGGCCGTGGACGTGGTCGTGGCCATGGTCGTGGCTGTGGTCGTGGCTGTGGTCATGGCCGTGGTCGTGCGGGTGGGCGCCGCGCCGGGCCCGGCGCAGCATCGCCGCACCGACGCCCGCCACGAGCAGCCCGCTCGCCACGCCGAGCCACGCGTAGATCTGCTCGGGCGCGAACCGGATCGCGGTCGTGAGCACGATCCCGAGCACCAGCACGCCGGCCGTGTGGGTGAGCGTGACCGTACCCGCGACCGCGAGCGCGTGCCGCAGCGACCCGCGCTCCGCCACCAGGTACGCCGCCATGACCGACTTGCCGTGCCCGGGCGCGAACGCGTGCAGGGCACCCAGCACCAACGCGAGCGCCAGTGCCAGCAGGCCCAGGCCGAGGGTCAGGTCGGGCCGCCCGACGAACTCGGTGAACGACGCGGTGAGCCGGTCCAGACCGGCCGGTGCGGCAGCCGGTCCGGACCGGTCCACAGTGGAGGCACCGGCACCGGGCCGCACCTGCACGGTGACCTCCGTGACGTCGAGCAGTGCGGCGTCCTGCGGGTACGCCGCCAGCCGGCCGCTGACGCTCGACGTCGGGACACTGGAGGATACGACCGCCACGCCGGCACCGGCCGCGGTCATCTCCCGCCAGCCGATCCGGTCCGCGAACGCCGCGCTGCGGTACGACACGGTGGTTTCGCGGTCGATCGTGGCGGGTGCCCGGAACCCGCACTCCAGCCGCAGGGTGGACAGCCCGGCGTCACCCGGCGGCAGGCTGACGGTCGAGGTGGTCACGGCCAGCGGCGCGGTGGTGCCGTCGATGCGCAGCCGTGCCGCCCCGGCCACCGAGGCGCAGGTCGCAGACGCCCACGCCCGCGGGTCCGACAGGTCACCGCGGACCTGGTACGTCGGCACCTCGGCCAGGTCCAGCACGTAGTCGACGGTCACCGCGTCGGTACCGATGAGCACCCCGGAGTACTGGTTGATGGTCAGGTTGTTGAGCGGGTGGGCGACGAGGAGCACCAGGCCGAGCACCACCGGCATCATGAGACACCTCCCAGTGTGGTACGGGCGATCGGCGCGTACCGCACCGAGAAGTGCGGGTTGATCCGCAGCGCCTCGGCGAGGTCGGCCCGGGCCCCGGCCCGGTCGCCGGTGGCCAACCGGATGACGCCGCGGTGGAAGTGCACGAGCGCGCTGCGGGTACCGAGGCGCAATGCCGCGTCCGCATAGGACAGTGCCTCGCGGTGGCGCCCCGCGGCGTGCAGGACCCAGGCCACGGTGTCGGCCGAGCCGACCGAGGGCCGGGCCCGGTAGGCGGCCACGACCTTGTCCGCGGTACCGGCCGGCAGCGGGGTGCGGTCGAGCACGGCCCGGTCGGCGGCGTACCCGACGAGCTCCAGGTTCGTCGCCACCCCGGCCGCGGCGAGCAGATCCGCCTGGACCGCGACGAGGCCGTACGCGGTGGCCGCACCCGCGGCGTCGCCCTGGGCGGCGAGCACGTCGCCGAGCGTGGCGGCGTAGTCGGGCAGCGGTAGCCGGGACAGGACCGAACGAAGCTCGATCGCGGCTCCGGGCAGGTCTCCCGCGGCGGCGGCCACCCGCGCGCGCAGTAGCCGCAGGCCCGGATCGGCCGCGGTGACCCGCAGCCCCTCATCCACGTGGGACGACGCGGTGGTCAGGTCTCCGGCGTCGAAGGCGAGTTGGCCCAGGTGCACCCGGGCGAACGCGGTGTCGGCCGGTGTGGACGCCGACTCCAGCGCCAGCTGCATCGCCTCCCGGGCGGCCGACACCCGGCCGCGCAGCTCGAACAGGTAGGAGGCGCGCGCGTAGGAGCCGGTGTCCGGACGCAGGTCGATCATCGACTGCACCGCCGTCTCGGCCTCGTCGTAGCGTCCCAGCTCCACCAGCGCGTCGAAGGCCACGCCGTGCGCCGCGGCGTTGTACGGGTCGGCCGCCGCGGCCGCCTGCCCGTGCCGCAGCGCCGTCGCGAACTCGTGCCGGGCGGCCGCGACCGCGCCGAGACCGGCGAGTGCGGGCGCGTTCGCATCCGGCCCGACCGTCAACGACCTGGCCAGCGCGGCGTCCGCGCGGGAGTAGTAGGAGGGATCCGAGGTGACCCGGGCCTGCTGGACGTACGCCATGCCGAGCTCGGCCCAGCCCAGCCAGTCGCCGGGCAGCCGGGCCAACCGGGCCTCCCGTGCGGTGATCGCGGCGCTCAGGTCATCCACAGTGGACGTGCCCGGGCGCGCCTGCCCAGCCGGAGGCACCGCCGGCCGGATCAGCACCGCGCCCGTGGTGAGCAGGGCAACCGCAAGCCCGGCCACCATCACCAGGCGCCACCGAACACGCATCACGGACTCCCTTCCACAGCGTCACGAGAACTTCGCACCAGCGCGGCGCCCGGATGGGTCCGCTTCGTCGATTGGCACATGACGCGCCAACCTGTGCGCCAACCCTCAACTGCCACCCATCCGGCCGTCCGGCTGCCCCGAAGGCATCCATGAAACGGCAAGCCGCCCAACCGCCAAGGAGAACAGAGATGCCCATCAACCGACGCCGGACGGTCGTCGCCACCATGTGCGTGGCCTTCGCCGCCGCCGGCCTCACCACGCTCGGACCGGGCGTGGGCAGCACGTCCAGCCACCGCGAGGCGCCCACCGTCGCCGGCGAGCCGCGGCTGGACAACACGGACGTGTACGCGTTCGTCAGTCCCGACGCGCCGGACACGGTGACGTTGATCGCGAACTGGATCCCGTTCGAGGAGGCCAACGGCGGCCCGAACTTCTACCCGTTCGCCGAGAAGGTGGCCTACGACATCAACATCGACAGCGACGGTGACGCCAAGGCGAACATCATCTACCGCTGGACGTTCAAGAACAGCTACCGGAACAGGAACACGTTCCTCTACAACACCGGCGTGGTCACCTCGCTGGACGACCCGGACCTCAACTTCCGGCAGACGTACGACCTGGAGCGCATCACGCTGACCGGGCGCAGCACGATCCTGCGCAACGCCCCGGTCGCCCCTTCGTTCACCGGCCGTGCCTCGATGCCCAACTACGCGGCGCTGTCCAACGCGGCGGTCACCACCATCTCCGGCGGCGGCAAGTCGTTCGCCGGCCAGGCCGACGACCCGTTCTTCCTCGACCTGCGCGTCTTCGACCTGCTCTACGGCGCGAACCTGACCGAGGTCGGGCAGGACACGGTCGCCCGGTTCAACGTGAACTCGGTGGCCCTGCAGGTGCCCAAGGCGGCGCTGGCGATCAAGGGTGACCCGGTGCGCAACCCGGTCATCGGGATCTGGAGCACCACCTCGCGGCAGCGGATCGAGGTGGTGCAGTGGAACAACGAGCGGCTCGGCACCGGCGGCCTCGCGCAGGTCTCCCGGCTCGGCATGCCGCTGGTCAACGAGGTGGTCATCCCGGTCGGTCGCAAGGACGAGTTCAACGCGACCAAGCCGCAGGACGACGCCAAGTTCCTCACGTTCGTGACCAACCCCGAGCTGCCGCAGCTGGTGCAGTCGATCTACTGGATCCCCGCGCCCAAGACGCCGCGCACCGACCTGGTCGAGGTCTTCCTGACCGGTATCTGCGCCGCCTGTGGCCCGGTCGCCGTCGACCTGAACTCGCAGCGGCTCAACAAGGACACCAACCAGGACTGGTTCAGGCCGAGTGAGCAGCTCCGGCTGAACATGTCGATCCCGCCGACCGCCACGCCGAACCGGCTGGGTGTGCTCGGTGGTGACCTGGCCGGCTTCCCGAACGGCCGCCGGCTCGCGGACGACGCGCTCGACGTCTCGCTGCAGGCCGCCGAAGGCGTGCTGCTGCCCGGCCACCCGGCCGCGGTCGACGGGCTGGGTGACGGCGTGGACATGAACGACGTGCCGTTCCGCGACACCTTCCCGTACCTCGCGCTGCCCACGATGGACGCCGTCAACCAGGGGTGATGACATGAAGAAGCTGGTACTCGCCGCGATCTGCGCGTTCGCCGTCGCCGGGTGCTCGGGAGGACCTGGTTCCACGGGTACGGCCAACCGCCCGCCCCTGCAACTGCCCGACGCTGGAAAGTTCGAGGTCGGTACGTGCTCGACGATCGCCGACCCGGTGCTCGCACTCGGCCGTTTCACCTACGAGAAGGCGGGTGTCCAGCTGACCGACGCCGACCGGGCCGCGCTCGTGGTCGAGGGCGAGAAGCTGGTCACCGCCAAGGCGACGGCAGAGCCCGCGCTGGCCGACCAGATGATGGACGTGCTCATGCACATCGGGTTCGTCCGGATCCGGACCGGTAAGGCGTACGACCCGCAGCTCCTGGTCGACGTGGAGGCCGCGCGGCAGGAGCTGCAGACCACCTGCACCACCTAGCTGCACTTTCAGGGAAAATGCCGTCCCGGGAACCCCCGGGGCGGCATTGTGCTCGAAAATGCTCCCCATGATTGCCGTCGTGACCGGCGCGTCGAGCGGAATCGGCGCGGCCACCGCCCGCCGCCTCGCGGCCGAGGGGTTCCACGTCGTCGCCGCCGCCCGACGAGCCGACCGGCTCGCGGCGCTGACCGAGCAGATCTCCGCGGCCGGGGGGCAGGCTACGGCGGTACCGTGTGACGTCACCTCGGACGGGTCGGTGGCCGAGCTGGCCGCGGCGGCGACCGCCCTCGGTGAGGTCACCGCCCTGGTCAACAACGCCGGTGGCGCGCATGGCCTGGACCCGGTCGCCACCGGCAGGGTCGCGGACTGGCAGTGGATGTTCGACGTGAACGTGCTCGGCACGCTGCGGGTGACCCAGGCCCTGCTGCCGGCGCTGGACGCGTCCGGTGCGGGCACGGTGGTGGTGCTCAGCTCGACCGCCGGCCTCATCGTCTACGAGGGCGGTGGCGGGTACGCGGCCGCCAAGCACGCCCAGACCGCACTCGCCGAGACGCTGCGGCTGGAGCTGTGCGGCCGGCCGGTCCGGGTCATCGAGATCGACCCGGGCATGGTTCGCACCGACGAGTTCGGGCTGGTCCGCTTCGACGGGGACGAGGAGCGGGCCGCAGCGGTGTACGCGGGCGTGGCCGAGCCGCTCACGGCCGAGGACATCGCCGACTGCATCGCCTGGTGCGTGACCCGGCCGCACCACGTCAACGTGGACCGCCTGGTGATCCGGCCGCTGGCCCAGGCCGCACAGCACAAGGTGCACAGAGTTCGGTGAGCGAAGCGGAGCGCCGCGGCGCCTGGACCGACGAGGGCGGTCTCGGTGACTAGGCCGCGCGGGGTGGTGACCCGCGGCACGACGAACCCCAACCGGCTGCGCCGGGTGGACAACTGGATCGTTGCGTACCACGGCCGCCTGCTACGCGCGGCGGACGATCCGCTCGTGGTGGACCTCGGCTTCGGCGCCTCGGCGGTGACGACCGTCGAGCTGGCCGCCCGGCTGGCGCGGCTACGACCCGGCATCCGGGTGGTCGGGCTGGAGATCGACCCGGAGCGGGTCCGGGCCGCCGAGCCGCGGGCCGCGCCGCCCGGACTGGTGTTCGCGCGGGGCGGCTTCGAGCTGGCCGGGCTGCGGCCGGTACTGGTCCGGGCGATGAACGTGCTGCGCCAGTACGCCGAGGAGGAGGTGGCCGGGGCGTGGGCGGAGATGGCCTCGGCCCTGGCGCCGGGCGGTCTCCTGGTCGAGGGCACCTCGGACGAACTGGGCCGGCTGGGCGCCTGGGTGGTGGTCGATCGCGGCGGTCCGCGCACGCTCACCCTGGCCGCCAAGCTGTCCACACTGGACCGGCCGGCGACGCTGGCGGAACGGCTGCCGAAGGCACTGATCCATCGCAACGTCCCGGGTGAGCAGGTATTTGCGCTGCTCAGCGCCCTCGATGAGGGGTGGCGGGACGCGGCGCCGCTCTCGACCTTCGGACCGCGCCAGCGCTGGGTACGGGCGGTCGAGACAGTCCGGGAGCGGGGCTGGCAGGTTCTGGACCGCCGGTCGCGTTGGCGGCTCGGAGAGGTGACGGTCCCCTGGCCGTTCGTACCATCACAGTAGCGACAAGTCGTACTTGCGTAACCCGATCGCTTGCCGGCGCGTTCTCCCCATAGGATCTGCCGCTTCCAGGGAGGCTAATGCCGGTGAGCCGGTCAACGCGTGTTATCACCCGTACGTTGCTGCCCGCCGCGACCGCGGCCGCCGTGCTCGGCTGGATCGTCGCGCTGGCGTGGACCGCACCGGCCGCGGCCGGCCTGGGGATGAGCGTGGTCGCCGTGCCGGGCCAGTACGCGACCCAGTCGCCGTCCGAATCGCCGTCGGAATCGCCGTCGGAGTCCCCGTCGGCGTCACCATCGGAGTCCCCATCGGAATCGCCGTCGGAATCGCCGTCGGCGTCCCCGTCGGAGTCCCCGTCGGAGTCCCCATCGGCGTCCCCGGCGGAATCGCCGTCGGAGTCCCCGGCGCCGCAGCTGCCGGTCACCGGTGACCGAGGGGTGCCCACCGTACTGTGGGTGATCGCGCTCAGCTTCATCACCGCCGGCACCGGGCTGCTGCTGCTCAGCCGGCACCTGCGCGACCGGGTGCTCCGCTAGGACGCCCGACAAAGTGCGGGGAGTTCGTGGTTGTGGCCGCGGCCACAACCACGAACTCCCCGCACTTTGTGTTTAAAAGGCGCAGTTCACCAGCACCGGCTCGGGCATCAGCGTGACCCCGAACCGGTCGTGGACCCCGTCGCGGATCCGGGTGGCGAGGCGCAGCAGCGCGGTCGTCGTACCGGCACCCCGGTTGGTCAGGGCCAGCGTGTGCTTGGCCGAGATCGCCACGTCACCCTCACCCGGGTACCCCTTGGTGAAGCCGGCCCGCTCGATCAGCCAGGCCGCGGAGACCTTCACCGTCCCGTCCAGGCTCGGCCAGGACGGCGGCTCGGCGCCCGCCCTCGCCACCAGGGCCGCGTACGCCGCCGGGTCCAATACCGGGTTCGTGAAGAACGATCCGACCGAGTACGTGTCCGGGTCGTCCGGATCGAGCACCATGCCCTTGCCGCCGCGCAGCGCGAGCACCGCCTCGCGGACCGCGAACAGCGGGGCCGTCCCGCCGAGCGGCACCCCGAGCAGGTCGGCCAGCTCCGCGTACCGGATCGGGGTGGACTCGACCGCCTCGGTCAGCCGGAAGCTCACCGACAGCACGACCCACCGGCCGGAGTGCTTGAACACGCTGGTCCGGTAGCCGAACCCGCACTCGTCCGGGGCCATCGTGAGCACCTCGTCGGCCACCCGGTCGAACACCTGGACCCCGGTGATCGTCTCGGTGACCTCCTGGCCGTACGCGCCGACGTTCTGGATCGGGGTGGCGCCGGCCGAGCCGGGGATCCCCGACAGGCACTCCAGGCCCGCCCAGCCGGACTCGACCGCGGTGGCGACCAGGTCGTCCCAGTCGGTGCCGGCCTGCACGGTCAGGTCCACGCCGGTCGGGGACTTCTCGACCGAGAACCCGCTCGACCGGAGCAGGATCACGGTCCCCGGAACGCCCTCGTCGGCGACGACGACGTTGCTGCCGCCGGCCAGGAGCAGCGTTGGCTCACCCGTGACCGCGGCATCCCGTACGCTCTGAACGATCTGCTCCGCGGTGACCGCGGTGACCAGGCGGCCCGGCGGACCACCCAGGCGGAGGGTGGTGTACCCCGCGAGGGGGTCTGCGGTCGCGGGAGCGCTAACGTCAGGCACGCCCCTCACCCTAGGCTGGGAGGCCGGAGGATCGCGATGACCCGGACCCATGGCACCAAGGAGTTCTGGCTGTCCGCGCTGCGCGTGGACGGGCCGGCGTTCCGCGCGGCGGTGGGCGCCCCGGGCGCGCTCGAAGCCCCGGTGCCGTCGTGCCCGGACTGGCGGGTCCAGGACCTGGTCCACCACGTGGGCGCGCTCTACACGTTCGTACGCCGGCACCTCAGCCGGGGGGTGACCAGCCCGCCGGAGCCGGAGCTGCGGCCCAAGCCGGACGAGCTGCCGACCGGCGAGGCGTCGCTGCCGTGGTGGGACGAGCAGTTCACCGAGCTGGTCTCGCTGCTGGCCGCGATCGACCCGGAGACCCCCGCCTGGAACTGGGCGCCCCAGCCGAAGAAGGCCGGGTTCTGGCCGCGCCGGATGGCCCTCGAGACCGCGGTCCACCGGTGGGACGCGCAGATGGCGATGGGCATGACCGAGCCGGTCGAGACCAGGCTCGCGGCGGACGGGGTGACCGAGGTGATCGACACCTGGCTGCCCTCCGGCCGGCGCAAGGGCCCGACCGGCCGGGTCGGCGTCGTCCAGCTCGCCGCCACCGACGTCGAGGACTACTGGTACGTCCGGCTGCGCGCCGACGGCGGGGTCGCGCTGCTCGACATGGAGACGCTCCTGGACACCGACGACCCGCACGCCCGGGTGCTCGCCCAGGGCACCGCCAGCGACCTCATGCTGGCGCTCTACGGCCGGGTGCCGTTCGACGTCCTCGACATCACCGGCGACGCCACCTTGCTGGGCGCGCTGCGCACGGGGTGACTGGGCGGTGGTGATCGGGCGGGAGCGGCCCACGCTGGAGAAGGTGGCGCTGCGTGCGGGCGTCTCGCGGGCGACCGTGTCCCGCGTGGTCAACGGCTCGCCCAAGGTCGCCGAACACATCCGGGAGGCCGTCCTGCGGGCGGTCGAGGAGCTCGGGTACGTGCCCAACCAGTCGGCCCGCAGCCTGGTCACCCAGCGGACCGACTCGATCGCGCTGGTCCTGCCCGAGGCCTCCACCCGGGTCTTCTCCGACGACCAGTTCTTCCCCGGCATCATCCGCGGGGTCAGCCAGGAGCTGGAGGCGGCCGACAAGCAGCTCGTCCTGATGATGGCCGGCTCGGCCGCGAGCCACGACCGGATCGAGCGGTACGCGATGGCCCGGCACGTCGACGGCGTGATCATCTTCTCCATGCACGGCGCCGACCCGCTGCCGAACACGCTGGACCGGATGGGCATCCCGGTGCTCTGCGGCGGCCGCCCGCTCGGCCGGTCCGCCGTGCCCTACGTGGAATGCGACAACCTGACCGGCGCCGCCCTGGCCGTCCGCCACCTGCTGGCCAGCGGTCGGACCCGGATCGCCACGATCGCCGGCCCGCAGGACATGGTCGCCGGGATCGACCGGCTCACCGGGTACCGCAGCGAGCTGCGCGAGTCGCGCCGGCGCTCGATCGTGGCGATCGGCGACTTCACCCGGGACTCGGGCTCGGTGGCGATGCGGCAGCTCCTCGAGGACGACCCGGCCCTGGACGCGGTGTTCGTGGCGTCGGACCTGATGGCGCACGGCGCGCTCCGGGCGCTGCGCGAGGTCGGCCGCCGGGTCCCCGACGACGTGGCCGTGGTCGGCTTCGACGACGTCGAGCTGGCCCGGTTCACCGACCCGCCGCTGACCACGGTCCGCCAGCCGATCGTCGGCCAGGGCCGGGAGATGGCCCGTCAACTGCTGCGCCAGCTCGCCGGCGAGGAGATCGAGCACGCGGTCGTCCTGCCGACCGAGCTAGTCGTGCGCGAGTCCGCGTAGCCTCACCGCGGTGTCGTACGTGGACCGTCCGAACAGGACGAGGCGGGCCTCCGTCACGTTCACCGGATGGGCGGACCCCAGGGTGGTCAGCGCCTGCCGGATCGCGTCGTCGAGCGGCCAGCCGAAGATGCCGGCCGAGATCAGCGGGAACGCCACGGTCTGTGCCCCCAGGTCGTCCGCGACCGCCAGCGACGTCGCGTAGCAGGAGCGCAGCAGCGGCGAGTGGTCCACATCGTCCGTCCACACCGGACCAACGGTGTGGACCACCCAGCGGGCCGGGAGGTCGCCCGCGGTCGTCGCCACCGCCTGCCCGGTCGGCAGGCCGCGGCCGTACCGGGACGCGCGCAGCGCCCGGCACTCGGCCAGGATCGCCGGTCCGCCGGCCCGGTGGATCGCGCCATCCACGCCACCGCCGCCGAGCAGCGACGAGTTGGCCGCGTTGACGATCGCGTCCACGCGCTGCCGGGTGATGTCACCCTCGACGAGGTTGATCCGCAACGGTCACCTCGGTGGAGAGTCCCAGCACGCGCCGGGCCAGCAGCGTTCCGCCGGCGACGGCAGCCGGCATCACCAGCACCGCGACGAACGGGATCAGGCAGCAGACGAAGACGCTCATCCCGAAGCCCAGCGCCAGCGGGCGGTGGGCGCGCAGCATCCGGCGCCGCTCCGGCAGCCGCATCCCGCGGCGGTTGAACGGTACGCCCACCAGCTCCACGGCGAGGACCCAGCCGCCGACCGTCGCGCCGATCACCGGGATCAGGGTCTGCCCGACCAGCGGGATGAAGCTGGCGAGGAACAGCGGCACCGTGACGGTCAGCGAGAGCAGGATCAGCCGCGCCGAGTCGAGCAGCGAACGCCACCAGCGCACATCCACGGCCTGCGGCACGCCGCCCAGCCGGTCCTCGATCCGTTTCGAGATCTTCTCGTAGAACGGGTCGCCGACCAGCAGCGTCACCGCGGTGAACGAGACGATGGCGAGCACCACGGCCGCGCCGACGATGCCGGTACCGGCCAGGATCCGCGCCGCGGACCGGGCGCCCGGTGCCCAGTCGTCCGCGAACCAGGTGACCGCCCCGGCCAGGTCGTCGACGAAGAGGACCAGCGCCACGAACGCGCCGGTGAACAGCAGCGCCGTGATCAGGGCCGGGATGAGGCCGAGCAGGACAAGACGGGGATTGCGGCCGTACATGGCCAGGCCCCGGCCGAGCAGCCGTACCCCGTCGAAGAAGTCCCTCACGCCAGCCGGACCCGCACCCGGCGGTTCGCCCTGCCCTTGCTCTCCACCTTGACCACCTGCAGCTTGCCGACCTGCGCGGTGGAGGCGACGTGGGTACCCCCGTCCGCCTGCACGTCCAGGCCGATGATGTCGACGATGCGCACCTCGGTCTCGTCGGGCGGGATCAGGTTGGTCTGGGTACGGATGATGTCCGGCAGCGCCAGCGCCTCGGACCGGGGCAGCACCCGGGTCTCGATCCGGCGGTCGGAGACGAGCTCGGCGTTGACCAGCTCCTCCAGCCGCGCCTTGAAGTCGGGCGGGATCTCGGGGAGGTTGAAGTCCATCCGGGCCTCGCCCGGCTCCATGTTCCCGCCGGTGACGAGTGCGCCGAAGTCGCGGAACACCACGCCGCACAGCACGTGCAGGCCGGAGTGGGTACGCATGAGCAGGGTCCGCCGGGTGTCCTCCACGGCACCGGTGACCGTCGCGCCCACCGGTGGTAGCGGGTCGCCCTCGGCCGGGAGCAGGTACGGGTCGTCGCCCTTGCGGGTACCCACGATCCGCGTCTGTACGCCCTGCCACAGCAGTACCCCGTGGTCCGGCGGCTGCCCACCGCCGCCCGGGTAGAACGCGGACTTGTCGAGCACGATCCCGTCGCCGGGGTCGGAATGCAGCACCGTGCACTCCCACTCGCGGGTCGAGGGGTCGGCCAGGTCGAGGCGGTAGGTCCGACCGTGCTGCGTGACACCCATGGGTACGCAGATTACCCGTTGAGGAACTCCGAGATCCTCGCCCGGAGGTCGGCCCGCTGGGTCCACAGGACGCCGGGCTTGTCGTACACGTGCAGGGTCGCCTGCGGCAGCACGCCGGCGAGGTCCTCCGCGACGGTCGCCGGGTGCAGCTCGTCGCCCCGGCAGCCCAGGACCAGCGCGGGTGCCCGGACCGCCCGCAGCTGCGCCCGGTCGGTGACGGCCACCTGGTCCGGCAGGGTGGCCAGGCCGCGCGCGAGCCCGTCCCGTAACAGCTGGTCGGTGCGCTGCCGGATGTACGACCACGCGGACGGCGTGTCGCGCAGCGCCGGTGGGGTGTCCATCGAGACCACGTCGGCGACCGCGGCGGCCTCGCCGGACTCGACCGCGGCGAGCAGGGCGGTCAGGCGGGCCTTGGCGGCCTCCGGTCGGGGGGTGTCGAGCACCGCGGGCAGGAAGAAGACGACCCGGTCGAACCGGGTCGGGTGGTCGGCGAGCAGCCGGCACAGCGCCGCGGCGCCGAGGCTGACCCCGACCGCGCGGGTGGCACCCGACAGGTCCGCCACGGCCCGGAGGTCACGCGCCAGGTCGAGGTACGTCCACGGCCCGGACGGCGCGTCCGACCGGCCGTGCCCGCGGAACTGGAAGAAGACCTTGCGGCCGGCGACCGCGCTGCCGAGCGGCCTGGTGTCGGCGATGCCGTTGGCGAGCCCGTGCGCGAACACGGTGACCGGGTCGCCGGCACCGGTGCTCAGGCACTCCAGGCAGACCCCGTGCGGCGTCGGTACCAGATCGGTCGGCGGTTCGGGCAGGGTCGGCCGGCCGGTGCGCGGCGCGGTGTTGCCCGGCCCGTAAGGCCCCGGACCGCCGCCGGGTGGTGGCGGCCAGCGCCAGTTCACGGCGACCTCTTTGGTGACCTCATTGTCACCAGGGCCCCCGGCCGTCGGCGACATCGCGCAGCGCGGGACGGACGTCGAGGAGGTAGACGAGGGCGACCCCGGCCGCGATGAGCGCGAACAGGCTGACGCCGCCGGCGTTGAACAGCAGGGACAGGACCAGGCTGACCCCGATCAGGCCGAGCCACGCGGGCTTCGAGAGCGTGCCGATGGCCGGGAACGCATCGGCGCGCTGGATCAGGCAGTGGATGAACGCGCCAAGGGCCAGGGCGAGCGTGATCAGCAGGAGCAGCAGATTGATCGCACCGATCACGTAGCCGTACCAGAGCGTCGCCGCCATCGGCATGCCGTCAGCCATGCCATCGAGCTTAGGCCGCCGACCAGGCATCGACATGCCGGGGTCGCTGCACTAACTGCGGGGAGTTCGTGGTCATGGGCCGGCCCATGACCACGAACTCCCCGCAGTTGGTGCGTGTGGGTTACTTGCTCGCGGCCGGGCGGGTGCGCTTGACCGGCTTGGCGGGAGCCACCGCCGGGGTCACCTCGGCCGGCTCGCGGACGGCCAGCTCGGTCGCCGTGCCGTCGCGGCCGACCACCCGCTCGCCGCGGGCGATCAGGGTGGCGTAGACGGTACGGGCCTCCTTCAGCGCGGTCGCGGCGTTACGGCGGGCGTTCCGGCGCAGCTTGTCGAAGTCGACGTCGAACTCGCGCGCGTCGACCTTGCCGCGCAGCTCGTTGATCCGCGCGGGCAGCTTGCGCAGCTGCTGGTAGGCGTAGTCGCCGGCGCCGGCGGCAGCGTACAGCGGCGCGGGGTACTTCTTGGTGCTCATTGCGTCTCCTCAGGGTTGTTCGCCCGGGCGTTCTCCCGGCGGAACGTTTCGTATATCTGGCTCAGCGACTGCTTCTGGGCCACGGTCAGGTCCGGGTCAGCGGCGATCGCCGCGAGCACGCCCTGCCCCTCTTTCGCGTCGAGAAGGCCGGCACGCAGGTACATCATCGGCGTGCTCACCCGCAGCGCGCTCGCGATCTGCTGCAGCACCTCGGCACTCGGCTTGCGCAGGCCGCGCTCGATCTGGCTGAGGTACGGGTTGGAGACCCCGGCCCGGTCGGCGAGCTGGCGCAGCGAGACGCCCGCGTTACGGCGGAGGTCACGGATGAACTCCCCGATGTCGCGGGGCAGGTCCCGGTGTGGCGTCACGCAGCCAACGCTAGCCGGTGGTGCTAGCAACTGCAAGCAAAACGCTAGCTACAGCTAGCGTGACCCCGGCCACACGGCCCGGACCTCGCCGACGACCTGGCCGCCGCCGTACACCGGCTGGATCAGATCCGGCGGTACGACGTCCAACCGCCGCAGTGCGGCCGTGACGACCGGGCCGATCGCGCGCTTGTTGCCGTCGTCGACCTTCAGCGCGACGGCACCGGCACCCGGCACCGCGACCGCCATCACCCCTTCGGCCCCGCCCTTGGCCAGCAGACCGGGTACCCCCCGCATCAGGCGGGTGTCCTCGCGCTCGGGACCCGCCCCGCCGACCAACTCCGGATGGGCCCGCATCGCGTCGGCGACGGTACGCTCCGCGGTACCCGGTGCGGCATGCACGAGGGTCAGGAACGCGACGGCCAGCCCGCGCAACGGCAGCGCGAACACCGGCGCGCCGCAGCCGTCGACCCCGGTCGCCGGGACGCTCGCGCCGGCCAGATCCTCCACAGTGGAGCGCAGCTGCTTCTGCAGCGGATGGTCCGGTGACCGATAACCGTCGATGGGCCAGCCCGCCGCGAGGCAGGTGAGGACCATCCCGGTGTGCTTGCCGGAGCAGTTCATCGCGATCCGTTCCGGACCCCGTCCCCCGGCCAGCCAGGCGCGCCGGGCCTCCTCGCCGATCGGGTAGTCGGGCGGGCAGGCCAGGACGTCCACGGTCAGGCTCGCGCAGCCCAGCATCTCCCGTACCCCGGTGAGGTGGGCCGCTTCGCCGGAGTGGCTGGCCGCGACCAGCGCGAGGTGCGCGGGGTTCGCCAGCCGCAGCCCGGCCCGCAGCATCCCGACCGCCTGCATCGGCTTGTTCGACGAGCGCGGGAACAGGGCGCCGTCGGGATCCCCGGCGCTGGCGACGAGAGTGCCGGTCGCGTCCAGGACGACCACGGAACCCCGGTGCCACGCCTCGGCGACGTTCGACCGGACCACCTCGGCCAGCGGCACCCCGCCGGCGTAGGACCTAGTCACGGGCGGGGATCCCGAGCATCTCGCGGGCCTGCCCGGCGGTCATCGGCGGGCGCTGGGCCAGCCGGGCGAACGCGGTCGCGCGCGCGACGAGCTGCATGTTGGACTCGACCGGCTGGCCCTTGGCGTAGCTGATGGTGTCCTCCATGCCCACCCGCAGGTGCCCGCCGGCGGCGAGGCTGGCCAGCAGCACCGGGATCGAGGTGCGGCCGATGCCGGTGGCGGAGAACGTCGTACCGGCGGGCAGGTCCCGCAGCGCGGTCGTGCACGCGGCCAGCGTCTCGACCGTACCGGCCATCCCGCCCGGTACGCCCATCACGAAGTCCACGTGCACGTGACCGCCGGCCGGAAGGCCGTGCTTGTCGAGCAGCCGCCGCAGCCCGTGCAGGTGGCCGAGGTCGAAGATCTCGTACTCCGGCACGATCCCGCGCTCCTGCATCCGGGTGTGCAGCTCGACGATGAACTGCCAGCGGTTCATGAACACGTCGTCGCCGAAGTTCACCGTGCCCATGGTGCAGGAGGCCATCTCGGGTCCGGCGTCGAGCACGCGCAGCCGGTCACCCTCCGGGTCGGTGACCGCGCCTCCGGTGGAGAGCTGGACGATCAGGCCGGTCGACTCCTTGAGCGCCGCCACGGTCTCCTCGAGCCGCCCCGGGTCCAGCGTCGGTAGCGCCTCGCCGTCCCGGATGTGCACATGGATCACGCCGGCACCGAGCGCCTCGCACTCCTTCGCCGTCGCGGTCAGCTCCGCCAGGGTCACCGGCAGCGGCGGCACCTCCGCCTTGCTCGACTCGGCGCCGGTCGGCGCCACCGTTATCAACGTGCCAGACATGCCCTGAGCCTAGGCCAGCCCGCCGCACCCGGCCGCCGGGCGCCGGGCTCAAGCGGCTGCGCGGTGGGCGAGGAGGACACTGCCGCTGACCGAGCGCTCCATGTGCGCCAGCTCCCACTCGCCGCTGTGCACGCTGAACCCGTCGTCGCCGAACGCCAGCCAACGACCACGCATCACGCGCTGCTCGGGGTCGAGCACGAACCGCACGGTGCCGTACCCGGTCGCGGTCACGCTCTCGGGCGGGTGCTCGGACCAGGTACCGGAGACGACACGGTCCTCGACCGCGAGATGCAGGCGCAGCCGCGCCCCGGTCGGGTGCGGCAGGCTCTGGCCGAGCAGCCGGCCCCGGTGCTTGCGCAGGACGATCACGTGGTCGCCGGGCAGCTGTGCCGTGCGCTTCTCGCACCGGCTGCGCCAGATGCCGACGAGGTCGTCATCGTCGTCCGCACCGGCCGGCACGGTGTCGAGAGCGGCGGATGCCGGCGCCGGTGGGCTGACCGCGATGAGACCGGCCTGAGCGGCCGCGGCCAGGCCCAGACCGGCCGAGAGCTTCATGAGCATCCCGTACGCCGTGCGGGCTCTGGGCAGCCGCTCGGCCCAGACCAGGCCGGCCGCCGCCACCTCGTCGACGTCCGCCTCGGCGAGCCGGGTCAGCATGCCCTCCAGCGCGATGGCCAGCGCCTGCGGTCTCGGTGCCTGCTCGACCGAGGCCCGGATCCCGTAGTGCCCGTCGAGGTGACGGAAGTTCGGCCCGTCCAGCAACAGGTCGAAGACGGCGCACTCGTACAACTCGGCGAGCCGGCCGAGCACGGCGAGGGACGGCGCGTACCCGGTGGGGCTCGGCCAGTTCTCCCAGTACGAGAAGTTCTTGAAGGTCTTCAGGTCGTCGGGCCAGCGGCGGTTCCACTCGTCGGCGGCGTCGCGCTGGCTCCAGCTGTGTGCGAGCCGCATCGCGACAAGGCCGTTCACTGCGAACTTGTCCCGGAACGCGGCCGCGATCTCGTGCCAGGGCAGGCCCATCGCCCGCGCGGTCGCGGCCAGCTCGAGCTGGTCGGGCCGCATGCCGCGGCGGCGCTTTCGCGCGGGGTTGCTGGACTTGCCTCGGCCGCCGCTCACGTGCCCTCACCACCGTCCACAGAGGAATCGTGACCACCCTAGCGCCTCGAAACCCGTTTCGTGGTACCCGAATCCGGGTGTCGTGACTCTCCACGTCCCACGGGGACACCGGACCTGACGCGATGGCCAGCGACGGTTCCCCGCTGCACCGGAGTGGAGCGGGGAACCTGGACCACGTTCAGCGCACCCGCCGGAAGAACTCCCGGACGTCGCCGACGAACAGCTCGGGAACCTCCAGCGCCGCGAAGTGCCCGCCGGTGTCGAACTCCGACCAGTGCACGATGTTCTGCCCCTGCTCGGCGTACCGCCGGATCGCCACGTCCTCGGCGAAGACCGCCACTCCCGTGGGCACGGCTGACCGCGCCGGCCAGCGACCGGAGTGCATGCTCTCGTAGTAGAGGTTCGCCGCCGAGCCGGCGGTGCCGGTCAGCCAGTAGAGCATCACGTTGGTGAGGATCCGGTCCCGGTCGACCGGAACCTGCGTCCACTCCTCGAACTTCTCCACGATCCAGGCGAGCTGGCCCACCGGGGAGTCGGTCAGCCCGTAGGACAGCGTCTGCGGGCGGGTGGACTGGATCTGGAAGTACCCGTTGCCCTCGGCGAGGTACCGGTTCAACCGTGCCAGCCGCGCCTTCTCCGCCTCGGTGAACGTGGCCCGGGTCTCCTCGTCCACCTCACCCCACGGGATGAACCCGACCGTCGCCGCGTTGACGTGCACGCCGGCAACGTGCTCGGGGTCGACCCGGCCCAGGTCCGGTGCGACGAACGCGCCGTAGTCCCCGCCCTGGGCGCCGTAGCGCTGGTACCCGAGCCGGCGCATCAGCTCGGCGAACGCGGTGGCGACCCGGTGGCTGTCCCAGCCGGTGTCGCGGGTGGGTCCGGAGAACCCGAAACCGGGAATCGACGGTACGACCACGTGGCACGCGTCGGCGGGGTCAGCACCGTGCCGGCGCGGATCGGTCAGCGGGCCGATCACGTCCAGGAACTCGACGATCGAGCCCGGCCAGCCGTGCACGAGCACAACCGGCAGCGCGTCCGGCTCCGGCGACCGGACGTGCAGGAAGTGGATGGTCTGCCCGTCGATCGCCGTGGTGAACTGCGGCAGCTCGTTGAGCCGCGCCTCGTGCTCGCGCCAGTCGTACCCGCCGGCCCAGTACCCGGCGAGCTCCCGCAGGTGGTCCACCGGCACCCCGCGGCTCCACGGCTCGCCGGGCAGGACCTGCGGCCATCGGTTACGCGCCAGCCGGTCGCGCAGGTCGACCAGGTCGGACTGCGGGACGTCGATACGGTACGGCTGCATGGCTCTGTCCCCTCTCAGCTGAAGTCGGAGATGGTGTCGCTGACGGACCGGCTGAAGCTCAGGCCGGGACGACCGGCCACCGTGGGCACGGTGTCGGTGACGGGCGCGGGCCGGCCGACATGGCGTGCCCAGTCGGCGAGCAGGACATCGGCCGGGGCGTACGGACCCATGGCCGCCCGGGCCTCTTCCGGCGTGATCTCCTCGTAGCGCAGCGGACGGCCGAGCACCATGCCGATCTGCTCGACCTGCTCCCGAAGGGTCAGCGACTCGGGACCGGTCACCCGGTAGGTGGCGCCGGCGTGCGCGTCGTCGACGAGCGCGCGGACCGCGACGGCCGCCATGTCGGCCGGGTGTACCGGCGAGCCGGCCGCGTCCGGGTACGGGCCGCGCACCACGTCACCGGCCCGGACCTGACCGGGCACGTCGAGCGCCCAGTGCAGGGCGTTGGAGGAGGCGATCTCCAGTCGCAGGAACGTCCACTCCAGGCCGGAGGCGACAATCGCGTCCTCGATCTCGGCGTGGAAGGCGGCCACGTCGTCGGGCTGCTCGTCGACGCCGTCGACCACGGCACCGGAGGACTGGAACACGATCCGCCGCACGCCGGCCTCCTTGGCCGCGGCGAGGAACGCGGGCGCGAAGCCGGGTACGACGGCGAGCAGGAAGATCGCGGAGACGCCGGCCATCGCGGCGGGCAGCGTGGCCGGATCGGCCAGGTCGCCGGCGACGACCTCCGCCCCGTCCGGCAGCCCGGCGCCGTCCGGATCCCGGGTCAGCGCACGGACCGGCTCGCCGGCGGCGACCAGTTGCTCCACGATCGACCGGCCTACGGGAGCCGTGGCAGCGGTTACCAGAATCATGGTCATCTCTCCCTTGACGTGGCGGTTCTATCGGAACGTAGTGCTCCGTTCCTTTATCAGCTTAGCAGAACGGAACAGTCCATTCCAGTCGCGGATCAAAGATCTTCAGAGCAATCCAGCCACTTCTCCACAGCCCGACCCACCCGACCCGCCGGACCCGGCGGACCCGGCCGGACCGTCCACTCCGGACGGTCGAACCGGCGACTCTGACCGGCACAGGTCAGGGCCGAAAAGACACACCGGACCGTGACCGTCGTACGGGGTTCTGCCACCGCCCAAATCACCGCGAAGCTGGCGCGCGGCTACGGGCCGTAATCCGCCACCGATGTGGAGCACTCATGCCTTCTTTTCCCGTTACCCCCCGCCGTACGCCGGGCGCACCGCACGCCACCACGGTGTTCATCACTGACCTGCTGCCCGGTACGAACGCCTACGCGGACACGTTCCGGGACGCGCCGCCGATCCTCGTCATCGACACCGGGCCGACCGAGCTGCAGCTCACCATCCCCGGCGACCGGGTCACGCTCGACGACCTGCGGATCATCGACCTGCTGCTGGAAGCGACCGCGGCGTACCGGACCGCCCTCTCCGCCCACCTGGACTGAGCCGCGGTGCTGCTGGCGGACGAACTGTTCCTGATCGCCCATGACGACACGACCGGGCGGCCACGGCTGCACCTGCGGGCGGCCGAGCTCGGCCTGGCCGGCGCGCTCCTGGGCGAGCTGCTGCTGTACGGCCGCATCGCCGTCCACGGTGGACGGCTGACGGTCGTGGACCGCCGGCCGCCGGACGACGCGCTGGCCCACACGGTGCTCGACCAGGTGATCGCCGAACCGCAGTACCGCGCCGTGCGCATCTGGTTGGCCTTCCTCGCCGGCCAGGCCGTCGACGCGGTCGGGCAGCGGCTGGAACGGGCTGGGCGGGTCACCCGGACCCAGCGCCGGTGGGGCCGGGTGGTGCGGTACGTGCCGGTCGACATGTCGACGGCCGCGTGGCCGGGGCACCGGCTGCGGCTGTTCCTGACCCGGGGCGAGCCGATGACCGTGACCGACACGCTGCTCGCCGGCCTGGTCTCGGCCACCGGCCTCACCTCCCAGGTGCTCTGGGACGCGCCGGCCAGCAGCCACGAGTACCTGGCGAGCCTGATCGCCGCGCTCCCGCCACCCCTGCGCGAGCTGGTCGCCCACCTGCAGGCGGCAGTCGGCGACGCCGTGCTCAGCCACCGCACCTGACCACCAACTACCGGAATCTCGACCGGAATGGAGCACGCATGTTGAGCACCACCCGGGTCAGCAACGTCTCGCTGACCCTGTCGCGCAGCCGGCTCGGCGTACCCGCCGTGGTCTTCTTCGTGATGAGCGCGGCCGCGCCGCTGACGGTGATCGCCGGTGCGGTCACCACCGCGTACGCGGTCACCGGCATCACCGCGATCCCGATCGCCTTCCTCGCCGTCGCGGCCGTCCTCGGGCTGTTCTCGGTCGGCTACGTGGCGATGGCCCGGCACATCACCAACGCCGGCGCGTTCTACACGTACGTCGCGCACGGGCTGGGCAAGCCGGCCGGGGTCGCCGCCTCGCTCGTCGCCGTGCTGGCGTACAACGCCCTGCAGGTCGCCCTCTACGGCGGTCTCGGCGTCGCCGCGGCCGGCCTGGCCGGTGGCCCCTGGTGGGCCTGGGCGCTGGGCGCCTGGGCGTTCGTCGCGCTGCTCGGCGTGCTGCGCGTCGACCTCAACGGCCGGGTGCTGGCGGTCCTGCTCGTCGCCGAGATCGTCGTGGTGCTCGTCTACGACGCGGCCGCGCTGGCCCACCCGGCCGGCGGACGGATCAGCCTCGCCACGCTCTCCCCGGCCGGCCTGGCCCAGCCCGGGATCGGCGCGGCGCTGGTACTCGCGATCACCGGGTTCATCGGGTTCGAGGCGGCGGCGGTCTTCTCCGAGGAGACCCGCAACCCGCGGCGTACCGTGCCGGTCGCGACCTACCTCGCCGTGGCGCTGATCGCCGTCCTGTACGCCGGCTCGTCATGGGCACTCTCCGTCGCCACCGGGGCGGACCGGGTGGTGGAGGTGGCCCGGCGGGACGGCACCGAGACGATCTTCAACCTGGCCGCCGCGCACCTCGGCCCCACGGTCGTCCACGTCGGACACGTGCTGTTCCTGACCAGCCTGCTGGCCGCGCTGCTGAGCTTCCACAACGCGGTCGCGCGGTACCTCTTCGCGCTCGGCCGGGAGCAGGTCCTGCCGGCCGCGCTGGGCCGTACCGGCCGGCGCACCGGCGCGCCCACGGTCGCCTCGCTGGCGCAGAGCGCCCTGGCGCTGGCGGTGATCGCGGCGTACGCGGCAGGCGGCCTCGACCCCCTGGTCCAGCTCTTCTTCTGGGTCGGCATGACCGGCGGCTTCGGCGCGCTTGCCCTGATCACGGTCACCTCGGTGGCGGTGGTCGGGTTCTTCGCCCGGCGCCGGCACCGCCGCGAGACGGCCTGGCACACGGTGGTCGCGCCCGGGCTCGCGGCCGGCCTGCTGGCGGTGATCCTGGCGCTCGCGGTGGCCAACTTCGCCACGCTGCTCGGCGTACCGCCGGATGACCCGCTGCGCTGGATGCTGCCCGCCGCGTACCTGGTCGCGGCCGCGGCGGGGGTGGCGTGGGCGCTGGTCCTGCGGGTCCGGCGGCCCGACATCTACCGCGCGATCGGGTTGGGCGCCAACGCGGTCGTGGGCCGGGTCGAGCCGGCGGAGCTGCACCCGTGATCCGGCGGGCCGGCGAGGTGGACGCCGGCGCGCTCGCACTGGTCGTCGCCGAGGCGTTCCACGACCTGCCGCCGGCACGCTGGCTGATCCCGGACCCGATCGAGCGCGCGCGGGTGTTCCCGGCGTACTTCCGGCTCCTCCTCGACCACGCCATCGCGCTCGGCGAGGTGCACACGGTCACCGGGCTCGCCGCCGTCGCGTGCTGGCTCGACGCCACCGGCGGTCGGCTGCGCAGCCCGGCCGGCTACGACGAGCGGCTGGCCGAGGCGTGCGGGCCGTGGGTGGACCGGTTCCGGATGTTCGACCTGCTCCTCGACCACCACCACCCACCCGGGCCGCACCACCATCTGGGGCTGCTCGCGACCCGCCCCGGTCACCAGCGGGCCGGGCTCGGCACCGCGCTGCTCGACCACCACCACCGCCACCTCGACCGGTACGCCATCCCGGCGTACCTCGAAGCGAGCAGCGTGCGCAGCCGGGATCTCTACCTGCGGCACGGGTACGAGCAGCTGGTACCGATCGAGCTGCCGGACGGCCCGCCCTTGTGGCCGATGTGGCGCCGGCCCCGGCTCACTCCGGAGGATCGATCGCGGCGGTGAACTCACCGGCTCGCAGGCCGGCGTCGTCGGGCACGGAACGCTTGACCACCGCGAGCGCGATCATGCCGAGCTCGTAGTGGCGGGCGGCGGTACCGACGAAGCCGACCCCGCGACCGTCCACTGTGGTCACAGGGGTGCCCCGCGCCGGCAGGTGCTCGCTGCTGACGCCGTCCAGATGCAGCAGGACCAGCCGGCGTGGGGGCCGACCCAGGTTGTGCACCCGGGCCACCGTCTCCTGGCCGCGGTAGCAGCCCTTGTCGAGGTGTACCGCCGGCGCCAGCCAGTCCACCTCGGCCGGCAGCGTGCGGTGGTCGGTCTCGAAGCCCAGCCGGGGGATCCGGGCGGCGACGCGCAACGCCTCGTACGCCCAGATCCCGCACCACGGCACGCCCAACCGGTCGGCCACCTCGCCGACCGAGGCCCGGGGCACGAGCAGGTCAACGCCGAGCGGGCCGCGCCGGGCCCAGCCGCCGGTCCCGGGCAGCGGGCGGACGTCGTACACGGAGGTGGGTCGGGCCAGGACGGTGCCGGCGGCGAACTTCGGGCCCGGCACCGCGAGGAGATCCGGTTCCGTGAGGTCGTACGCCCGGCCGACGAGCGACAGGACGGCCCACTCGGAGGTGACGTCGGCCGGCTCGACGCGCATCAGGAAGCGCATCCGTCCCAGGAAGTCGAGCAGCGCGGGTGCCGTCCCGGGCTCGACGTCGAGCCAGGTGGTCCGCCCGTCCTCGGTGACCATCGCGTGGTGCTCGACGTGACCGTGCGGGGAGAGTACGAGCGTCTCGGTGCCCTCGTCCTTGCCCAGCGCGGCGAGCTGCTGGGTGGTGATGCTGTGCAGCCAGGTCAGCCGGTCCGCGCCCGGCACGGCCAGCACGCCACGGTGCGACCGGTCGACCAGACCACCGGTGGTGCCGAGCGTCCGCTGCTCGCGCAGCGGGTCACCGTAGTGTGCGACGACCCCCTTGTCGGGGGAGGTCGGCTCCAGCACATCGACAGGTACCGCACTCATGCCTGCGCTCCGCTCATGCCTGCGCTCCACACGCGGCGCACAGCCCGAACAGGGCCACGTGACCGATGTCGATGATGAACCCGTGCTCGGTGGCGAGCGTACGGGCCAGCGGCTCCAGTGAGCCGGGGGTCACCTCGTCGACGTGGCCGCAGACCCGGCAGACCAGGTGGGCATGCTGGTCCTCGCCGACCGCGTGGTACGTCGGGGCCCCGTGGGACAGGTGGGCGTGGGTGACCAGGCCCAGCTCCTCGAGCAGCTCGAGGGTCCGGTAGATGGTGGTGATGTTCACCCCGGCGGCCGTCCTGGCGACCTGCGCGTGCACCTGGTCCGGGGTGGCGTGGCCCAGCCGGTAGACCGCCTCCAGCACCAGCTGGCGCTGGGCGGTCAGTCTCAGGCCACGCGCCCTCAGCACATCGGCGAGGTCCGACGAGATAGCCACGCGGTCGATCCTATGCGGCGGGCGGGCTACGCTGCCGCCGTGGCCGGTGATCGTGTGGTAGCTCTCCTCGGTGTCGGCGTGGTCCCGGCGGACACGCCCATCCTCCGCGCCGACGATCTCGGCGCGTTGCGCGGCGACGGCTGCTTCGAGACCATGCACGTACGCTCCGGCGAGCCGTGGTTGCTCGACGAGCACCTGGACCGGATGGTGCGCTCGGCGGACCGGCTCGACCTGGCCCTGCCGCCGCGGACCTCGCTGGTCGAGCTGGCCTCGGCGGCCTGCGCGGCGTGGCCGCGATCCCGCGAGGGCGCGCTGCGGATGGTGGTCACCCGGGGCGCCGAAGACGGCGAGGGACCGGCGACGGTCTTCGCCACCCTGGCCGCCGTGGGCGAGGTCACCCTCCGCGCCCGGCGGTCGGGTCTGCGGGTACGCACGGCCGCGCTCGGCTTCCCGGCGGACCTGCGCCGGTCGGCACCGTGGCTGCTGGGCGGGGCCAAGACGCTGTCGTACGCGGTGAACATGGCCTCGCAGCGCTGGGCCCAGTCGGTCGGCGCCGACGACGTGCTGTGGACCTCGACCGACGGGTACGCGCTGGAGGGCCCGACGTCGACGCTCGTCTGGCGAGCCGCCCGGGCGCTGTGCACGGTGCCCGCCGAGGCGACCGGGATCCTCGCCGGGACGACCGCGCGCTGGCTGCTCGACCACGCCGGGGACCTCGGGCTGAAGGCCGAGGAGCGCATGATCACCCCGGACGGGCTGCTCCTGGTCGACGGGGCATGGTTCGTCTCGTCGGTACGGGGGCTGGCGCCGATCGTCGCGCTCGACGGAACGGAGCTGGCCACCGTCCCGGACGAGACCGCGCGGATGCGCGACCTGCTCGGCTACCCGGCCTGAGCCCGGCCACTCCGCGGGCTGGGACTGGGCGATCCGCGGACCAGACGGCGATCACGCAGGGCGCGGCCGGGCCGGTGGGACAGGTCGAGGGTTGACGATCAATCGGTGCGCCTCCAGAATCCGTGAGAGCGCTCTCTCGGCGCTACCACCCGTCACCGGAGGAGCCGTCATGCCCTCTCGCCGCCGTCGGATCGGGATCCTCGCCACCGTGGCCGCCACCGTCGCGGCAGCACTCACCCCGGGCACCGCCGCCGCTGCCGAGTCCAACCTGGCGGTGGGCAGCCTCGCCACCGCCTCGTCCGCCGAGAACGCCGGACTCGGTGCCGGCAACGCCGTCGACGGCGACCCGGCCACCCGCTGGTCGAGCGCGTTCGCCGACCCGCAGACGCTGCACCTGGACCTCGGTGCCCGGGCCGACCTGACCCGGATCGTGCTCCTCTGGGAGGCGGCGTACGGCTCGGCGTACACGGTGGACGTCTCCGCCGACGGGACACAGTGGACGCAAGTGGCGGCGGTAACCGACGGCGACGGCGGTACCGACGAGCTGAGCCTGCCGGCGGGTACCAACGCGCGCCACGTCCGGCTCACCGGCACGACGAGGGCCACCCCGTTCGGGTACTCGCTGTTCGAGGTGGAGGTGTTCGGGGAGTTCACCGAGGACGCCGTCAGCCTCACCGCGTCCACAGTGGACCTGCCCGAGGGCGGAAGCGCCGCGGTGAGCGTACGCCTCAACAGGGCGGCCGACCACGACGTGACCGTGCGGTACGCGACCAGGGACGGGACGGCGGTGGCCGGCAGCGACTACACCGCGGCGAACGGCGTGCTGACGTTCCCGGCCGGAACCACCACGCAGACCGTCACGCTGGCCGGCAACGACGACGCGCTCGACGAACGGGCCGAGACGTTCGAGCTGGCGCTCTCCGACGCCACGCCCGCCGGCACCGTGATCGGCCCGCGCGGTACCGCGACCGTGCGCATCGGCGACGACGACGACGCGCCGTTCGACGGCCGGACCCGGATGATCCACGACTTCGACGCCGGGCCGGGCACCATCTTCACGTTCGGCGGCGACGGGGACGACCACCCGGCGCTCAGCTCGGTCCCGGCCGAGGCGCGGCCCGGCAACGCGCTGCGCGTGCAGTACAACGTCAACATCTACGGCGGCCTCGTGCACAACCTGGCCGAGTCGCAGGACTGGCGGGACTTCGACGGCATCTCCTTCTGGCTCGAGGGATCCGGCACCGGCCGCGAGATCCAGTTCGAGATCAAGGACGGCGGTACCGACGGCGAGCACGCCGAGCTGTGGGAGACGTTCGTGACCGACGACTCCACCCAGTGGCGGCTGATCCGGGTACCGTTCGGCGAGCTGCGCCGGCGGACCAGCTTCCAGCCGCCCGGCGCGCCGACCGACGCGGTGCTCAACCTGACCACCATGTGGGGCTGGGCGATCAACCTGCCGCAGGCGGCCGGCGAGTTCACCATGGACAACGTCGAGGTGTACGAGCAGGTCGTCACCCTCGACTCGTTCGAGGGTGAGGTGCCGTTCGGCTTCCCGGCGGGCATCTTCACGTTCGGCGCGGACGGCGACGACCACCCGGTGCTGTCGGTCGCCGAGCTGGCGCGCCCCGGCGGGCCGGACCCGAACCACGCGCTGCGGGTGGACTACGGCGCGGACGAGGGCGGGTACGGCGGCCTCGTGCACAACCTGACGTTCGACACCGACCCGCAGGACTGGAGCACCTTCGGCGGCTTCCGGTTCTGGTGGTACGGCACGAACGACGCGCCGCTGCCGCCCGGCTCCGGCCCGCGCATCTTCCTGGAGATCAAGGACGGCGGGGCGCACGCCGAGGCCTCCGAGCTGTGGAACACCTCGTTCACCGACGACTCCGCCGGCTGGACGCTGATCGAGATCCCGTTCCGGCAGTTCCGCTACCGCACCGACTTCCAGCCGATCGGCGGGATCAACCAGATCCTCGACCTGACCGCGATGTGGGGGTACGCGTTCACCCCGCCGGTCGGCCGGGAGGACACGTTCTACCTGGACGACGTGCAGATCTACGGGGTCGCCACGGCACCGCCGGCGGCCACGGTCGGCACCGCCGCACCGGTGTACCCGGTGGCCGAGGGCACGACCGCGACCGTCTCGGTGGTGCTCACCACCACCGACGGCGACCCGCTCGACGAGCCGGTCACGGTCGAGTACGCCACCGGTGGCGGCAGCGCCACGCCGGGCACGGACTACACCCCGGTGGCCAGGTCGCTGACGTTCCCGACCGGTACGCCGACCGGTGCCACGGCCTCGGTGGCCGTGCCCACCGTCGCCGACGCCGAGGCGGCCGAGGTCGCCGAGACCGTGGACGTGACGCTACGCAGCCCGGCCGCGGCGGTCACCGGCGACCCGGCGACCGTGGTGATCAACGCGCACGGGCTGCCGTACCTGGACCCGGCCCGGCCGGTCGAGGAACGGGTCGAGGACCTGCTCGGCCGCATGACGCTCGCCGAGAAGGTGGGGCAGATGACGCAGGCCGAACGGGTCGCGGTGACGCCGGCACCCGACGACATCGCCGGGTACGCGCTCGGCTCGCTGCTCTCCGGCGGCGGCTCGGTGCCCAACCCGAACACCCCGCAGGCCTGGGCCGACATGGTCGACGCCTTCCAGCTCCGGGCGGTGCAGACCCGGCTGCAGATCCCGCTGATCTACGGCGTGGACGCGGTCCACGGGCACAACAACGTGGTCGGCGCGACGATCTTCCCGCACAACGTCGGGCTCGGCGCCACCCGCTCGCCCGGCCTCGTCCGGCGGGTCGGCGCGGTGACCGCGGCCGAGGTGCACGCGACCGGTGTCGCCTGGGACTTCTCGCCCTGCCTGTGCGTATCGCGGGACGAGCGGTGGGGCCGGGCGTACGAGTCCTTCGGCGAGGATCCGGCGCTGGCCGCCGCGATGACGACCATCGTGGACGGTCTACAAGGGACAGGTGACGTGCTCGCCACGATCAAGCATTGGGTCGGTGACGGCGGTACCACGTTCGGCTCGTCGACCACCGGCGGCTACACGATCGACCAGGGCGTGACGCACCTGTCGTACGAGGAGCTGTTCCGGCTGCACATCGCCCCGTACCTGCGGGCGCTGGACGCCGGGGCGGCGATGCCGTCGTACTCGTCGGTGGACTTCGGCTCCGAGCCCACCAAGATGCACGCGAACCGGTTCCTCATCACCGATGTCCTCAAGGGACAGTTGCGCTTCGCCGGCTTCGTGATCTCGGACTGGCAGGGCATCGACCAGATCCCGGGCGACTACCGGTCGGACATCCGCACCGCGGTCAACGCCGGCATCGACATGGTGATGGTGCCGTACGTGTACCAGTCGTTCACCACGCTGCTGCGCGAGGAGGTCGAGGCCGGCCGCATCCCGGTGGCCCGGGTGGACGACGCGGTGCGCCGGATCCTGCGGCAGAAGTTCCGGCTCGGCCTCTTCGAGCAGCGGTACGCGGACCGCACCGGCCTCGGCGAGGTCGGGTCGGTCGCGCACCGGGCGGTGGCCCGCGAGGCGGCGGCCCGCTCGCAGGTGCTGCTGCGCAACGCCGGGGGCGTCCTGCCGCTGCCGCGGACCGCGAAGGTCTACGTCGCCGGCTCGAACGCCGACGACATCGGCAACCAGTCCGGCGGCTGGACGATCTCGTGGCAGGGCTCGTCCGGGGCGATCACGCCCGGTACCACGATCCTGGGTGGCATCCGCGGGCTGGCCGGCGAGGTGACCTACAGCCGGGACGCGTCGGCCCCGCTGGCCGGGCACGACGTGGGCGTCGTGGTGGTGGGCGAGACCCCGTACGCGGAGGGGGTCGGCGACATCGGCAACGGCCGGGCCGACCTGTCGCTGTCGGCCGTGGACCGGCAGGCGGTCGAGCGCGTCTGTGCGGCGCTGCGCTGCGTCGTGCTGGTCGTCTCCGGCCGGCCGATGATCGACCCGGTCCTCGCCGAGGCGGACGGGCTGGTCGCGTCCTGGCTGCCCGGCACCGAGGGTGCGGGCGTGGCCGAGCCGCTGTTCGGGGTGCGGCCGTACACCGGCCGGCTGCCGGTCACCTGGCCACGCTCGATGGCCCAGCTCCCGATCAACGTGGGCGACGCGGCGTACGACCCGCTGTACGCGTTCGGCTGGGGCCTGCGTACCGATCCCGCCCGGCCGCGGTTGACGGCGGCCCGGGACGCGCTGGCCGCGGCACTACGGGTCCGGCCGGATGTCCGGTTGGCGCTCGGCCTGGTCGCGGTCGACCTGGCGCTGCTGCCGCACGCGTGGCGCGCGGACGGCTCGGTGCGGGATGCGACCTGGGTGCTCGGCTGGTTGGAGTACGCCGCGACGCAGCTGGAACGGTCCCGGACCGACGTCACCGGGCAGTACGACCCGATCGTCTCGGTGGCCCGGGATGTCGCGCAGGCTCGCCCCGCGCCCGATCCGACGAAGACCTCGGAGGCCGAGCACGCCCTGCTCAGCGGCGACCCGAGCGGAGCGATCGCCCTGCTGCGCACCGCCTGATGCTCCGGCTTTGTGCACAAAGTGCGGGCACTGTGTGGTTATGGGCGGGCCCATAACCACAACGTGCCCGCACTTTGTGCGCTCAGGGGTGGGACAGCGCCAGGCGGTAGCCGATGCCTCGGACCGTCTCGATCGAGACGCCGTCCCCGGCGGCGCGCAGCTTGCGCCGCAGCCGCTTCATCGCGGAGTGGAGGATCGACGTGTCGCCGAGGTAGGCGCCGCCCCAGACGGTGCCGAAGAGGCGCTCGTACGTCCACACGATCGGCGGCGGCGTGGCGAGGCTGCCCAGCAGCTGCCACTCCAGCCGGGTCAGCGGCAGGGGCGTGCCGCGCCAGCTCGCGACGTGGTTGCCCGCGTCGATGAGCAGATCGCCGACGTTCCGGACCATGTCACCCAGTCGGTGATCCGACAGTTCGACAGATGTCGATGGAAAGAGCACCGAGCGCAGCTCCGCCATGTCCGAGCACATCAGCACGACGCCGCAGTCGGTCAACCGGCGGGCGACCCGCTCACGGACCGCGGCGTCCGGCGTGACACACACCACCAGCGGCACGTTTTCGCTGACCACTCACCACCCCCACAGGCGCGACGGCGCTGATCACGGAACGCTGCCGGCGCGCCGGACCGGTACGGCCCGCGCGGCGACACCTCAGGTAAGCCGTAGCCGACCACTTCCGTCAATGGCTCAGACCAGCAATAGATGGAAATGTGACACGGCACTGCCCACCAACTGCCCACCGGCGGCCATTGATCAACAGCTCTGCGTGCTCGGAGCATGACTGATGAGAGACGCCGTCCGTGCACCGCCGTTGGCGCGGGCCCAACCGGCGTCTTCGCGTGCTCTGTCGAGGCCGGGATCACGTTGGGGGCCTACCGCAGGGCTTACCAGGGGAGGAACAGAATGTTCGACCGACGCAGGCGTGCCGGCAACGGCCCGCCGGGACGGCTGGGGGTGCTCGCCGCGGCAGCGGTGGTGGCGCTGGGCGTGAGCCTGCTGCCCGCCGGCGCCGCAGCGGGCGCCATCGCGAAACCTGACATCGACGCCGGGGTCTACGCCGAGCTGGCGGCCAACGGCAGCACGGGTTTCCTGGTCTACCTGAACGGGCAGGCCGACCTGTCACCCGCCAGCAAGCTCACCGACTCGGACAGCAGGGCGGGGTTCGTCTACAAGGAACTCGTCGCGTACGCCGAGCGCAGCCAGCTGAACGTCCGCGGGACGCTGGACGCGCACCGGGCCCGGTACAAGCCGTTCTGGATCGCCAACGCGATCTACGTCCACGGCGACCTGCCGCTGCTGAACGCGATCTCGGAACACGGCGAGGTTCGCAAGATCACCCCATCGAAGCTGTACCCGCTGATCGACCCACCGGCGACGGCCGAGTCGGGCACGGACGCGGGCATCGAGGCGGTGGAGTGGAACCTCACGAACATCGAGGCGCCGCGGGTCTGGTCGGAGTTCGGCGTACGCGGCGAGGGCATCGTGGTCGCGAACATCGACACCGGCGTGCAGTACAACCACCCGGCCCTGGTCGGGAAGTACCGCGGCAACACCGGTGGCGGCCAGTTCGACCACAACTACAGCTGGTTCGACCCGGCCAACATCTGCGGTTCGCCATCGGTCACACCGTGCGACAACAACGGGCACGGTACGCACACGATGGGCACGATGGTCGGTGACGACGGTGGCACCAACCAGGTCGGCGTCGCCCCCGGAGCGAAGTGGATCGCCGCCAAGGGCTGCGAGTCCAACACCTGCTCCGACACGTCGCTGCTCGCCTCCGCCCAGTTCGTGCTGGCTCCGACCGACCTGAACGGGCAGAACCCGCGGCCGGACCTGCACGCGGACATCGTGAACAACTCGTGGGGCGGCGACCCGAACGACCTCTGGTACGCGCAGAGCGTCGACGCGTGGATCGCGGCCGGGATCTTCCCGCAGTTCTCCGGCGGCAACGACGGTCCCGCGTGCGGGACGGCCGGTTCGCCGGGTGACTACCCGCAGTCCTACTCGGCCGGTGCGTATGACATCAACAACGTGATCGCGGGCTTCTCCAGCCGCGGTCCCGGCGTCGGCGGGGGCATCAAGCCCAACCTCGCCGCGCCCGGCGTTGCGGTCCGCTCCAGCCTCCCGACCAACACGTACGGCCTCGGCAACGGCACCTCGATGGCCTCGCCCCACGTGGCCGCGACGGTGGCGCTGATGTGGTCGGCCGCACCAGGGCTGCGCAGCAACATCAACGGGACGAAGGCCCTGCTCGACCAGACCGCCACCGATGTCGACAACACCAGTTGCGGCGGCACGGCGGCGGACAACAACGTGTTCGGGGAGGGCCGGCTCAACGCGTACCAGGCCGTGCTCAACTCGCCACGGGGGGCCAGCGGCCGGGTGAACGGCACGGTCACCGACGCGGCGACCAACGCGCCGCTGTCGGGTGCCCTGGTCACCTCCGGCCCGATCAGCGCGACCACGGGCGCGGACGGGCGGTACTCGCTCCTGCTCGCCGCCGGCGAGCAGACGATCACCGCCAGCAAGTACGCCTACGCGTCCCAGACGGTGACCGTGACCGTTCCGGAGGGCGGCGTCGTCACGCAGGACTTCGCGCTCGTCTCGGTGCCCCTGGTGACGGTCAGCGGTCGGGTCACCGACGGCTCCGGCAAGGCGTTCCCGCTGTACGCGAAGATCGAAATCGCCGGACGACCGGGCGGGCCGGTCTACACGAACCCCGCCACCGGTCGGTACTCCATCCAGATCGCGTCGAGGGCGACGTACCGGTTCACGACCAGCGTGGTGTACCCCGGGTACCAGACGGTCACCCAGGACGTCACGATCGGCACGGGCAACCTGACGCACAACATCGCGGTCCCGGCCAACCTGGTCGCCTGTACGGCTCCCGGGTACGGGCCCAGCTCGGTCCTCTCCGAACGGTTCGACGGCACCACCACGCCCGCCGGGTGGAGCGTTGTCGAGCGGAGGCGGCCGAACGGGTGGGCGTTCAACAACCCGGGCAACCGGTCGAACCTGACCGGCGGTACCGGCAACTTCGCGATCATCGACAGCGACGCCCTCGGCTCCGGCAACTCGCAGGATGCGGACCTGATCGCGCCGCCGCTCGACTTCAGCGGCGCGACCGAGCCACACCTTCGGTTCAACAGCGACTACCGGGCGCTCACGAGCAGCATCGCCGACATCGATGTCTCCACCGACGGCGGTACCACCTGGGTCAACATCTGGCGGCAGACCACCACCGACCGGCGTGGACCACGCGTCGAAGAGGTTCCGCTGACCGGGCTCGCCGGCGACGCGGACGCCATGGTGCGGTTCCGCTACCGCGGCACCTTCGCCTGGTGGTGGGAGCTCGACAACGTCGAGTTCTCGGCCTCCCCGACCAGCACACCGATCATCCGGGAGACGTTCGACTCGACCAGCACACCGGCCGGGTGGACCCTCGTGGAGCGCATCTCCCTGCCACCGCCGGGTTCCTGGGTGTTCGACGACCCGGGCAACCGGGGGAACCTGACCGGCGGCGCCGGCAACTTCGCCATCGTCGACAGCGATGACCTCGGCAGTGGCAAGACGCAGGACACCGATCTCATCTCGCCACCGATCGACCTGTCGACCGCGGCGAACCCGCACGTCCGGTTCAACAGCGACTACCGGGCGTTCTCGAACAGCACGGCCGACGTCGACTTCTCGCTCGACGGCGGTACCACGTGGACCAATGTGTGGCGCCAGACCACCACCGATCGCCGCGGCCCGCGGCGGGAGGAGGTCGCCCTCACCGGGGCGGCCGGTCAGGCGAACGTACTGGTCCGGTTCCGCTACCGCGGCAGCAATGCCTGGTGGTGGGAGGTCGACAACGTCGAGGTGATCCGCGCTCCCGACGCCGCTTGCGTACCGCTGGTCGGCGGGCTCGTGGTCGGCTTCACCACCGACCGCAACACGGGTCTGGGGATCAACGGCGTCACCGTCACCAGCAACGCCAACCCGACCCAGCGGGCCGTCTCGGCGGCGACGCCGGACGACCCGAACATCGGTGACGGCTTCTACTGGCTCTTCTCCACCGCGACGGGTACGCAGTCGTTCACCGCGTCGAAGCCCCCGTACACGGACCAGACGAAGAGCGTCGGCGTCGTCGACAACAACACCAGACAGCTCAACTTCTCGCTGGCGGCACCGCGCCTGACGGTGACGCCTACCTCGCTCGAGGGCTTCGTCCCGTACGGCGAGAGCCGCAGCACGACGCTGACCATCACCAACACCGGCACCGCGCCGGCCCAGGTGGAGATCACGGAGCGCGGCGGCGACTTCCAGATCCTCAACAGGACGGGTGCCCCGCTGATCGAGCAGCGGGTGTCCGGGCTGTCCAAGGCGCAGTACGGACCGGCCGGAGCGGAAGCATCCCCGACCCGGGCGGGTACGTCGGTCGACCCGGCATGGACCCGGATCGCCAACTACCCGATCTCCGTCTTCGACAACACGGCTGCGACCGCGGAGGACGGCACGGTCTACTCGGTCGGTGGCTCCGGGGCCGCCGCGAACCGGAAGGTGTTCAAGTTCGACCCCGCCGCCGGTACCTGGAGCACGCTGCCCGATCTACCGACCAGCCGGCAGAAGCCGGCGGCGGCCTGGGTCGGCGACAAGCTCTACGTGATCGGTGGCTGGGACGGGAACGGCGTGCCGCGGGCGACCGTGGACGTCTTCGACCCCGGTGCGAACACCTGGACCACCCTACCGGCGACCAACCCGAGGCCTCGGGCGACCATGGGGTACGGCGTGGCCAACGACAAGATCTACCTTGTCGGCGGCTGCACCAACGGTGCCTGTGCCGAATCCGCCGACCTGGTCATCTTCGACCCGGCGACCGGCACGTTCAGCACCGGTACCTCGTACCCGCAGCTGAGCATCTGGATGGCGTGCGGCGGGATCAACGACAAGATCTACTGCGCCGGCGGCGCGACCCAGGCGACCGACCACAAGAACGGCTTCGTGTACGAGCCGGCGTCGGACACCTGGAGCCCCATCGCCGACGCGCCCGTGGACATGTGGGCGTCCCAGTACTCGGCGGCGAGCGGCCTGCTCGTGCTCGCCGGCGGGGTAGCCGAGGGTTCCACGGTCATCACCAACCGGACGATCGCCTACGACCCGGCGGCGGACACCTGGATGGACCTGCCCAACGCGCAGTTCCCGCGGTTCCGCGGCGCCGGTGCGTGCGGCGTGTTCAAGCTGGGTGGTTCACCGACGTCGTTCGTGGGGTCGGTGGAGTCGGAGAACCTCGGCGGGCTCGACCAGTGCGCCACCGGTGGCACCGACGTGCCGTGGCTGGCGGAGACGCCGGACACGTTCACCCTCGGTGCCGGCCGGTCCCGGACCGTCCGGGTCACGATGACCGCGACGGCCGAGAACGGCATCCTCCAGCCGGGCGAGTACACCGCTCAACTGGCGATCAAGAACGTAACCCCGTACCCGATCCCGCGGGTCGACGTGACCATGAACGTGCTCCCGCCGCCCACCTGGGGCAAGATCCAGGGAACCGTTGTTGGTCAGCCGTGCACCGGTGAACCGGAGCCGATCCAGGCGTTCGTCAGGATCAGCCTGGCGAACAACCCGGAGATCGGTGCCTCGATCCGGGCGGATGCCCAGGGCCGGTACGCCTGGTGGCTGCCGGCCGGCAACTACCAGGTGATCGCGGCGAAGGACGACTGGAACCCGCAGGCGAAGATGACCAACCTCGACGCCGGGTTCGTCAATACAGTCAACTTCACGCTCACCCCGTTCGCTGGATGCTCCAGCGGCGGTACCCAACAAGCAGTCTGATCGGCGAGCGAACGAGGGCCCCTGGGACTTCCCAGGGGCCCTCTCGTGCTGTCGTCGTGACTGCACAAACTGCGGGGAGTTTGGTGTTATCGCGCGGCCCATAACCACAAAGTGCCCGCAGTTTGTGCGAAGGACCCGGCACAGGCGGGTACTTAGCCCCCGACCCGGTGGAGCTTGGCCGACAGGTGCGCCTGCAGGGGCTGGCCGACGGCCGCCATCTCGGTCGCGTAGAGCAGCGCCCGGTCCACGATCCCGTAGAGCCGCCGCTCGCCGGTGACCTCCTTGGCGGTCGCCGTACGCAGGACCGCGTCGGTGGCCAGCTCGAGCTGTACCCCGTCGATCCGGCCGAGGAAGAGCGACATGAGCCCGTTCGGCGCGGTGATCAGCACCTCGACCTCGTCGGTGGCCTCGCCGTCGACGACGATCGGCCGGAACCACCCGATCTCCCGGTGCGCCGGCCGGATCGGTTTGCCGTCCGGGTCGATCAGCCAGGCCCGCGACTCGTAGTGCAGGACCGGCCGCCCGTCGTGACTGATCCGGAACTCCTGGCCGAACTCGAACGGCTCGATCGTCGGGTACTCGCCCCCGCCGCGGCCGCGCCAGACGCCGACGAACGGCAACAGGCCCAGCAGCGCCCGGTGCAGGTCCGGACCGACCCGCAGGTCGTGGGTCTCCTGGTACGGGTACGGGTCGACCGGCGGCGCGTCCAGCCAGGGTGGCCGTACCGGTTCGGTCATGAACGTCCCCTCGATATCCGTACCGCCAGGTAGACCAACACCCCGGCGAGCGCTCCGAAGCCCGCCACGAGCAGGCTGACGAACCCGATCTCGGTCACCATAGCCCTTATTGTGGACCGTATGGCACGGACCCTTGTCGTCAAGGCCACCGCCGGAGCGGACGCGCCGGAACGGTGTGCACAGGCGTTCACGGTGGCGGCCACCGCGCTGGCGGCCGGCGCCCAGGTCTCCCTCTGGCTCACCGGCGAGTCGAGCTGGTTCGCCCTGCCGGGCCGCGCGGCCACGTTCGAACTGCCGCACTCGGCGCCGCTACCCGACCTGTTGGACGCCGTTCTGGCGGCCGGCACGGTGACGCTGTGTACCCAGTGTGCGGCCCGCCGGGGCATCGGACCGGACGACGTCGTCCCCGGGGTACGCGTCGCCGGCGCGGCCGTCTTCGTCGAGGAGACCCTGGCCGACGGCGCGCAGGCGCTGGTCTACTGAGCCCCCCGCCGGCGGCGGCGCAGCCGGGCCTCCGCGGCCCTGCGCTGCGCCGCCACACTCCGCTGCGCCTCGTCCGGCTTGCGGCCCTTCCAGTCGGCCCAGACCATCAGCCCGAGCGCCCCGACCACACCGAACGCGAGCAGGCCGAAGTACTTCGGCGCGTTCGGATGCTTGGTGCGGTGTGCCGTCCTGTTCGGCTTGAACACCACCGTGAGCAGCGTCATGAGCAGCTTGATCAGGCACCCGACGAAGCTCAGCCCGCCGCGGACTTCACCACGAGCACCTGGGCGATGCCGTACGTGCTGACCCGCAGCTTCAGGTCCACCCCCGGCAGCACCTCGGGGTAGGTCGCGGTGTCGTTGTCCAGCGCCGGTACCGGCAGGGCGCCCGGCCAGGTCAGCGCCAGCTGCTTGGTGCCGTCCCGCAGAACGACCATCGGGCCGGTGCCGCCACCGGAGAGCGTGACGTCGACAACCGTCGCCGTTGGCCGGACGGTACCGGCGCCGTCGAACTTCAGGCCGGTGTCGATCGGCACCCAGAGACCGTTGCGCTGGACCCGTACCGCCTGGTTGGTGATCCTGGCGGTCAGCGTGCCGTCCGGGTTCGCGAAGACCTCGGTGTCCTCGGTCGTCTCGCTGTTGACCTGCACCGGCTGCCCGGTCGACCGGGCCAGGTCGAGGGCCGAAGCCTCGGTGTGGAAGGCCGGCGCCCGCTGCTGGTCTGCGGCGGTCGCGGCAGTGGTCGGTAGACCAGGCAGGAGGACGGCGGTGGCGAGAGATAACGCAGGCAGGGTGAAGGCACGCTTGTGCAGCATCGAGAATCCCCCGTTTCAGATGCGTCGCCCTACGGGCCGACCACTGGGAATCCACGCTAGGACCGATGGCTATCAATTACCTTAACCAGCGCCTTGACCCGTCCGGTGTGGATCACAGACAGGGCGTCGTGGCGGTGAGCGACAGTCCACTGTCGCCTATCCGGGCCACCACCGAAGTGATCCCGGACCGGTACGCGTACCGGTCCGGCTCGGCAACCACCGGCGAAGGGCCCACTGTCGACAGTGCCCCCGGCAGCGGCACCGGCACCACACCCGGCTCGCCCTCGGCGGTGACGACCTGCACCTCGCGACCGTCCGGGCAGGGCACCCCGAAGCCCCGCCACCGGGCGGGCTGCAGCTTGAGCGCGGCGATCGGTGCGGCCAGCGGTGCGCGCAACTGTTCGGGCGGTTCGCCGGGCATGACCCAGCCGCTGACGCCCCGGCATCCGGTGGCCACGGTCACCCGTACCTCCCCGGGCGTGGCCGCCGCCGCCGAGATGCCGACGTAGTTGCCCGCATCGGCGCGCAGCGTCGGCTGGCCGGCCCGGGCGCGGACCGAGGCACGGTACGACGGCGGCAGCGCCTTACCCAACCGGTCGAGCAACGCGGTCTCGTCGCCGGGCCGGGTGAACAGGGTGACCGACTGTTCCCACCGCTCGCCGTCGCGGACCGCGCTGATCCGGCACGAGCCGATCCGGGTGAACGGGGACGGCGCGACGACCGCACCGAGCGACGACCCGGCGCGGACCACATCCGCGACGCCCCGGTCGACCGCCGGTCGGGCGTCGGCGACCGTGGTCTGCTCGCGCGCGGTGGCGGTGCCGTTGCGCGCGGAGACGTACGCGATCACGCCCAGCACCAGGGCCCACCCGGCCAGCAGTGCGACCAGGGTGATGCGTCGCTTGCTCCACGCGATCCGTGCCACCGGCCCATGGTGCCAGGCCACCCCGACAGCACAAACTGCGGGGAGTTTGTGGTTATGGGTGGGCCCATAACCACAGACTCCCCGCAGTTTGTGGTAGGTCAGGCGGCGACGGCGACCGGGACCTCGGTGATGCCCCGGTCGGCGGTGACGGAGGCGTCGCCGTTGCCGTGCCGGGACAGCGCCCGCAGGGTCCACGTGCCCGGCGCGGCGAAGAACCGGAACTGCCCGGCCGCCGACGTCACGACCTCGGCCGCGAACTCGCCGGTCGCGTCGAGCAGCCGGACGTACGCCCCGGCGACCGGTTCCCCGGTCTCGGCGGCCGTCACGATGCCGGTGATAACCGTTTCCTTCTCGAGGTCCACGCTCGCCGGCAGCCGTGCCGCCTGGTCCGGTGCCGCGCAACCCGCGGCGGCGTCTGCGGTGGTGTTCGCGCTCATCGCCAACCTCGCTTCGCTCCGCGCCCTACGCGCTCCACTACGCTCATGATGCCTCCCCTGGTTCGTCGCCGAGCGCGACCGGCACACCGACGAGCGAGCCGTACTCGGTCCACGATCCGTCGTAGTTCTTCACGTCCTGGTGCCCGAGCAGCTGGTGCAGCACGAACCAGGTGTGCGACGAGCGCTCGCCGATACGGCAGTAGGCGATCGTCGACTTCGACCCGTCCAGCCCGGCGTCCCCGTAGATCTTGCGCAGCTCGTCGTCGGAGCGGAACGTGCCGTCCTCGTTGGCGGCCTTGCTCCACGGCACGCTCAGCGCGGTCGGGATGTGCCCGGCACGCTGGGCCTGCTCCTGCGGCAGGTGCGCCGGGGCGAGCAGCCGGCCGGCGTACTCGTCGGGCGAGCGGACGTCGACCAGGTTCTTCCTCCCGATCGCCGAGATCACCTCGTCGCGGTATGCACGGATCGAGTTGTCCTGGTCGCCCGCGGTGTAGCTGGTCGCCGGCCGGGTCACCGCGTCTGTCGTGAGTGGACGGTTGTCCAGCTCCCAGCGCTTGCGGCCGCCGTCGAGCAGCTTGACGTCGCGGTGGCCGTACAGCTTGAAGTACCAGTACGCGTACGCCGCGAACCAGTTGTTGTTCCCGCCGTACAGCACGACGGTGTCGTCGTTGCCGATGCCGCGCTCGGAGAGCAGCGCCTCGAACTGCCGCTTGTTCACGAAGTCGCGGCGTACCGGGTCCTGCAGGTCCTTCTTCCAGTCCAGCTTGACGGCGCCGGGGATGTGCCCGCCGTCATAGGCGGTCGTGTCCTCGTCGACCTCGACGAAGACGACGCCCGGCGCGCCGAGGCTCTTCTCGGCCCAGTCGGCGGAGACAAGAGCGGTGTCACGACTCATGAGTGGGCTCCTTGCGGCTTGCGACGAATGACATAGAGGGTGATGAACGGATAGATCTTGCAGGCGAGACACAACCCGAAGGCTGCGTTGAGGAACGCGGCGGCCAGCGCGAACGCCGTGGCCGCGACGCCGACCACGAGCCCGCCGGAGAAGAACCCGAGCGCGGCCACGGCGGCGAAGACGAACCCGACAGCCTGGGAGAAGCGCACCGGCGGGGCGGGTTCGAAGTCGGCCGGCGGCCCCAACCGGGGGGCCACCAGGAGCCGGAAGGCGACGCCGTACGGGGCGAGCCGCGCCCGGTACGCACCGATGGCGAAGACGGCGGCCTGGGCCAGGACGAGCCACCCGGCGGCGCGGGGCGCCACGGCGGCGGTGGCGAGCACCCCGACGAGCACGGTGGTGGTGAGCCAGGCCCCGAACCGGGGGCCGCGGGTATCGAGCAGCATCTGGATCCTCCTGACGAACTCGGATTCGGTTTCGTCAGGCGACGCCCGCCGCGGGCGAGAGAAGATCTACAGCACGCTAACGGCCGCCGCCACTAGGGGCAGCGACACAGGCAGGCGGCCACGCGGCACAGGTCGACCGCGCGCCTCTTCGTGAGCAGCGTGCTCATGAGCAGCGAGACTATCACCGCTGCGGGTAACCGGACAGACACCGACCACCGACCGAGACGCGCGTCACGACGAGATGGGTACCCCCTGGGCGGACGCCGTGACCGCCAATCCTTCGGGCCTGACCTGCACGTTCTCGACCCTCAACCGGAACGGCAGCGGCGGTAGGCGCAGTTGCACGGAGAGCCGGCTCTTGTACGTGTCCAGGAGCCGCTGCGCGCTCGGCAGCAACTGCGCACCCTCGGCCCGGATGTCTACCACCGCGACCCGTACGACGCCCTGGCTGACCGCGACGTTCGCCAGCGCGACGGCCGTGATGCTCTGCTGCCCGGCGGTGAGCGGCAGGCGCAGCCGCAGCTGGCCGTTCTCCGCGCCCACCTCGAGTCCCTCCTGGTCGAAGAGGGCTCGAACGCTGGCGTAACCGACCGTCGCGGTACCGACCACCCGGTCCGCGGTGATCGACCCTTCGCCGGACATCAGCGTGTTCATCGCGGCGTTGACGCCGGTCGCCCGGATGTCGAGTACCGGCATGGTGACCCGGTTGGCGGAGACGTTGCGCAGCACGATGGTGATCTCCTCGTACTTCCCCTCGAGCACCTGCGTGACGAACGGGAAGCCACCGACGGTCACCTCAGGGTCGCTCGCCGCGATGCCGAGCTCGTCGACCTCGTTCGAGACCTTCTCCTCGACGGTCCGTTCCGCGGCCCACGCGCCGACCCGGTCGACGACCAGCAGCAGGCCCACCAGCAGGACGAATACGATGGTCAGCCCGATGCCCCACCGCCTGCCTCGACGCGCCACGCGGTCTCCCTTCCGTTCAGTCCGCCAATTCAGGCCGCCGCCAGTCTCGGCACGACGAACAACACGCAGATGACGTACGCCGCGGGCGCGGCCAGCGCGAACCCGCCGAGCGGGCCCTGCATGTGCCGGACCAGCCACAGCGACCCGGGTTCGCCGGCGAGCTGTCGGCCGGCCTCCGCGTAGCTGATCGACAGGTCCGCCAGCACGGCCGCGAACGCCGCGACGAAGCCGACGAGCGCGCCGGTCCGCGGCTCGAACGGCGAGATGTACGCGCCCAGCAGCGCACCCGTGGCGCTGCCCAGCATGGCGCCGGCGACGATCCCGGTCGCACCGCGCGGGACCTGCGGAGCGAGCCTCGGGTACGGGATGATGGCGTCCATCACCCGGGCCACCAGAAGACTGACAGCCGTCGATGTCAGGCAGACCACGATGACCTGAGTACCCGCAGTGATCCGAGTCAACACTATGAGCGTGGCGAACGCGATCACACCGATGACCACGACCAGCGTGGCGCTCAACGACTCGGTCGCCCGTAACCGGCTGGTCCGGCGGAACAGCTGCCCGACGACGCCGGCCACGAAACCCCCGGCGGCCACGTACCCGAGCAGCGCGATGGACGCGACATCCGGCAGGATCGCCACGGCGTCGGCGGTCGCGGCGGTCAGCAGCCCGACGGTCACCACGACCACCGGGGCCGGCGGCCGGGTCGCGACCGTCCACGAGATCACGAAAAACGCCTGCACCCCGAAGATCACGAAGCCGTACGGTGCCCGCGCGCTGCCCACGCCGGCCGTCTGCGCCCCGAAGATCAACCCCACGCCCAGCAGGCCGGCGAAGCCCGCGATGGTCAGCGACAGCAGCCGCCGGACCGGCGCCGCCTCGGTCTCCGGCAGGTCGCCCGGGTCGGGCGGATCGATCTCCGCTTCGAGCGGCGGCGGCGCGACCCGGCGGACCCGGCGGGCGCTGGCGCGCTCCCGGCGCTGGTCGTGGTTGGGTGTGGGGGACACGCACCGATCGTGCCAGAGCGGCCGGCGCCATCGCACACCGCTCAACCGGAAGGGGCGATCAGCTATTCTCGGGTGCAAACGCGCCCGTCAGCGATGCCGGAGCACAACACGTATCGGCGCCCGACGGAGGTGGCTGCGTGGAGATCTTGATGCTGGTGGCGACGCCCGCGGTCGCGGCCTCGTCCGTCCTGCCCGCTCTCGATCTGCTGCCGCACGCCGTCCGGGTGGCGCAACGGGACGTCCGCACCCTGGTCTCCGGCCCGAGCCCGGACGTCGTGCTGATCGACGCCCGGGCCGACCTGGCGGAGGCCCGCGCGACCTGCCGCGTGCTGCACGCGACCGGGCTCGGCGTACCGCTGTTCGCGGTGGTCCGCGAGGCCGGGCTGATCGCGGTCAACGCCGACTGGGGGTTGGACGACGTGGTGCTCGCCACCGCCGGGCCGGCCGAGGTCGAGGCCCGGCTGCGGCTCGCGGTCGGCCGGCTGACCAGCGCGACCTCGGCCAGCGGGGGCCTGATCCGCGCCGGTGAGCTGACGATCGATCCGGACACGTACGCCGCGAAGCTGAAGGGCCGGCCGCTCGACCTGACCTACAAGGAGTTCGAGCTGCTGAAGTTCCTCGCCCAGCACCCGGGCCGGGTGTTCACCCGCGACCAGCTGCTGCGCGAGGTCTGGGGGTACGACTACTTCGGCGGTACCAGGACCGTCGACGTGCACGTCCGGCGGCTGCGCGCCAAGCTCGGCTCGGAGTACGAGTCGATGATCGGCACGGTGCGCCAGGTCGGCTACAAGTTCGTCGTGCCGCCCACCCGCACGCTCCCGGAGAGCGAGCCGGCGCCATTGCCGGTGTGACCCGCTGCGGCGGGATACCGTGCTCGTGTGACTGGGGTAAGGACCGCCGGGCCGGTCGAGCGTGTCGACCGTCTCGGGCCGGACGAGGTCGACGACGTACTCGAGCTGGCCCGGGCGGCGAGCGACGCGGACGGCGCGTACCCCCTCGCCGAGCACGTCGTGCTGCACATCCGGCACGGCGGCGACTCTCCGGCGGTGCATCTGCTGGCCAAGGGTCCGGAGGGGCTTGTCGGGTATGCCCACATCGACACCACGGACAAAGTGGACGGTCCCTCGGCCGAGCTGGTGGTCCACCCGATGCACCGGCGCCGCGGGCTGGGTCGCGCGCTCGTCACCGGCGCGATCGCGGTCGCCAGCGAGGCTGATCCGGCCGGCAGGCCGGACCACCTGACGCAGCCGGCCGGCAGGCTGCGGCTGTGGGCGCACGGGGACCACCCGTCGGCGAACGCGCTCGCGCTGTCGCTGGGCTTCGACCGTACCCGCGTGCTGTGGCAGATGCGCCGCTCGCTGTTCGCCCCGGTGCCGACGCCGGTACTGCCGGACGGGGTGGTGATCCGGCCGTTCCGGCCGGGCGTGGACGACGAGGCCTGGCTGGCGGTGAACGCGCGGGCCTTCGCGACGCACCCCGACCAGGGCCGCTGGACGCTTCGCGATCTGCGGATCCGGATGGACGAACCGTGGTTCGACCCGGACGGCTTCCTGCTCGCGGTCGATCCGGCCGGTACCGTTCTCGGGTTCCACTGGACCAAGGTCCACGGCGACCTGCACATCCACCCGCACCCGAGCGACGAGCAGCCGCACCACCACGAGCCGATCGGCGAGGTGTACGTGCTGGGCGTCGACCCGGCGGCGCACCGGACCGGATTCGGCGCGGCGCTGACCCTGGCGGGCCTGCGCTACCTGCGGGCCCGCGGACTGGACCAGGCGATGCTCTACGTCGACGAGTCGAACACCCGGGCCACGCGGCTCTACCAGCGACTCGGCTTCGCCCGCTGGTCGACCGACGTGTGCTTCGTCCGCCACCATTGACGGCGCTCTTCCGGGTTGTCGTCGTCCTTGTCACCATGTAGTGCGACACCAGGGAGGGCGCGATGGCGCGCGACGCGACGGCGAGCGGCGGATCCGCCCCGCCTCCCGCGGCGTTCGTCGAGTTCGTTGCCCGCCGCCTGCCGGGTCTACGCCGGGCCGCGCACACCCTCTCCGGCAACGACCGGCTCGCCGACTCCGTGGCGGACGAGCTGCTGATCACGGTCGCGGCGCGCTGGCAGTGGCTCGATTTCACCGAGCGTCGGATGGGCCGGCGACACGCGGCCGACGCGTACCTGGATCGGATCTTCGCCCGGGAGGCCGCCGACTGGACCAGCGGACGGCATCCGGGCGGCCCGCCCACCGGCGAGACGCTCCCGGCGGGTGCGGCCGCGGACCTGGCCGGCTACTACTGGCACCGGGGCGGCCGCGCGCGCCGGCGCCGGCGGCTCGCCGCGGCCGGCATCGCCGCCGTCCTGCTGGCCGCCGTGTGCGCCGCGCCGCGCGGCGGTGGGTCGAGCGTCGAGGAGCAGCCACCGGCGCTGCCGATCCAGCTGCCGCCGCTCGTGGACGTGCTGCCCGCGTTCGAGGACCAGGCCCGACTGCCGCGGCGGGAGACCGCCCTGCCGGTCGATGTCGCCCTGGACCCGGCGCAGGCCGACGGCTGGCTCGCCGCCGGCCAGGTCCGCCGGGCGCTCGCCGTGTTCCTGCCGTCCGCGTCACCGCCGATGGTGCTCGGCGACGACGGCTCGGTGCACCAGGTGCGGCTCGGCGAGCTGGCCGAGATGGACCTCGCGACACGCAGCGGACCGTCGGCGCTGACCTCTTCGTCGCTCTCGCCGGACGGCACCCGGGTGGCGCTGCTCGGCACGAACTCGGTCATCGTGCTCGACGTGGTCACGGCCAAGATCACCCGGTTCGGTGCCCGCGACGCGATCACCGCGGTGGTCTGGCTCACGCCGGGCACGCTGCTGATGGCCGGAGCGTCCCGCGCGTACGTACTGGATCCGCGCACCGGGTACACCCAGACGACCAGCGTGGACGCCCGGCACGTGCTGACCGTCCAGGGCCGCGGGGTGCCGGCTCCGCCGCCGGGCCGGGTACCGCCGTCCCCCGCGGCGGCGACCACCTCCCCGCCGCCGGCCGGACCGACGCCCGGCGGCTCGGGTCAGGCCACCCCGGGGGCGCGGACCGACTCCGGCCTGCCGGCGACGCTGGAGGAGCAGGTCGTCGAGCTGTTGCCGATCGGCGAACCGGCGACCGCGCCGGCCCGGATCCGCCGGTACGTCCGGGTTGCCGAGGCGGTCGCCTCGCCCGTCGTCGCCGCTCTCAGCGGGGAAGCCATCGGCTGGCTCGGCCCGTGGCTCGCGCCGGGCTTCATCACCGGCGGCCCGACCGGCTACGCCGCCCGCGACTGCGACACCGCGGAGCTGGCGCTACCCGAGCGGTACGGCGAGGCCCGGCTGGCCACGGTCGTCGTACGCCCGTCGACCGGCCGGATCGAGCGGACCCTGGTCGCGCCGGAGGAGGCGAGCACCCTGCGGTCGGCGATGTTGCTCGGCTTCCTGGACAGCCAGACCGCGCTGGTCCGTACCTCGGACGGCCGGTTCCAGCACCTTCTGGCCTGGCGGATCACCGACGGCAACCTGCGGATGGTCGCCACGGTCAACCGGGACGCGACGGTCAGCGTGGCAGACATCGCCGCCGCGCCGCCTCGTTGACCTCACCTTGACCTCACCGTCACCAGGGCCTCAGCGGGAGATCATCCGCAGGGGACGGCCTGTTCACGCCCCGTTCATTCGCGACCGACCACCTGGCTACCTGCTGCTGGCACCGTCTTGCTCATCAGCCCGATGACGAGATCCGACGATGAGAGAGGCAATGCCAAGGTGAACCGCAACGTGCTTCGAGGGCGGGTACTCGCTGGCGTCGCGCTCGCGGCGCTCGCGCTCGCCGGCTGTGGCGGCAACAACAACCCGTCAACCGGCGGCGCTCCGGGTACTGCCAAGCTCTCCGGCGCGGTGGCGATCGACGGGTCGAGCACCGTGGCCCCGCTGAGCAAGGCGGCCGCGGACATCTTCCGGGAGGAGCAGTCGGGGGTCAACGTCACGGTCGGTACCTCCGGCACCGGCGGCGGCTTCGAGAAGTTCTGCAAGGGCGAGACGGACATCTCGGACGCGTCCCGGCCGATCAACGACAAGGAGAAGGCCGCCTGCACCGCGCAGCAGGTCAAGTTCACCGAGTTGCAGGTCGCCAACGACGCGCTGACCGTCGTCGTGCACAAGGACAACACCTGGGCCACGTGCCTGACGGTCGACCAGCTCAAGAAGGTCTGGGCGCCCGGTTCCAGGCTCAACAACTGGAACCAGGTCGACCCGGCCTTCCCCAACGAGCCGCTCAAGCTGTTCAGCCCGGGTACCGACTCCGGGACCTTCGACTACTTCACCGCCGAGATCAACGGCGAGGAGGGCGCGCAGCGCACCGACGCGACAACCTCCGAGAACGACAACGTGCTCGTCCAGGGCGTCTCCGGATCCAAGGGCGGTCTTGGCTACTTCGGCTTCACCTACTTCGAGGAGAACCAGGACAAGCTCAAGGCCGTGCAGGTCAACGGCGGCTCCGGCTGTGTCGCGCCGAGCCGGGACACCGCGTCCGACGGCTCGTACACTCCGCTGTCCCGCCCGCTGTACATCTACGTCAACCGTGCTTCCATGGCCGAGCCGCAGGTCAAGGGCTTCATCGAGTTCTACGTCTCGGAGATCGACGAGATCGTCAAGGAGGCCCGGTTCGTCCCGCTGAACGCTGACCAGAAGACGAAGCTGACCTCGGCGCTCAACACGCTGAAGAGCGGGTGACGTGGCTGCCCCGTCCACCACCGGCGGCCCCGGCGTAGCGAAGCGTTCGCTACGCCGGGGTCGTCCGCGCCCGGTCGACAGCGCGGTCAAGGTGCTCCTGGTCGCCGCCGCATCCGTCTCGATCGCCACCACCCTCGGCATCATCGTCGCCCTCGCCGAGCCGGCCGTGGAGTTCTTCCGCCAGGTCAGCATCGTCGAGTTCCTCACCGGCACGAGCTGGACCCCGCAGTTCGCCGACAAGCACTACGGCGTGCTGCCGCTGCTCGTCGCGACGCTCGAGGTCATGGTCATCGCGCTCGTCATCGCGGTACCGCTCGGCCTGGGCTCGGCCATCTACCTGTCCGAGTACGCCGCGCCGCGCTCCCGCAAGGTGCTCAAGCCGATCCTCGAGCTGCTGGCCGGCGTACCGACCGTGGTCTACGGGTTCGTCGCGCTCGCCGCGCTCAACCCGCTGCTCCGCGACCACGTGCCCGGCCTCGGCGGGCTGGAGTTCCAGAACATGCTGGTCGCCGGGATCGCGATGGGCATCATGATCGTGCCGACCGTGGCGAGCATCTCCGAGGACGCGATGAGCGCGGTACCGCAGAGCCTGCGGGAGGGCGCCTACGCCCTGGCGTCCTCGCGGATGCAGGTGGCGACGAGGGTGGTCGTGCCGGCCGCGGTCTCCGGCATCGTCGCCGCGGTCGTCCTTGGCATCTCCCGGGCAGTCGGCGAGACGATGATCGTCACCATCGCCGGTGGGCTGGTCTCCAACGACGTCGATGCGAACCCGTTGCACGGCGCCGCGACGATGACCGCGTACATCGCGAACATCGCGCAGGGCGACGTGCCGGTCGGCACGCTGGACTACAACACGGTCTTCGCCGTCGGCGCGGTGCTGTTCATCTTCACCTTCGCCCTCAACGCGCTCTCGATCCGTATGGTCCGCAGATTCCGGGAGGTGTACGAGTGACCGCGAGCAGCCCGACCCTCGACCGGACGGGGACCGCCGAGCAGGGCCTCGCCCTCACCCGACGCCGGTTCCGGGTCGGCGAGGTGCTGTTCAAGCTGGCCCTCCAGGCGTGTTTCGTGCTCTGCTTCGCGGTCCTGGCCGCCCTGCTCGCCTGGGTGGTGGTCAAGGGCTGGCACCGGCTCGACTCGCGGCTGTGGACCGGGATGCCGACCGGGCGGGTCTCCCGGATCGACCGGGCCGGTGTGCAGTCGGCGATCACCGGCACGCTCTGGGTGATCTCCCTGACCGCGTTGATCTGCCTGCCGACCGGCGTGCTCAGCGCCATCTACCTGGAGGAGTACGCCAACCGGGAACGCTGGTACAACCGGATGCTGGAGTTGAACATCCAGAACCTCGCGGGCGTACCCTCGATCATCTTCGGCATCCTCGGGCTCGGCATCGTCGCCCGCCAGCTGGGCCTCGGTTTCTCGATCATCACGGCCGCCATCGTGCTGTCGCTGCTCGTGCTGCCGGTCGTCATCATCGCCACCCGGGAAGCGATCCGGGCGGTACCCCAGTCGATCCGGCAAGCGTCCTACGCGCTCGGCGCCACCAAGTGGCAGACGGTCTCCCGCCAGGTACTCCCGGCTGCGGTGCCAGGCATCGCGACCGGCTCGATCCTCGCGCTGTCCCGGGCGATCGGCGAGGCGGCTCCGCTGATCATGCTCGGTGCGGTCACCTACGTGACGTTCAACCCGGACGGGTTGCTCAGCGCGTACACCGTGCTGCCGATCCAGATCTTCTCGTTCATCAGCGAGGCACAGTCGGAGTACCAGGAACTCGCCGCCGCGGCGATCGTCCTGCTGCTCGCGATCGTGCTGCTGATGAACTCCCTCGCCATCTTCCTGCGCAGCAGGTTCCAGAAGCGGTGGTGACGGGACACCGCCATGGCCGACACGACATCTTCGCACCCTGAGGACTCCGACATGAGCACAGTCGCCGGCAACCGGCCGACCGTCCACATCAGCACCGCGGCCGGCACCGGATCCGGCGGTACCGGCATGTCGCCGTCCATCATGGAGCTCACCGACGTGAGCGTGTACTACGGCGACTACGAGGCCGTCCGGGGCACCAGCCTGCCGATCCAGGAGAACCAGATCACCGCGATGATCGGACCCTCCGGCTGCGGCAAGAGCACGATCCTGCGCGCGCTCAACCGGATGAACGACCTCATCCCGGGTGCCCGGATGACCGGCCGCATCACGTACCGCGGCCAGGACCTGTACGCGCCCGAGGTCGACCCGATCGAGGTCCGGCGCCGGATCGGCATGGTGTTCCAGAAGCCGAACCCGTTCCCGAAGTCCATCTACGACAACGTGGCGTACGGCCCCCGGGTGACCGCCATGAAGGTGTCCAACATGGACGACCACGTGGAGGAGGCGCTGCGCGGCGCCGCGCTCTGGGACGAGGTCAAGAGCAAGCTGCGGACCAGCGCGCTGGCTCTCTCCGGCGGGCAGCAGCAGCGGTTGTGCATCGCGCGGACCATCGCGGTACGCCCGGAGGTGATCCTCATGGACGAACCGTGCTCGGCGCTGGACCCGATCGCCACCGGCCGGATCGAGGACCTCATGCACGAGCTGAGGAAGCACTACACGATCGTCATCGTCACGCACAACATGCAGCAGGCGGCCAGGGTCAGCCACTTCACCGCATTCTTCACCGCCGAGGTCGACCCGGCCGGGGTCCGCCACGGCCGGCTCATCGAGTTCAGCGACACCGGCCGCCTGTTCACGAACCCGTCCGACAAGCGGACCGAGGACTACATCACCGGTCGTTTCGGCTGACTAGAGCGGAGTCCGGGGTCCGTGTCCGTCGGGGTCGGCATGGCTCCCACCGGTCCCGGGTACGACCAGGCGGTCGCCGTCGAGCCGCGGCATCACGGGGGTGCCGACGTCCCGATCCGCCGCGGCCGCCAGCGCGCTGCGACCGTCCGGATAGGACGCCAGCTCGCGCAGGGTGACCAGGGTGGGCGGCAGCATCCGGTGGCCGGCCGCGTCCGCGGGGTGGATCCACATCGTGTGGTCGGCCTCGCCGGAGACGTCCCGGGCGTCCTGGCCCTCGGGCATGACCGCGAGGAAGAAGTACGTGTCGAACCGGCGCGGCTCGAACTCCGGTGTGATCCACCGTGACCAGGGCACCAGCAGGTCGCTGCGCAGCGCCAACCCGCGCGATGCGAGCAGGTCGCTGAGGCTCAGCTCGCGGGAGACCAGAGCGCGGCGCGCCTCCTCCCACTCCGGTTCGGTCGTACTGTCCACATCGGACAGCAACACACCGGACTCCTCGAACAGCTCCCGGACCGCGGCGCAGACGATCCCCCGGGCCGCCGGCGGCGGGACCGCCAACCGGCCCGCCCAGTCCGCATCGGACGGTCCGCGCCAGCTCAGGTCGCCGGTCGCGTCCCGCGGATCGACCGAGCCGCCGGGAAAGGCGTACATGCCGGAGGCGAACGCCATCGTGGCCGCGCGCCGGATCAGGTAGACCTCGAACATCTCCGGACGCAGCAGGATCACGGTCGCCGCGACCCGTGGCTGCGCCGGGGCCGCACCCGACTCGTAGAACCGTCTCGCATGCTCGACGAACGCCGGCGGGACGGTGAACTCAGACATGGACCACCACGGCGGTACCCTGACCCACCCCGATGCAGGCGGCCGCGACACCGTACCCGCCGCCGCGGCGGCGCAGCTCGCGGCAGGCGTCCACGATGACCCGCGGGGCGGACGCGCCGAGCGGGTGCCCGATCGCGATCGCGCCGCCGTGCGGGTTCACCCGCTCCACGTCGACGTCGGGCAGCTCCTGCAGGCAGGAGAGCACCATCGCGGCGAACGCCTCGTTGATCTCCCAGACCGCGATCTCCGCCGCGGTGAGGTCCGCCCGGTGCAGCGCCTTGGCGATGGCCGGTACCGGAGCGACCGAGAACCGGTGCGGGGCGACCGCGACCGTGGCGCTGGCCACGATCCGGCCCAGCGGCTCGACCCCGAGCGCCTCCACTATGGACTCCGAGCCGACCAGTACCGCGATCGCGCCGTCGTTGATGGGTGAGGCGTTGCCGGCGGTCACCGTACCGCCCTCGCTGAACGCGGGGGCCAGCTTGGCGAGCTTCTCCCGGCTGGTGTCCGGGCGGACCGACTCGTCCCGCTCGACGGATTCCACGCCGATGCCGACCGCCATCACGTAGTCCGCGTGCAGGCCCTTGTCCCACGCCGCGGCCGAGCGCTGGTGCGAGCGCAGCGCCCAGTCGTCCTGCGCGTCCCGGCCGATCCCCAGCTCGGCGGCGACCGCCTCGGCCGCCGCGCCCAGCGACACCGTCCACTGTGCTGGGAACTTCGGGTTGACCATCCGCCAACCGACCTGGGTGTGGTAGAGCCTGGCGTCGGCCGGGAACGGTACCTCCGGCTTCGGCAGCACGAACGGGGCCCGGCTCATGCTCTCCACCCCGCCGGCGACCATCACCTCGGCGTCACCGGAGCGGACCGCCCGGGCGGCCTGCACGAGGGCCTCGCCGCCGGAGGCGCAGAGCCGGTTCACCGTGACTCCGGGTACGGTCTCCGGCAGCCCGGCGAGCAGGGCGGCCATCCGGGCCACGTTGCGGTTGTCCTCGCCGGCGCCGTTGGTGTCGCCGAGGACCACGTCGTCGATCCGGGCCGGGTCGAGGTCGGGGTGCCGGCGGAGCAGCTCGGCGATCGGCAGCGCGGCGAGGTCGTCCGTCCGGATCCCCGCCAGCCCGCCGCGGTGGCGGCCGAAGGGGGTACGTACCGCGTCGATCAGAAACGCCATCCTCGCATCGTAGGCTCGCTGGCATGACCATTCGCTGGGGCATCCTGGCCACCGGCGGCATCGCCGCGAAGTTCACCGAGGATCTGGCTCTCGTCCCCGACGCCGAGATCGCCGCCGTCGGGTCGCGCACGGCCACCGCGGCCGAGGCGTTCGCCCGGCGGTACGGGATCCCCCGCGCCCACGCCAGCTGGACCGCGCTCGCCACCGACCCCTCGGTCGACGTGGTCTACGTGGCGACCCCGCACGCCGCCCACTACCCGGCCGCCATGGCGTGCATCGAGGCCGGCAAGCCGGTACTCGTGGAGAAGCCGTTCACGCTGGACGTGCCGTCGGCGCGGGCGCTGGTGGCGGCGGCACGGGATCGCGGGGTCTTCGCCATGGAGGCGATGTGGATGCGCTGCGTGCCCGGCATCCGGCAGCTCACCGGCCTGCTCGCGGAGGGCGCGATCGGCGAGGTGACCACGGTACGGGCCGACTTCGGCCTGACCGGACCGTTTGCCGCCACCCACCGGTTGCGCGATCCCGCGCTCGGCGGCGGCGCGCTGCTGGACCTGGGCATCTACCCGATCACGCTGGCTCACCTCGCGCTCGGCGCCCCGGAGACGATCCAGGCGACCGCGCAGCTGACCCCGGAGGGTGTGGACGCCAACACGGGCCTGCTGTTCGGCTACCCCTCCGGCGCGCTGGCGGCGCTGACCTGTGGCCTGATGGGCAGTACCGGCGGGACCGCGGCGGTGACCGGCACCGACGGGCGGATCGACCTGCCCGGGCCGTTCCACCGGCCCCGGCACCTGGTCCTCCGCCAGCGGGAGAGCGTCCGCACGGTGGCCGCGGACTTCGCCGGCTGGGGCTACCACTTCGAGGCCGCCGAGGTGAACCGCTGCCTGCGCGAAGGGTTGCTGGAATCACCGCTCGTCCCGCTGGCGACCACGCTGGAGGTGCTGGGCGTCCTGGACACCGTCCGGGCCCAACTGGGCGTGGTCTACCCGTCCGCCTCAGCACAGACTGCGGGGAGTCAGTGGCCATGAGAGGATCCGTAGCCACTGACTCCCCGCAGTCTGTGCGTCAGGAGAACAGCGGGCGGACCAGGAAGTACATGAGCGACGCGATCAGCGCCGACCCGGGAAAGGTCAGGATCCAGGCGGTCACGATGTTGCCGGCGACACCCCAGCGGACCGCGGAGACCTTCTTGGTCGCACCGACGCCCATGATCGCCGAGGTGATGGTGTGGGTGGTCGAGATCGGCGCGCCGAGCACCAGCGCGTTGTAGTACAGCACCGAGCTGGCCACGGTCTCGGCCGCGAACCCCTCCGGCGGTCCGAGGTGGATGATCCGCCGGCCGAGGGTCCGGATGATCCGCCAGCCACCCGCGTACGTGCCGAGCGCCAGGACGGTCGCCGAGGTGAAGAAGACCCACTGCGGGATATCGGTCTTGCTGTCCTGGAAACCGCCCGTGTAGAGCGCGAGCACCACGATGCCCATCGTCTTGGCCGCGTCCTGCATGCCGTGGCCGACCGCCATCGCGGTGGCCGAGACCGACTGCGCCACCCGGAAGAAGCGGTTGAGCGGACCGGGGTGCCCGATCCGGGCCAGGCGGGGCCGGCGGCGCCCGAACGGGCTGGAGCCGAGCCGGCCGAGGCCGAAGATCACCCAGAGCAGGATGAACATCACCAGCGCGCCGAGCAGGAACCCGATCAGCGGCGACAGCACCATCGGGTAGATCACCTTGACCAGGATGTTGCCCCACTGTACGACCCCGCCGGCCGCGAACAGGGTGGCGCCGACCAGGCCGCCGAAGAGCGCATGCGAGGAGGACGAGGGCAGCCCGAGGTACCAGGTCATCAGGTTCCAGATGATCGCGCCGACCACGCCGGCGAAGACCACGCCGAGGCTGGCCAGCCCGGGCGGTAGGGTGACGAGCCCGTCGCCGACGGTCTTGGCCACCTTGCCACCGAAGTGCGCGCCGACGAAGTTGCCGAGCGCGGCGATGATCAGCGCCGCCCGGGGCGTCAGCGCGCGGGTCGACACGGAGGTGGCGATCGCGTTGGCCGCGTCGTGGAAGCCGTTGGTGTAGTCGAACGCCATCGCGACCACGATCACCGCGATCACCGCGATGAGCTCGGCGCTCATCGGCCGCTCCGCTCGCCACCCGGCGTCATGACTCTTTGACCGCGATCGTCTCGACCGTGTTCGCGACGTGCTCGAAGGCGTCACATGCGGCCTCGAGCTCGTCGGCGACCTCCTTCATCTTCAGGACGGTCAGGGCGTCGTACTCGCCGGAGAAGAGGCGGACGAGCAGCATGCGGTACGCCCGGTCTCCCTCGTTCTCCAGCCGGTTGCACTCGACCCAGTACTCCTTGAGGTCCTTCATGGACTTCAGCCGGGGCATCGCCTGCGCGGTGAGCTTCGCCTGCTGGTCGAGCACGTCGACCAGCTCGTGCATCTCCCGGGGCAGCGACGGCAGCTGGGTCAACCCGTACAGGTACAGCAGGCTGCCGACCGCCTCCAGGTGGTCCATCACATCGTCGAGGCCGGAGCCGAGCCGGTAGATGTCCTCCCGGTCGAACGGTGTCACGAAGGTTGAGTTGATCTTGTTGTACAGCTCGTGCGTGATCTGGTCGCTGTCGTGCTCGACCTCGATCAGGCGCTCGCTGATCGACTGCACGTCGGCGCCGGACAGAGCCAGCTCGGCGAGCAGGGCCGTACCCCGGACAAGGTTCTCCGCGGCCCGGCTGAAGTAGTCGTAGAAGGCGCCCTCGGTGGGGCGGAGAGAGAACTTCACGGCACGAACCTCGCGAGGTCGGGAGACGAATGGTTCTCGGGTGTCGGCGGAATGCTAAGCCCCATGACGCAGCCGTTCGCGCTCGGCCTCCGGGTCGAACGTGGGTGGCGGGTACTCCAGCTCCAGGCCGCTCATCGCCTCCAGCAGCAGGTTCGCCACGGCCCAGTTGCGGTACCACTTCCGGTCGGCCGGCACCACGTACCACGGCGCGTGGTCCGGTGAGCACGTCCGCAGCACGTCGGTGTACGCGGCGTGGTACTCCGCCCACCGGCCACGCTCGTCGAGGTCGGCCGGGTTGTACTTCCAGTACTTCGTCGGATCGTCCAGCCGGGCGGCCAACCGCGCGCCCTGCTCCCGGTAGGAGATGTGCAACATCACCTTGACCAGCGTCAGGCCATCGTCGACCAGCTCCCGCTCGAACCGGTTGATCTGGTCGTAGCGGCCGCGCCAGGTCCGCGGTGGCACGAGGTCGTGCACGCGGACGATCAGCACGTCCTCGTAATGCGACCGGTTGAAGATACCCAGGTAGCCGGCTGGCGGCAGGGCCTGCCTGATCCGCCACAGGAAGTGGTGCGACAGCTCCTCCCGGGTCGGCGGTCCGAACGCGACGATCCGCATGCCCAACGGGTTCATCGTCCTGGCCACGGCCTTGATCGTGCCGTCCTTGCCGCCGCAGTCCATCGCCTGCAGGACGAGCACCACCCGACGGGTACCGCCGGCCGCCTTCGCCTGCGCGTACAGGCGCGTCTGCAGGTCCGCCAGCGCCGCGCCCAGGTTGTCCAGCGCCGCCCGGGTCCACCCCTTGGGATCCCTCCTGACCTCCGCGCCCTCCGGCAGGCCCGGCGTACCGCGGGGATCGATGGCGGCCAGCTCGACCGTCTCCGGGTCGACGCGCAGCAGCTCACGCAGCGAGGACGTGGGGCTCATGTGACGATCATCTCGCGGCGCCGCCCGGCCCGCAGGTCGCAACGTCACAAACGTCCCTGGTGTCCCGTCCGGGTCCCGGGATACTGGGCTCAGAACACGGGAGACTGGCTGGAATGGCACCAGAGGACGAGCTCGCGGCCGGATTCGAGTCCCACCGGTCGCACCTGATGGCCGTCGCGTACCGGATGCTCGGCACCCGGACCGAGGCCGAGGATGCGGTCCAGGAGGCCTGGCTGCGGTACGCCGCGGCCGACCGGAGCGAGATCCGCGAGCCGCGGGCCTGGCTGACCACGACGACCGCGCGCATCTGCCTCGACATCCTCCGCTCGGCCCGGGTACGCC
>Ga0209382_10000261_pt1 | contig 85308 bp, 79 predicted proteins | sample SoiMetdeltSBSDD5_FD_187599 | JGI IMG/M metagenome (GOLD analysis project Ga0209382, IMG submission 187599) | Bulk soil microbial communities from a Populus tree surrounding site in Tennessee, USA - Soil MetaG P. deltoides SBSDD5 (SPAdes) (version 2) | ecosystem: Environmental > Terrestrial >... | reverse complement strand
GCTGGCGATGATCGTCGTCGGCAAGGCGCTGATCTGGACGGCGGTCGTGCGACTGTTCGGGCAGCCGCTCGGCACGTCGGTGCTCGTCGGACTCGGCCTCACGCAGATCGGCGAGTTCTCGTTCATTCTGGTCCAGGTGGCCCGCGACGCCGGTCTGGTGGGGGACGACGTGTACAACGTCACGCTGGCCGCCTCGCTGATCACGATCTTGCTCAACGGCCTGCTCGTACGCCATGCGCCCGATCGGCTCGAGGCGCTACGGCTGGGCCGGGCGCGCCTCGAGCCGACCGAGCCGAGCGCCGACGCGATCGACGCGGTCGTCCTGTGCGGCTTCGGCCGCGTGGGCAGCGAGATCGGCGAAGCGCTCGAGACGTTCGCCATCCCCTACTCCGTCGTGGAGCGCAACCCCGAGATCTGCGCCCAGCTCCGCGCGCGCGGTATCCGATGCGTCTACGGCGATGCCGCGCATCGCGAGATCCTGGCTCGCGCCGGCGTGGAGCGGGCGCCCCTCGTCATCGTCGCGCTGCCCGAGATCGAGCGCGCGCGCCTTGCGGTGGCCGCCGTGCGCGAGCTGCATCACGACGTGCCGCTGCTCGCCCGGGCGCACGGCCGCGCCGAGGCCGAGGCGCTGCGCGCCAAAGGCGCCACCGAAGTCATCCAACCCGAGCTGGAAGCCTCGGCCACGCTCATCCGGCACGCGCTCGCGACGCTCGGGCTGCCGAAGGAGCGTGCGATCGCCTATCTGGAGCGCTACCGCGGCGCGATGGAGCACGCCGACGCCGGCGCCGCCGCGATCGGCGCGCTGCCCGACGTACGCGAGCTGGCGCTGCGCCCGGGCGGCGTCGCCGATCGCTCGCTGCGCGATGCGCGCATCCGCGAGCGCTTCGGCGTGACCGTGGTGGCGGTGCGGCGTGCCGACGGGCTGGTCTTCAATCCGGCGCCCGAGACGATTCTGCGCCCGGGCGACGTGGTCCGCGTCTTCGGACTCCCCGAGCAGATCGAGGCGTTTGCCGCCGAAGCCGCACGCTGAACGTCGGCTACCGCGCCCTCGGCGGCACCACCCACAGGTGCAGCACGTGCTCGCGTCCGTCGACGCTGAGCCGAACGGTCCGCGCCGGCGCCCAGTCGGCCATCGGGAACTGGTGCGACACGATGCGCGCGCCGGGCCGGAGCTCGGCGAGTAGCCGCGGGTGCAGCCTCGCGTTCAGCTCGGGTGAGAGATAGAGCGTCACGACCGTCGCGTCACCGAGCGGCGCTGCGAACAGGTCCGCCGCCTCGAACCGCACGCGATCGGCGACGCCGGCCCGCTCGGCCTCGCGCCGCGCCTGGCTCACGAGATCGGGATCGATCTCGATCCCCACACCACGGGCGCCGCGCCAGCGCGCGGCGGCGATCACGATGCGGCCGTCGCCGGCTCCAAGGTCGTAGACGACGTCGTCGTCACGCACCGCGGCGAGCGCCAGCATCTCGTGCACGACGCGGTCCGGCGTCTGCACGTACGGCACGTCCCCACCGCGGGCGAACACCGGCACACAGCCGGCGAGCGCCAGCGCGGCCGCGACCGTGAGCGCCACCCGACGTCGCACGCCTGCGATCGTACCGCCGAAGCGGGTCGTGCACCGAACGCGTGCGCTGCGGGTCGGGGGTGGATGCCGTGTGCTCGGTCAGTGCCCCGGGACGGCCGCGGTGAGCCGCGGCCGCCGCACCACGCGCGTGGCCGGCAACGACAGCTCGCGACACCGTTTACGCAGCGTGTTGCGGTTGAGCCCGAGCACCCGTGCGGCGCGCAACTGGTTGCCGCCGGTCAGCGCCAGCACGTGCGCGAGCAATGGGCGCTCGAGCAGCGCCAACGCCTCGCGGTGCACGCGCGGGTTGTTGGACGCGCGCAGTTGCTCGACGACGCCGGGGACGGCGTCGGCCAACGCTCGTGCGAGCATTCCGATTCCGGTTCCGTTTCCGTGACGACCGCCATCCGCATCGCCTGCCATGCGGCCTCCTTTTGCGTTCCTCGTCTCGTCTGACCGGGCATCGATGGCCGGGGAACGCGACGGCGGTGTCGCGAGATGTCGTTCACGGAGCAAGGCGCATGCCGCACCCGCTCGGCCACTAGTTCCGAGCAGCGGCGCGGAGTTCCGAACGACGGCCGACGGCGGCGGCATGCTCCGCGAATGAGCAACACGCTCGCCTCTGCCCATCGTCTGTGCAGCGTCGCCGCTGCATCGATCGGTGTCGGTTGCGTCGATCCGCGCAATCGGATATGTGTCCGTCACGGATGAGTGGCAGCGAGCCCGTGCGCGTGACCGAAGCCGACGTGGACCTCCTGGCGGCGCAGGTCGGCCTCGTTATCGCTCGCGAGCGGCGCGCGGCCGTCGCGCAGCATCTGGCCGGGCTGCTCGCCGCCGTGCGGCTGATCGACGAGTTCGCGTTGCCGGAGACAACGGAGCCGGCGCTGCGGTTCGAGCCGTGAGCGACGCCGCGACGTCTGCGCTCGCGATCGCCGCGGCCGTGCGCACCGGCAAGATGTCTGCGCGCGACGTCGTCGCCGGAGCCCTCGCACGCATCGCCCAGCGAGACCTCGCGCTCAACGCCTTCACCGCGGTGCTGGGCGACCGCGCGCTCGCCGACGCCGAGACGATCGACCGGCGGCTGGCGCAGGGAGGCGACCCCGGCCCGCTCGCCGGCGTGCCGTTCGCCGTCAAGAACCTGTTCGACGTCGCGGGCGTCACGACGCTGGCCGGCTCGAAGATCAACGCCGAGCGCGCCCCGGCGGCGCGCGACGCGACGGCCGTCGCGCGCCTGCGTGCCTCGGGCGCCGTGCTCGTCGGCACGCTCAACATGGACGAGTACGCCTACGGGTTCACGACCGAGAACACGCACTACGGACCGACGCGCAACCCACACGATCCGTCGCGCATCGCCGGAGGCTCGTCGGGCGGCTCCGCGGCGGCGGTGGCCGCGGGGCTGGTCCCGCTGACGCTCGGCACCGACACGAACGGCTCGATCCGCGTTCCGTCGTCGCTATGCGGCGTGTTCGGGCTCAAGCCCACGTTCGGGCGCGTCTCCCGCGCAGGCGTGGCGCCGCTGGCGTGGTCGTTCGACCACGTCGGTCCCCTGGCGCGTCACGCCGCCGACCTCGCCGCCGCCTTCGATGCCATCGCGGGGCCCGACCCGCTCGACCCGGCGTGTGCCGCTCGATCCGCCTCGCCGTGCGCCGGCGAACTCGATCGCGCCGTCGACGGTTTGCGCATCGCAGTGCTTGGCGGTCACTTCGCACGGCTGGCGGCCGACGAAGCGCTGCAGGCGACGGCCCGCGTCGCGCGCGCGCTCGGCGTCGGCCGGGAGGTGACGTTGCCGGAGGTCCATCGAGCGCGCGCCGCGGCTTCGGTGATCACCGCGTGCGAGGCCGCCGCCATCCACCTCGAGAACCTGCGAACGCGTGCGGCCGACTTCGATCCGATGACCCGCGAGCGCCTGCTGGCGGCGACGCTTCTTCCCGCCTCCGCCTACGTGAACGCGCAGCGCCTGCGCGCCTGGTTCAGGTCGCGTGTGGCCGACGTCTTCCGTGACGCCGACGTGCTGCTGGCGCCTACCACGCCGTGGACGGCGCCGGCGATCGGCGCACCGTGGACGACCCGAATCGACGGAGTGGAGGTGCCCACGCGAGGGCATCTCGGCGCGTTCACCCAGCCGCTATCGTTCGTCGGCCTGCCGGTCATCTCGGTCCCGGTGGTGACGCCGGGCTCGCTGCCGGTCGGCGTGCAGCTCATCGGCCGACCGTTCGAGGAGTCCTCGCTGCTGCGCCTGGCCGCCCGCCTCGAGGCCGAAAGGATAGTGCTCTCGCCGGTGGTCTAGACCTGAAGTGTGCAATCCGTTGCATTCGACGACGCACTGCCTTCCCGCCTCATAGCGCGTAAGTTGCGTGTTTTGACGGTGATTTTCTCGGCAAGTGCGCGCGGCGACCCGAGATGAGGTCTGGCACCGCGATTGTAGAACCCTTACGTCATGATTTCGGAACTCGTGCCCCAGGCCCTCGCCTCCCAGACCGCCGATACCCCCGACTCCCTCGCTGTCAGCGACGCGACCCTTACCCTCACGTATCGCGAGCTCGACCGCCGCGCCGGCCGGCTGGCCGACGCCTTGCGGGCGTTCGACGTCGGGCCCGACACGGTGGTGGGGATCTGCCTGGACCGCTCGGCCGCCTTCGTCGCCGCGGCCCTCGGCGTGCTCCAGGCCGGCGCCGCCTATCTGCCGCTCGATCCGGCGACGCCGACGGAGCGGCTGGCGTTCATGCTTCAGGACGCGACGCCGCGCGTGACGATCACCGACGCGAGGATCAACGGCCGTCTGCCGTCCGCGACGACGCCGCGGCTGGACGTACACGAGGCGATGGCGCGCCCTGGCGAGCCCAGCATCCGGCACGACCTGCCGAAGCAGGAGCACCTCGCCTACATGATTTACACCTCGGGCTCGACGGGCCACCCGAAAGGCGTGGAAATCACCCACGGCGGCCTCGCCAACCTCGTGGCGTGGCACCGCCGCGCGTTCGAGGTGACCGGCGACGATCGAGCGCCGCTCTACGCGAGTCCCGCGTTCGACGCCGTCGTCTGGGAGATCTGGCCGTATCTCGTCTCGGGAGCAAGCGTGCACGTGGTCCCGGATGCGATCCGCACCGATCCCGAGGCGCTCCGCGACTGGCTCGTCGCGCAGTGCATCACGATCGGCTTCGTTCCAACGCCGATCGCCGAGCGGCTGATCGGGCTGTCCTGGCCGCTGTGGACGCCGCTGCGCACGCTCCTGACCGGCGCCGATACCCTGCACCGCTATCCACCCGAAGGCCTGCCGTTCGCGCTCGTCAACAACTACGGCCCGACCGAATGCACGGTCGTCGCGACGTCCGGCCGCGTCGAGCCCGAGCCGCTCGGCGAGACGCTTCCGACGATCGGCCGCCCGATCGACAACGTCGAGGTGCTCGTTCTCGACGAGACGATGCGGCCGGCGGCGCCCGGCGCGTCCGGCGAGCTCTACATCGGCGGCGCCGGACTGGCGCGCGGCTATCACGGCCGTCCCGATCTCACCGCGGCGCGATTCGTGCCCCATCCCGACGAGCTGGGCGCGCGCCTGTATCGCACCGGGGATCGCGGACGGCTGCTCGCCGACGGGCGTGTGGCCTTCCTCGGTCGTGTCGACGACCAGGTGAAGATCCGCGGCTATCGCGTCGAGCCGGACGAGATCGCCGCCGCCCTCGGCGCACAGCCCGGTGTGGCGGCGTGCGCGGTCGTCGCGCGGGACGATGAGGGCGGCGACCGCCGGCTCGTCGCGTATCTCGTCCCCGCCGCCGGCAGGAGCCTCGCCTGCGATGCGCTGGTGACGGCGCTGCGGCGCGGCCTGCCCGACTACATGGTGCCCGCGACGTTCGTCACACTGCCGGCGCTGCCGCTCACGACCAATGGCAAGGTCGACCGCGCCGCGCTGCCGGCGCCCGACGCGACGAACATGCTGCGCGACGGCGACGTCGTCGCGCCGAGCACCGAGGTCGAAACGGAGCTGGCCGCGATCGTTTCGTCGCTGCTCGGCGTCGACGAGGTCAGCGTGCAGGACAACTTCTTTCTCCTCGGCGGTCACTCGCTGCTCGGCACGCAGCTCGTCGTGCGCGTGCGGGACACGTTCGGCGTCGAGCTGTCCCTGCGGACGCTCTTCGACGCGCCGACCATCGCGGATCTCGCCGCAGAGATCGAGCGCGCGCGGCCGGAAGCGGCGTAAGGAGCACACCATGATGAGCGCGGGCGCCGCGCCGGCAACACCCGGCGTCGACCGGAGCCTCAGCCTCTACCGCCTGCTCGATGGTGAGGTGCTCGCGAACCCCTATCCGCTCTATCACCGTCTGCGGACTGAAGATCCCGTTCACTGGGACCCATTCCTGCACGCATGGGTGGTCACGCGCTACGCCGATGTCGTGACCGTGCTCTATCGCTTCTCGGCCACGCGGACGCCCACGCCCGAGCACTTCGCGGCGATGGGGCTCGACGCGCTCACGCCGCTCGCACGCGTGCTGGTCAAGCAGATGCTTTTTCTCGACGGCGAGGCCCATGCGCGGCTGCGCGGACTCGCGTCCTACGCCTTCACCCCGCGGCGTGTCGCCGTGCTGCGCGAGCACATCGAGGACATCACCAACCGCCTGCTCGACATCGTCGTCGAGCGCGGACGCATGGATGTCGTCGCCGACTTCGGCGCGCCGCTGCCGGCCATCGTGACGGCGGAGATGCTCGGCGTGCCCAGCGAGGATCACGAGCAGCTCAAGGCCTGGTCTGCGGATTTCGCGGAGGTCATCGGGAACTTCCAGCACAATCCCGATCACGCGGCGAGGATGCTGCGGACCACCGAGGCCATGAGCGAGTACTTCCGCGATCGGATCCGCGAGCAGCGGCGTCAGCCGCGCGAGGGGCTGATCAGCGCGCTCCTCACCGCCGAGATCGACGGCGACCGACTCAGCGAGGAGGAGGTCGTGGCCAATTGCATCATCACCATGGTCGGCGGCCAGGAGACGACGACCAACCTGATCGGCAACGGTGTGCTCGCGCTCCTGCGCTATCCGGATCAGCTGGCGCGGCTGCGCGCGGACCTGTCGCTTGTGCCGTCCGCGGTCGAGGAGCTGTTGCGCTTCGAGCCTCCGACCCAGCACACGGCGCGTATGGCGCCGGAAGACGTGGAGATGGGCGGCCGGTTAATCAAAAAGCGTCAAGCCGTCATCGCCGTCATCGGCGCAGCCAACCGCGACCCCGAGCGCTTCCCCGATCCCGATCGGCTCGATGTCGAGCGCGCGGACAATCGGCACCTTGCCTTCGGCTGGGGCCCGCACTTCTGCTTCGGCGCGCCGCTCGCACGCATCGAGGGTCAGACGGCCTTTGCTGCGTTGCTCGAGCGCTTCTCGCAGATCGAGGTCGAGCCGGGCCCGCTCGTCTGGCGGCAGAACCTCGCCCTCCGTGGCCTCGAGCGGCTGCCCGTGACCGTCAGGAGTCAGTCATAGTGGGTCCCGTCTCGAGCGCGCTCCCGGCGGACGGCACGCGTGCCGGTAACGTGCACGGCCGCTCCGCCGGCCCGTCACCGGTTACCATCCCACGCCGGGCGCTGAACGCGGCGCCGCTGTCGTTCGCCCAGCAACAGATCTGGCTGCATTCGCAGGTCGCGCGGAACGTGCCGCTCTACAACGAGCAGGTCACCATCCGTTATCGCGGCGTGCTCGAGCCGGTCGTCCTGGGGCGGGCGTTCAGCGATCTGCTCGCGCGTCACGAGGCCTGGCGCACCGTCTTCGTCACCGATGCCGGCGCGCTCCGGCAGCGCATCCTGGCGCCGAAGCCCGCGGAGCTGCCGTTCGTGGACCTTCGCCATCTGGCGCCCGACGACCGGCAGCGAGAGGCCGTCCGCCTCGCCACCGCCGATCTGCTCGGGCCGTTCGACCTCGCGCGGGGCCCGCTCGTCCGCGTGCGGCTCGCGTGGATCGCCGACGACGACTCGCGGCTTTACGTCACGCTCCACCACTCCGTCTTCGACGGCTACTCGCTCTACCAGGTGGCGGTGCCGGAGCTGGCCTCACTCTACGCGGCGGCCCTCGCCGGTACGCGAGCGCGTTTGCCGGAGCCGCCGATCCAGTACGCAGACTGGGCGGCATGGCAACGCGCCGAGGTCGACGGCGGCGCCTACGCCGCTCAGCTTGAATACTGGCTCAAGCAACTCGCCGACGTTTCCCCCATGGACCTGCCGAGCGACCGGCCCAGGCCCATCGAGCCGTCCTATCGCGGCGGTATCCACACTTTCCGGCTTCCCGGTGCGGGCGCGGCAGGGCTGCGGATGCTGGCGCGCCGCGAGCGGGTGACGACGTACATGGTGCTCGTCGCGGCCTACCTCGTCCTGCTGCATCGCTACACCGGTAAAGATGACCTGGTTCTCGGCACCGTCAGCGCCGGTCGCAAACGCCCCGAGGTCGCACGGCTGCTCGGCTTCTTCTGCAACCCGCTCGCCCTGCGGGTGGACTGCTCCGGCGATCCGGCCTTCCTCGAGCTGCTGCGGCGCGTGCGCGACGTGGCGCTCGACGCCCTGGCCAACGATGACGTGCCATTCGAGCATGTCGTCGCCGCGCTGCAGCCGACGCGCGACGCCGCCCGTCACCCCTTCTTCCAGACGGTGATGTCGCTCGAAGCGCCGCTCGCGCGACTGCCCGAAGGCTGGGACCTCTGGCACCTGGACACGCACACGGAGACCTCGAAGTTCGACCTCTATCTCGAAATGAACGATCGCCCAGACGGGCTCGTCGGGTGCCTCGTCTACGCGAAGGACCTCTTTACGCCGGAGACGATCGCGCGGATGGCCGGCCACTACACCAACCTCCTCGCGGCCGTCGTCGACGATCCGACGCGCTCGCTCTCGGCCCTGCCGATGCTGAGCGCAGCTGAGCGGCATCGCCTTCTGGTCGACTGGGGGCAGGCGCCCGGCGCCTACCCGGATCCCGCGACCGTTCATGGTGTCTTCGAAGCGCAGGCCGCCCTCACGCCGGATGCGCCGGCGCTGCTGTACGGCGACACACGACTCACGTACCGCGACCTCGACGGGCGCGCGAGCGCCATCGCCCGTCGGCTACGTGCACTCGACGTTGGATGCGATGCGGTCGTGGCGGTTCTCGCGCAGCGCACGCCCGCCCAGGTCACAGCACTGCTCGGCGTCCTCAAAGCCGGTGGCGCGTATCTACCGCTCGATCCCGCTCATCCTGAGGACCGTCTGACGATGATGATCGAGGACGCGGGCGCCCGCGTGATGCTCACGGATCGCACTGCGCTCCTCCCGGCGCTGCCCGGCGTTGAGATCCTCGCGCTGGACACGATCGAGCCCGGAGCGCCCGAGGCCGGCGTCGACGTCGACCCCGACGCCCTCGCCTACGTCATGTGCACGTCGGGCTCGACGGGCCGTCCCAAGGGCGTGGCGGTGCCGCACCGTGGCATTCTCCGTCTCGTCTTCGGCCAGACGTACACACGGTTCAGCCCCGACGAGACGTTCTTGCAAATGGCGCCGCCGGCATTCGATGCCGCGACGTTCGAGCTGTGGGGCGCGTTGCTGCACGGCGCCCGCTGCGTGCTCTTTCCCGGCGCTGCGCCCACGTCCGCGACGCTGCGCGACACCATCGCGCGGCACCGCGTGACGACGGTGTGGCTCACCGCCTCGCTGTTCAACACCGTCATCGACGAGGCCCCCGACGCGCTGGCCGGAGTCACGACCTTGATCATCGGCGGCGAGGCGCTCTCGCCGCGCCACATCGCGCGCGCGGCGATGCTGTTGCCGGACACGCGGCTCGTCAACGGCTACGGTCCCACCGAGGCCACGACGTTCACCACGTGCCACACCATCGCGCCCGACGATCTGAGCGCGACGTCAATCCCGATCGGCCGGCCGATCGCAGGAACGAACGTCTATCTGCTCGACCGCCATGGCCAGCCGGTGCCCGTCGGCGTCCCCGGCGAGCTCCACATCGGCGGCGCGGGCCTGGCCCGCGGCTACGTCAACCGTCCCGATGCCACGGCCGAGCGGTTCGTGCCGGACCCATTCGATCAGCGCTCCGACGCGCGCCTGTATCGCAGCGGTGACCTCGCGCGCTGGCGGGCAGACGGTACGCTGGAATATCTCGGACGGCTCGACACACAGGTGAAGATCCGCGGCGTGCGCGTGGAGCCCGCCGAGGTGGAAGCCGTCCTCGGCGCGCATCCCTCGGTGCGCGAAGTGGCGGTGATCGCGGTCGACGGCGATCGGCCCAACGATGTCCGACTCGTGGCCTATGTCGTGCCGGGACATGCCGACGCGCCGACGACGGCCGACCTGCGCAACTTTCTCAAGCGTCGCCTGCCGTCGGCGTTCGTTCCGTCGGCGTTCGTGCTGCTCGAGAAGCTGCCCGCCGGGCCTACCGGCAAGCTCGACCGCCGGGCGCTGCCCGCGGCCGCGCCGGCAGCACGCGCCACGCGCGAGCTGGCTCGCGTGCACGGCCCACTGAAGCTGCAGCTGGCCGAGGTCTGGCGCGAGCTGCTGGGCGCACCAGAGGTCGGCACCACCGACGACTTCTTCGACCTGGGCGGGCACTCGCTGCTCGCCGTGCGGATGCTGCAGCGCGTGGATGATCTGTACGGAACGTCGCTGCCGCTGGCCGTCCTCTACACGAACCCGACGATCGACGGCCTCGCCGAGGCGCTCATCGCGAGCAAGCCGGCGGAGTTCCAGACACCGCTGGTCCGGCTGCGCGACGGCGGCACGCGCGCTCCGCTGTTCTTCTTCCACGGCGATGTCAACGGCGGCGGCTTCTACACGCTCACACTCGCGCGCCGCCTCGCCAGCGACCGCGCCTTCTGGGTCGTCCATCCGCTCGGCCTGCACGGCCAACCGGCGCCGGTGACGATCGAGGCCATGGCCCGCGTCCACGCCGAGCAGGTGTTCGCGGCGTGTCCGGACGGGCCGCTCGTGCTCGGCGGCTACTGCAACGGCGGCCTCGTGGCCTACGAGACGGCGCGGCTGCTCACCGCCGCCGGCCGGCGCGTCGAACAGCTGGTGCTCATCGCCACCGATGCCGACACGCGGTTTTCGCGATTGCGCCGGCCCATCGCCGCCGCCGCGCGACTGGTCGGGCTGGGACCGGAGGGCGCGCTCGAGCAGTTCGGCCGGCTCCGCTACTTCGCCGATCGCCTCGGCGAGCTCGACGCCCGCGGCCGGATCGCGTTCCTGATCCGTGCGGCAGCGCGCCTGACGCAGCAGGTCGCGCGTCGGCTCCGCCGGGCGCTGCCCGTGCTGCCGGCGCCGGACGCGCCACCGCCGCGGCTGTTCGAGCGCTATTACGACGCGTGCCTGGGTTACGTCCCGGGGCCGTGGCCCGGACACGTCGTCGTCTTCTGGCCGGAGGGCGAGCGGCCGGCGCGGTTGGGCGACCCGAGCTACGGATGGCAATCCCTGGTCTCGCGCGTCGACACGTTCCGCATCCCCGGCGATCACGACGAAATCGTCACGCGGCACATCGAGCGGATCGCGACCGCCCTCGAAGAGTTGCTGGCGTGAGCCCGGCGGTGGCATGGGCCGCCGCTCCATCGGCGCCGACGCTGCCGCCGGGCGAAGTTCACGTCTGGCGCGTCGATCTCGACGTGCCGGCCGCGCGGCTCGCCGCGCTGTCTGTCACCCTGGGCTCCGGCGAGCGCGAGCGTGCGCGCCGCTTTCGCTTCGAGCGTCATCGCGACCGCTGGGTCGCGGCACGCGGCACGCTGCGCGCCATCCTCGCCGGTTACCTCGAGCGCTCGCCGGGAGCCTTGGACCTGATGGCCGATGTCCTCGGCAAACCGTTCCTGCGTGATGGCGACCACCCGGCGGCACTGCGCTTCAACCTCGCGCACGCCGACGGCGTCGCGCTCGTGGCGGTGGCGTGGCGGCGCGAGGTCGGCGTCGACATCGAGCGCGAGGCGCCCGAGCGCGCCGATCTCGATGTCGCACGCCGCATGTTCACGCCCGACGAGGTGCTCGCCCTCGAGGGAATGCCGCCGGCGTTGCGATGCCGCGCCTTCTTCGGCCTGTGGACCGCGCGCGAGGCATATGCCAAGGCCATCGGACGCGGACTGCAGGCGATGCGCGACACGCCGCGCGTGGGATGGACGGTGCGTCAGCTCGCGCTGGGGCCGGCGTATGCGGGAGCGGTGGCGGTGGAGCGCGGCGCCGAGGCCGTGCGCTGCTGGCACTGGCAGGAGGTCACGAGCTCCACTCGGTGAGGTGGCGCGAAGCCGCGACGAACTTTTCGTCCATACGGTGCAACCGGCGCGCGAGCACTTCCGCAAGCGTCGCGATCACCTTGTAGGCGGCCAGGTTCTCCTCCCGCAGCAGCCGGTGGAACTGCGTGGTGGTCAGCATGCTGAACTCGCACGCCGTCTTCGCGCGCACGCTGGCCGTGTGCGGGCCGTCCGTCAGCAGACTGATCTCGCCGAGCACCGTGGGCGCCGTGAACGTGGCGAGCACCTCACTGCTCCCGTGCTTGACCACCTCCACCGTGCCCTCGAGCAGCACGATGAGGCCCTGCGCCCGCTCTCCCTCCTTGAAGACGGCGAGCCCTGCCTCGGCCTTGACCGGCATCATCAGCTTGAGAATCTGCTCGGCCTGTTCGTGCGAGAGGCCGCGGCACAACACGCGGCGCACGATCTGGCTCGCCTCGGATGGCGTCATCAAAAATGATTCTACGGCAGGGCTGGTGGCGGACCGGCAGAGAACCGGCGGGCGTCAGCGCGCGCGGGCGGCCTGCTCGTCACCGGCGAAGGCGAACAGCGGCCACTCGCCGGGCATGTTGCGACGGCAAACAACGCCGAGTTTGAAGTCGCCCCCTGTAGAGCGGTACGCTCGACCCCGATGAGCCAGCCGGACGCGCGAAGCAACGCGGACGCCGGTCTGCTCCGCGAGCTCGAATCCGCCGCGGGCGACGGATCGTTCGTGCAGGCCTGGGTGCGGTTGAAGCCGGAAACCGCAACGAAGCGGGTCGTTCAGCGGGTCGAGCAGCGGGTCGGGCATCCGGCGGCTTCGCTGAGGGTCCTCCCGAATCTGGGGGCCATGGTCGTCCGCGGCTCACCCGCGTTCGTCCGCGAGCTGATTCACCAGCCCGAGATCGAATCCGCCCACTCGACGAGCCAACCGCTCACGCCGATCTCGCCCATCGAGTCGCGCGAAGTTCGCCTGCCACGAGGGGCGCGGCGGCCGTCGGCCCGGCGGAAGCGCCGGCCCCGCGGTTAGCGCGCGCCGCGCGCCGCCGGCGTGGTCATGCGGCGGCGTCTCGCCGACGCAGGCGCTGCGCGTCTCCGACGAGCGCGGGTTGTCGACGGCGCTGTGCGCCGTCGCGCCGCGACGGTCGGCCCCATCAGCGCGGCGAGGGCACGCGGGGCATTGGGCACGCCATGTCCACCGCGCTCCGACGTCATGCCTCCCGAAAGCGCGCATGACGCGAGAATGGCCCGCTCCACCTCGTCGATCGTGGCGCCGGGCTTGGCCTCGAACAGCAGCGCCGCCAATCCGGCGACGTGCGGCGTGGCCATCGACGTGCCCGACATGCTCTTGTAGCGATGACCCGGGACGGCGGAGATGATGTCCACGCCGGGCGCGACCAGGTCCGGCACGATCGGGTCCGGCGCTCGATCGAAGTGCTGGCTCGATGAAAAATCGGCGACGGCAAGCTTGCTCGTCACCGCGCCGACGGACAGCGCTTCGCTGTAATTGCCGGGCGAACGGCTGGTGCCGGGTCCCTCGTTACCCACGGCAATGACGGGCAGGACTGCACGCGCCCTCAAGATTCGGATGATCGGCACGAAATCGTCCCACCATCCGGGCAGACCGAGCGACATGGTGAGCACCTTGACCTGTTGACCCAGCGCCCAATCGAGGCCCGCCAGGACTCTCGCGACCACGTTGCCGCCTTCGATCACGATGGCGCTGGCCAGCTTCGCGCCGGGCGCCACGCCCATGCTGAAGCCGCCGACGGGCCGGCCCGCCACCGTCGCCGCCGTGTGGGTGCCGTGCTCGCCCGTGTCGTGCGGTCGGGGCGTGGGCGTGACCTCCGCGCCGAGCGCGTCGAACTCCGCGAAGGCGGCGAAGGCGCCGCGCAGCGCCGGATGACGCCCGTCGGCGCCCGTGTCCAGATGGGCCACGACGACGCCATTGCCCGTGAGTCCGCTCTTCCAGAGCGGCGGTACCTCGAGGGCCTCGACGCCCCAGCCGATTCTGCTTTGCGGCGTCGCGTCGACGGCCACGCGCGGTTTGATCAGCGTGAAATGCGGCGCTCCCGTGAGGGCCGCGACCTCGCCGTCGCGGCGCAGCGCATGGAGACCTTCGGGCCGCACGCTACCGAACATGACGCCGAGGTTCGGATAGATCCGTACGCGTGGCGGCGCCGGCACTCGTCGTCTCACCCGTGCGCGCACCACGGCGGCCTTGCCGGGCACAGCGCGGGTCATCAGCGCGCTATGGATCGCCGCGTCGGTGGTGCGCTCCGATCTGACGAAGTACTTGGCCAGCCGCGCGGCCGCGGTGCGACGGCCGGCCCCCAACGCGACGGGGCGTTTCAGGACCACGATGACCTGAGCCACGCCCATCGCCTTGAGCTGCTGCGCGATGTGCGGTGACTCCGCCGGCGCGAGCGTGGTCCTCCGCGGCACGCTGCCTCGCGTCACGTCCTGATCGCGCAGGAGATCTTCATCCGGTTGCGCGCGATCCAGGCGTACACGACGCGCCCGAGCGGCCGCATGCCGGGGAGGTCGAACAGCGCGGCCAACGCGCGCCACCGGGGAATGCGGTGCAGCAACTCCGGCACCGCGTCGGCGCCGGCGAGCACGCGTCCGTCCGCCAGCACCAGCTGCATCGCCGTCATGCACTGCGCGTCCGTGATCTGGGGAAAGCGCTCGCGCCGAGGCGCCGAGCGGCACGGCAGGATCTCGAGTGCGCCGGCGTCCATCGCGCGGCGCATGATCCACAGCGCGCTGGCGCGGCACATCGCGCACTCGCCGTCGTAGATCAGCGTGGCCACCGGCGGTGGCGGCGCCCCCATCGCCCCGACCCTAGCGGCCCCAGCGCTTGGCGAGCGAGCGGTAGTAGAGCCAGAAGCCCACGGAGATCAGCGGCGCGATGATCGCCTGCGCGAGGGCGACGCCGGAGCCGGTGCGAGCGTAGGCGCGCGCCTCGATGAGCGCGTAGAGCAGGAAGAAGGCGATGCCCGCGATGATCAAGATCCGGTGGGCCGTGATCAGGCGCATCGCGGGCCCCGCGCTCAGACGCTCAGCACTGACTTCACGGCATCACGCGTCACGGACACCAGCCGGTCCACCTCGGCCTCCGAGATCACCAGTGGCGGCGCGTAGAAGATGGTGTCGCCCGTCGCCGGGTGCACGCCGGCCACCGGGCGCACGCGCGTGATCACGCCGCGCTTGGTCATCTCCTGCTGGATACGCGGGCCGATCTTCTTGTCGGCGGTGAAGCTCCGCTTGCTCGGCCGGTCCTCGACCAGCTCGACGGCCGCCAGCAGGCCCTTGCCGCCTCGAATGTCGCCCACGTTCGGGTGATCCTTGAACGCCTGCTGCAGCCCCGTGTAGAGCCGCGTGCCCATCTTGGCCGCGTTCTCCCAGAGCCGCTCACGCTCCATGATCTCGATGTTCTTCAGTCCCACCGCACAGCACGTCGGATGCCCGGAGTACGTGTACGCGTGCATCCAGCGATCCTCGGGCTTGACGTTGTCCATGGCGTCCTTGATGTCGCGGCTCACCATGATGCCGCCGAGCGGCAGGTAGCCGGAAGTCACGCCCTTGGCGAACGACATGATGTCGGGCTTTACGCCCCAGTGCGAGAGCGCGAACCAACGCCCGGTGCGGCAGAAGCCGGTGATCACCTCGTCACCGATGAAGAGCACCTCGCGCTTCGTGCACACCTCACGCACGAGCCGGAAGTAGTCGTCGTCGGGCACCAGCACGCCGCCGCCGCCATGGATCGGCTCGGCGATGAACGCGGCCACCGTGTCCTGGCCCTCGCGCGTGATGGCCTCGTCGAGCAGGCGGGCCGCCGTCTGGCCCGCCGTCTCGCCGGGCTTGGCGTCCTGCTGACGGTACGGGTAGCAGGTCGGGATGTGCACGAACCCGGGTACGCGCGGCTCGAACATCTTCCAGTAGGCGGCCATGCCCGTCGCGCTCATCGCCTGCTGCGTCACGCCGTGATACGCGTTCTGCCGCGCGATGACCTTGAACTTGTCGGGCTTGCCCTTCGCCTTCCAGTAGAAGCGCGCGGTCTTGAACGCCGACTCGTTGGACTCGGCGCCCCCGCAGGTGAAGAACACGCCCTGCATGTTGTCGTATGCGAGCCCGATCAGCTTCTCCGCGAGCTGCACGGCGGGCAGGTTCGACGAGCCCGTGTACGCGGAGAAGTAGGCCAGGTCGCGCATCTGCGCGGCCGCCGCATCGGCCAGCTCGCTGCGGCCGTGACCGACGTTCACGTTCCACAGACCGGCGAGGCCGTCGATGTAGCGCTCGCCGCCCAGCGTCTCGATGGTCGCGCCCTTGCCACGGACGTAGATCATCGGCTCCGCGTGGTCGATCGGGTGGTGCAGCGGATGGATCAGGTGCTCCTGGTCGGCCTTGATGATCTCGGCAGCAGTCAGCGCCATCGAATCCTCCGGTAATCGCCGTGCGGGATCGCGACCGCGCGCTCGCGCGGGCCGCGGTAACGGTACACCCACGCCCGCAGGCGCCGGCCGCCGGCGAGCGTGACGATCGCAATCGAACGGGCGAAATTGTACCCCTCCTCGCGATCGAGGACCGGGAGAAGTTCGGGGTCGTCCAGCCGGTAGAGCTCGCCCTTCACGCGCCCCGCGCCGGCGACCAGCGCGGGGTAGCGACCGAGGTCGAGGAGCCGTCCGCCCACGCTCGCCTCGGCGAGGAACGTCGCCCCGCGCGCCAGCACGGCGTGCAGGGCGTAGCCACGCATCAACGTGCCGTAAGCGAAGAGCCGGTCAGGCGTCGCGCGGGGGATCGCCGACCGCGCGCAGCACCGCCTCGAGGAACTGCGGCTCGGGCAGCGCGCCCTCGAACTCCACCCGGTCGTTGATGACGATCTTGGGCACCGCGCTCACCCGATAGGCTCGCGACAGCTCGGGGAACTCCGTGGCCTCGATCGCCGTCGCCGTCACGCGGTCGGATGCGATTGCCATGTGCTGTGCCAGGCGCACGGCCCGGGGACAGTAGGGTCAGGTGGGGGTCGAGAAGACCTTGATCTGAACGTCGCCGGCCAAGGCGGCCAGCGACGCCTTGGTGTCGTCCGTCAGCGACGCCTCGCCGCTCGAGACCGCGATGATCGAGTCGATCAGGTTGCTGAACTCGTAACCGGCGGGAATGCCGAGAAAGCGCACGCCGTAGTCGCGCGCGCCCTCCACAACGGTGGCCGGCACCTCTTCGATGCCATACGCCGCCGCGCGGTCGCGGTCGACGGCGGGATTGAGCATCTCGACGCTGATCCGATCCGACAGCGCGGCGACCTCGCGAATGAGCTGCTCGTTCTGACGACAGAGGTCGGCGGCCACCAGCTCCTGCGAGAAGACGACGAGCTTCACGGGGCCGGCGATGCGCTGGAATTCTTTACGAACGGCGTCTTCGTCGCGGGGCTGGAGAATGGGCATGCCTCATTATATAGTCGCCGTCATCTAGTCGCCGTCGAGGAGCGCCCCGCATGAAGCCTTTCGTCATCAATCGCTACGGCCGCATGGTCTTTCCGTCGAATTTCTTCCCGAACCTCGACTTCTCGGTTTTCGAGACGATGGATCAGTTCGCCGCGGTCATCCGCCGCGACTTCGAGGAGAAAGCGCCGACGGAGACGGACATCGTCACGCGCCTGGAATCGGGCGCGTATCGCGGGCGCTACGACCTGCTGCGCGATCTCGCGCTGGACCTCTTCTGGGTGAATCGCTACGCGCTCACGATGTACGAAAAACGCCCCACCCGCTGGCGCGACGTGCCGCGGATGCGCGACGACGTGTTTCTGCCGATCTTCAAGCCGTGGGAGAGCGGCGAGCTCACGGCCGCCATCGAGCGCGGCTATCGGGCGCTGAAGCCGACGTGGGACGAGGGCACCGAGGACAAGATCTTTCGCGTGCTCATCGATGTGTTCCGGCACAAGGCGGGCGCCGGTGCCGACCTCGAGCCGATCAAGCCGACGGTCGGCGAGATCCTCGGCAACCCGCGCAACCTGACCTATCACCTCTCGGTGCACAATCCGGACTTCCCCGGCTACGGCCACGACGACATCATCGAGTGCAGCCACGCGGTGCCGGAGCTCGAGGCCCTGCTGCGCCAGATGATGGTGCTGCACAACCAGTTCCGGTGGAACCGCGACCGCATGCGGGTCATCGAGGTCGGCAAGCTCGCCGACGACGACTTCGTGGTCGTCTACCATCCGCGCGGCGACGACGTGCGCGAGTTCGTCCGTCGCGTCAAGCGGGGCCAGCGCAGCCGGCCCCCGAAGCCGCCGGCCCTCGCCTCGCGCAAGCCCACGACGCCCTACCCGCCCGTGGACGTGCGGCGGCAGTTCCGCGTGATGCCGCGGCTGGAATCGCTCGCGGTGTACCAGGGCGAGCGCCCGTGCACCAACGACGATCTGATCCGCAACGCGGCGTACTCGTGGTCGCCGATGACGGCCGACGAGATCGAGGAGAAGACGGGCATCCGGCAGCGTCTATACAGCGACCTCGACCTCGATCACATGGCGCTGCTCGCCGCTCAAGGGGCGCTCGACAAGGCGGGCCGCGCGCCGGAAGAGATCGGCGCCGTGCTCTTTTGCTCGTGCACGAGCGCGAAGATGATGCCGTCGCTCGCCACGTGGCTGTCGGGACGGCTCGGCATGTTCCAGACCCATGCGTCGTGCGACATCGTGGCGGCGTGTGCGGGGCTGCCGTACGGGCTGTCGGAGGCCGTGCGGCTGCTGCAGGAGGTCGAGCGCCCGGTGCTCGTCGTGTGCGGCGAAAAATTCTCCGACAAGATCGGCACCGTCCGCACGTCGCGCATGATCTTCGGCGACGGCGCGGCGGCCGTGGTCGTCGGCCCCGCGCCCGCCGAAGCGCCGCCCGATGTGGAGTACTTCCAGACGTACGCGAGCGGACCGATGAGCGAGGTGGATTCGATCGTCTGGCCGAACCCGGAGTTCGACAACAACATCACCGTGTTCGGGCCGGAGGTGAAGGCGCTCGTCAAACGCTATCTCACGCAGATGATCGGCGAGCTCGCCGCGCTGCCCGCGCCGGAGGGGACCGGACGCTCGCTGCTGGACGCGATCGACCTCGTCGTCCCGCATCAGGCCAACAAGACGATGGTGGTGCACTACGCCAAGGCGGCCGGTATCGACCCGGCAAACCTCTATTTCAACATCGAGCGCGTGGGCAACACGTCGTCCGCCTCGATTCCGCTCGCGATCTGGGACGCCGTGCAGGACGGCCGCATCGATCGGCCGATGCGGATCTTTGCGCCCGGCTTCGGCGCCGGCGCCGTCGGCGGCTACGTCGTCATGCGCGTCGACCCGGCCATCGTCGCGAAGTGACCACCCGGCGCGTCGCCATCCGCGCGGGCTGGGTCGTCGGCTTCGACGGCCTCGGTCATCGCCTGCTGCGCGACGGTGTGGTCGTGATCGAGGGCGACCGCATCGTCCACGTCGGCCGAGGATTCGAGGGGACAGCGGACGAGACGCTCGATGCGCGCGATCGCGTGCTCACGCCTGGCCTCATCACCACCCACGTGCACATGGCGGGCTCGCCGCTCGACCGCTCGTTCATCGAGGATCGCGGCAGCCCGCAGTTCTGGTACTCGGGCCTGTTCGAGATGCTGCCGGTGCGCGGCGGCGCGCAGGACGCGGAGGCCGGGCGCGCGTGTGTCGATTTCTCGATGGCCGAGCTGTTGCGCGGCGGCGTCACCACCGCGCTGGAGATCGGCGGGCTCGGCGACTACGTCGTCGAGCGCGCTGGACACTACGGCCTGCGGGTCTACATGGGGCTCGGCTTCCGCTCGGGCCAGTGGCTGACGCGCGACGGCAAGCGCGTGGTCTGGGAGTGGGACGAGGATGCGGGGCGCCAGGGGCTCAAGCGCGCCGTCGCGTTCCTGGACAAGCACGACGGCGCGCACGGCGGGCTCGTGCGCTGCGCGCTGTCGCCCATGCAAGTGGACACGTGCACGGCCGAGCTGCTGATCGAGGCCAAGCGGGTCGCCGACGAGGCGCGCCGGCCGTACACCGTGCACACCTCGCAGTCCGTGGTCGAGTTCAATGAGATGCTGCAGCGTCACGGCAAGACGCCGGTGGCGTGGCTGGAGTCGCTCGGCGTGCTCGGCGAGAACACCGTGCTCGGCCACGCCATCATCGTCGGCGGCTCCTCGTGGACGAACTACCCGGCCGGCGACGTCGCGATCATGGCGGAGTCCGGATGCTCCGTCGCCCACGCGCCGTGGGTCTTCATGCGGCGAGGGATTCTCCTCGAGTCGTTCGCGCTCTATCGCAGCGCCGGCGTCAACGTCGCGCTCGGTACCGACACCAATCCGCAGTCGGTGATCGAGGCCATGCGGTGGGCCGCCGTCGGCAGCAAGACCATCGAGCGCAACACCGGCGCCACCAGCGCCGCGGACGTGTTCGACGCCGCCACGCTCGGCGGCGCGCGGGCGCTCGGCCGCGACGATCTCGGCCGCATCGCGCCCGGCGCCACCGCCGATCTCGTCCTGTGGAAGGCGAGGTCGTGGAACATGACGCCGCTGCGTGATCCCGTGAAGAACATCGTCTACAACGCCACCGCGGAGGACGTCGACCGCGTCTGGGTGGGCGGGCGTCTCGTGGTCGACGGCGGCCGCGTGCTCGCCGCCGACGAGGCGAAGATCCTCGCCGATCTCCAGGCCGGTGGGGATCGCATGTGGCCGCGCATGAAGCAGTTCGACTGGGCGGGCCGCGGCGCCGACGAGCTGTCGCCGCTCAGCTATCGGGACTGGGCGTAGCGCTCCGGCCTTACAGGCCAGGTGGACAGATCAGCGGAATCGCTTCGCGCTTGTTGCGTCGGTAGACCTGAAAATCTGCTCGATCCACCGTCACGACGCTGTACCGCGGGTACAGCTCGCTCATCCGAATCAGACAGAGGTCGGCAAGATCGGGGCGTCGGTTCGCGTAACGGCGTGCGAGCGCAGCGAGATGTTCGAGATGTTCGCGGCAGTCGAACGCGAGATCGACAAGGCGCTCTTCGATCATCATCAATACTTCCGCGACATCACCGAGATGAAACGCCGTCTCGGCCAAGACGGCCTCACAAGTCAGGAGCGGTGCTGTCATGCGCTCCGCCACCTCGACCGCCCACTGATGATGCCGGTCGTTGCGGTTCGAGAACGCAACGAGAAACCCGGTGTCAGCGATGCCATTCACGAGCGTGAGAAGCCTTTACGTGACGAAAGGTCGCGCGGACCGCGCACACGTCCGGCCAGGCGCATGAACGGCCGGTCGCGTCCACCGGTTCGGGCTTTATCGAGCTGCTCACGGATGATACGGCCCTGCGATACACCTGTACGTTGCGCCGTCGCGGCCAGCCATGCGGCCAACTGCCTCGTAAGACGTACAGTGATTGTCTGACTCATCAGCCAAAAGTGTAACACATCTGGCCGCGGCCGGCCTTCGAGAGGGCCTCTCCACTCCGCTATCGGCTCACATGCGCGTCGATCAACGTCGTCGCGTGAGCACGCCACCCCCGCTCGAGCGCGACGCGGAAACCCGCCTCGTCGGCGACGCTGACGACGGCGACGCCGGCTGCGCGCGCGGCGGTGGCGACGTCGGTCGCGCCGGCGTGGTTGAGCGCCACCGCAACGATCGGCGGGCCGACGCTCACGGCCGTCGCCCATTCGGCGGCCATCGCCTCGAAGCCCGCCGCCGCGCCGACGGCGACGATTCGCGAGTCGTCGCGGGCCAGCGTCGCTGCCAGCGCAGCGGGCAGCGCGAAGCCGAGCGTGGCCACGCCGTTCGGTATCAGACACTCACGTGGGTTGACCGACGCCCACGCGTCGGCGAGCGGTACGTCGAGCGCGAGAACCGTTCCCGCCGGCGTCATCTCGCGCGCGATCTCCACCACGCGGCGCCGCGCGAAGCCCGCCCCCGGCGCGGACGGTCGCAGTGAGCGCTTGAGACGATCGAGCGCGGCGACGTCCCAGTCGGCGCGCGTCCGGCCGCGCAGCCGCGGCGCCAGCTCTTCGATGATGAGCGCGATCGCGCCGCTCACCGCGTCTTCGTGCGGCGCGCGACTCATTCGCGTGCGCGGCACGCCCGGCGGCCAGACTCCCGGCATCAGCTCGACGGCATCGACGCCGATCTCGACGACGACGTCGGCCTGAGCGAGCACCGGATGATCCACGGTGATCGACCCGAGCGCGAGCGGATGGGGATCGGGCAGCGCGCCCTTGCCCTTCGGCGTCGTCAGCACCGGCGCCGGCAGCGACTCGGCGAGGGCGCGGATCCACTTGGCGTCGTCGGTTCCGGTCTCGAGCCCGGCCACCAATACCGGATGCGCCGCGCGCGCGATGACGTCGGCGAGCGCGTCCAGCGCGTCCGCCGTCGGCGGCGGCGGCGGCGCGGGACGGACGGCTGTGGCCACCGGCACCGCCGGCGCATCGGCGACGGCGTCCGGGATCGCGAGATGGACGGCTCCGCGCGGATCCGCCATCGCCGCCTGCGCCGCATGCGCGATCCAGTGCGCGGCCGAGGCGGGATCGAGGACAACCCTTGCCTTGACGACTGGCTCGAGCAGCCGCGCGTCGCCCTCGCTGTCCGAAATCACGATGACCGCCGCGCGATCGCGCGTCGCGTGCGCGGCGCCGTCCACGACGGGCGTCAGGCCGTTGCGAAGCGACACCACCGCGACGCCGGGCGCATCGACCACCTCGGCGGTGACCGCCGCCATCACGCAGGCCGCGGTGGCGCCCGCCATCTCGACCACGGCCAGGCCGCGCGCTCGCGCGGCCTCGATGACCGAGCGTGACGCGCCGGCGGCGGCGAAGACGCGCGGCGTCTGCGCGCGAACGAGGCAATCGGCGACGACGGCGGCGACGGTGCTGCGGCTCACGGCGCCGCCCGGTTTGCCGGCGCGAAGCGACTCAGCGCGCGAGCGACTCGAAGACCGGCCGCATACGCTCGAGCGCGGTCCGCAGATTGGCCTCGGAGTTGGCATACGAGAAGCGTAGGTAGCCCTCGCCGTGCGCGCCGAACGCCGCCCCCGAGAGCGCCGCCACGCCAGCCTCGTTCAGCAGGCGATCGGCGACCTCCGCCGACGAGCGGCGGGTGCCCGTGATGTTCGGAAACGCGTAGAACGCGCCGCGCGGCCGCAGGCACTTCACGCCGGGCAGCTTGTTGAGGCCGTCCACCAGGATGTCGCGGCGCCGCTTGAACTCCGCGACCATGCGACCGGCCTGCTCGCCCTGCAGCGCCGCGACGCCCGCGAGCTGCACGAACGACGCCGTGCACGACGCCGAGTTCACCATCAGCCGCGTGATGTGCTCGACGAGCGGCGCGGGAAAGACGCCGTAGCCGAGACGCCATCCGGTCATGGCGTACGACTTCGAAAAGCCATCCAGGACGATCGTGCGCTCGGCCATGCCGGGTCGGTTGTAGATCGACGTGAACTCGCCCTCGTAGAGGAACTGCCGGTAGATCTCGTCCGAGAGCACCGGAACATTCCGCGCCGCCGCCAGGGCCGCGATCCGATCGATCTGCGCGCGATCGAGCACACCACCCGTCGGATTGGCCGGTGAGTTGATGATGATGAGCTTCGTGCGCGGCGACAGGCTCTTCTCGAACACGTCGAGGTCGAAGCCGAACTCGCTCGCCTCGCGCAATGGGATCGGCACCGGCGTGGCGCCGACGAAGTTGATGACCGATTCGTAGATCGGAAAGCCCGGGTTCGGGTAGATGACTTCGTCGCCGCGGCCGGCGAGCGCCATGATCGTGAAGAACATGATGGGCTTGGCGCCCGGCGTGACCACGACCTGGTCAGACGAGACGGGAACCCCGCGCGTCTCGCTGATGTGCCTGGCGATCGCTTCGCGCAGCTCCGGCAGCCCCGCCGACGGGCCATAGTGTGTCGCGCCCGCGTCGAGCGCGCGCTTGGCCGCCTCTTTGATGTGCTCGGGCGTGTCGAAGTCCGGCTCGCCGATCTCGAGATGCACGACCTGCTTGCCCTGCCGTTCCAGCGCACGCGCACGCGCGAGCACCTCGAATGCCGATTCCGTTCCCAGCCGTCCCATCCGCTCCGCGACGTTCATGGGGCGCATTATAGCGTCGTGGACTTCGCGGAGGTCGGCGCGGGCGAGTTCCTGATGGGAGACGCCGACGGCGCGCCGTGCGAGCGCCCGGTGCACCGCGTGCGCGTCGACGCCTTCGCGATCGCGGTCACGCCGGTGACGAACGCGGCGTTCGCGCGCTATCTGGCCGCCACGGGCGCCGCGCCGCCCGCCTTCTGGGGCCGTGAAGGCTTCGACGATCCGGAGCAGCCGGTCGTCGGCGTGTCGTGGGACGAGGCGCACGCCTTCGCAGCCTGGGCGGACGCGAGGCTGCCGACGGAGGCCGAATGGGAAAAGGCCGCGCGCGGCGGCGTCCAGGGTCAGCGCCTGCCGTGGCCGGGAAGCGCACCCATGCAGCGATTCACGCAGCCGCCGCGCGTGCGAGCGACGCCGGCCAATGCCTTTGGCCTCTTCGATCTCTCCGGCGTCTGTCACGAGTGGTGTGCCGACTGGTATGCCGACGACTACTATGCCTGCTCGCCGGCCGCGAACCCGCGCGGCCCGCGCGAGGGCACGCGCCGCGTGAGCCGCGGCGGGGCCTGGCGACACGCCGATCCCTGGAGCACCGTCGGCCACCGCTCGTCGCTCCCTCCGGCGCTGCGCTATTCGGACTACGGTGTCCGACTCGCGCGGAACGTGCGGTAAGCGGCGCGCCGGCTCACACGCGGGCGAGCATGGAGCAGACGGGAAGACAGCAGGACGTCATCAGGCGAGCGCAGGAGATCCGCGAGCGCGCTCGACAGGTCACGCAGCTCGCTCGCGAGATGCGCCGCAGAGCGCGGCAGGCCGTGGAGCAGAGTCGCGCGTTCGACCTCACGCAGCGGCACCGCGGTCGCCGCGCCAGCTGAGCGCGCGGCCGGACGGCGGCGGCGGCGTCCGGGTGCTACCATACGCGCGAGAACGCCATGGCCAGCGAACCACGCTCGGTCCTGCGCGAAGGCATCGTCGCCGGTCTGATCGGCGCCGCCGTCGTCGCCGCGTGGTTCTTCGCCTATGATCTCGCGCGCGGCGAACCATTCGCCACCCCCGGCCTGCTCGGCGCGTTCGTCTTCTATGGCGTCAGGACGCCCGTCGGTGTCGTGCCTGCGCTCGGGCCCATTCTCGGCTACACGGTGCTCCACGGTCTGGCCTTCATCGCGTTCGGCGTCATCGCCGCCAGCCTCATGGCCATGAGCGAGCGCGAGCCCGAGCTCTTCATCGGGTTCATCATCCTCTTCGCCTGCTTCGAGGCGTTCTTCTTCGCCATGGTCCAGGTCTTCGGCCTGTCGAAAGCCGGTGAGCTGACGTGGTGGTCGGTGCTCGTCGGCAATCTCCTCGCCTCGGTGGCGATGCTCTGGTATTTCTTCCGCGCGCACCGCGCGCTTCCGCGCAGCCTCGTCGGCTCCTGGGGCGCGGTCCTCGCCGAGGGTGTGCTGGCCGGACTGATCGGCGCCGCCGTGGTCGCGCTCTGGTTCTTCGCCATCGACGCGATTCACGGCGAGATGCTGCGGACGCCGAAGCTGCTGGGGAGCGCGTTGCTCCGCCAGCAGACGCCGACGGCGGCGGTGCTCTCCTACACCGTCGTCCACGGCGTCGCGTTCGTGCTGTTCGGCATCATCGGCGCCTTCCTGATCGCCGGCGCCGAGCGGCAGCCGATGCTGATCTTCGCGCTCGTGATCCTCTTCACCGCGTTCGAGATCTTCTTCTTCGGCCTCATCCTGATCGCGGCCTCGTGGGTCATGGACGAGCTGGCGGGATGGACGGTCTTCGTCGGCAATCTGCTGGCGGCGGCGGCGATGCTGGCCTTCTATTTCCGCCGTCACCGCGGCCTGGCCCATCGGCTGGCCACCGCGTGGGAATCGGACGACAGCTAGTCCGACCTCTCGCGAGCGTCGACGTATGCCCGTCAAGGCCGTGATCTTCGACGCGTACGGTACGCTCGTGCGAAACGACGATCTCCGCCTCATTCCCAAAACAATCGTTGCCGATCACCGGTTGTCGACGAGTGTCGACGATGTGCTGCGCCGGTGGATCGAGCTGTATTTCGAGGCGACGCAGCACGCGCCGTTCCGAACGCTCCGGGACATCGAGCGCACCGTCCTCCGATCCCTCTTGCGCGAGCTCGGTGTCGACGGCGACGAGACGCCGTACGTCGATCTCTTCTTTCAGGTCACCACGACGGTGGAGCTCTATCCGGAAGTCGACGAAGTCTTGCGCGCCCTGCCGCCGCTCCGTTCGGCGGTGCTGTCCAACGCCGATCACGAGCACCGGGCGGCGTGGTCCTTCACGCTGCCGGTGGAGTTCGTGCTGATCTCCGAGGCGGTGGGCGCGTACAAGCCGCATCCTTTGATGTTCCGGACGGCGATCGAGCGACTGGGCCTCCGTGCTCCGGAGGTCGTGCATGTCGGCGACAGCGAGGTGGACGACATCGTGGGCGCGAAGGCCGCCGGTCTGCGCGTGGCGTGGCTCAACCGCGACGGCCGCTCACGCCGCCCGGGGGTCCCGGCGCCGGATTTCGAGATCCGCGATCTGAAGGAGCTGCTCGGGCTGCTCTAGTCGCGCGCGACCAGCGCGGGCGCCCCTACCAGAGCGCTTCGGGCAACGGCAGGCCCGCCAGCGCGTCCGCCGGCAGCGGCGCCGGCGCCGCGACGCCGAGACGCTCGGCGAGGACATACAGCTGGCGCAGATGCTGGCCGGCGTGCCACGTCGTGCGCTCCAGCAGGTCGTCGGCGGCCTGCGGACCGTAGTAGGTCTGCACCGTGCGCTGATACTCGTCGGCGCCCGCGCCCTGAAACCAGCCGCTGAGCCGGGCGCGCACCAGCGCGCCGTAGCGCGCGACGTCGCCGCCGGTCACCATCTCCTTGGGCGCGCGCTCCTCGTACACCGATTCCGGCAGCTCGGCGCGGTCAACGGCGTCGACGAAGCCGAGCGACAGGCGGAACACGTGGAACGCGAGGTCGCGCAGGGTGCGCTTCCGCTCCGGCGGCACGTGGTCCATCTGCTGCGCGTCGAAGCGCTCGGTCAGCTTCTGCGCGGACTCGAGCACCCGGTCCAGCCGCGAGGCGAGCTCGGCCGGCGTGAAGCGGCGTGCCGCCTGATAGTCCACGCCGAGCAGCTTCGCGTAGCCGTCCGGGTTCCAGCCGTGCACGACGCGGTCACCGACGGCGACGCCCGGCGGCCGCGGAATGCCGAGCCGCACCATCTCTTCGCGCGCGATCGCGTCGGCCTGCACGTCGATCGGGTCGAACTCGACCCCCCAAGACGACAGCAGCTCCTTCGTCTTGGCGCAGGAGGATCAGCCGGGCCGCGTGTAGAGGCGTGCCTTCATGGTCCCCATTATCGCCCCTGAAACGACGGCGGCGACTTCTTGTTGGCGAACGCCGTCACGCCGGCCTTGAAGTCCTCGGTGCGGCCGGAGTTGGCGATGGCCTGCGCCTCCAGCTCCATCTGCGTCTCGAGGCTCTCCCAGGTCGACTGGTGGAACAGCCGCTTGGCCGCCCCGAACGCCTTCGACGGCCCCTGCGCCAGCTCGCGGGACAGGGCTTCGACGGCGGCCTTGAAGTCCGCGTCGGGCACCACCCGCGTGACCAGTCCCCAGTCCAGCGCCTCGCGCGCGGTCAGCACGCGATTGGTGAAGTACAGCTCCATCGCGCGCCGCAGACCGACCAGGCGCGGCAGGAAGTACGACGACGAGCCATCGGGCGTGGCGGCGATCTTCGAGTACGCCATCGTGAGCTTGGCGGACTCGGCGGCGACGACGAGATCGCCCGACAGCGCGAGGCTCAGCCCGCCGCCTGCGGCGATGCCGTTGATGGCCATGATCACGGGCTTGTCGCTGCGGCACAAGCGCGAGATCGCGCCGTGCAGGTACGTCGTCAGCTCCTTGATCAGCGCGCCGACGCGCGGCAGGTTGTCGGCGAAGTCGCGCACGTCGCCGCCGGCGCAGAACGACTTGCCGGCGCCGGTGACGACGACGCAGCGTACGTCGGGATCTTCGTCCAGGTCGATCGAAGCCGCGAACAGCTCGCGCCCGAGCCCGAGATTGAGCGCGTTGTAGGCGTCGGGACGATTCAGCGTGACGGTGGCGACGTGCGCAGAACGCTCGACGATCAGATGCTGAAAGGCCATCGGTTGTCCTCCGCGGGCGTGGGCGGCGCGTTGCGCGCCACCTCGGCCAGGGCATCGAGGATCTCCTGGATCTGCAGCGGCTTCACGAGGACGACGTCCACCCCGTGGGCGCGGCGCTCCTCCGGCGACAGCTCGACGCCGAAGCCGGTGATGAGGAAGACGGGCACGCGTGGCGCGATCTGCTTCACCGCGCGCGCGACCTGCCAGCCGGAGACGCGGGGCATGGCGAGATCGGTCAGCACGACGTCGAACGGCTCGGCCCGGAAGCGCGCGATCGCTTCGACGCCCCCCTCGACCACCGTCGCGCGGTGGCCAGCCGACTCGACGGCGTCCGCGAGCATCGCGCGCACCGGCTCCTCGTCGTCGACCACGAGGCAGCGCAGCGGTCGCACCGGTCCGGTGACGGCGCGCGGCGCCGGCGCGGGCGCGGGCTCGACCGTGGCCGCGGACGGAAACGACAGCTTGAACGTCGAGCCTCGCCCTTCCTCGCTGTCCACGGTGATGAATCCGCCGTGCCGCGAGACGATGCCGTACGTCATCGACAGCCCGAGGCCGGTTCCCTTCGGCCCTTTGGTCGTGAAGAACGGATCGAAGACCTTGTCACGGGCGTCGGCCGGAATCCCTACGCCGGTGTCCGCGACGATCACGTCCACGTGATCGTCGGCGGCGCGGGTGGTGAGCGTCAGCGTGCCGCCCGCCGGCATGGCGTCGACCGCGTTGAGGATGAGATTGGTCAAGGCTTCGCGCAGCTCGGAGGCATCGCCCAGGACCGGCGGCGCCGGGTCCAGCTGCGTGCGCACATCGATGACGATGCCGCGACTGACCGGCTCCTCGCGCCAGCGCGACTGCGTGATCTCCAGCGCGTCGCGCACGATCTGTGTGACGTCGAGCGGCACCATCGGCTGATCGCGCCGGATGCGCGTGAACTCCTGCAGGCGGCGCACCGTCTGCGCGCCGTCGAGGGCCGAGCGCTCGATGACTCGCAGCCATTGCAGCTGCTGCGGATCCTGCACGCGGCGCATGAGCAGCTGCGCGCGGCCGAGCACCGACGCGAGCAGGTTGTTGAAGTCGTGAGCCACGCCGGAGGCCATCTCGCCCAGCGCCCGCAGCTTCTCCGTTCGCACGAGCTGATCCTGGGCCGCCGCGAGCTCACCGTAGGCCCGTGAGCGCTCTTCGAACAGCCGCACGCTGCGGAGGGCGAGCGCGGCCAGGTGCGCGATGTTGAGCAGCAGCCGCTCGTCGCCGTCGCCGAACGGGCGCTGCCCGCCGCGCAGCACGATGACCCCGAGCACCCGCTCGCCCACCGTCATCGGCACCCCGAGCCAGTGGCGCAGGTTGGCGGAGCCCGCGATCGGCTCGACGCCGTGCCGCACGCAGTCGGCGGCGTAATCGTCGGTGCGGACCGGCCGACTGGTGGCGAGCACGATCGACATCAGCCCGATGTTCCCGACCGGATAGCGACGCGGCTCGTGCGGATCGTCGACGCCATCGGTGACGCGGAGCACGATCTCCAGCTCTTCGCGCTCCGGGTGGCAGAGAACCACGACCATGTTGCGCGCGTCCAGGACCCGGGCGACGTGGCGGCGCACGGCCTCGACGATCGCCCCGCGGTCGAGCTGGCCCGTCACCGCGCGCGACAGATCGTGCAACACCGACAGCTCCTCGAGGCGCTGCCGGTTCTCCTCGAACAGGCGACCGTTCTCGAGCGCGACGCCGGCCTGGTTGGCGATCGCCTCGATGAGCGCGATCTCGTCGTCGGAGAAGCTTCGCGCCGTCTCCCACCAGACGGCGGCGAACGCGGCGATCATCCGGTCGTTGATCACGACCGGCACGAACAGCTGCGTGCGGTGGGGGCCCCGCTCGCGCACGATCGGCGGCAGCCGCGAGTCGTTCGGCGCGTCGCTCGTGAAGACCGGCCGCCTGGTGCGCGCGGCCTCGGCGTAGAAGGCGTGCTTGAGCAGCGACAGACGCATCTCGCGAAAGTCCGCGAGCCGCTCGGGCGGAATGTGATAGCCCGCCACGGGCTCCATCCATTCGCCGTCCGCGTCGACGAGCCAGGCGCCGACGCAGTCGGCGCCCAGCGTCCTGGCGACGGCGCGCAGGAAGTGGCGCAGCAGCGCCTGAAAGTCCAGCGTCGAAGAGAGCGCGCGGCTCACCGACAAGAGCGTCTGCGTCTCCGCCAGCTTGCGCTGCGTCTGCCGCGCGAGCTCGGCGTTCTCCATCGCGAGGCCCACCTGGGCCGCGACGCCCTCGACCAGTCGGATCTCGGCGGGCTCGAACCTCCGTCCCGTGTGCCACCACACGAGGAACAGGCCGCCGACCGGCTCGCCGTGCGCGAGCGTCGGCACGAAGAGCACCGAGTGGGGCGGCAGCGCCGACTGCCACGCCTGGTCGAAGCGCGGGTCGTCGTGCGGATTGGCGCTGGCCGCGGCGCGCCCGGCCCGCCAGGCATCTTGCAGCCATGGAAAGCGCTCGAGGATGATCGGGCGCTCCGAGAAGAAGCGCAGCAAATCCTTCGGCACGTGATAGCCGCCGACCGCGATCAGTTGCTCCCGGCGCTCGTCGAGCAGATGGGCGCCCACCATGTCGGCGCCGAACGCGCGCGCCACCTCGGCGGCCACCCGCCGCATGAGATCGCTGCCGGCGTCCGGCTGCGACAGCACGCGCCCCACCGCGAGCAGCGTCGTCGTCTCGCGCAGGCGCTCCCGCGCCTCGGTGAAGAGACGCGTGTTCTCGAGCGCCGTCGCCGAGTGCGCGGCCAGGCTCTGGAGCAGCGCCAGGTCCTCGGCGTCGAACGGCGCCGCCTCGTCGCCCGCGCGGCTCATCGTGAGGATGCCCAGGGGGCGGTCGCGCAGGATGACCGGCTGCATGATCACGCGGCGCACGCCGGCCGCCACGAAGCGGGACGTGGCATGCGGCGAGCGCGCGTAATCGTTGGTGATGACGCCCCGGCGCTCGCTGATGGCGACGCCCGCCAGGTCCTCGCCGGGCCCGAGCCGCTCGCCAGCGAGATCCTGGCCCGTCCACGCGCGCGGGATCAGCGTGCCGTCCTCCTCGAGCGTCCAGAGCGCTCCGCTCGCCTCGAACAGGCCGGTCGCGCGCTCGACGATCAGCGCGGGGAGCCGCTCGGCGTCGAGCACGGCCGCCAGCTCTCGCTCGATCTCGGCCAGCGCGGCGAGATGCTGTCGACGCGAGCGCTCGGCCGAGAACATGCGCGCGTTCTCGAGCGCCAGCGTGGCCTGGTCGGCGAACGCCTGCAGCAGCCCGGCCTCGCCGTCGGTGAACACGCGTCCACGCCGATCCGCGACACCGAGCGCGCCGATGATCGTGCCCTTGGCGCGCATCGGCACCGCCAGCACGGCGACGTCGCCCGAGGCGCGGAAGTCCGTGGCGAGGTCGTCGGACACGCGCGTCGCCTCATCGGCGAGCGCGTCGGGGGTCGTCACCGCGCGCCCTTCGACCACTGCGCGGCCGAGGACGCCCACGCCCGGTGGGAGCACGTGGCCCGCGTCGAGGCGCTCGCGGCTGCTGCCGCCGAGCGCCAGCGCTGCCAGCGAGCCGTCGGGCTGCAGCAGCCGCACCACCGATGATTGCGCACGGAACAGCGGCAAGACGCTGTCGACCGTGCGCTGGGCGACCTCCGAGACGTCGAGCGACTCGGTCAGCGTGCGGGCCAGGCGCGCCAGCTCCTCGGCCTCGGCGCGCCGCTGCGCGGATTCGGCGTACAGGCGCGCGTTGGCCAGGGCGAGCGCCGCCTGGTCGGCGAACGTCTGGGCCAGTCGCGCGTCCGCATCGCCGAACACGCGCCCGCGCTCACCGCTGACGGTCAGGACGCCGACGACGACGTCGTTGACGATGAGCGGCACGGCGATCGCCGAGTAGTGTCCGACGGCGGCCACCCACGCCCGGAGCGCATCGGTCTTTTCGATGTGCGGATCCGCGAAGACGTCGGCGGACGAGACGACGCGCCGCGACTCGGCGGCCAGCCCGGAGATGCCGACGCCGCGCGGCAGCACCGGCGCGGGCGGCACGTTGCCGGTGCGGCCGGTCGATGTCGCCACGGGCACGAGATCGCCGTTGCCGGGATCCACACGGAACAGCGACGCGGAGACCGACGCGAAGAGGCTGCGGACGCAGTCCGCGATGCGCTGACTGACGACGTCGGGATCGAGCGTGCCCGCAAACACCCGCGAGAGCTCGGCCAGCGCCTGCATGCGCTCGGTCTGTTCAGAGGCCTCGCGCACGAGCCGGGCGTGCTCGAGCGCGATGGCCGCCTGGCCCGCGAATGCCTCCGCCAGCTCCCGATCGCGGGCGCTGAAACGGCGGCGCGCGCGAAACGTCAGCACGCCGATCGTGCGGTCGCCCATCGTGAGCGGCACGCCGAGGAATGTCGTGTAGCCGAGGGCGCGATCGGCGGCCATGTGCTCGGCGATGACGTCGGGAAAGGCCGCGATGTCGTCGAGGATCAGCGACCGCCCGGTCGCGAACACCTTGCCGCTGATGCTCTCGTTCAGCCCGATGCGCTCGCGCTTCATCGTCTCGCGTGCCGTTCCGGCGAGCCCGGCCACCACCAGCTCGTCGCCCTGGCGCAGCCGGAACCCCGCGTTGTCGACGTCGAGCAGCCGCGCCGCCTCCTCCGCGACGGAAGCCAGCAGCGCCTCGGTGGAGATCATCGTGCCGATCTTGGTGTTGATGTCGAGCAGCGCCGCCACGTGCTCGCCGCGCATGCGCTCGCTCTCGAAGAGACGGCGGTTCTCGATCGCGGCGGCCGCCTGACTGCCGAGCGAGGCGAATACGTCGAGCTCCTCTTTCGCGTACTCGTAGCGCTCGGTGAGGCCGATGGCCAGTGCACCGAGCACGCGATCGCCGACGAGCAGCGGGACGCTCGCGAACGCGGCCAGGCCGAGCCTGTGCGGATCTTTGGCCATATCGGCGATGGCGAGCGGCGCCCGCGTGGCGACGACGCGCCCCACGAGCCCCTCGCCGATCGGCATGCGTTCCATGCCGCCGGCGCCGACGTCGCCGGCGCTGGCGCGCACGGAGAGCGTCAGACCGTCATCGTCGACCAGCCAGAGGCGGGCGACCGCCGCGTCGAACATCTCGCGCGCGCCGTCCGTCACCCGCTGCAGCAGCTCCGCCTGCGGCACCGTAGCCGCCAGGCGCGCGGCGACGCGGGTGAGGATCTCGAGCCGTCGCGACTTCACGCGCAGCTCGCCGATGAGTGCGACGCGGCCGACGGCGAGCCCCAGCTGGTGCGCCGCCGCGCGCAGCAGCATCAGCTCGTCGGCGTCGAAGCGGCGGCGCGCGCGCGAGACGAGCGTCATCACGCCCCAGGTGGCGCCCTGCACGGGGATCGGCAGCGCCAGCTGCGTGCGATAGCCTTCGGTCGCGACCGCGTCTCTGAGCGTCGCATCCTTGATGCGGGTGGGATCGAGATCCACGAGGGAGTGCTCGCCGGTGCGCGCGACCTCGCCGATGCGCGTGCGCTCGAGATCCCGGGTCCGGGAGAATTCCAGGTACCGCGCGGGGATGCCGTGGTGCGCGACGAGCACGAGGCGGGCGGTCGCGCGATCGACGCGATGGACCATGCCGAGATCCACGCGCGCGACCGTGGACAAGAGGTTCAGCGTCTGCGTCGCCGTCGATTCGAGCTCGGTCCCACTGCCCACGGCCAGCGCCGTGGCGTAGAGCGCCTGCAGCTCGCGGCTGCTGCCCGAGGCGGTGGGCACCGCCGATCGCCCGGGCGCGGCGGCCGTCGCGGCACCGGTCGCCGGCGGCCGGGCGCTGGCGCCGCCCGAGGCGGATCGAGTGCCTTGTGTGAGCAGTGCGACGAGCAGCGCCGCCGCCAGCGTCATCAGGCCACCACCGGCGGCGAGCGCCCGGGCGGCGGCACGCCGCTCCGCGACGGCATCGGTGAACCTCACCGCCGCCCACGCCACGTCGCCGCCGAGGCGACCCACGTTGCCGAACCGCCACGGCTCGCCCGCGACGACGCGCTCGCCGGCGGCGGTCGAGGCAGCCCAGCCGTCCGTCGGCGCGGCCGGCAGCGTCGAGAAGCGCAGCACATCGCCGTTGACGACGACGAGGCCCGTGCCGCCGCCGAGCTGAGGATCGAGGCGCTCGACGTGCCGCCCCACCACGACGACACCGGCGCCCGGCTCGCCGCCGATCGCCGCGACCGCGAGCAGATACGTCCGGCCACTGAGCGAGGCGAATGTCGCTCTCACCTTGGCGGGCGGGCCGAACGCGGGAAGCGACAACGGCGGCGTCGGCGGCACCTGCAGCAGCGGTGCGCCGCCGATGTCCTGAACCACCACGACGTCCGCGACGCGCTCGAGGGTCAGCGCGCGCAGCCGCGCGGCGCCGCGAACGAGCGTCGCCCAATCGCCCTTGTGCGTGCCCTCGATGACGGCGGGATCCTGGGACAGCAGCGTGGCCTCGCGCAGGAGCGCCGTCTGCTGCTCGTGCACGGCGCTGGCCACGCGCTCGACGATGACATCGACGAGCGCGTCGTGCCGCGCGTCGATCTGCCGCAGGAGCAACACGGCGCCGCCGGTCCAGATCCCCGCCACGCCCGCGACGGCGACGACGAGGAGCAGGAGCCGGCGGCTCCCGCTCAGCGGCGTTCCCCGACGCGGTGGATCTTCATGAGGTTGGTGGTGCCCGTCACCCACATGGGCGAGCCGGAGATGATCACGAGCACGTCGTCGGCGCGCACGGTGCCGTCGCCGAGCAGCGTCGCCTCGATTTCCTCGACCATGTCGTCGGTGGTCTCCACCTTGCGGATGAGCCGCGACGTCACGCCCCACGCCAGAGCGAGCCGGCGCTGCACGGACGTGAACGGCGTGAACGCGATGATCGGCGTCGCCGGCCGCTCGTGCGAGATGAGCCGCGCCGAGAACCCCGACTGCGTGAACGCGACGATGGCACGCGCGTCGAGCGCGCGCGCGGCGCTGGCGGCGGCATCCGAGACCGCTTCGGGGAATCCCACCGGCGCGCGGTTGTCGCGCCGGCGACGCGTCGGCTCCTGGGTCAGGGCCGCCTGCTCGGCGCGCTCGGCGATCCGCGCCATGAATTCTACCGCCTCCGCGGGGTAACGGCCGGATGCCGTCTCGGCGGACAGCATGATCGCGTCCGCGCCGTCGAAGATCGCGGCCGTCACGTCGGCGACCTCGGCACGCGTGGGCCGCATGTGCGTCACCATCGACTCGAGCATCTGGGTGGCGACGATGACGGGCACCTTGGCGGCGTGCGCCTGGCGGATGATCTCCTTCTGGATGTGCGGCACGTCCTCGAGGGGGACGTCGACACCCAGATCGCCGCGCGCGACCATCACCGCGTCGACCACGCGCACGACGGCGGGAAGATTGTCGAGGACCTCGTGCCGCTCGAGCTTGGCGACGAGCGGAATGTCGGAGCCCTGCGCGTCGAGGAACTTGCGCACCTCGCGGATGTCGTCCGCGGTGCGCACGAACGACACGGCGACGAAGTCGACGCCCTGCGCGATGCCGAACTTGAGGTCCTCGACGTCCTTGTCGGTCAGGCAGGTGGCGGGCAGATCGACGTGCGGCAGCGAGATGCCCTTGTGATCGCTGATCCGGCCGCCGGCGACGACGACGCAGCGCACCTCTGCGGGCGTAATCGCCTCCACGCGCAACTGGATCATGCCGTCGTCCATCCAGATCTCGTCACCGGACTTGACGCGACCGAGGTACTCCGGCGGCGACACGAACACGCGCTCGTTGCTGCCGACGCAGGGCGTGCGACACAGCGTGAACGGCCGCCCGACCTCGAGGTCGACGCGGCGGCCGCCACCCTCGCCGAACGTGCCGAGACGGATCTTCGGACCCTGCAAATCTTGTAGGATGGCGACCGGCCGGTTCCAGCGTGTCTCCGCGTCCCGGATCCGACGGATCACCTCGGCGTGCTCGGCGTGCGTGCCGTGAGAGAAGTTCAGGCGCGCCACGTCCATGCCGGCCGCGGCCAACCGGTCGAGTTGCTCGACGGTGCAGGACGCGGGCCCGATCGTGCAGACGATCTTCGTGCGGCGCATCGACGCGCTACCCGGTACGCCGCGGCGCCAGGGCGGCGCCCAGGAACTGTCCCGTGTAGGACTTGTCGCCCTGGCGCGCCAGCGCCTCCGGCGTCCCGGTCGCGACCACGCGACCGCCGTCGTCGCCGCCTTCCGGACCGAGGTCGATGACCCAGTCGGCCGTTTTGATGACGTCGAGATTGTGCTCGATGATGACCACGGTGTTGCCCTGATCGACGAGCCGGTTCAGCACCTCGAGCAGCTTTTCGATGTCGGCGAAATGCAGCCCGGTCGTCGGCTCGTCGAGGATGTAGAGGGTTCGTCCCGTCGCCCGTCGTGAGAGCTCGGTCGCCAGCTTGACCCGCTGCGCCTCGCCGCCGGAGAGCGTCGTCGCCGATTGGCCGAGGCGGATGTAGTCGAGGCCGACGTCATGCAGCGTCTGCAGCTTCTGCTTGATGACGGGCACGGCATCGAAGAACTCCAGCGCCTGGTGCACGGTCATGTCGAGCACTTCGGCGATGTTCTTTCCCTTGTAGTGCACGTCCAGCGTCTCGCGGTTGTAGCGCTTGCCCTTGCACACGTCGCACGTCACGTAGACGTCGGGTAGGAAGTGCATCTCGATCTTGACCAGCCCGTCGCCCTGGCAGGCCTCGCAGCGGCCGCCCTTGACGTTGAACGAGAAGCGCCCCGGCTGATAGCCGCGCATCCGCGCCTCCTGCGTCCGCGCGAAGAGCGCGCGGATGAACGCGAAGACGCCCGTGTAGGTGGCGGGATTGCTCCGCGGCGTACGGCCGATCGGCGACTGGTCGATGTCCACGACCTTGTCGACGTGCTGGGCGCCTTCGATGCGCGTGTGCGCGCCGGGCCGGTCCTGCGCGCGGTGGAGCATCTGCGCCAGCGCGCGATACAAGATGTCGTTCACGAGCGTCGATTTACCCGAGCCCGACACGCCCGTGACGCACGTGAAGGTGCCGAGCGGAATCGCCACCGGCTGGCCCTTGAGGTTGTGCTCGCGCGGCTCGTGGATGATCAGCGCGTGGCCGTTGCCCTTGCGGCGCGTCGCGGGCACGTGGATGGTGCGCTTGCCCGAGAGGAACTGGCCGGTGAGCGATTGCTCGTTGGCGATGATCTCGTCCGGCGTGCCGATGGCGACCACGTGGCCGCCGAGCTCGCCGGCGCCGGGCCCGAGGTCGACGACGTAGTCCGCCGACCGGATCGTTTCTTCGTCGTGCTCGACCACCAGCACCGTATTGCCGAGGTCACGCAGCCGCTTGAGCGTGTCGAGCAGGCGGCGGTTGTCGCGCTGGTGCAGCCCGATCGAGGGCTCGTCCAATATATAGAGGACGCCGACCAGGCTCGAGCCGATCTGCGTCGCCAGGCGGATGCGCTGGCCTTCGCCGCCGGAGAGCGTTCCGGCCGGACGGTCGAGCGTCAGGTACTCGAGGCCGACGTTGGCGAGGAAGCCGAGGCGCTCGCGGATCTCTTTCAGCACGCGCCGGGCGATGGCCGCCTCACGCTCGCCCAGCCTGAGTGTGGTGAAGAACGTCGCGGCGTCCTTGATGGTGAGCCGCACGACGTCGGCGATCGACTTGTCGGCGATCTTGAGCCCGAGTGACTCGCGACGCAGCCGCGAGCCCTGACAGACCGGGCACCGGCGCTCGGCCATGAACGTCTCGATCTCGCGGCGGGCGTCTTCGGATTCCGTCTCCCGATAGCGGCGCTCGAGCAGCTTCACGACGCCCTCGAAGCCGCCATCCCGATCGCCGTACAGGATCACGTCGCGGATGGGTTTCTTGAGCTTGGCCCACGCGTCCTCGAGCGAGAACTTGTACCGCTTGGCGAGCGCGGCCAGCGTCTGCTTGAAGTAGGCGCTCTCGCGCCCCGCCCACGGCGCCAGCGCGCCGGCCTTGAGCGAGCGGTTGACGTTCGGCACCAGCCGCTCGGGATCGATTTCGAAGCGCGTGCCGATACCGCCGCATTCGGGACAGGCGCCGTAGGGATTATTGAAGGAGAACATCCGCGGCGACACCTCGGGGAAGGAGATGCCGCAGTCGGCGCACGCGAGGCGTTCGGAGAAGAGCATCGGCGTGGCAGTGTTGCCGTCGCCGACCGTTTCGACCTGGACCACGCCGTCTGCGAGGCGCAGCGCGGTCTCCAGGGAATCGGCGAGGCGGGCGCCGAGCCCCTCCTTGACGACGAGCCGATCGACGACGACCTCGATGGTGTGCTTGCGCTTCTTGTCGAGATCGATCTCCTCGCCCAGCTCGCGCACGACGCCGTTGACCCGCACGCGGGAAAACCCCTGCCGCTGCAGATCGAAGAAGAGCTTCTTGTACTCGCCCTTCCGGCCCCGCACGACCGGCGCCAGCACCAGCAGCCGGGTGCCGGCCGGCTGCAGCAGCACGCGATCCACCATCTGCTGCACGGTCTGCGCGGAGATCACCTTGCCGCAGTCGGGGCAATGGGGGACGCCGACCCGCGCGAAGAGCACGCGCAGGTAATCATAGATCTCGGTCACGGTGCCGACGGTCGAGCGCGGATTCTTGCTGGTCGTCTTCTGCTCGATCGAGATCGCGGGAGAGAGTCCCTCGATCGAGTCCACCTCGGGCTTCTCCATCTGCTCCAGGAACTGGCGCGCATAGGCGGAAAGCGACTCGACGTAACGGCGCTGGCCCTCGGCATAGATGGTGTCGAACGCCAGCGAAGACTTGCCGGAGCCGGAGAGGCCGGTCAGGACGACCAGCTGATCCCGGGGAAGCTCGACATCGATGTTCTTGAGGTTGTGCTCGCGAGCACCACGCACGACGATCCGATCACTGGCCATGGATCACCATTATGGTGGTCCGGCGGGCTGCTTGCCAACCCTCAGCGTCCGGACGGCGCCTCGCGTCGTAAAACTTTCACGATTAACCATGCGGCCGGTGCCGCCGCGAGCACTGGAGCCTCGCGCAGCCCCGCGAGCGGCCACGGCAAACCTGCTCCAAACGCGGTCACGCCGACGAACACCGCCGCGCCGATGAGCCCACCCACGGCCGACGCGGGCCACGACGCGATGCGAGCGCCGTCGGCGCCGGCGAGCCGCGGCGCGGCGATGGCGCCTCCCGCGAGCGCCAGGCCCGCGGCCAGCGGCGTCCACGGCGCCACGTTGCCAAGCGCGGCGCCCACCGCAGCCGCGACGATCACGGCGCCCCAGACGCCCGCCCAGCGCCCACCGCCCGCCTCGACGATCGGTTGCCGAAGCGCATCGGCCGCCGCGACGAACAACGCGAGCAGCCCTACCGCCACCAATCCCGTGAGCGCGGCCGGCGACGACGCGTGTCCGGGCAGCGACGCCGCGCGCGTGAGCGACAGCACCGCCTCGACGGGGGAGCCCGCCAGCCCGGCTTCGGGAGCGAGCAATGTCGCGTACGCGCCCCACGAGGCCGCGCCGGCGGCAATCGCCAGCGTGATCCCCGACGCGACGCTCACCGGTCTCGGCGCCGAAGGCAACAGCGCGCAGGCCCCGAGCGCCACGGTGACCACCAACGCCAGCGCGTGCAGCGACGACGCGCGCCGCGCCGCGTCCGCCCACGCGGCGCCCGAAGGGGGCGCGCCCGGAACGCGCTTGCCCGGCTCGAAACGTAGCCGGCTGCCCGGCTCCGCGGTGAGCGTGTCGCCGGGTCGGATGCTGAGCGCGTCGCCGGCGGCCAGCCGCCAGTCACGCACCACCGGTCGCTCGCCGTCGGTCTCGACGACGCGGAAGGTGCCCGGCGTCACCGCCACGACACGCTGGCCTTCGTGGAACGCCAGCGTGGTGCTGCGCACGAATCGCTCGCCCGCCGCGACCCACGGGCTGCCGCCGCCGAACACCAGAGCCGGCCGCGCCGCGGCGTCTCGCCACGCGGCCCACGGCGCGCGCTCGAGGGCGGCGCCGGCGATGACGAGCACGACCAAGAGCGCGGCGGCGCCGAGCGTCACCGCGGCGCTTCGCCAGCGGTCGGCGTTGGGCATGAGCGTGACGAGCAACGCCAGCGCCGCGCCCGCTACGCACGCGTGCCAGCGGCGTGTGCCGAGCAGCGCCGCCGCGTCCGCGACCACTGCGAGATGCGCCCAGAGCAGCAGCGCCGCGACGGCAGCGGCGATGACGAGCGTGACGGGATGCCGAGCCGTCGCCGCGCGCGGCGGCTGAACGAGTGCGAGCAGCGGCGCGATGGCGACGGCGAGCACGAGCGTGGGCGCGGCGGCGGCGCCCGCGGCGACGGCGCCGATCATGGTCGCAACGAGCGCGGGGCCCGGCCATGCGGCGAAGGCGCGCAGGGACGTCATCGAACGAGGCGCGAGAGCGCGATGACGACGACGGCGGTGAGCGGTCCCGCGAACGCGACGTACCACCAGAGCAGCGTGATTCCGGCGACGCGCACGCTGGCGGGCGAGCCCGGCAGCGCCGTGGCCAGCGGCGGCACGGCAAGAAGCAGAACCAGCACGACCACCGCGATCCGGCGTGCGCGCTCCGCCATCAGCACGGGGATTATCGCACAGCGCCGCGTGCGAATCGGTATGCTCGACGATGACATCCCAATGACACACTTTCAACGGGAGCGATCGAGCCCATGACCGATGCGATCCGGAGCGTACTGGTGATCGTCGCCCACCCCGACGACTGCGAGTTCGGCGCGGGTGGCACGGTGGCGAAGTTCGTGAAGGAAGGCAAGGACGTCGCCCTCGTCGTCGTGACCAACGGCGACAAGGGCTCGAGCGATCGCAGCATGACATCGCCGCGACTCGCCGCCATCCGGGCCGAGGAGCAGCGCAACGCCTCCCGCACGCTCGGCGTCGAGCACGTGACCTTTCTCGGCTATCCCGACGGCGAAGTCGAAGACACGCGCGCCCTGCGGCTCGACGTCGCGCGCGAGATCCGACGCCACCGGCCGGACCTCGTCGTCTGCCAGAATCCGCAGCGCACCTACAACCTCGGCGCCTCGCACCGCGACCACCGCGTCGTCGGCGGCGTCGCGCTCGACTGCGTCTATCCACTCTCGCGCGACCATCTCGCCTTCCCCGAGCTGATGCCGCAGTATGAGCCGCACAAGACGCGCGAGGTTTACGTGATGCAGTGGCAGAATCCGCACGTCGTGGTGGACATCAGCGACGTCATGGACCTCAAGATCAAGGCGCTCGCCTGCCACGCGAGCCAGTTCAAGGACTTCGCGGCGGTCGAAAAGCGCGTGCGCGAGCGCGGTGCCGAGCTGGGCCGCGCGGCGGGCTACGCGTACGCCGAGGCGTTCGATCGCATCGTGATGTCGTGATCCGCACGCCGATGAGATCTGGCTGGCTCGTCGTACTCAGCCTGCTCACCGCGGTCGGCGCCATCGCGGGATATTCCCAGCTCCTGCGCGTGCCCGCCGTGCGCAACCAGCCCGAGGGCTACGTCGCCGCGTTGGCGATCGCGACCACGATCGCCGCGCTCGCGGTGGCGCTGGGACGCCGCTGGTATGCGTGGGCGACGCTGGTCGTCTCCCTCGTGCTGCTGCTCGGCAGCGCGACGTTCAACTTCGTGCTCGCCCGCATTCCGGAGCCGCGCACGACGCTGCGCGTGGGCGAGCGACCGCTCGACCTCACGCTCCCGGACGCCGACGGCCGGCTGGTCTCGCTCGCGGACTACCGTGGCCAGAAGCCCGTCGTGCTCGTCTTCTATCGCGGCTACTGGTGACCGTTCTGCGTCGCGGAGCTCCAAGGGCTTGGAGCCGCGTTGTCGGAGGCCGAGAAGGCCGGCGTCGAGATCGTCGCCGTGTCGCCCGATCCGAATGCACGCAGCCATGAGATGGCGCAGCGGCTGCACCTGGGCTATCGCTTCGTCGCCGATGCCGATCTCGCGGTGACGCGGCGTTACGGGCTGGTGCACGTGCGCGGCGGCCAGTCCGGGGAGGACGTCCCGATTCCGACGACGGTCGTGCTCGATCGCGACGGCGTCGTGCGCTGGCTGTGGATCAGCAATAATTTCCAGGTGCGGCCCGATCCGGCCGATGTCCTGCGCGCCGTACGCGCGCTGCCAGCCGCATGACCGAGCGTCAGCTCAGCGTCGCGCGGCTCACGGCCACGCCCGTCCTGCTGCACGAGATGACGCGGGATGCCGTCGGCGAGCTCGCGTGGACGCCGCCCAAGCCCGGCGAGTGGTCGATCGGCGAGGTGCTGCGCCACCTGGTCGAAGGCGATCGCGACACGTTCGTGCCGCGCCTGCGCCGCATGCTCACCGAATCGCGGCCGGTGTTCGACAAGGGCCGGCGCGCTGAGGGCGACGACGCCGACCTCGCCACGCTGGTGGCCGCCTTCACGGACGCGCGCCGGCAGGCCGTGGCGTTGCTCGGCGGGCTCGACGACGCGGGCTGGCGGCGCGAGGGCGTGAGTCCGAGTCGCGGGCCGCTGACGGTGGAGTCGTACGCGGTCACGATGGACGCGCACGACACCGAGCACCTGCGCCAGATCCAGGACGTCCGCGCCACGCTCGGCATGACCCCGCGACGCTGCGAGGCGCGCCTTGCGCTGTCGATGTCCGAGCTGCGTGAGGTGCTCGTCGTCACGCCCGATCGCATCGCGGAGCTCGCGGCCGGCCTCGACGCCCGCACGCTGCGCCAGCGACCGCACCCCGGGGAGTGGTCGATGAAGGAGGTCCTCGCTCACCTGATGGAGCTCGAGAGTCGGCTGTTTCTGCTGCGCTTCCGACTCATGGCGACACGCGAGCGCCCACGCTTCGAGGCGTTCGATCCGATCGCGTGGGAGCGCGAGCGCGATCGGCGCGAGGGCCGCTTCGAGGACGATCTCGCGCGCTTCCGTCGTGCGCGCGCCGAGACGCTCGCGTATCTCGTCACGCTGCCGCCCGGCGCCGCCGAGCGTCCGGGCATCTCGGGCCACTTCGGTCCCCTCACGCTGGGACAGTACGCCACGCACGCCGCCGACCACGACCTCGAGCACCTCGCCCAGATGCGCGCCTGCCGCGCCGCGGTGACGGCGCGTGGCTGAGCTGCCCGCCAGCGCGCGCCGCGTCGCCGGTGCGCTGACGGCCGCGGGCGTCACCACGAGCATCGTCGTCTTCGAGCACGCGGTGCCGACCTCGGCCGCCGCGGCCGCGGCCGTGGGGTGCGACGTCGGCCAGATCGCCAAGTCGCTCGTCTTTCGCCTGCGCGAGAGCGGCCGCCCGCTGCTCGTGATCGCGAGCGGAGCCAACCGTGTGGACGAGGCCAAGGTCGGCGCCTTGATCGGCGAGCCCATTGGCCGTGCCGACGCCGATTTCGTCCGGACGCACACGGGATTCGCCATCGGCGGCGTGGCGCCGCTCGCGCATCCGGCGCCGCTCGCCACGCTGATCGACGAAGATCTCATGAAGTGGGAGGCGATCTGGGCCGCCGGCGGCCATCCGCACACGGTGTTCCGTCTGACGCCGGACGAGCTCCGGCGGATCGCCGGCGGCCGCGTCGCCGACATCCGAGCCTGACGCATCGCGCGGCGCCGAGCGGCGCCACGGCGCGATCGCGGTAGAATACGCCGAATGATCCGCCGCTTGGCGACGCGCCTCGCCTGCGTACTGCTCATCGTGACGTCGACCGCGGCGGTCGTCCGCGCCGGCGTCAGCGCGCCGACCGCGTCGGAGCTGCGCGCCGTTGTAGAAACCCTCACCGCGCCCGAGATGGAAGGTCGCCGTGCCGGTACACCCGGCGGCGATCGAGCCGCCGATCGCATCGCCGCGTGGCTGGCCGCGGCCGGCCTCAGACCCGGCGGCGATTCAGGGTCGTTTTTACAATCGTTCCCCGTCGCGCCCGGCCGGCGTCTCGGTCCGGGCAGCGCGCTCGAGATCAACGGGCGCACGCTCGCGGCCGGCGTCGATTGGATCCCGCACGGCGGCTCGCGCCGCGGCGAGGCCAGCGGCTCGCTCGTGTTCGCCGACGACACGTGGAGCGGTGATCTCCACGACAAGCTTGTCGTCGCGCCGGCGCGCGGCTCGCGACTCGAAAGCTTGATCCTCGCGCGCCAGCGTGGCGCCGCTGCGCTGCTGCTCGTTACCGACACGCTGCCGACGCTCGATGCCACGCCCGCGCCGGTGAGCCTCGTGTCCGGCTCGATCACACGCAGCGCCGCGGACGCGCTACGCGCGGCGGCGCCGGCCACCGCCAGGCTCGTGGTGGACCTCGCGGCCGTCGACGTGCGCGCAGCCAACGTCATCGGCGTGCTTCCCGGCACCGATCCCGCGCTGGCGGCGGAGACGATCGTGCTCGGCGCGCATTGGGACCATCTCGGCTCGTCGGCCGGCGCCGTCTACTATGGCGCTGATGACAATGCGTCGGGCACCGCCGTCGTCGTCGGCCTGGCGCGCGCGTTCGCCGCGAGCGGCGGCGCGCGTCGCACACTCGTCTACGTGCTGTTCGGAGCCGAAGAGCTGGGCCTGATCGGCTCGTCGCACTACGTCCAGCACGCCGCGCTGCCGCTGTCGCAGACGATCGCCATGCTGAACTTCGACATGGTCGGACGCATGCGCGACAACCGGCTGACGATCGGCGGCGTCGACTCAGGCGATCGTCTGCGCGCCGCCACGGCGGACGCGGCGCGCGCCGCCGGCGTGCAGGCTGATCTCAGCGGCACACCGTTCTCGGCATCCGACCACACCCGGTTCTATTCCGCCGGGACCCCGGTGCTGTTCTTCCACACCGGCGGTCACCCCGACTACCATCGCCCGAGCGACACCGCCGACCGGTTGAACGTCGACGGGATGGCGCGCGTGGCCGCCATCGGCGCCGCCGTGATCACCGCGCTCGACGACGGCGCGCGGCCCGTGTACGCCAAGCTCACGCCGCCCGCGCGCAAGGGTGGCGCCGGTCGCGGCGCCGGCGCGTTTCTCGGGGTCGGCGGCGATGGGCGCGGCGCCGACGGCGCGCTGCTGGCGCACGTGGTTCCCGGCAGCGCCGCCGAGCGAGCCGGGCTGCGCGACGGCGACGTGCTCGTGCGCGTGGATGACGTCGCCGTCGACGGCTTCGAGGCGCTGCGCCGTATCATCGGCGCGCGCCGGCCCGGCGACGTCGTACGCCTCATATACCTGCGCGACGGTCGCGACCACGAGACCCTGGCGACGCTCGAGGGGAGCCGACAATGACCGACCCGAAGGGAGCAACCACGCTCGTCGACGTGATGCGGCGCCGGACGGTTTTGACGCCCGACGCCCAGTACTTCTCGCTCTTCGACGAAACGGTGACGTACGCGCAGATCTGGAGCCGCAGCGCCCGCTACGCGGCCGGGCTGGCGGCGGCCGGCGTGCGGGCCGGCGACAAGGTGTGCCTCATCTACCCGACCTGCGCCGAGTTTTTCTACACGTTCTTCGGCGCGCTGCGCGTGGGTGCGGTGCCGGTCCCGCTCTACCCGACCCTCGGCGTCGAGGCGACCGCCGCCATCTTCCGAGACTCCGAAGCGGTGGCCGTGGCCACCATCGGGTGGTTCCGCGCCGGCGTCGACGCCAGCGTCGCGCTCGCGCCCAACGTGCGGCAGGTGCTCGAGCCGAACGAGCTGGACTCCGACGCGCCGGCGCCGCCCGATCATGCGGAGCAGCCGGATGATCTGTGCTTCCTGCAGTACACCTCCGGCTCGACGGGGCAGCCGCGTGGCGTCGTGCTCTCGCACGCGAACGTGGTCGAGACGACCAAGTTCATGTCCAAGGCGGCTGGGCTCAGCGCGGACGATCGCGTGGTCTCGTGGCTGCCGCTCTATCACGACATGGGGCTCATCGGCTGCGCGCTCACGCCGCCGCTCACGGCGACACCGATCTGGCTGCTGCCGCCCGACCTGCGCAACCCGCGGCCGTGGCTCGAGACGATCACGAAGATGCGCGCGACGTTCACCGTGTCGCCGGACTTCGGCTACCGTAACTGTGTCCGCAACGTGCGCGACACCTCGGATTTCGACCTGTCGTCGCTCAAGGCCGCCCTCTCCGGCGCCGAGCCCGTCCGCACGTCGACGATCGACGCGTTCGAGTCGCATTTCGGGCTGAAGAATGTCATCGCGCCGTGCTACGGCCTCGCCGAAGCGACGCTGGCGGTCGCCATCATGCCGCGCGGGATGCCGCCGCGCTACGATGCCTCGGGCCGCTGGCTGTCGGTCGGGCCGCCATGTCCGGGCGTCTCGCTCCGCATCTCCGAGCCGATGCGCGAGGGCGGCGCCGTCGATCTCGTCGACCTACCGCCCGAGACCGAGGGCGAGATCTGCGTGAAGAGCCCGGGTGTCATGCAGGGCTACTACAACAATCTCGAAGCGACGGCGCGGGTGCTGACCGCGGACGGCTGGCTGCGCACGGGCGACCTCGGTTTCATGGATGCCGAGGGCTACCTCTACGTCACCGGCCGGCTCAAGGACGTGATCATCGTCGGCGGCAAGAACATCGTGCCCGCCGACGTCGAGGAGATCGTCGACCACGTGCCGGGTGTTCGATATTCCGCGGCCGTCGGTGTCGACAGCGAACGCACCGGCACGCAAAGGCTCTACGTCGTGGCCGAGCTGCGCGATGCCGCGGATCCGCCAGCGACGGTCCGCGAGATCGTGCAGCGCGTCCACCGCGGCCAGGGTCAGCGGCCCGCGCGCGTGCTGCTCGTGCAGGCCTCGACGATCCCGAAGACGTCCAGCGGTAAGATCCAGCGCTCGCGGCTGGTGCAGATGATCGAGGCCGGCGAGCTGGCCGGCCGCGTGATCGAATAGCCCGGAGCCACTGTGGGTGGCCTGAGAGAGATGCGTTTCGGTTGCCATTTGGATCGGGGCGCTTGCCCGGAATCGCCGTGGGTGGCCTGAGAGAGATGCGTTTCGGTTGCCATTTGTATCGGGGCGCTTGCCCGGAATCGCCGTGGGTGGCCTGAGAGAGATGCGTTTCGGTTGCCATTTGCCGGTGTATGGACCGGCGGCGACGCGGGAGACGCTGGTCGGCTTCGCGCGCCGCGCAGAGTCGCTCGGCTACGACTCGCTGTGGGCGAGCGACCACGTAGTGCTGCCGTGGCGCATCGCCTCGCGCTATCCCTACAACGCCACCGGCGACTTCCCGCTGCCGCCGGCGACGGACTTTCTCGAGCCGCTCACCGCGCTGGCGCTGGTGGCCGGCGTCACCGAGCGCGTGGCGCTCGGAACGACGGTGCTGGTGCTGCCGCACCGCCACCCGCTGCTCGCCGCCAAGATGCTCGCGACGCTCGATCACCTGGCGCCCGGGCGCGTCATTCTCGGCGCCGGCGTGGGGTGGATGCGCGAGGAGATCGAGGCGCTCGGCGCCCCCTACGACCGGCGCGGCGCGTGGAGTGACGAGGCGATTCGCGTGATGCGCGCGTGCTGGCGCGACGAGCGCGCGACGCACGCCGGCGAGTTCTTTCGCTTCGACGCGCTCGCGTGTCGGCCGGCGCCCGCGCAGGGGACGATCCCGATCTGGATCGGCGGCCACACGCCACGTGCGCTGCGCCGGGTCGCCGAGCTCGGCGACGGCTGGCACGCCGCGTTTCCGACGGCCGCGGCGCTGAAGGACGGGCTCGAGCAGCTGCACGCGGCGTGTGCGAAGGCGGGACGCGATCCGAAGACACTTACGGTCAGCGCCCGGGTCGGCCTACCTGGTAAGAAGCCGAGCGCCGAGCTACTGGGCGAGGTCAAAGCGCTCCGCGACCTCGGCGTCGCACACGTGATCCTCGAGCCGGCCGCGCGCGACCTCGCGTCGATGACCGCGGCCATCGAGCGGTTCGCGGCCGACGTGCGCGCGAAGCTCTAGATCGCCACGCCGAGCAGCCGCTTCGTCAGCAGTCCGAGCGTGTACGTCACCGCGACGGCGAGCCCGGTGATCACGACGTTCAGCGCGATGCGCCGCCGAACGTCCATCCCGGAGATGAAGGCGACGATGGCGGAGACGGCCACGATCATCGCTCCGCCGGTGAGAACGGTCGGCCAGACGGTGCGCGCGCCGAAGACGACCGGCAGCACAGGGACGACGGCGCCGATGAAGTAGCCGATGCCGACGATGGCCGCCGACGCGAGCGGACTCTCGGCGACCTCGCTGGTCACGGTCTCGCCGAGGAAGCGCCGGCGCGCATCCTCGGTGTCCCGCAGCTCTGCCTCCGAGCCGGCGCCGATGTAGGCGCCGGCGGCCATCGACAGCGCGCCGGCGACGCCGACGGTGAACCCCGCCGTGATGACGGCCACCGAGCTGTCGAAGGCGGCGAAGAAGCCGCTCACGGCGCCGAGGATCTCGACGAGGCCGTCGTTGAGACCGAGGAAGACGTTGCGCACCTTCTCCGGGTTGATGCGGCGCTCGGCGTCGCCGCTCACCACCGCGTCCTCGTGCTTGAACTCGTCCTCCAGCACCTCCCGAACGGCGGCGCCCAGGGGGCCGTCGCCGTAGCGCTCCCAGACGTCGAGGTATTTCTTGACGCCGTGCACCTCGATGGCTTCCAGCACGATGTGGATGGCCGAGGCGCCGAAGATCCGGCAGACGGTGGCGATCAGGGCCAGACGCAGGCGCCGGCCGACGTCCAGGCGCGTGACGTGCTCCAGGCCGAAGAACTTTTGCCAGAACGCGACGTGGCGCGTCTCGACCGGGATGAGCGCTTCGAGGACCCGCCGCAGATCGCCGGGCGCGACCGCGTGCAGGGCGCGATAGAGGGAGAGGTCGAAGATCTCGTCGAGGATGAGGCGGCGGCCGAGCCGCGCGTCGACACCGGTCGCCGCCATCGCCGCTAGAGCTTGCCGCCGCTCTTCTGCCAATCCTCCAGGAACTTCTTGAGCCCGATGTCGGTCAGCGGATGCTTCATGAGCTGCTGCAGCACGTTGAACGGCATGGTCGCGACGTGGGCGCCCGCCTTGGCGGCGTCGATCACGTGCAGGGGGTTGCGGATGGACGCCGCGAGGACCTGCGTCTTGAAGCCCTGCACCCGATAGATCTCGCAGATGTCGCGGACCAGGTCCATGCCGATCGCGCCGATGTCGTCGAGGCGGCCGAGGAACGGGCTGATGTAGTAGGCGCCGGCCTTGGCCGACAGCAGCGCCTGCGTGGCCGAGAAGCAGAGCGTCTGGTTGACGCGGATGCCCTTGCCCGTGAGGTACTTGACCGCCTTCAACCCGTCGGCGGTCAGGGGGCACTTCACCACCACGTTCGGCGCGATCTGCGCCAGCTCCTCGCCTTCCTTCACCATCCCCTCGAAGTCGGTGGCCACCACCTCGAGGCTGACGTCGCCGGGGACGGCCGCGCAGATCTCCTCGACGAGCGGACGAAATGGTTTCTTCTCCTTGGTCGCCAGCGACGGATTCGTCGTGACGCCGTCGACGACCCCGAGCGCGACGCCCTCTTTGATCTCATTCACGTTCGCCGTGTCGAGAAAGATCTTCATGTCGCCCGCCTTTCGAGCGTCACGCGCGTCCCCGCGCGGACCTTCTTGAATACCGTCGCATCGCCGTTCACGCGTCCCACCACGTTGACCGGGCTCGCGGGGCGGATCTCGCCGCCGCGGCTGGCCGGCGTCGGCCCGAAGAAAATGCAGAAGGCGTGGCCCGGTGGCCAGAACGCGAGATCGCCCAGGGCGACGACGTCTTTCGCGCCGTCGGCCTCCGCGCGCACGGGAATGCCGAAGTAGATCTCGTCACCCCATGTCTCCGCCTTGGCTTCGATCGGCAGCGCGTCCCAGATGGCGCGCGCCGTCTCGGAGTCGTTCAGCTCGGCCGTGGCGGTGACCTGTCCGGCGGTGATGCGAATCGCGCCAGCCATCGAGCCCGAGCCTAGGCTCCGGCTCGGAGCGAAGTCAAGGCGTGACGATCGGGCGTGGAGCGTCGATCGCGTCGCCCCGGGCGAGGGCCGGCAACGCGGCGGCGAGCTCGTCGACGGTCAGCATCGCGTCCACGTCGTCCTCCGCAATGGCGTTGCACGGCATGGTCTCGAAGCGAGCCTCGTCCGGATGCTGCACGAGTGAGACGCCACCCCGCTTCTTGATGGCGATCAAGCCCGACACGCCGTCCGAGCCCATGCCCGACAGCAGCACAACACCGACGACGCGTGGCCCGTACCGCTCGGACGCCGAGCGAAACAAGGGATCGATGGCCGGCCGCGTGTGGTGCTCTCGCGCCCCGCGGCTGAGCCGCACGCAGCCGTCCTCGAAGACCGCACGATCAACGCAGACAAGCTGGGACGCCTCCGGAGGGGGCGGATCTCCAGCGGAGCCGCATGGTGCCGCACCATCCGACTCGTTACGCCGCGCGGCGGTAATGCTTCAGCGCGAGCTCGAGGCCGGCGGCATCGGGGACTGCGGACCAGCCGACGCCTTCCACGGACAGCGACGCGGCACACGTCGCCGACTCGGCCGCCTCCCAGGGATCGCCGTCGCGGCGGTAACGTGACAGGAACGTCGCCGCGAAGACGTCGCCGGCGCCCGTCGCATCGCTCTCGGTTGCGCGGCGTGGGCGCACCTCGTATCGATCGCCGTTGACGTAGAGCAGCGCGCCGCGCGCGCCCGCGGTCACGACGGCGATCGGCACGCGCTGGACCCATTCCGTCATCGCCGCCTCCTGCCCGCGCACGTCGTCCGCGCTGACGAACAACGCCTGCAGCCCGCGCAGCGTCTGCGTCGCCGCGTCCCAGCGAATCGTGCGCACGGCTCCGTCCCGGTGCAGGCCGCGCAGCCAGCCCTGGGCCGCGGCGCCGATCGCCGCGTCGGCGAACGCCTCGGCGAGCGCGGCGTCGACCTCGTTGATCACGGGCGCCAGAAGCACGAGGCTCGCGTCATGCCAGTCCGCGGGCACGTCGTTCCCGCTCAGCGGCGCGGCCACGCTGGTCACGCGCATCGTCCGTTCTTGCCCCCGAAGATCGTGCTCGAACACGGTCGTCGCCTTCGCAGGCACGGAGACGACCTCGATACGCGGAGGGATCAGCTCCAGTGGGAAATCGTCGCCGTGGCTCGTCAGGATACCGGCGCTGAGCCCGAGGCGGTTCGCGGTGACGGCGGCATACAGGGCCGCCCCGCCGGGGCGGACCTCGTCGCCGAAATGATCGAGGGTCAGGTGGCCGATGGCGACGAATTCCGGTGCGGGCACGGCGCCATTGTAGCCACGGACTGGCTGGCATTTCCCTTGCCCTGCCGATGGGAGCTATGGCGGGACGGCAGGCACGACTGACGGGCGCATTGACGGCCGGTGCGCTCGCGCTTCTCGGCGCGCGCCTGGCCCTGCGCCGCATCCGTGCGATATCGTTCCGCGGCGCCGTGGTCCTCGTCACGGGCGGCTCGCGGGGCCTCGGCCTGCTCCTCGCGCGCGAGTTCGGCCGCCACGGCGCGAACGTGGCGATCTGCGCGCGTGACAGCGACGAGCTGGACCGTGCCCGACTCGATCTCGAGGTGCGTGGCGTGGCCTGCATGCCGCTGCGCTGCGACATCGCCGACGTGACGCGGGTCGACGCGATGGTCGGAGAGATCCACGAGCGTTGGGGACCGATCGACGTGCTCGTGAACAACGCCGGCGTCATGACGGTGGGTCCGGTCGAAGCCATGACGCTCGGCGATTACCGCGAGGCGATGGACGTGAACTTCTGGGGCGCGCTTCACGCGATCTTCGCCGTGCTGCCGGCCATGCGGCAGCGCGGCGTCGGCCGCATCGTCAACATCGCGTCCATCGGCGGCAAGCTCAGCGTGCCGCATCTGTCGCCCTACTGCGCCAGCAAGTTCGCGTTCGTCGGTCTCTCCGAGGGCCTGCGCGCCGAGCTCGCGCGAGACGGAATCCTCGTCACCACCGTCTGTCCCGGCCTGATGCGCACCGGCAGTCCGCGCAATGCGGAGTTCAAGGGGCAACACCAGGCCGAGTACGCGTGGTTCAGCATCAGCGACGCGCTGCCGCTTCTGTCGATGGACGCGGAGCGCGCAGCGGCGGAGATCGTCCGCGCCTGCGCGCGCGGCGACGCCGAGGTCTTCCTATCGGTGCCCGCGCGGCTCGCCGCGCGGGCGCAGGGCCTCGCCCCGGGTCTCGTGAGTGAGGTGCTGAGCGTGATCAACCGGCTTCTGCCGTCCGCCGGGGGCATTGGCCGCGTGGCGCTCAAGGGCCACGAGAGCGAATCCGCGCTGTCGCCGTCGTGGCTGACGCGCATGAGCGACCGCGCGGCGGCGCGACACAACGAGCTGGGCGGCGAGGAGCGCCCGCGATGATGGAGTCGAGCCACGTCATCGATTTCGCCGCGCAGGCACGCCGCGACACGTGCGGGTGGACGCCTCGCTCGGCCGGGTGATGCGGGCCGTCATCGGGACGGGCGTCGAAACGTTCGTGGCGGCCGCCGGTCGTGCCCTCGAGAGCGACGCCCTGCCGTCGGCTGATCATCGACCGTGGCCGTTGCCGGCCGGCCCCTGGGTCATGGCGCAGGCGTGGCAGAACGCGCTCTTCGCACACTGGCCGCTCGAGCCGGCCGCGCTTCGCCGATTCGTTCCTGCCGGAGTCTCGCTCGATCTCTTCGACGGCGCGGCCTGGCTCGGAATCACGGCCTTCGTTGTCGCCGGCGCGCGAATTCGCGGCGTCCCGGCGCTGCCGGTCGTCTCGACCTTCGCCGAGGTGAACGTGAGAACCTACGTGACGGCCGACGACAAGCCCGGCGTCTTGTTCCTGAGCCTCGATGCCGCGAGCATCGCCGCCGTGCTGGGCGCCCGCGCATGGTTCCGTCTGCCGTACTTCTCCGCGACGGGGGAAGCCGGCCGGCGCGGGGGATGGCGGTGGTTCACCTCGCGCCGCGAGCATCCCGGCGCCGTCGGCGCGCGGTTTTCCGCGCGCTATCGCGCCACGGGCCGTCGGCGGCTGCCCGGCGGCGCGACGCTCACACGCTGGCTGGTGGAGCGCTACTGTCTTTACTGCGGCGCCGACGGCACGTTGCTGCGCGCCGAGATCCACCACGCGCCGTGGCCGGTCGAGCCCGCGGAGGCCGACATCGAGGAAAATACGCTGGGCGACCCGCTCGGGCTGGCGCTCGATCAGGCGCCGCGGCTGCTGCACTTCTCATCCGGCGTGGACGCCGTGATCTGGCCGCCGCGCGTCCTCCGCACCGCCGCCGCGTGACGCGGGGGGGGGCAAGCACCCTCACACCATCGTGAGTCCGCCGGACACCGACAACGTCTGGCCCGTGATGAACCCGGCGTCGTCTGAAGCGAGGAACACCACGGCGGGCGCCACGTCGTCGGGCAGGCCGAGCCGACCCCACGGAATCACCCGCTTGAGACTTTCGGCGAGCTTCGGGCTCTGCCCGGCGAATTCCTTCTGGAACAGGGGCGTGTCGGACGGGCCGGGGCACACGCAGTTGACGTTGATGTGCTGTCGCGCCACCTCGCGCGCCACCGTCTTCGTGAACGCGATCAACCCGCCTTTGGCCGCCGAGTACACCGCTTCGCCGGTCGAGCCGACGCGGCCGGCATCGGACGCGATGGTGACGATCTTCCCGTATTCGGCCTTGATCATGTGGCGCAGCGCCGCGCGCGTGCACGCGAGCGGGCCGCGCAGGTTGACGGCCAGGATCTTGTCCCAGAACTCGGGCGTGGTCTCCACGAACGGCATCGGCCTGTCCCAGCCGGCGCAGTTGACGAGCACATGCAGGCCGCCCCAGCGCGCGGCAATCGCATCGATGGCGTCGTCCACGGCGCCGACATCGGTGATGTCCACACGATAGGCGGCGGCCGAGCCGCCCGCACGCTCGATGGCGGCTGACGTCTCCCTCGCGCCGGCCTCGTCGAGGTCCAGCACGGCCACGCGCGCGCCCTCGCGGGCGAGCGCCTGCGCGATGGCGCGTCCGATGCCGCTCGCTCCGCCGGTGACGACGGCGGCGCGGTCCTTCAGCTTCACCGGATGATCGCCTTGGCGATGATGTCTTTCATGATCTCGCTGGTGCCGCCGCCGATGGTCATCAGCCGGGCGTCGCGCGCGAAACGCTCCACGGGATATTCCCGCATGTAGCCGTAGCCGCCGTGCAGCTGCACGCAGCCGTACGCCACGCGGTTGACCATCTCCGCCGTGAAGAGCTTCACCATCGAGACGTCGCGCACGGCATCCTCGCCCGCCGCGTATTTTTGCCAGGCGGCATAGGTCAGCCACCGTCCGGCCTCGATGTCGGTCGCCATCTCGGCGAGCGCGTGGCGCACCGCCTGCTTGTCCGACAGCGGGCCGCCGAAGGCCTGGCGCTCGCGCACGTAGGCGATGGTGTCCTCGAGCGCGCGATCCGCCATGGCGACGGCGTGCAGGCCGGCCACCAGACGCTCGCGCTGGAAGACGCGCATCACCTCGTAGAAGCCGACGCCTTCGCGGCCGAGCAGGTGTTCCGCGGGCACGCGCATGTCGGAGAACGACAGCTCCGCGGTGTCGGAGGCGCGCATGCCCATCTTGTCGAGCGTGCGGCTCACCGTGAAGCCCGGCGTGTCGCGCTCGACGAGGAACATCGAGATGCCGCGATGGCGGCGGTCGTCGCTGCCGGCCTCGACGCGCGCGGCGACAAAATACACGTCGGCCATCGCTCCGTTGGTGATGAACATCTTCGCGCCGCTGATGACGTAGTGGCCGCCGTCCCTCACGGCGCGCGTGCGGATGGCCGCCACGTCGCTGCCGCCGCCGGGCTCGGTGACGGCGATCGCCGTCATCGCTTCGCCGCGGCAGATGGCGGGGAGGTACTTCTCCTTGAGCGCCTCGCTGCCGGTCCAGTACAGATGCGGGGAGGCCATATCACAGTGCACGCCGACGGCCATCGCGAAGGAGCCCGAGCGCGAGCGCGCGCACTCCTCGTGCAGCACCGCGCTCATCATGACGTCCGCGCCGGCGCCGCCGTACTTCTCGTCGTACTCGAGGCCGAGAAAGCCCAGCTCCCCCATGCGGCGGAAGATCGCCCTCGGCATGCGGCCGGCCGTCTCCCATTCCTCCACGTGCGGCATGACCTCCTTCTCGACGAAGGACCGCACCGTCGCGCGGAACATGGCGTGCTGCTCGTCGAAGACTTTCACGGACGTCTCCTTCGGGTCCCCCGACTATACACGCGGCGCGCGCCGCTCGAACGTCACGACGCGCGGCTCGAAGCCGAGGCTCCGGAATAGCGCGTGCGCCTCGGTATTGAACGCCCACGACGACAGTTCGACCGCCGAAAACCCGCGGGCGCGCGCCTCCTCGAGTGCCGCGTGCATCAAGCGGCGGCCGACACCGCGCCGCCGCCACGCGGGATCCACCACGATCTGATCGATCTCGCACCACCGGCGCGCCTGGCGGAACGGATTGTCAGGACGGTCGAAGAACAACGCGACGACGTAGCCGACGGTGGCGCCGTCCTCCTCCGCGATCCACACGGCCGGCAGCGGGTTCTCGAGTCGGTCCCGAAACCAGGCCGCCACATCCTCGACGCGCGTCGCCCGGTAATAGTCCGGGCGACGCGCGTGGTGCATGTCGTGGACGAACCGGTTCAGCGCCGCGAGCGCCTGCTCATCGCCGACGACGGCTCGTCGAAGCTTCACACCGTTACTTGACCTCCGTTTTCGACTTCCACTTCACGAGCCCCGGGTCCATCTCCTCGAGCAGCTTCGTGTAGAAGACCTGCTCGGGTGGGAACTTCTGCTTGATGCGGTCGAGCGAGTAGAGGAAGTCGACGAAGTCGCCCATCCCCTTGACGATGGCCGGGTTCATCTCCATCGAATAGACGTTGTACGTCATGATCTCCCGCGCGAGATCACGGTCGAGCTTCATCTCCCGCGCGACGATGTCGATGGCGGCGTTGCGATCGTTGTTGATGGCGTCGGTGGCCTTGCGCGTCGCCCGCAGGATGGCCTTGAGCGTGTTGGGGTTCTCCTTGAGCATCTTGCCGCTGGCCACGATGCCCGCGTGCACTTGCAGCCAGTCGACCGGCCCTTCCTTGCCCGGGATGTTGCTCTTGGCGCCGGTGAAGTAGAGCTTGCCGCCCGCTTCCTTCACCGCGCGGAAGGTCCACGGCGCCCACGCCGCCATGGCGTCGATGTCGCCCTTCGCCAGCGCCGTAATCGCATCCGGCGGCGACAGATTGACGAACTGGATCTTCGTGAAATCGACGCCGTTGGCCTTGCAGAAGCTCTGGATGGCCATGGTGACCGAGGCGCCCTTGGGCATGCCGACCTTGAGCTTCTCGAAATCCTTGGGGCTCTTCACGATCTCCTGCGCCTTCTTGCCCAGGATCACCTGCTGCACGCCGGCGATGTCGCTCTGTGGCGCGACGTTGTAGATCTGCTGCCCGGAGGCGGCGATGGGCACGACCATGGTCGCCGTCGCGGTGCCGAGATGGATGTTTCCCGCGCCCCACATGCTCGGCAGGTCGGTGCCGGCGATGTACCACCGGATGTTGATCTTGAGTCCTTCCTGCTTGAAGTAGCCGAGCTGATCGGCGACCGCGAACTGCGCCGACATCTGCGGATCACGCACCAGCCAGGCATCGACCTCCGTGACCTCGGGCTTCTGGGCGAGCGCGTCGGCGGCGGCGCCGAGCGCGACGACGGCGACCATCAGAGCGATCACGACACGCATGCGCGAGCTCCTTTCTCGGTCTTAAGAAGCAGCACCCGCTTCGCGCCAGCGGAACAGCCGCCGCTCGGTGGCGAGCAGGAGCACGTTCACGAGGGATCCGAGGAGGCCGAGCAGCAGAGCCCCCATGACGATCTGCGCCGGGACGAAGAACGTCCGGCCCTCCATGATCAGATTGCCGAGGCCGGCGTCGGCGCCCATGAACTCGGCGCCGACGATGACGAACAACGCCAACGCGAACCCGAGCCGCAAGGCGACGATGATGCCGGGCAGCGCGGCGGGCACGATCACCCGACGGATCAGGTCGACGCGATCGGCGCCGAGACTGGCCGCCGCCCGCAGCAGGGTGGTATCGACGCGCATCACGGCCGCGGCGATGGCGATGAACATCGGGAAAAACGTCGTGTAGCCGATGAAGGCGACCTTCGATGCCTCGCCCAGTCCGAACCAGACGAGAAACAAGGGCAGGAAGGCGAGCGGCGGGATCGGGCGCACGAATTCGATGATCGGCTCCAGCATGAGCCGCACCGGCACGCAGAGCGCCGCGAACAACCCGAGGCCCAGCGCCGCCACCGCGGCCAGCCCAAAGCCCACGGCGACACGCGCCAGCGAGGTGCCGACGTGCCGCGGCAGGCTGCCGTCACGCATGGTGTCGGCGAAGACGGCGAGGACCTCGCCCGGCGTCGGCAGCAGCGCCGGTGCCATGACGCCGAGCGCGCGGTTGCCATACGAGACGACGGCCCACGCGCCGAGGACGCCCAGCAGCGCCACCACGCGTATGTGTCTCACTCGTGCACCTTGGCGACTTCTTCCTTGACGACGCGGGTGATCTCGCTCTCGTAGTGCGTGAACTCCGGCGCGAAGCGGTCCCGGATCTCCGGGAGCTTGATCGTGAAGATCTGCTTGATCCGTCCCGGCGCCGACGTCATCACCACGGTGCGATCGGCGAGATAGACGGCCTCGCGGATCGAGTGCGTGACGAACAGCACCGTCTTGTGCTCGACGCGCTGGATCCGGCCCAGCTCGTCCTGCAGCACCTCGCGCGTCTGCGCGTCCAGCGCGCCGAACGGCTCGTCCATCAGGATGATCTCCGGATTGTTGGCCAGCGCGCGGGCGATGGCGACGCGCTGCTTCATGCCGCCGGAGAGCTGCACGGGGAACTTCTCGGCGTGCGCGGCGAGGCCGACGAGCTCGAGGTAGCGGGCGACGACGGCGCGCCGCTCGGCCGCCGGCGTGCCCTTGAGCTGCAGACCGAACTCCACGTTGCCGGCCACGGTCAGCCACGGAAACAGCACGTACTCCTGGAACACCACGCCACGATCGGCGCCCGGCCCCGTCACCGGCCGTCCGCCGACGCGCACCTCGCCCGTCGAAGGGCGTAGGAATCCGGCGACGATGTTGAGCAGCGTCGACTTGCCGCAGCCGGACGGGCCGAGCAGGCACACGAACTCGTGCTCGGCGACTTCGAGATCGACGCCGAGCAGGGCCGGCGTCTCGCGGCCCGCGGCGACGAACGTCCGTGACAGCCCGCGGACGTCGATCTTCACCGCGGATGCTGCCACCGGAGCACGCGCCGCTCGAGCGCGCGCACCAGGCCGTTGCCCGCATAGCCGAGGAGCCCGAGCAGCATCGCCGCGCCCAGCATCTGGGGCACGAGGAAGAAGTTGCGGCCGTCGTTGATCAGGTACCCGAGACCGCTCTCGGCGCCGACGAACTCGGAGATGACGATCACGAAGAACGACAGCGCGACGCCGAGCCGGAGCCCGGTGAGCACGTCAGGCAGCGCGGCGGGCAGGATCACGCGGAGGAATAGATGACGCGGCCGCGCGCCGAGACTCTGCGCGGCGCGCAGCAGCCGGCCGTCGATCTGCGTCACGCCGTGCACGGTGGTGATGAACATCGGAAAGAACGTGGCGTACGTGATGAAGCCGACCTTCGACGCCTCGCCGATACCGACCCACACGATGAAGAGCGGCAGCACGGCCAGCGGCGGAATCGGCCGCAGCAGCTCGATCACCGGCTCGACGACGTTGCGCACCGCGCGTATCTGGCCGGCGAGGAGGCCGAGCGTGAGCGCCAGCACGGCGCCGAGGGTGAAGCCGACGGCCACGCGCTGAAGGGTCGCGGCGACGTGCATCCACAACTGGCCCTTCCGCGCCAGCTCGAGCAGCGCGCCGATGACGACCCACGGCGCCGGCAGAAAGAGCGGATTGAACGGACGCGTCGCTTCGACGAGACCGCCCGCAGCGCTCCACAGCGCGACGAACGCGAGCAGCGAGCTCACGCGCCACCGCAGCGCAGCCGGCCGCGTCGACGGCGCGCCGCGCACGCCCCACTCCATCATCTCGGACACGCTGCTCAGCAACACGGCGGCCAATCCTCTACTAGCGGCGGGGAGGTGTCAACGTGCCCGCGCTGCGGGCATCGCGCTTGCGCGTGTGCGGTATCATCCCGGCCGAGGAGGCCACACATGGCGACTTCCGTAGGCTTCATCGGCGTCGGCAACATGGGCAATCCGATGGCCGGCAACGTGCTCAAGGCGTTTCCGCTGACGGTGTTCGACAAGAATCCGGCAGCCATGAGCAACCTCGTCTCCGCCGGCGCGCAAAAGGCGGCCTCCGCGCAGGAAGTGGTCGAGCGGTCCGAGATCGTGATGACGTGTCTGCCGGCATCGCCCGACGTCGAAGCGCTCTACCTCGAGCCCGGCGGGCTGGTCGAGCGCGCACGGCCGGGGATGATCCTCATCGACCTCAGCAGTGTGCTGCCATCCACGCCCAGGGCAATCGAGCCGCGCGCGAAAGCGCGTGGCGTGCATTTCCTCGAGGCGCCCGTCAGCGGCGGCGTGAAGGGCGCGCGCGCGGCCACGCTCGCGGTGATGGTCGGCGGCGACGCCGACGTGCTCGAGCGCGCGCGGCCGGTGCTGCGCGCGATCGGTCCGAACATCTTCAGCGTCGGCCCCGTCGGCGCCGGCAACACCGTCAAGGCCATCAACAACATGATGGCGTGCGTGAACTCGCTCGCGATGATGGAGGGCGTCGTGCTCGGCCGCAAGGCCGGTCTCGATCCGATGACGATCTACGAAGTCGTCAAGGCCTCCAGCGGCGGCAGCAAGGCGCTCGAGCGCATTCCGACCGCGATCGTTCCGCGCAATTTCTCGCCGGGCTTCAAGGTCTTCTTGATGAACAAGGACCTCGAGACGTTCAACACCATCGCCAAGGAGCTGCACGTGCCGGTCAGCTTCTCGAACGTGGCCCAGCGCTACCAGCAGGCGGCGATGGCGGCGGGGCTGGCCGATCAGGACACCAGCGTGGCGCTGACGATCATCGAGAAGCTCGCCGCGCTGGAATGACCACGGCGGAGCTGCTCGTTCGCGGCCGCTGGGTCATCACAGACGCGGCCGAGCGCGAGGCCGGCGTCCACAGCGACGCGGCCGTGCTCGTGTCCGGATCGCGCATCGCCGCCGTCGGCGACTGGCGCGCGCTGCGCCGCGCGCACCCCCGCGCGCGCGTCGTCGGCGACGGCACGCAGCTGCTGATGCCCGGGCTGGTCGACGCGCACAGCCACGGCCGCGCGCTGAGTCCGATCCAGAAGGGCGTGCTCAACGACTATCTCGAAAACAACCTGCTCGACTGGACGTTCATGCCGATCTTCGAGCCGGAGCTGACGGCGGCGCTCGGCGCGTGGCGGCATCTCCGCAGCGGCTGCACGACCATTCACCACATGGGCTTCGACACCGACGGGCCGAAGGCGCGAGGCCGGTGCGAGACGGCCATCCGCACGTATCTCGACGCGGGGATCCGCGTGGCCTTCGCGCCCGGCGTCCGGAACGTCGACAAGCTCGTGCTGGACGGCATCGCCTTCCTCGACACGCTGCCCGCCGACCTCAAGGCCTTCGCCGAGCCGCTCGTGCATCTCGATAGCAAGCGGATCGAGGAGGAGTATTTCGCGCTGTTCGACCACCTGCACCGGCGCTTCGCCTCCGAGGACACGCGTGTGCTGCTCTCGCCGTCGTGGGCCCAGGCGGTCACCGAGTCGTTCCTGATCCGCGCCAAGGAAACGGCAAATCGCCTGGGCAAGGTGCCGATCCACATGCACTGCGTGCAGACGCCGGTGCAGCGCGCGTTCTCGTTCCGCAAATACGGCAAGAGCGCCATCGCGTGGCTCGACGACCTCGGCCTCGTCGACGAGAACCTCACGCTCGGGCACGCCATCTGGGTGACCGACGAGGACATCGACCGGCTCGCGACACGCCGCGCGTCGATCACGAGCCATCCCTCGTGCAACCTCGGCATGCGCAACGGGCTCGCCCCGATCTACGAGATGCACCGCCGCGGCGTGAACGTGGCGATGGGCCTCGACGACAAGACGATCAACGACGACGAGGACGCGGTGATGGAGCTGCGGATGCTCCACCGGCTGCACCGCGTGCCCGACTACGATCTCACGACGCCCGCGCTGGACGCCTACGACGTGCTGAGGATGGGCACGCTGAACGGCGCGCGCGCGGTCGGCTTCGGCGGCCAGATCGGCGCGCTCAGACCCGGGATGAAGGCCGACATGATCCTGGTGGATCTCGATCGCGTGCTGCGCGATCCGTGGATGATCGAGGACCTGCCGATCGCCGAGGCCTTCGTGTACCGCGCCATGGGCGAGGACGTCGACACCGCCATCGTCGGCGGCCGCGTGGTGATGCAACATCGAAAGATGACGACGCTCGACGTCGACGTGCTCTACCGGGAGATCCGGAAGGCGGCGCGCGCCATCGGGCCCGCCCAGCGTCGGCACGCCGAGACGCTGCGCCGACTGAAGCCGTACGTGCAACAGTGGTACAACGCCTGGCTCACGCCGGACGCCATGCAGCCGTTCTACGTGCTCAACAGCCGGCGCTGATGGCCGCGCGGCGTTCGCCCACCACGGCACGCCGCTCTCGCGGGCTCGCCACGTGGCGCCGACGGGCCGCGCAGCGCATGACAGCCTCGCGGCGCGAGACGTTGAGGTTCGTCCGCCGCCTGCCCGAGGCGGAGATCGCACGGCCGCGCACCATCGACGCGTGGTCGGTCAAGGACGTGCTTGCGCATCTTCTGGCGTGCGACGAGGAGACCGCGAAGCGATTTCGGCTCATCGCCCGCGGTCGCGGCGACCGCATCCACTGGTTCGAGAGCATGGCCGACGCCGATCGGTTCAACGCGCGCACGGTCGCGCGACTGCGCAAGCGCGGTCTTGGCGCGCTGCTGCAGCGCCTGCAACGGGTGCGGGCCGCGCTCGTCGCCGACTTCCGGAGGCTGCCGACCGCGTCGCTGCATGACCCCGCTCACGCGTATCCGGTGACGCAGTGGCTCCCCGCGCCGGGCTGGAGCCACGAGCGCTATCACGTCGCCGAGATCCGCGTCTGGTGGAGTCGCCGGAAGCGCGCCTGAGGTCGCCGTCGCTCAGCCCTTGTCGAGCACGATGTCCCACACGACGAGACGCGAGTCGGGCTCGACGTCGGCCGTCGGCGGCAGCACCTTCGCGATGGCGCCCTCGCGGTTGTTGCGCAGCTGCCGCAGCAGGATGTCCTTGTCGTTCAGGGGCTCGCCCGGGAAATACATCTGCGTCACGAGCCGGTTGATCTTGCCGGTGACCTCGAAATGCAGGTGTGGCGGCCGCATCCAGTCGGCCGTCGCCGGATACGCGCCCGGCTTGATGGTTTTGAAACGGTATCGCCCTTCGGCGTCCGTATTCTGGACGGCGAAGCCCTCGAAGTTGGGATCCAGCGGTGCGGGATTCGTATCGCTGGGATGCGTGTAGCGGCCGTGCGAGTTCGCCTGCCACAGCTCGACCCGTGCGCCGCGGACCGGCTGCCCGTCGACATTGAGGACACGGCCCATCACGTGGATGACCTGGCCGGCGGCGCGTCCCGGCTTGCCGGAAATGCCGGTGAGGTCGGCTCCCTGATCCACGCGCTTGATCACGGGATAGAACGGACCGAGGATCTCGCCCGGCGTCCGCTTCAGCGTCTCGGCGAAGGCCGCGCCGAATCGCCCTGAGACGGCGAGACCTCCGGCGCCAAGGGCGAGGCCCAGCATGTGTCGCCGCGAGACTGCGTGCATCGTCATGAGAGCCTCCTCCTTGATACGATCGGGCGCGGCACGCGGACCATCTGGAACGACCGGAGCGTATCATCGGCGCCTGACGAATCACACTCGGAGATGACGATGCACACACGCAGGGATTGGCTGCGGGGCGTCACCGGCTTCATGGCCACGATCGCCGCCGGTGGCTGCGCAGCGGTGAGCGGGCCCGGCGGAGCCACGCGGAGGACACCGATGTTCGCCTACGTCGGCTGTTACACGTCGAAGGAACGCAACGGAAAGGGCGAGGGCCTGAGCGTGTATCGAATCGACCCCGCCTCCGGGCTATGGACGCAGCTTCAGGTGGTGAAGGACATCGTGAATCCCTCGTGGCTCACGCTCGACCGCCGGCAGCGCTGTCTGTATGCCGCGCACGGCGACGGCAACGAGGCCACGGCCTTTGCCATCAATCGGGAGACGGGCCGGCTGACGCTCATGAATCGACAGGCGACGAAGGGTCGCAACGGGGTACGGCTGGCCGTCGATGCCTCGAACAAATTCGCCGTGGTCGCGAACTACTCCACGGGAACCGTGGCGGTGCTGCCCATCAACGCCGACGGCTCGCTGGGCGCGCTGACCGACCTCGTCACGCTCGAGGGTAAACCCGGGCCGCATCGCACCGAGCAGGCCGGCTCGCATCCGCACGACGTCGTCTTCGATCCGGGCGGCCGCTTCGTCGTGGTGCCCGACAAGGGACTCGACACGACGTTCGTGTTCCGCCTCGACACGACCCGCGGTAGGCTGGCGCCCGCCGACCCACCGTCGGTGGCGAGCCGGCCCGGTGCCGGACCACGCCACGCCGATTTTCACCCGAGCAAGCCGTACCTCTATCAGATCAACGAGCTGGACTCGACGATCACCACGTTCAAGTTCGACACGGAGCACGGCGAGCTCATCCCGCTGCAGACGATCACGACGCTGCCGCCGTCATTCACCAGCGCCAACACCACGTCGGAGATCGCCGTCGCGCCGTCGGGGCGGTTCGTGTACGGCAGCAATCGCGGCCACGACAGCATCGCGATCTTCGCCGTCGACGGCAGCACGGGCGTGCTCACGCCGGTGGGTTGGGAACCGACGCAGGGGCGCGTGCCGCGCTTCTTCGCGCTGGACCCGTCGGGCGCGTTCCTCTACGCCGCGAACCAGAACAGCGACACGATCGTCGCCTTCGCCGTCGATCAGGGCTCCGGCAAGCTCAAGCCAACCGGGCAGGTGGTGAAGACCGGGAGCCCGAGCAGCATCGTGTTCCGGTAGACGGCAGCGGCCGTCCCCGAAGCGGTTTGGAGTCTGGCTTCAGAATGATCGGTTCCGATCAGAAACACTCCGGCGAGCTCCTGACCGGCGGCCCATAAAGTACTGATTCTACGGGCATCTGCCCGGGTATGAGATTTGCCCAGATGTTCTGCCGTGGACGCCTACAGTGAGGTAACGCCCGCGCCGCGGCCTCGCATCGGCCCTTCGACCGCGTCCCCGTTCGCTCCGGTGAAGAGCGCGCTCGACGAGATGGGGAGGCGACTTGCGCGCGGCCGCCTCGGGACGATGTACCGCTGGCTTCACCCGCGAGCGTTCTGGTGGACCGATCCACAGAATCGCGGGAAGTTAGGCCTGCGGCTCCGGTCCAAGATCTTCGTCGCGTATGCGGTGGTGATCGCCATCCTCGCGGGCGTCAGCACCCTCAGCCTCAGCGCGGTGGACCGTCTCGTCTCCGCCAACCGAGAAATGACCACGCGCGCCATCCCGGCGCTGAGCCTCACCGCGTCGAACCGTGAGGCGATTCCGCGGCTGCTCGCGCTCGAAGCGCGTGCGACCGCGCTCCGCGAACCGCGGTATGCGACAGCCTGGACGAGCTTGGCGGCGGAGATCGCCGAGGATTTCCAGCGCCTCGGTGCGTACGCGCTGAGCGAGGCGGAGGCGCTCCGCCTTCGCGAGGCACGCGCGGCATTCGAGGATTACCGCCGCATCGTCGCCGAGGAGCACGGCCTCCTCCGGAGCCGCGACCGCACACAGGCCGTCCGTCTCACGGAGACCGCACGGGCCCGCGCCGAGCAGGTTCAGGAAAATCTGGACGGGCTGATGGCGGCCACTCGCGCGCGGGTGCTCGCGGCGCACGCCGAGGCCGCGCGTCTCGAGGCACGTACCTGGAGCACGGTGCTGATCGCCCTCGGCGTGGCGGTCGGCCTCGCGCTCCTCGGGACGGCCATCATCGCTGGGCGCATCACTCGCTCGCTGGACCGGCTATCGTCGGCCACGGCGGAAATCGCCGCGAACGAGTTTCATGAGCCCGTCGCGATCGAAGGGCGCGACGAGATTGCGGCGCTCGCGCGGGCGTTCAACTCCATGGCGAGCCGGCTGCGCGAGGTGGAGGAAGAGAAGCAGGGGTTCTTCGCGGCCCTCTCGCACGAGCTCCGATCGCCGCTCACATCGATCCGCGGCGCCGTCGACCTCCTTCACGGGGGCACTCCCGGCCCGCTGACGCAGCGCCAGGATCGCCTCACCGACATCATCGGCCAGAGCTCCGAGCGGCTGCTCCGGCTGGTCAATCAGATCCTCGAGGTGTCACGGTTCCGCGCCGGGCTCGTACAGCTCGAGCGAAAGCCGCTGGACCTGGCGGATCTGGTTCGCCGCGTCGTCGAGGAGCTGCACCCGCAGGCAGAGCAGGCGGGCGTCGATGTGGAGCGGGAGCGCTACGGATTCAGCTTCGCCTACGTCGGCGACGAAGAGCGGCTCTACCATCTGGTGCTCAACCTCGGCACCAACGCGATCCGCTTTACGCCACGCGGCGGTCGCGTGGTCGTGCGGATCATCGATGCAGGTCCAGAGTTCGAGCTGCACGTCGAGGACACGGGCGTCGGCATCCCCGCGGAGGCGATGTCCACGATCTTCGAACCGTACCGACAGGCGCACCAACAACGAGGGGGGAGTGGCCTCGGCCTCGCCATCGTGCAAGCGGTCGCGAATGCGCACGGAGGGCGTGTGACGGTCGAGTCGCGCGACGGCAAGGGCAGTCGCTTCACGGTGCTGCTTCCTCGCGCAACGGAGGCGGAGCGTTGAGTACAGACAACGTTGCACCAGACGCCGACGCAATCTCCCGACAGCCGTACTACTTGATCGGTCAATGGCCGCTGCCGGGCGACGGTCGGCTTCGGGCGTTCGTCAGCTCGGCGCGGGGCACCCTGCATCTCACACGGGTCAGCGACGACGGAAGCGAGCTGACGTCGCAACAGATCTCCGAGTGCTACCGGCGCATCTTCCCCGAGCTGCTCCGAAGGCTTCACCACTTCAGCCTCGAAGTTCCAGGGCTGCTGCGTGACGCCCCGTTTACGGATTCGTCGGCGCTGCCACCCACCAGCGACCACGAGGCCGCCGAGGGTTCCGGCGAGCGAACGGGACGTCTGGGCGAATTGTTGATCAGGGACGGGCTGATCACCGACACGCAACTCGAGGCCGCGCTGCGCCTGCAGGCCGCATCCTCGAGCTACGTGCCGCTCGGCCACGTGCTTCTCGCACACAACTTCATCTCGCGCAAAACGCTGACCACGATGATGGGCCGGTATCAGAAGTCGGCCCGACTCGGCGAGGTGCTGCTGAAGGCCGGGCACATCACCACCGCGCAGCTCGAGGAAGCCCTCGAGCACCAGCGCGGGACACCATTGCGGCTAGGGCAAATGCTCGTCCGTCTCGGGTGGCTGCGCGAAACGACCATGCGGGAGGCGCTCTGCACGCAACTCCACGTGAATTTCGTCGACGTCGATGCGATCGCCATCGATCGAGATCTCGCTCGACTCATCCCGGAGAGCTTTGCGCGGCGATTCTCGGTGGTTCCCCTGCTTCGCGTCGATGAGGCGGTGGTCGTCGCCATGGACAATCCGGCGCGGACAGACGTCATCGCGGGCCTTGAAAAATCCGTCGGACTCGCCATCGAAGCCGTGACCAGCCTCGGACACAAGCTCAGGGCGGCCATGGATCGCCTGTATAGGGGCGGCGAGTCGCCTCAGATCGGCCCGAGCAACGGCAGCATCTTCGTTGGTCCCATCCGCGACTACGCCGTGGCCGAGCATCTCATGAGAGCGTCTCGGAGTATCCCCGCGTCCCACGACGCATAAGGGCCGACTCGCAGCCGGCTAGAGCGGGATCGCGAGCAGCGTGTCGAAGCGGCTGCTGTCGCACACGACGACACGCTCGCGCAGGCGTAGCGCGCCCCCGTCGTCGACCAGCGCGTCCAGGTAGCGGCCGGTCGCGAAGAGGTCCATCGTCCCGTCGCGCATGATGCGCACCACGAGAAACGGCGTCTCGACACGGGTGACCTCGCCGCCCTCATTGATTGGGCCGACGATCGCCGGCAGCCCGACGATGTGGCGGTAGCTCTGCCGCTCGTAGATGTTGGCCTCGCGCAGGGCGGCCACGCGGTCGCGGAGCATGCCGTTGCTGTCCGCGTAGATCACGCCGATCTCGAGACCGCGGCGGTGGTTGTCGGCGGAGGTAACTTTGTAGAGGCACTTCTCGGTGAAGAAGCCCGGCCAGTCCTCCAGCCGGTCGTCGTCGATGGCGCGCGCGTAGTCCGCGTTGAGCCTGACCACGCGATCGAGCATCAGCAGCCCATGTAGCGGCGGTAGGCCTTCCAGAAGCCGCGCACGGACGCTTCGGTGGCGCGAGTGTCCATCGAGTCGGTCCCCTCGCCACCCATGTTCACGACGGACACCTCGTCGCTCGCGGCGGCCGCGCCTCGTTGCACGAAGCCTCCGACGCAGCCGTCCTCCATCGAAACGTAGCCGGCCGGCCCGACGAGATTCGCCTGGCGCAGCCGCCGCTGGCGCAGCTCGGCCGTGTCGTCCTCGAAGCCGATGTACGTCCAGTGCAGCTCCATCGCGCCGAGCCCCTTGGGCAGCACCTGGCGGATGGCGAGCGAGTTCTGCACCTGCTGGATGACCAAATTGGGAAACACGGTGAGGATCTGCAGCTGGATGCCGTCGTCGAACTCGTCGACGCTGTCGAGCAGACGCGTGTCGGCCAGCCGGAAGCCGTCCAGCTCGGAGCGGATGCCCTGCTCGCGATATGCCGCGCTCGTAACGTCTTCCGGCACGCCGATCGTGTACGAAGCGTGATGCGCGCCGTCGGGGCTCACCAGCACGCCGCCGCCCTGCGTGAGGCGCGTGATGCGGAAGGTGCCGAAAAAGGCGTGGAGCAGGCTCGCGTGATACGTGTCCTTCACGTTCTCGATGTAGAGCTTCCAGTTGTTGGGCAGCGCCTGGGTGAAGCGGCCCAGCACCGTCACCGGCTTGCGCATCACGCGACGCAGCCGCCCGAGGATCTCGCCGCCGAGGTATGCGTCGATCGGCGGCGTGTCGGGCGCGAGCGTGCCGAACACGAGACCGCAGAGCGTCGTCGTGCGCAGCTTGCGCGGGCCGTGATCCGCCTTGCAGAACTCCGCCGGCATGCCGCCGCGGCCGTTGCTCCCCTTCTCGAACGCGACGCCGATGAGGTTGCCGCGCAGGTCGTAGCTCCACGCATGGTACACGCACTGAAACGCGTGCTTGACGCGGCCCGCGTCGTCGATCGCGATCAGCGCGCCGCGGTGCGCGCAGCGATTCTCGAAGGCGTGGATGGCGCCGTCCTGACCGCGGACGACGATGACCGGCATCTCGCCCACGAACGTGGTTCGGAACTGTCCGGGCTCGACGACATCGGATTCGAGGCACAGATAGTTCCAGGTCGGGCCCTCGAAGATCCGCCGCAGCTCGGCCTGATAGTTGGCGTCGTCCTGGTACACCCAGAACGGCACGCGGGTCACCGCATCGCTCGGCCAGGCACGGGTGGGCTCGCCCATGGCCGGGAGTATACCGCTCTCGATCGCGCTACGATCGGGGCTCCGTGTCCGGTGCACGAGGCCGGACACCCAGACGAGGAGGCGCCATGCCCGCGAGCTACCTCTCACCGAAGACTGGCGTCGGTCCGAGCCCGATCGAAGGCCAGGGGCTGTTCGCGCGGCGGCGAATCCGCCGAGGCGAGATCGTCGCCATCAAGGGCGGGCATGTCTATGACGCGCGGACGCTGGCCCGGGTGAAAGGCCGCATCGCAGCCTCGTACATCCAGATCGCCGACGGCTTTTTCTTCGGCGCCCGCACGGCCGCCGAGGTGCGACGCAACAAGATGTTCATCAACCACTCCTGCGCGCCCAACGTCGGCCTCCGCGGGCAGATCGTGTTCGTCGCGCTGCGCGACATCCGCGCCGGGGAAGAGCTGACGTACGACTGGGCGATGGAGGAGAACCGGCGCGATCACACGCGGTGCCGGTGCGGTTCTCGGCGCTGCCGCGGCGTGCTCACCGGACGCGACTGGAGGATTCCTCGGCTCCAGCGCCGCTACCGCGGCTACTTCTCGTCGTACCTGGAGGACAAGATCCGCGCGTCGGCGCGCTAGCGTGGCGGCTGCTGAAGCCAGGCGCGCGCGTCCTGGCGATTCCTGAAGACGCCGACCTCGAGCGGCCCGCACGCCGTCAGCGCCCGGAACTGGCGCGCGACCGCGGAGGCGAGCGGCATCGGTGTCACCAGCGCGAGCTTCTTGTGCCCGATGCGCTTGGCATGCTCTTCGACGAACGTGACGATCTGCATGAGCTCGTCCGGCGACGGGGCGCTGATGGCGGCGGAGAAGTCGCACATGGTCTTGAGCCCCGGACGGTAGGCCTCGTCACTCATCCAGGCCCGCATGGCCCCGATTCGCTCCGCCTGGGTGATCATGCCGTCCGCGAACACGAACAGCATTCCCGCCTCGCGATCGATGTGATACGTCACCGGCATCAGTCCCATTTCCTCTCGTCTGAGATTTTCTTCGCATTGTCGGCGATCGTGCCGGCCGGCACCACCGCGACACTGCCACGCAGCTTCATGACGTCGCGGATCGCGCTCTCGAGCGTCGGCGAGATCGCGCCGGCGTCGACGCCCGCCGCCAGCTGGACGCGCAGCGTGAGGGTGTCGTTGTGCCCTTCGCGGCCGACGACGATCTGGAAGCGCTCGATGCCCTTCACGCGTGCGACGATCTCGTCGACCTGACGCGGGTGGATGAACATGCCGCGCACCTTGGTGACCTCGTCGGCGCGGCCGCGCCAGCCGAGCATGCGCGCCGACGTGCGGCCGCAGCGGCACGGCTCGTCGGTGATCACGGTGAGATCGCCCGAGCTGAAGCGAATCATCGGGTACGTGCGGTTGTGGACCGTCGCCACCAGCTCGCCGATCTGGCCGTTGGGCAGCGGCTCGCCCGTGGTCGGATCGCACACCTGTGTGATCGCGTCCTCGATCAGGTGCATGCCGCTCGCCTCCGCGCATTCGTAGGCGAGCATCCCGACGTCCGCGGCGCCGAAGCCCTGGCGTGCCATGATGCCGTGCCCGTCCTGCAGCTCGCGCCGCATCGCCTCAGTGAACGGCTCGGCGCCGACCTGCGCCACCTGAAACGGCAGGCGGCCGACACCCATCTCCCTCGCCTTGGCGAGGATCGTCATCAGGAACGATGGCGTGCCGAGATAGCCCGTCGCGCCGATGGCCTTGGCGACGTTGACCTGGATCTCCGTCTGACCGACCCCGGTCGGCACGACCGCGCAGCCGATGAGATTGAGTGACTCGTCGAGCTCGTGCGCGGCCGGCGTGAGCGCATACGCGAACGTGTTGAGGACGACGTCGCCGGGGCGAAAGCCGCCCGCGAAGAGGCCCGTCTCCGCGTGAAACCCGCTCAGCTCCGGCCCCATCGGCTCGAAGATCGGTCCCGGCGACACGAAGATCTTGCGCAGCTTGGCCAGCGGAACGGTGCAGAAGCCGCCGAACGGCGGGTCGGTCTTCTGCAGCTCCGGCATCGCGCTTTTCCGAATGACCGGCAGCCGCGCGAGATCGTCCGCCGACCGGAAATCCTTCGGTGCCAGGCCCGCCGCCTCCAGGCGTCGTCGCACGCCGGGCGCGTGCGCCCACGCGTGCTCCACCAGTGAGGCCAGCCAACCCGTCTGGTAGCGCTCACGCGCTCCGGCGGACATGGTCTCGCGCTCGCGATTCCAGTATCCCGCGCGGCGATCGGGCGCCTTCATCCTACTGTCCGACGATGTCGGGCATCAGCGACTGCACCAGCTTCATGACCTGCTCCTTGTCCGCCGCGGTGACCCTCGAGGAATCGAGCGCCTTGGCGAGCGCGGCGTTGCACGCGTCGAAGTCTTCCTTCGTGAGGCCGAGGCCCTTGTGCGACTCCTTCATCGTGCGGCCGACATAGGAGCACGGCCCCCCGGTGTTCTCGCACAGAAAATCGGCGATGTTGCTCTTCAGCGGGCCGACCTTGGCGGCCGGCAGCGCCTTGAAGGCGGGGCCGATGCGCGGGTCGGCCAGCGCGTTGGCGACGAACGCATCCGTGATGCCGGCGATGCCCTCGCGGCCGCCGAGGCGGCGGTAGAGCGACGGCGTCGACTCGCTGGTGCTCGTCGAGGCGCACGCGGTGAGGCCGAGCATCAGTACGGTGAGCAGCAGAGTCCCCCACACTCCGAGGCGTGTCATCGAGGGGTCTCTCCTCAGCTGAGCCAGCGTTTACGGCGCTTGTAGTGCTTGACGTCGCGGTAGGACTTGCGGGCGCCGACCTCGGTGAGGCCGAGATAGAACTCCTTGATGTCGGCGTTGTCGCGCAGGCTCGCGGCCGATCCCTCCAGCACGATGCGGCCGTTTTCCATCACGTAGCCGTGCTCGGCGATGGCGAGCGCGAGGGTGGCGTTCTGCTCCACCAGCAGGACGGTGACCTTCTCCTGGCGGTTCATGCGCTGCACGATCTCGAAGATCTCTTCCACGAGCATGGGCGCGAGCCCCAGCGACGGCTCGTCGAGCAGAATGACGCGCGGGTTGGACATCAGCGCACGGCCGATGACGAGCATCTGCTGCTCGCCGCCCGAGAGGTAACCGGACTGGACGTGACGCCGGTCCGCGAGGCGGGGAAAGTACTGATACACGCGCTGGATCCCCTCGCGAAGCCGCGTGCGGTCGCTCTGGACGTGGCCGCCGGCCACGAGGTTTTCCTCGGTCGTCAAGTGCTCGAACACGCGCCGACCCTCGAACACCTGCACCACCCCGCGGCGCACGACGTCGTACGGCGCCAGGTGGTCGATGCGCTGGCCCGCCAGCTCGATGGCGCCCTTGGTGATGGCACCGCGCTCGGAGGGCAGCAGTCCGGAGATGGCTTTGAGGGTCGTCGTCTTGCCAGCGCCGTTGGCGCCGAGCAACGCCGTAATTCCGCCCTCGCGGACGTTCACCGACACGCCCTTGAGGACGAGAATCACGCTGTCGTAGATGACCTCGATGTTATTGAGCGTCAGCATATAAGCGAGTGAGGTCAGGGATTGGCTGGCCGCGGCCGCGGCCCCGAAAGTCCCCTCGTCGAGCGGGGACGCGCGGGGCCGCGGCCGGGGCCGGCCAAGCCTATGACTTCTTCCCAGCCTCTTTGATGTGCTTCCCTACCACGTCCTGATACGCGGCGTACCAGTCGGTGACCTTCACGAACTTGCCGCCCTTCACCTGCCAGATCTGCACGAGTCCGCCACCCTCGTGGTCGGTAGCCGTCACCTTCAGCGGCGGTACGAGGCCGCCAAGCGTGAAGTTGTTGATCTGCTCGAAGCCCTTCTTCGCGTCCTCGCCGGTGATCTTGCCGCCCTGCTTGGCCTTCAGCGCGTTGCGGATGGCCTCGACGTGCAGCGCGGCGATGAGCACGCCGCGGTTGTAGAACACCGTGGACTCCATCTCCTTGGGCGCGGGCTTGCCCTGCTTCTTGTACATGTCGCGGATGTCGTTCAGCACGGGATAGTCGGTCCCCACCCCGGCGAACTGCATGCAGTAGTAGCCCTCGGCGACGTCGAAGCCGCCAGCGCCGTTGATGTTGGCCTCGGCTGCGCCCCACACGAACGAGACGACCTTGCGGAGCGGGTAGCCCACGCGCTTGAACTCCTTGATCGACACCGAGGGAGCGCCGCCGAACAGGTGTGCGATCACGAAGTCCGCGCGGAAGCGCTGCGCGATGTCCAGCACCTGCGCGCCCATCTCCACGCCGGGCGGCGGCACCGCAAACGTCTTGAGCTGGAAGCCTTCCTTGGTCGCCAGGTCCTCGATCACCTCGATCGGCTCGCGGCCGGCCGGGTTGTCATAGAAGATGTAGGCGATCTTCTTGCCCTTGAGCGAGCCGCCGAGCTGCTTCTTCGCGAAGTCGACGGCCGCCGCGCCCTGCGACCAGTACGTCGCGGCGATCGGGAAGATGTACGGATAGCGCTGGCCGTCGGCCGCGGCAGCGCTGCCGAAGCCCGGCGACGTGCCGGGAATCCGGTCTTCGGTGAGCTTCGCCGCGAGCGCGTAGATGTGCGGCGTGCCGTAGATGGCCATGGTCACGGCGCCTTCCTTCTTGTGGCGCTCGTACGCCTCGACGCCCGGCGGCACCTTGTACTCGTGATCGATCTCCAAGGCCTTGATCTGATAGCCCTCGACACCGCCTTTGGAGTTGATCAGAGCGACGTAGTCGTGGAACCCCGGACACAGGACCGTACCCACGATCTGAGTGGCCCCCGTGCGGTCGCACTGCAGCCCGATGACGATCTCGCCCTTCGACTGCTGGGCGGAAGACGACGCGGCTGTCAGCATGCTGCTCGCCGCCAGCACCAGCGCCGTCGCAATAGCCAGGTAACGCTTCATGGTGCTCTCCTCTCTCGCGTACTCAGTACGCGAACGGCCAGACGCGGAAGTAGCTGCGGATGTTCCGCCACAGGCGGTTCAGGCCCTCGGGCTCGAGCACCAGGAACACGATGATGAGGGCCCCGAACAGCGTGAGCCGCAGCGCAGGGATCAAGTTGTGCACGGTCGCTTGCGAGAACAACACGCCGCTGAACGCCTCCATGGCGTAACGGATGACGATCGGCAGCAGCGTGACGAAGGCGGCTCCGAAGATCGACCCCAGAACGGAGCCGAGCCCGCCGATGATGATCATGGCCAGGTAGTCGATCGACACCCCGATCTGGAATTGCTCGTAGTTGGCGATGCCGAGGTAGTACGTGTACAGCACTCCGGTCACCCCGGCGTAGAACGACGAGATGGCAAAGGCCAGCAGCTTGTAACGGAAGATGTTGATGCCAATGATCTCGGCGGCGATGTCGTGGTCGCGGATCGCGATGAACGCGCGCCCCACGCGGCTGCGGACGAGATTCATGGTGCCGACGATGGCAACGACGACGAAGAACAACAGGAAGTAGTACATCGCATGCTGGCTCGAGAGGACGTACGGGCCCAGGCGAGGGCGCGGCACCTCGATGGACGCCTGCACGCCGCCGCTGATGAACGTCACGTGATTGATCGTCCATTCGATGATGAGCTGGCCGGCGAGCGTCGCGATGGCGAGGTACAGCCCCTTGATGCGGAGCGACGGAATGCCGACGATAGCGCCGACCAGCGCGGCCATGAGCCCGCCGGCCAGCAGGTTGACCGGCCACGGCGCGTCGAGCCGCGTGGCCAGATTCGCGGCGGTGTAGGCACCGACGGACATGAACGCACCGTGGCCGATGGACACCTGCCCCGTGTAGCCGACGAGGATATTGAGGCCGAGCGCGCCGATCACGGCAATCCACACGAGATTGGCGATGGAGAGGAAGTACTCGTGCAGCATCAGGGGGACGATCAGGAAGAACAGCACGGCGAACGCCGCCACCGCGTACTTCGCAATCGGAAGTGGATAGAGCGCCATGTCGGCTTCGTACGTCGTTTTGAGAATGCCGCACTCTCGGTGAATCATTGGCTCACACCCGCTCGATGATGCGTTTGCCGAAAATGCCGTAGGGCCGAATCATCAGCGCGAGGATCATGAGCACGTAGGGCGCGAAGTCCTTGGTGCCGCCGCCCACGAACGGATCGACGTAGCCGGCGGCCACGTTCTCGACGATGCCCACGATGAGGCCACCGATCACGGCGCCCGGGATCGAGTCGAGCCCGCCGAGGATCACGACGGGAAAGACCTTGAACCCCACCAGCGCGAGATTGACGTCGACGCCGAGCATATTGCCCCACAGCACGCCGCCGAGCGCCGACACGATGCCCGTCATGGCCCATGCCACGCCGAAATACCGCTCCACGTTGATCCCCATGGCGAGCGCGACCTGCTGATTGTCGGCCACCGCGCGCATGGCGATGCCTTTGCGCGACTTCAGGAAGAAGTAGCCGAAGCCCGCCAGAAACAGCAGGCTCACGAGGCCGCCGACGAGCTGGATCGGCGGGATGAACAGCGGCCCCAGGACGAACGGCTCGTCGGGCAGCGGCAGGGGCAGCGGTCGGGTGCCCTGGAAGATCCCGAACGGTCCGAGGCCGCGAAGGATGGCCGCGAGCCCGATCGTGGCCATCACGATCGCGATGACGGGCCGGCCGATCAGCTTGCGCAGCATCACGCGCTCGAGCGCGAAACCGAACGCGATCATGCCCACGAGCGCCGCCAGAATCGAGAGCCAGAGCGGAACGCCGAGCACCGTCAGCGCCCCCACCGCCACAAAGCCCGCGATCATGACGAACTCGCCCTGGGCGAAGTTCACGGCGTCGGTGGCCTTGTAGACGAGCACGAACCCGAGCGCGATCAGCGAATACATGAGGCCGATCAGCACGCCGTTGGACAGCAGGAGCGCGGTGAATTGCCAGTCACCCACGGACGAGGGCCTCCTCGACGTCCTCGATGCGGACGCGCGACTTCAGGGTCGCCTGCCGACCATCCTCGTAGGTGATCGTCGTCGCGAGCTCGACCTCATCGTGCCGACCATAGAACGCGTCGAGCACCGACGCGTACTTCTCCGCCACGAAGCGCCGGCGCACCTTGCGTGTGCGGGTCATCTCGGCGTCGTCGGCTTCGAGGTCCTTGGTCAGCAGCAGGAACCGCCGGACTTTGCCCGCCTCGGGCAGCGTCTCGTTGCACTTCCGGATCTCGTCCCGAATCAGCCCGCGCACGTCCGGCTTCTGGCTGAGGTCCATGTACGACGTGTAGGCGATGCTGCGCCGCTCGGCCCAGTTGCCGACGGTGTTCATGTCGATGGCGATCATCGCGGCGACGAACGGTTTCTGATCGCCGAAGGCGACGGCCTCGCGGATGTAGGGGCTGAACTTCAGCTTGTTCTCGACGAACTGCGGCGCGAACGGTGTCCCGTCCGCCAGCGCGCCCACGTCCTTGGCGCGGTCGATGATCACGAGATGTCCGCGCGGATCGATGAAGCCGGCGTCGCCGGTGTGGAACCAACCATCGCGGTCGATGACCTCGCGCGTGGCCTCCTCGTTCTTGAGGTAGCCGCGGAAGACGCCGGCGCTCTTGACGAGCACCTCGCCGCGCTCGGCGATCTTCACTTCGATTCCCGGGCACGGCCGTCCTGCCGTCGTCGGGTTGGCTTCCCGGCTGGGCTGCAGTGAGACGAGACCGGTGGTTTCTGTGGAGCCGTAGACCTGCTTGAGGTTCACACCGATCGAGCGGAAGAAGCGAAACGTGTCCGGTCCGAGCGGGGCTCCCCCGGTCAACGCCCAGCGTGTGCGACGCAGCCCGAGCTGGTCGCGCACCGGGCCGTAGACGAAGAACTCGCCGAGCGCGCACGCGAGGCGCAACCCGAGCGGCACGGGCTTGCCCTCGGATCTCAGGATCTCCGCTCGCTCGGCGGCGCGGCGGAAGCGCTCGAACACCCGGCGCTTGAGCGGCGGCGCGTCGGCGCCCTTCACCTGCACCCCCGTCAGCATGTTCTCCCAGATGCGCGGCGGCGCCAGGATGAGCGTGGGCCCGAGCTCGCGGAGATCGCGCTGCACCGTCTCGGGGCTCTCGGGACAGTTGCATGCGAAGCCGACGACGAGGCTCATGACGAGCGTGTAGAAGGCGTCGCCCATCCAGGCCATGGGCAGGTAGGCGAGATACTCATCGTCGACGCGGAAGTCCTCGGCGCCCATGGCCATCCTCGCCGTCTCCAGCGCGTTGGCGTGCGTGATCATCGCCCCCTTGGGGTTGCCGGTGGTGCCGGAGGTGTAGCAGACGAAGGCCAGATCGTCAGCCTTGCCTTGCTCGATCGCGGCGTCGAAGTAACCGGCGTGGGTCTTGCCGAACTCTCGCCCGAGCGCCTGCACGTCGTTGAACGATTTCAGCCAGTCGTGCTTGTAGTGCAGCATCCCGCGCGGATCGTCGTAGATGACCAAGCGGAGCGTGGGCAACTGCTCGCGCAGCGCCTGAACCTTGTCGACCTGCTCCTGATCCTCGGCGACGATCACCGCAACGTCGGCGTGATTCCAGACGTACGCGAGCTCCTTCGCGATGGAGTCCTGGTAGACCGGGACGGACACCCCGCCGAGACATTGGGTGGCCACCTGCGCCCAGTAGAGGCGCGGTCGGTTGTCACCGATGACGGAGAGACGATCGCCCCGCTTGAATCCGAGCGCGGCCAGGCCCAACGCGAAGTCCCGAACGTGCGCGTGATACTCAGCCCACGAGTGGGACTGCCAGATGCCGCGGTCTTTCTCCCGGATCGCCGTGCGCTTGGCCAATTGCCTGGCGTTGCGAACCAGCAGGCGCGGGAGCGTCGTAAGCTCAGCCACGGGGACCCTCCTTCGGGGCGCCCTTGGCATCACCGAGGTACGCCTTGATCACGGCGGGGTTGACGCGCACCTCGTCGGGCGTGCCTTCCGCGATCTTTTGCCCCATGTCGAGCACGGCGACGCGGTCGGAGATATCCATGACCACGCCCATATCATGCTCGATCAGGATGATCGTGGTGCCCCACTCCTCGTTGACGTCGAGAATGAAGCGCGCCATGTCCTCTTTCTCTTCCTGGTTCATCCCGCCCATCGGCTCATCGAGCAGCAACACCTTGGGATCGAGCGCGAGCGCGCGCCCGAGCTCCACGCGCTTCTGCAGCCCATAGGCCAGCGAGCCCGTCGGACGCCGGCGCAGATCCTGGATCTTGAGGAAGTCGATGATGTCCTCCACGCGCTTGCGATGGCGGACCTCCTCCTTCTGGGCGAGACCCCAGTAGACGAAGGAGGCGAGCACACCCGACTTCATATGGACATGACGACCGAGCATGAGATTGTCCAACACGGTCATGCCTCGGAACAGCGCGATGTTCTGGAATGTGCGCGCCACGCCGAGCGCTGCGATGCGGCTCGGCGCCAGATCGGTGATGTCCCGACCCTCCAGCGTGATGCGCCCGGCGTCGGGATGGTAGAAGCCGCTGATCATGTTGAGCGCCGTCGTCTTGCCGGCGCCGTTGGGCCCGATGACGGAGACGATCTCGCCCTTCGTGACGTCGAGGCTCACGCGCGTGACGGCCTGCACGCCGCCAAACGCCTTGCTGACCTCCCGGATCTCCACCAACGCGCTCACGAGAGCCACCGCTTCCGCCGCCGGTAGTGCTTCACGTCGCGGTACGACTTGCGCTGCCCGACCCCGGTCAGCCCGAGGTAGAACTCCTTGATGTCCTCGTTCTCGCTGATGGTCTTCGCGTCGCCGTCGAGCACGATCCGCCCGCTCTCCATGACGTAGCCGTACTGCGCGAAGCGCAGAGCGATGGTCGCATTCTGCTCGGCGAGCAGCAGCGAGACGCCTTCTTCCCGGTTCAGTCGGCTCACGATCTCGAAGATCTCCTGGACGAGCATCGGGGCGAGCCCCATCGACGGCTCGTCGAGCAGCATCAGCCGCGGCCGCGCCATGAGGGCCCGACCGATGGCGAGCATCTGCTGCTCCCCGCCCGAGATGTAGCCGGCCTTGAAGCCCCGGCGCTCCACCAGGCGGGGGAAGTAGGTATAAACCAGATCGAGGTCTTTTCGCGCGGCGGCGTTTTCCCGCCGGGTATAGGCCCCGGTCAGGAGGTTTTCCTCGACCGTGAGGTGCTCGAACACGTGGCGGCCTTCCATCACCTGCACGATCCCGCGGCGCACGACCTCGCCGGCCTCGCGGCGGTGAATCGGCTCGCCGGAGAGCTCGACACTGCCCTTGGTCACGTCGCCGCGCTCCGTGCGCAACAGGCCCGAGATGGCCTTGAGCGTGGTCGACTTTCCGGCGCCGTTGGCCCCGAGAAGGGCGACGATGCCCCCCTCGGGGACCTGGAGCGAGACACCGCGCAACACGAGGATCACGTGGTCGTAGATGACCTCGATGTTGTTGACGACCAGCAGCGGCCGCGCGGCCCCGTTCCCGGCGCTCACGTCGCTACTTTTCCTTGCTGCAGTCGCGTTGCGTGTACTGGAGCTTCTTGGCCTCGTCCACCGCGGCCGCCTCGATCTTCGGGCGCACGACGTCCTTCATCGGCTGGATCCAGTCCGAGACGATGTTCCATTTCTTGCCGTCCCACTGCTCGATGAGAACGGGCCCGTTGCCCTCGTGGTCCTCGCACGTGACCTTGATCGGATGGGTGAAGCCCTTCATCCCGATCTCCTCCAGCCGCTTCTCCGTGAGGTTGAGGTTCTCGAAGCCCCAGCGCATGTGCTCGGGCGTCGGGACCTGTCCCTTGGCGCCCTTCATCGCCGTACGAATGGCCTCGGCGGAGAACATCGCGTTCACGATGCCGCGGTTGTAGAGGGGCGAGCCCATCTCTTCCTTCTTGCCGGCCCCCTTGCCCTTGTCGTACACGTACTTCACGACGTCGGCGTGCACCTTGAAGTTGGTGCCGGGCGCGTGGAACGTGGCGCCCTTGTACCCCTTGGCGCCGTCGCCGGCCGGCACAACATCGGCGTCGCTCGACGACCACCAGTTGCCGATGAAGTGGTCCATCTTGAAGCCGATGGCCGCCGCTTCCTTCACGGCCACCTGGTTCATCACGCCCCAGCCCGACATGAAGATCCAGTCGGGATTGATTCGCCGCACCTGCAGCCACGTCGACTTCTGCTCCTGGCCAGGTGAGTCGACGGCCAGCAGTGTGAGCTCGAAGCCGTACTTGCGCGAGAGATCCTCGAGCGTCGGGTTGGCTTCCTTCCCGTACGGGCTGTTGTGGTAGACGTGCGCGATCTTCTTGCCCTTGAGCTTCTCGAGCCCGCCCTCCTGGGTCCCGATATAGCGGATGACCGCCGAAGCCTGGCTCCAGTAGTTCGTCGGGAAGTTGAACACCCACGGGAACCAGCGCCCGTCGGACGACGCGCTCATGCCGTAGCCCATCGAGAACACCGGGATCTTGTCCACGGGCGCCTTCGGGATGAGCTGGTACGTGATCCCCGTGCTGTACGGATTCACGAGCGCGGCGCCCTTGCCCTTCAGCCGCTCGTAGCACTCCACGCCCTGCTTCGTGTCGTACTGGGTCTCGCACTCTTCCCACGCGATCTTCACGCCGTTGATGCCGCCATCACGGTCGTTGAGCAGCGTGAAGTAGTCCACGAACCCGTTCGCGATCGGAATGCCGCTCGGCGCGAACGGGCCGGTGCGGTATACGAGCAGCGGAATGAAAATCTCCTTGCCCTGAGCGCCGACCGGCGCCGGCACCAGCGCAGGGCCGGCGGCGACGAGCACGGACAGCAGGGCGATTGCACACGCACGCACAGTCATGCTTGCTCTCCTTCTCAGTGTGGGAACGGCCACAGCCGTAACTTTTCCTTGGTGATCTGCCATAACCGCGCCAGCCCGTGCGGCTCGACGATCAGGAAGAAGATGATCAGACCGCCGAACACCATGAGCTCCACCTGCTTCTGCAGCGCGACCGGCATGGGCAGGTGCAGCAGGTGTGGAACGTTGGTGAGGAAGATCGGCACGAGGACGATGAACGCGGCGCCCAGGAACGAGCCGAGGATCGAGCCGAGGCCGCCGATGATGACCATGAAGAGCACGAGGAACGACAGCGCGATGTCGAACGCCCCGGTCTCGGCGCTGCCGAGGTAGAGGAACACGTACTCCGCCCCGGCCACACCGCAATAGAACGAGGAGATGCCGAAGGCGAGCAGCTTCGTGCGCAGCGGCCGCACCCCGATGATCTCGGCCGCGATGTCGCGATCGCGGATCGCCATCCACGAGCGCCCGATTCGACCGCGCACGAGATTCTTGGCCACGACGGCGCCGAGCGCCACCAGCGCAAGCGCGGCCACATAGCGCGCTCCCGCGGTGGCGAGCGGGCCCGTTACCATGACGCCGACGACGGTGCGCGGCGGCGCCGTGATGGTGCCCGACGAGGCGTAGTTGGTGAACCACGCGACCTTGTTGAAGAGCCAGATCAGGAAGAACTGCGCGGCGAGCGTCGCCACGGCGAGATAGAAGCCCTTGATTCGAAGACTTGGGATGCCGAACACGAGACCGACGAGCGCCGCGATCACGCCGGCGAGCACGAAGACGACGATGATGTTCATCCAGGGAAACGCCGTCGTCAGCTTGAACGCCGCGTAGCCGCCGACCGCCATGAAGCCGCCCGTTCCGAGCGAGAGCTGCCCCGCGTAGCCGGTCAGGAGATTGAGCCCGATCGCCGCCATCGAGTAGATGAGGAACGGAATCAGCACGGCCTGCAGCCAGTACTCGTTGGCGACCAGCGGCACCGCCACGAACGCCGCGACGAGCGCCACGGCGACGAGCCACTTGTCCTGCACGATCGGAAAGATCGCCTGATCACTGGCATACGTCGTCTTGAACTGTCCCGCCTCCCGATAGATCACTGATGAAGTCCCCGGGAGACGCGAAGGCAGCGATGAAGCGGCATCGAACGACGTAGGCAAGAACAGCGGGGATGGCGAGGCGCGGATCGCCGACGCGGGCTTGGTGGCGGTGCGGAGCCGGGCCGGGCGCGCCCCAGTGAGACCCGTGTTTCGGGCACTGCGTCGGATCCGGCTGAACATCGGTGCACGTTGGCAGGCGCCAAACTAGCGTCGATTTGCGTGGTCGAACGGGGGTGCGCCCGGCCCGGCTCCGTACAACCGCCACCGCCCCGTCGAGCGATCAGATGCGCCGTCATACGCGCTCGATGATCTTTTCCCCAAACAAGCCCTGCGGCCTGAACAGCAGAAACACCAGCGCAACGACGTACGCGAACCAGTTCTCGATGGCGCCGCCGACGAGCGGTCCCCAATAGACCTCGCCCAGCTTTTCGCCCACGCCGACGATCAATCCGCCGACGATCGCGCCCGGCACCGAGGTGAACCCGCCGAGGATCAGCACCGGCAACGCCTTGAGCGCGACGAGCGAGAGGCTGAACTGCACGCCGCTCTTGGCGCCCCACATGATGCCGGCCACGATCGCGACCAGCCCGGCCACCGACCACACGATCAGCCAGATCGTCTTGAGCGGGATGCCGATCGAGAGCGCAGCCTCGTGATCGTCGGCCACCGCCCGCAGCGCGCGGCCGATGCGCGTGCGCTGGAAGAACACCGCGAGGACCGCCACCAGGACGGCCGCGGTGGCGGCCGCCGACATCTCGAGCTGATTGATCTGCACGCCCGCCACCACGAAGGAGCGATCCGGAATGCCGACGTCGAGCCGCTTCACGTTGGCGCCCCACAGCAGCTCGCCGAAGCCTTCCAGGAAGAAGTTGAGGCCGATGGTCGCCATGAACAGGATGATCGCTTCCTGGTTCACCAGCGGCCGAAGCACCACGCGCTCGATCAGGAAGGCGAGCGCGACCATCACCGCCATCGTCGCCACGAGCGCCGCCGCCACCGGCACGCCGCGCTCCATCAGGCCCACCAGCGTCAGCGCCGCGAACAGGACCATCACGCCCTGCGCGAAATTGAAGACGCCCGAGGCCTTGAAGATCAGCACGAAGCCGAGCGCGACCAGCGAGTACATGAGCCCCGTGAACAGCCCGCCGATCAGCACCTCGACGAGGAATGCCGGCGAGCTCGCCATGTCGCGAAACGGTCCCACGAAGACCGCATAGAGCAGCTCAGTCATGGCTCGCTCCGAGGTACGCATCGAGGACGGCGGGATCTTTGCGCACCTGCTCGGGCGGGCCGTCGGCGATCTTGCGCCCGTAGTCGAGCACGACCACGCGGTCCGTGATATCCATCACCACGCCCATGTCGTGCTCGATCAGCGCGATCGTCGTGCCAAACTCGCCGTTCACGTCGAGGATGAAGCGCGACATGTCTTCCTTTTCCTCGACGTTCATCCCAGCCATCGGCTCGTCGAGCAGCAGCAGCTTGGGCTCGGCGGCGAGCGCGCGCCCGAGCTCCACGCGCTTCTGCAGGCCGTACGGCAGCTTGCCGGCCGGCGTCTTGCGGATCGACTGGATCTCGAGAAAGTCGATCACGCGCTCGACGAACGCGCGGTTCGCCAGCTCCTGACGCTTCGCGGGGCCCCACCAGATGGCGTCCAGGAGGAAGTGGCCTCCCATCTTCAGCAGGCGGCCCGTCATGAGATTGTCGAGCACACTCATGCCCTTGAAGAGCGCCACGTTCTGGAACGTGCGTGCGATGCCCAGCTCGGCCACGTCGGGCGGCGACAACCGCGTGCGATCGCGGCCTTCAAAGAGGATGCGGCCTTCGTAGGGATGGTAGAACCCGCTGATGACGTTCAGGAGCGTCGTCTTGCCGGCGCCGTTCGGGCCGATGATCGCGAGGATCTCCCCGCGCTCGATGCTCACGCTCACGTCGCTCAGGGCGAGCAGCGCACCGAAGCGCACGCTCGCCCGTTCCACCTCCAGGAGGGGACCGGCGATCGCCTGGCTCACCGGGCCGCCCGCACGGCGCCGACCTCGCGGATGTGCACGTCGGCGCGGACGGTGCCGGTGCGGCCGTCCTCGTACGTCACCTTCGCTTCGACCTGCGCGCGGTCACCGTCGCCGTAGAGGGCGTCGATCAGCGCCGCGTATTTCTGGGCGATGTAGCCCCGGCGGACCTTGCGCGTCCGCGTGATCTCCTCGTCGTCGGGGTCCAGCTCCTTGTGCAGGATCAGGAACTTTCGGATCTGCGCCCCCTTGAGCACCTCGTCGTCGAGCAGGCTCGCGTTGACCCGCTCGACCTCCTGCTGGATCAGCCCGTAGACCTCGGGCTTCTGGCTCAGATCGGTATAGCTCGTATAGGCAATGCTCCGGCGCTCGGCCCAGTTCCCGACGGCCGTCAGATCGATGTTGACGAGCGTCGTGACGTACGGCCGACTCTGGCCGATGCAGACCGCCTCCTTCACGTAAGGAGAGAACTTCAGCTTGTTCTCGAGGTACTTGGGGGCAAAGATCGTTCCGTCTGCGAGCCGGGTCACGTCTTTGGCGCGGTCGACGATCTTCAGATGCCCTGCCGCGTCGAGGAAGCCGGCGTCGCCGGAGCGCATCCAGCCCCCCTCGAGCATCACCTGGCGTGTCGCCGCATCGTTCTTGAAGTACCCCTGGAACACGCCGGGGCTCCGGTAGAGCACTTCGCCCTCGTCCGAGATCTTCAGCTCGACGTCCTTGATTGGCGTGCCCACCGAGTCCAGCCGCACGTCGCCGTCGCGCTGGATGGTGACGAACACGCTCGCCTCGGTCATGCCGTAGAGCTGCTTGACGTTGATGCCGAGGCCGCGGAAGAACACGAAGATCTCGGGGCCGATGGCCTCGCCGGCCGTGTAGGCGCGGCGCACGCGCCGCATGCCGAGATTGTCGCGGAGCGGCCCGTAGACGAGGAGTCGGCCGAGCGGATAGAGCAGACGGCGCCAGGTCGAGACCGCGCGACCGCTCAGGCGCGAGCGCTCGACATCCTGGGCGAGGTCCAGGAAGAAGCGCACCAGCCGGCGCTTCGGCCACGCGCAGTCCTCGATGCGCACCATAACGGTGGTGAGCAGGCTTTCCCAGATCGCAGGCGGGGCGAAGAAGTAGGTCGGTCCGATCTCGCGCAGATCATGGCGCACCGTGGCGGCGCTCTCGGGACAGTTGATAGCGAAACCCACGAGAATCGCCTGCGCATAGGAGAAGATGTGATCGCCGACCCATGCCATTGGCAGGTACGACAGAATCTCCTCGTCGGGGCGCAGCCCCTCGAACTCCGCCGCGTTGCGCGCGGTCACGATCAGGTTGCGATGCGAAAGCATGGCGCCCTTGGGCGTGCCGGTCGTGCCCGAGGTGTAGCAGATGATGGCAACGTCCTCGCCTCGGCCTTTCGCGATCTCCTCGTCGACGTACCCGGGGTGGCCGATCTCGAACTTGCGTCCGGCCTCCTGCAGCTCGGCCAGACTCATCAGGCAGGTTTCGCTGTATCCGCGCAGACCGCGCGCGTCGTCGTACACGATCGTTTCGAGCCGCGGACAGCGCGCGCGCAGGGCGAGGAGCTTGTCGACCTGCTCCTGATCCTCGACGATCGCGAAGCGCGCTTCCGCGTGGTCGACGATGTACTCGAGCTCCTTCTCGATGGCGTCCTGATAGAGCGGTACCGGCACGCCGCCCAGCGCCTGCGTCGCGAGCACCGCCCAGTAGAGCTGCGGTCGGTTGTCGCCGACGATCGCGACCTTGTCGCCGCGGACGAAGCCCAGCGAGGCGAGTCCCAGCGCGATGGCGCGCGCCTGCGTGAGGTAGTCGCGCCACGTGGTCGCCTGCCAGATGCCGTAATCCTTCTCGCGGATGGCGACGCGGTCGGGGATCCGCTGCGCGTTGGCGCGCGCAAGCTTCGGAAACGTGTCGTGCGCGCGCGTCGTTGCGTCCGCCGTCAAACTCCGCCTCCGCAAATCACCAGATTGGATCGTGCTCCGATACGTCGGGAGGGCGCGAAAGTGGCGTGAAGTTTAGCCAAGCCCGGGTGACCTGTCAAGCAAATCGGGACGTGATAACAAATATTTAGACTGC
>Ga0209382_10000259_pt1 | contig 85890 bp, 71 predicted proteins | sample SoiMetdeltSBSDD5_FD_187599 | JGI IMG/M metagenome (GOLD analysis project Ga0209382, IMG submission 187599) | Bulk soil microbial communities from a Populus tree surrounding site in Tennessee, USA - Soil MetaG P. deltoides SBSDD5 (SPAdes) (version 2) | ecosystem: Environmental > Terrestrial >... | reverse complement strand
GTGAGGGCCGGATGGTAGGGGACTGGCGAAGCACCTACAACCGGCAATGATGATCTTGTGGACAAATGATCCGCTCATCAAGAGGAAGATGGGGCTGGGGGATCGAACAGGCCCGCGACCAGCAGATACTTCCGGATCGGGGAATACTCGCGGACCGTTGGGCGCTGGGGTTCCTGAGTTGGGTGATGGGCTGTGAGCTGGGGGTTGAGATGGAGTACTGGACACCGGCTAGGGCGTTGGTAGTTGCGGCGCATCCGGATGACATCGAGTTCGGGTGTGCTGGGACGGTGGCGCGGTGGGTGCAGGAGGGGGCGCACGTCACGTATGCGCTCGTCACCAACGGGGCGGCGGGGTCGAGTGACCCGGAGATGACGCGGGAGCGGTTGGCGGAGTTGCGGGAGGCGGAGGCTCGGGCGGCGGGGAAGGTGGTGGGGGTCGACCACGTGGAGTTCCTCGGGTACGAGGATGGGCTGCTGGAGCCGACCCTCGAGGTTCGGGAGAAGATCGTGCGGCTCATCCGGCGGGTGCGGCCGGAAGTGGTGGTGACCACCGATCCGACGACTCGGTACTTCGCGGACCGTTACATCAACCATCCGGATCACCGAGCGGCCGGGGAGGCGACGCTGGCGGCGGTGATCCCGGGGTCGGACACCAGACTGGCCTACCCGGAGCTGCTGGAGGAGGGGCTCGAGCCGGTCAAGCTGGTCGGGGTCTGGCTGATGATGAACATGGAGCCGAATCTGGTTGTCGACATCGGCGAGTTCATCGACAAGAAGATCGAGAGCCTGGCCTGCCACGTCACCCAGATCGGGGACGACCTGGGTGAGGAGGGGGGGTTCGTGCGAGGCATGGCCGAGTTCTCAGCGGCCGACCAGCCGTTCCAGTACGGGGAGGCGTTCCGGGTGTTCCGGTACGACCTGCCGTGGGAGCCGCCGCGGTCCGACCCGGAGGCGCCGCTCAGCGAGGCCTGACCGCCAGCCCGACCGGGCGGGAGCCGACCCCGGTACCCAGCCTCAGAGGACCGTCAGGCGGACGTCGATGTTGCCGCGGGTGGCTCGGGAGTAGGGACAGCGGCGGTGGGCCTTGGCGACCAGGGATTCGGCCTCGTCGCGGGGGAGGTTGGGGACGGTGACCCGGAGCTCGACGTCGAGGCCGTAGCCTCCCTCGGGGTGCTTGGCGAGGGCGACCAGGGCGGTGACGGAGGTCTTGCCGGGGTCGAGCTTGTCGATGCGGGCGACCGAGGCCAGGGCGTTGTCGAAGCAGGCGGCGTAGCCGGCGGCGAACAGCTGCTCGGGGTTGGTGCCCTCGCCGGAGCCGCCGACCTCCTTTGGTGGGTTGATCTGGACGTCGATGGCGCCATCGGCGGAGTAGGCATGGCCGTTCTTGCGGCCGCCGGTGGCGGTGGCCTCGGCGGTGTAGAGCACCTCCATGGGGGATCCTCCTGGGACGTCGCGGTCTCGGGCCCCCTCGGCCATCATGCCGGAGGGTGGCCGCCGTCGCCGTTCGACGGAGAGGGCGGGGGGAGGGGGTGGCCCTCGACGACCTCGGCGGCGACCTCGCTGACGCGGCGGCGGCGGGCCCGCGCGGCCTTGCGGAGGCGGTCGAAGGCGCCGGCCGGGTCGAGCTGCTCGCGTTCCATCAGGATGCCCTTGGCCTGCTCGATCACGACCCGGTGGTGGAGGGCGTGCTCAAGCTGGTCGATGACCTGGGAGCTGCGCTCGGACTCGGCGGCCGCTCCGACCAGGGAGGCGACCACGCCGGCGTAGGTGAGCATCGCCTCGACCTCCTGGGCCTCCCAGGGCCGGTCCGGGCGGCGGACCGCCGTCAGCGTCCCGGCGGGGCCGGTCGGGCCCTCGACCGGGACACAGGCGAGGCTGTTGACGCCGGCCAGGCCGGCCTGGTCGGCCAGGGCGGGCCAGCGACCGTCCCCGTGCAGGTTGGAGGTTTGCACGGGCGCACCGCCGGCCAGGACCTCCAGGGACGGGCCAGACCAGAGCTGGGGAGCGGCATCCTCCAGGGCCGGAGCCAGGTCGCCAGCGGCGACGGCGCCGCGCAGCTCGCCGGTCTCGTCGACCAGCACCAGGGCGACCCCGGCGACCAGGAACAGCCGGGTCGCCGCGACCAGCGCCGGGCGCACCACCGAGTCGAGCCCGTCCCCGCCGGGTGGCGGCGGGGACGGCTCGGGAACCGCCTGCTCCAGCCCGTCCTCGTAGTCCTCCATACCTCTCCTGCTGTCCTTGGGCCCCCGCCGCCCCAAGGACACAGGCACCGGCAGGGGCGCCGGCCGACCGGTGGCGTCCTCTACTGGATGCAACGCGCAATGGCCCCCAGCATTACGCACCGTCGCGCGGGGCCAAGAATGATGCCAAGACAGGCCACCACATCGACGTCGCCCACGCCGACTTCGCCCTGGAGCCCTGACGGCGCCGGGACGGCTTCTGCCGGAGGCTAGATGGCGGGCGACCCGCCGGCGTCGACCTTGGGGACGTCGGGGGGCGAGGACCCCTCGTCCAGGCCAACGACCTTGCTGAGGGCCTCGTCCTCGTTCTCGAGGAGGTACTGGCGGGCGGCGGTCCGCGCCTGCCCCTCGTCGTCGGCGTCGACCTCGACATTCCAGGTCACCCGATAGCGCATCGCTGCCTCCGGAGTCGTCGGGAGCGCCGGTCCGGGCCGGCGCCGGCCACGCCCGGCCATGTTCCACCTGGAACACTCCGGCAAACCGAGCTCCGGTCCACCCTAGGCAAGGCCCGCCCGGGTGGTCGGCTCGGTCCCGGCGTGGTCCTCCGGCTCGGTCTCCAGCCGCCCGACGGCCTCCACCGCGACCAGGCCGGCCAGCACGAGGTCGAGGACCACGAGCAGCCCCACGGGGAGCCCGAGCGGCCAGGCGAGGCCGACCGCCAGGGTGGCCGCGACCGCCCCGACCCACCACCACTGCCGCCGGTCGGTGCCGGGACGGAGCGCGCGGCCGGTGACCAAGGTCGCCAGCAGATAGAGCGCCGTCCCGGCACCGAGGGCCAGGGCCGTGGTCCGCTGCAGCTGCCCGGTGGCCGCCTCACGGACCGCGTACTCGATGCCGAGCGCCACCGAGACCAGCCCGGCCAGCAGCGGCAGGTGGGCGTAGTTCCAGATGAGCCCGCGGAGCACGCTGCGGATGGTGCCGTCGTCGAGGCGGTCGAAGTACAGCCACCACAGGCAGGCCACGACGAGGAACCCGGCCACCGCGGCGGTCGCCATGGCGGCGGTCCAGTCGCCCTGGTCGGCGCTCTTGGCGACGCCCTGGGCGACCGAGATCACCGACTCGCCGAGCACGATGAGGGTGAACAGCCCGAAGCGCTCGACCAGGTGGCTGGCGTGGATCGGGGCCCTGGCGATCTGGTGGCGGCCCACCCAGGGGGCGGACAGCTCGATGACCAGCGCCACCCCCCACAGCAGGTAGCGGGCCGGCTCCGGCACCAGCACCGACGCCAGCCAGAGCGAGGCCCCGATCGAGAACGCGGTCAGGTACAGGTTGAGCAGCGGCCGGGCCGCCGCGGCATGGCGGCGGGCCCGCGCGTTGAGCAGCAGCACGATGCCGCGGACGGCCACGAAGGCCAGGGCGAACCGGGCCGAGCCGCCGTGCAGGGCGTCGTGGATGCTGAGGGCCATGGCGACGACCGCCAGCATCCCGGCCAGCACCAGGACCCGGTGCAGCAGGTCGTCGGTGTCGAACCGGTCGGCGTAGACGGTGTAGCCGACCCAGGCCCACCACACGGCGACGAACAGGCCGGCCGTCCCCGCGAAGTCGGCCAGGGTGCGGTAGTCCTCCAGGGTGTGGACGACCTCGGCGATCGAGATGACGAACACCAGGTCGAAGAACAGCTCGAGCCAGGTCGCGTGCCGCTCGTCCTGGTCGGCGTCGAGAGTCCGCAGCTGTGGCGCTCGCAGCCACCGCCGCCGTGTGGACGTCGCCATCGGGCCTCCGCTTACATGATTACCGGCCACTTGCCCGAACCGAACACCGGCCGCCGGCCCGGCATTCCCCGTCCGCCCGAGGATCCGTGGCCCGGCCCGGGTGGTAGCGTCGTTCCCCGGGGCCCGGAAGGGTCCAGGGAACCCCAAGGGGGTGTCCCGAGGGAATCGGACCGCCCTGGAAGGAGGCCGCTGGTGGGCGGGGAGCCGCTGTGGGCGCCGTCGCCGGAGCGGGTCGAGCGCGCCAACCTGACCCGGTACCTGGGCTGGCTGCGCGACCGGCGAGGGCTGGGGTTCGGGTCCTACGCCGAGCTGTGGCGCTGGTCGGTGGACGACCTGGACGGGTTCTGGACCTCGATCTGGGAGTTCTTCGAGGTCGGCGGGCCGACGCCGAGTCCCGCCCTGGCCGAGCGGCGGATGCCCGGGGCCCGCTGGTTCCCGGGCGCGGCCCTGAACCACGCCGAGCTGTCGCTGCGCCGCCACGACGACCATCCGGCGCTGCTGTACGGCAACGAGGCCGGGGAGCTGGGGACGATCGGCTACGCCGAGCTGGGCCGGCGGGTGGCGGCGGCCGCGGCCGGGCTGCGCCGGCTCGGCGTCGCCAAGGGCGACCGGGTCGTCGCCTACCTGCCCAACGTGCCCGAGACCGTGGTCGCCATGCTCGCCGTGGCCAGCGTCGGCGCCATCTGGTCGAGCTGCGCCCCCGAGTTCGGCGTCTCCAGCGTGGTCGACCGCTTCGCCCAGATCGAGCCCAAGGTGCTGGTGGCGGTCGACGGCTACCGCTACGGCGGCGCCTGGCACGACCGCCGCGACGCTCTGGCCGAGATCCGCCGGCGCCTGCCCACCCTGAAGGCCACCGTCCTGGTCGGCGCGGGCGAGGAGGCCCGTGGGGCGCAGGGAGCCGGGGGTGGCCCTGGGGAGGAGCCGGGCACGGTCGCCTGGGAACGGCTGCTGGAGGACGGCGCCGGGGCCGAGCTGGCCTTCGAGCCGGTCCCCTTCGACCATCCGCTGTGGGTGCTGTACTCCTCGGGCACCACCGGGCTGCCCAAGGCGATCGTCCACGGGCACGGCGGGATCGCCCTCGAGCTGCTGAAGTCGGTCTCGCTGCAGCTGGACCTGGGCCCGGCCGACCGCTTCTTCTGGTTCACCACCACCGGCTGGATGATGTGGAACTTCCTGGTCGGCGGGCTGCTGCTCGGGGCGACGGTGGTGCTCTACGACGGCAGCCCCGGCCACCCCGACGTGGGCGCGCTGTGGCGCTTCGCCGAGCGCAGCGCCATGACCTACTTCGGGACCAGCGCCGCCTTCGTGCTGGCCAGCATGAAGGCCGGGGTCGACCCGGCCCGCGTGGTCGACCTGTCGGCCCTGCACTCGATCGGCTCGACCGGCTCTCCCCTGCCGCCCGAGGGCTTCGCCTGGCTGTACGAGCATGTGGCCCCCGACGTGCTGGTGGGCTCGACCAGCGGCGGCACCGACGTGTGCACCTCGTTCGTGACCTCCTGCCCGCTGCTGCCCGTCTACCCGGGCGAGATCCAGTGCCGCGCACTGGGGGCCAAGGTCGAGAGCTTCGACGAGCACGGCCGCCCGGTGGTCGGCCAGGTCGGCGAGCTGGTCGTCACCGAGCCGCTGCCCAGCATGCCGCTGTTCCTCTGGAACGACCCCGACGGCGAACACTACCGCGACAGCTACTTCGCGCCCTGGCCGGGGGTCTGGCGCCACGGCGACTGGCTCGAGATCACCGAGCGCGGCACCTGCATCATCAGCGGCCGCTCGGACTCGACCCTCAACCGGGGTGGGGTCCGGATGGGCACGGCCGAGTTCTACCGGGTCGTGGAGGGCCTCGACGAGGTCGTGGACAGCCTGGTCGTGGACGTCAGCGACCCCGGCGGCGAGGGCCGGCTGCTGCTGTTCGTGGTCCTGCGGCCGGGGGCCGAGCTGGACGACGGCCTGCGCGACCGCATCCGGGCCGCGGTCCGGGCCGACCTCAGCCCCCGCCACGTCCCCGACCGCATCGACGCCATCGCCGAGGTCCCGCGGACCCTGTCCGGCAAGAAGCTCGAGGTCCCGGTCAAGCGCGTGCTGACCGGGGTCCCGCTCGAGCAGGCGGTCAGCGTGGGCGCCCTGGCCAACCCCGACGCCATCCACGAGGTCGTCGCCCTGGCCCGCGACCCGGCGTAGCCGCTGGCGGCGCCGCCCGCGGACGGGCGGATTACCGCTTTGCGTGGGATGCTATCTGTGGCCGTCACGAGTGAGCAGGTAACGAACGGCCACTCAGGGTAGTGCGCTCTTGACACGATGGTCTCGGCACGGCGGGTCGTCCCGTGCTGGGCTGTCGTCGACCCGGGCGGAGGCGAGTGCGCGAACCGGATGTGCTGCCAGGTGGCAGCGACGGCAGTTCGGCCTGGTGGGGCCCGCAGGAGCCCCCCAGCCGGCCGTCGTCGCGCGAGCGGCGGGGGCGGCCGCTGGTGGCGGCCCTGCTGTCGTGCCTCGTGCCCGGGGTCGGGCAGCTCTACCTGGGGCACCGGCGCCGGGGCGTCGCCATGCTGGTGGTCACGGTGCTCTGCCTGGCCGTGGGGGTCGGGCTCTGGAGCGAGCCGACCGCGCTCTCGCGCATGCTGCTGCAGCCGCGGTCCCTGCTGGCCCTGCTGGTGGCCGACGCGGGCCTGCTGCTGTTCCGGGTGGTCGCGGTGGTCGACGCCTACCTGCTGGCCAGGCGGGACGGCCGCCAGCGGCCACCGGTGGCGGCCGGCTGGCGCCGGGGCGCGGCCGCCGGGCTGGTCGTGGTCGTGGCCTTCACCGCGGCCCCGCACGCGGCCGCCGCCTACTACCAGCTCGAGGCCTATGACCTGCTGACCTCGGTCTTCTCCGGCGAGGACCCGCTGTGGCACGGCCGTCCCGGCGCACGCCACGAGAACGGCAACGGGCTGGTCACGGCCATTCCCGGCCGGGTCACGGTGCTGCTGATCGGCGGCGACGCCGGGCCGGGGCGGCGCGGCCGGCGCACCGACACGATGATCGTGGCCAGCTACGAGGTCGCGACCGGCAAGCTGTTGCTGTTCGGGCTGCCCCGGAACATGGTCCAGGTGCCGCTGCCCGACGGGCCGGCGGCCGACCACTTCGGCGCCTGCCACTGCTTCCCGCGGCTGCTCAACGAGCTGTACGCCTTCGCCGAGGACGAACGGCCCGACCTGTTCCCCAACAGCCGCCGGCCGGGCATCGCCGCCGTCGCCGGGGCGGCCGAGGAGCTGCTCGGGCTGCCCATCGACCACTACGCCCTGGTCGACCTGCTGGGGTTCGTGGACCTGGTCGACGCCCTCGGGGGCGTCACGGTCGACAACCTCAAGCCGTTGCGCGTCGAGATCGACCGCCTTGGTCGCCCTGGCCCCCACCCGGCGTTCGAGCTGCAGCCGGGCCGCCACCGGCTCAACGGCTACAGCGCCCTCGCCTACTCGCGGTCCCGGGAGACGACCAGCGACTACGACCGCATGCAGCGGCAGCGGTGCGTGATCGGCTCACTGGCCAGCCAGGCCGACCCGGCCCAGGTGCTCGCCGCCTTCCCCCGGCTGGTCAAGGTGCTCAAGCGCAGCGTGGCCACCGACATCCCGGCCAGCCGGCTGCCCAGCCTGCTCGAGGCGACCGGCAATCACCCGGTCAAGGTGACCACGGTCGGGTTCACGCCGCCGACCTACAACGTCGGCTGGTCATCCGGCTACCCGATCCCGGACGTTCACAAGATCCGCAGCACCGTGCACCGGCTGACCCGCGAGGCAGCCGTGGCCCCCACGACCAGCGCCGATCCCTACGGGCTCGACGGCGCCACGACCACCACCCGGGCGTCGTCCGGCAGCCGCACCAGCTCGGCCAAGCGCAAGCCGGCCTGCACCACGGTCGGCTGACCCGGCCGGCCTGCTCCAGGCGTGGACGGCCACGGCCGGCCGGGCGCCGGCGGCCCCGAGCAGGTGGACGTGGCCGCTCGGGAACAGGGTGCTGGCCCCGGCCCCCCAGGTGGTCCGGCGGCCGGTGGTCCAGATCGTCGGGTCGAGGCACTCCTCGCTGAGGCTGCCCTCGACCACCGTGAGGACCTCGGCGGTCCCCCGGTGCCCGTGGGCGGGGGTGACCAGCCCCGCGGGCCAACCGAACAGCCAGGCCTCGACCTCGGGAGTGACGAGGAGGGGGGCCGACCAGCCGTGCCCGGTGAGGGCTGTGGACAGCGGATCCCGTCGTTTCCCGCGGACGGCTACCCTCCCGGTAAGGGGCCCCATATCGGGCGGGGCGGGCTCGGTCGTGGGCTCGCTCATGGGGTCGTTCGCGAGGCGGATGGTGAGGTCGACCAGGTCGGCCTCCGACCATGCGGTGGGGGCTGGGGGGCCGGTGTCGGCGGGGCGCATGCGGACGTCCTTTGGGTGGACCCCGGCGCCTGCTGGCCGTGCGGCAGCGGGAATGACGCCGGGGGAGAGGGTCGTGGACCGGCCCGGGCGGGCGGCTCGCCTCAGCGGGAGGGCGGAGCCGGGCGCCGGGCCCGGGGACACGCGCACGACCCCTTCAGCCTCGGGGTGAGGCGGGGGTCGCGGCCCTGAGGGGCGTTCCGGTGCGGCATGGCAAGGCCGGAGGGTGCCGTCACGGCCGCCGGCTGTCAAGTCGACAGGCCGGAAGCGGCCGCCTTTATCGGATCGCAACCATCCCGTGCTGCTCCGGTTGCCGGATCGACCTGGTTGAATGGGGCGATTCGGCTATGGTTTGGCCGTCTTTGGTGCCTGCGTCCCCCAGTACGGCCTTCCTGGCACCCGACAAACGCCTGACCCGCCGGGTCACGGGTGGTTGTCGTGCTCTCCCTGGGTCGTACGCGAAAGGAGCTCGACGAGATGAGGACCCGCCTCCGCCGCCTCGGAGCGGCATCGGCTATCGGCCTTGGAGCGCTGCTCCTGGCTACGGTGCTGGCCTCTCCCGCCCTTGCCTGGCACTCCAGCGTCGACGTCACGTCCGAATGTCTCGACGACGGCCAGATCCAAGTCAGCTACACCGTGACGGCCTGGGAAGCGGACCACGACGCGGACGTCAAGGTCTTCTACGAGCTCGACGGCGAGAAGACCGCTCTGCCTTCTGGCGAGTTCAACGCCGAGCAGAGCTCGTTCTCGGGCGACTTCGTCCTGCCCGCCGGGACCCATGGGACGGTGACCGTCACCGCGGTCGCCTTCTGGAAGGATGACGGGAAGTCGGAGAACTCGGGCAGCACCAAGCTTCCCTACAAGTGCGAGATGCCGACATCGAGCACGGCGCCGCCCACCACCGCGCCGCCCACCACCACGCCGCCCACGACGGCACCTCCGACCACCGCGCCGCCCACCACCACGCCGCCCTCGTCCAGCGTCTCTCCGACCACCTCGCTGGAGACGACCACCTCCGGCGCGGCCGCCGGTGTCACCAGCACCACCTCGGGTGGCGGCCAGCTGCCCTTCACGGGCAACAGCTCCGGGCCGATGCTGCTGGCCGGGATCGTGCTGGTCGGCGGCGGGAGCCTGTTCCTCCTGATCAGCCGGGCCAGGGACGGGCACGCGACCAAGTAGGGCTTCCCTGACGAAGGGCCCCCCGAGGACGGGGGCCCTTCGCATGTCCGGAGCTCGAAGTGCGGATCCGCCCTCGGCTGCCCAGCCTCCAGACCCGCCCGATCAGCCGGCCCGCCGTGTCGCGGCACCTGCGCCTGCTCAAGCAGGCGGGGCTGGTGGCCCATCGGGCCGAAGGCACGCGCCGGCTCTACCGGCTGGATGACGAGGGCATCGCCGCGGTGCGCGAGTGCCTGGAGCACGTCTGGGGGGAGGCGGCGGCCCGGTTCCGCCTCGCGGCCGAGAACACCAGCGAGCGGACGGGACCGGGGGCGCCGTGACCGAGCCGATCGAGCTCGAGTTCGAGGTCGCGTCGACACGGTGGGCGTGGTCGTCCGTAGGGCCGGGCCGGGGTCCAACCCGTCAGGTGCGGGTGGCCAGGACCTCGACGGCGTCGACCAGCTGGTAGGCGTAGCCCTGTTCGGCGAGGAACCGCTGGCGACGTTGGGCGTAGTCGGTGTCGTTGGTGTCGCGGCTGACCACGGTGTAGAAGCGGGCGCGACCGCCGTCGGCCTTGGGGCGGAGGATGCGGCCGAGGCGCTGGGCCTCCTCCTGGCGGCTGCCGAAGGTGCCCGAGACCTGGATGGCGACGTTGGCCTCGGGCAGGTCGATGGAGAAGTTGGCCACCTTGGAGACGACCAGGCGGCCGAGCCGGCCGGCGCGGAACGCGGCGAACAGCTCCTCGCGCTCCTTCACGGGGGTGCCGCCGGTGATGACCGGGGCCTGGAGCAGCTCGCCCAGGGTCCGGAGCTGGTCGAGGTACTGGCCGATGACCAGCACCCGGTCGGCGCGGTGGGCCTCGGCAAGGCTGGCCACCACCGGGAGCTTGGAGCGGGCGGTGGCGGCCCGGCGGTAGCGCTCCTCGGGCGCGGCCAGGGCGTAGTCCATCCGCTCCTCGTCGGTCAGGTCGACCCGGACCTCGACGCAGTCGGCGGCCGCCACCCAGCCCTGGGCCTCCAGGTCACGCCAGGGCGCGTCGTAGCGCTTGGGGCCGATCAGGCTGAACACGTCGGCCTCGCGGCCGTCCTCGCGGAGCAGGGTGGCGGTCAGGCCGAGGCGCCGCCTGGCCTGGATCTCGGCCGTCATGCGGAACACCGGGGCCGGCAGCAGGTGGACCTCGTCGTAGACGATCAGCCCCCAGTCCTCGCGCCCGAGCAGGTCCAGGTGCGCGTGGCGGCCGCCGCGCCTGGTGATCAGGACCTGGTAGGTGGCGATGGTGACCGGGGCGACCTCCTTGCGTGCCCCCGAGTACTCCCCCACCTGGGCCGGCTGGAGGTCGGTGCGGGCCAGCAGCTCCTCGCGCCACTGGCGCGCGGCCAGGGTCGAGGTGACCAGGATGAGCGTGCGGGCGCCGACCGCGGCCATGGCGCCGATGCCGACCAGGGTCTTGCCGGCCCCGCAGGGCAGCACGATCACCCCCGACCCGGCGGCGGCGAAGGCGGCGACCGACTCGCGCTGGTAGCGGCGCAGCTCGAACCGCTCGCCGGTGCCGGCGTGGGCGGCCTGCAGCCCGATCGGCAGCGGCGCCCCCTCGACGTACCCGGCCTGGTCGTCGGCCGGCCAGCCGAGGGCGAGCAGGGCCTGCTTGAGCCGGCCGCGCTCGGCCAGCGGCACCGCCACCCGGTCGGGGCCCGGGCGTTCGCCCAGGTGCGGGGCGACCTTGCGGCTGCGCACGACCTCCTCGAGCACGGCCGGGTCGGAGGAGGTCAGGACCAGGCCGTCGGCGCCGGCCCGCAGGACCAGGCGGCCGTAGCGGCCCATGGTCTCGACCAGGTCGCTGAGCAGGCCCGGCGGCACCGGGTAGCGGGAGTGCTCGCGCAGGGCGTCGGTGACCTGCGCCGGGGTCAGCCCGGCGGCCCTGGCGTTCCACAGGGCCAGGGAGGTCAGCCGGTAGGTGTGGACGTGCTCCGGGCTCTTCTCCAGCTCGGCGAAGGGCGCGATGGCCGCCCTGGCCGCGTCGGCCCGGGGGTGGTCGACCTCGAGCAGCACGCTGCGGTCGCTCTGGACGATGAGGGCGCCGTCAGCCACGCGCCGCCCTCTGGTCGGAGCCGGTGGCCGGGACGGGCCGGCCGCGCAGGCGGGCGACCGCGGCCGCCGGGTCCAGCGGTGGCCGCCGGTCGGCGGCGTGGCCGTTGGCGGCGGCCGCCGCCCGGCCGAGGCGGTCGGGGGCGACCCGCTGCACGTGGCGCACGGGGCGCGAGCCCTCGGGGCGCGGGCTGCCGTCCGGCTCCTCGGCCAGCGGGGCCTCCCCCGCCTTGCGCAGGGCGGCCAGCAGCTCGCGCTGGCTGCGGCCGGTGACGGCCACGCCGGGGGCGAGCTCGCGCAGGCCCAGCCGCCTCCCGGCGGCCGAGCGGACCGCGCCGGCGACCATGGCCGGGTCGCCGCGGAGGTAGGTGGTGGTCCCGCCCACCCGCAGGCGGCCGTGGCGGCGGGCGACGTCGGCGACCAGGTACTCGAGGGCCTGGGGCAGCGGGGTCGAGGAGTGCCGGCGCAGGAACTCCAGCACCTCGTCGGCCGTGCCGCCCTCGTCGAAGGCCCGGCGGAGGCTGGCGTCGGAGATGCGCCAGGTGCCCGACCCGGCCGCCTCGCGGTCGGCCAGGCCGGCCAGCCGGGTCTCGACCCTCGGGGCCAGCCCGCCCGGCGCGACCACGGTCAGGTCGCCGGCCAGCAGGAACCGGTCGGGCCCGTCGGGCACGGCCGCGGCGGCCAGCCCGGCCAGGTCCGTCGGCCCGGCCCCGGCGAGCACCGCCGCGGCGGCCAGCCCGGCCTGGGCCCGATCGCCCTCGACCACGGCGACTCCGAGGAAGGCGGCCGCGTCCAGGACCGCCCGAACGGTCGACTCCAGCTCATCCGGGCCCCCGCCGGCCGGGTCCGGCCACACCATCGGCTGCCGCCAGGCGAGCAGCCGGGCCAGGCCCGCGACCCCGACGGCGGCGTGCGGCAACCTGACCTCCCGGAGGGAGGCCCCCCGGAGGGGGAGCGTCGCCGAACCCAGCGTGGGGTGTTCCGGGTTGTCCACACCCCCGTCGGTGGGAGGGGAGGGGTCGACGAGGACCTGGAGCTGCGCGCGGCGACGGGTCGCCGCGGCGGCGAGGCGTCGGCCGGCCAGGGGACGGGCGCGGTCGGGGGTGGCATCCCTGGAGGCGGCCTCGCGGCGGGCGGCGCCGGCCCGGCGAGTGAGGTGGCGGGCGACCAGGTGGTCCTCGACGGCCAGGTCGGCCGACCACCAGGCGGCGACGAGGTCGGCCCAGCGGCGGGACCGGGAGGCGGACAGCCAGGCGTCGGCCTCGGGGCGCAGGCCGAGGGAGCGTTGGCCGAACGGGCCGCCGACGGCCATGACGCCGGACTCGACCAGCAGGTCGACCAGGAGGGCGAGCTCCTCGTCGGCCAGGTCGAGATCGCGGGCCAGGCGGCCCAGGTCGCGGACGGCCACCGTGCCGGCGCGGACCAGGGCCAGCGGCTCCCGGTCGAGCCGGGCGCAGACGCCCTCGGCGGCGACCACGGCCCGGGTCGCGGCGGCGACGGCCCGGGCCGGACCGTCGGGCAGCGGGTCGAGGAGCTGGACGGGCGGCGGCTCCGGCCAATCCGGGAACACCAGGCCGCCCCGCAGGCCCAGGGCGGCCTCCCGCGGCACCACCAGCTGGCTGTAGGTGACCGGCAGCAGCAGGCCGTGTGCCAGCAGCCAGCTGGCCGGCTCGGCGTCCGGGTAGCCGGCGAAGCGGCCGTAGCCGACCCCCATGACGGTGATCGGCCCGTTCGCGGCCAGGGCCTCGTCGAGCAGCCGCCGCGCGTCCGGGTCGGCCCCGGCCGCGGCGCGGTTCACCACCTCCGGGTCGGCCAGGGCCGCGCTCACCGCCCGGGCCAGGGCCGCCTTGCCGGTCCCGGGCGGCCGGGGGACGCCCAGGTTGGCCAGGATGCGCTCGAGCCGCTCGGCGCTCACCCCGACCTTGGCCAGCTCGGCCACGGGCGGGCCGAGGCGGCCCGGCCGGCCGAACGGCGCCCCAAGGCCGGGCGGCCCCGAGATGGTCCCCTCGGGGTCGGGGAGGGCGATGCCGAGCTCGGCCAGGGCGGCCAGGCCGGCCTCCAGGCGCTCCGGGTCGAGCCGGGGCCCGGCGGCCGCGGTCAGGTCGGCCATGGTCGCCGGCAGGCCCAGCACCGCGAGCAGCTCGGCCAGGCGCAGGGTGCCCAGGTCGAGGGTGCGCAAGGCGGCGGCCAGCGACGCCGGGGTGCCCGCCCGGCCGGCCAGCTCCGGGAACGACGCCGGAGCCGGCGGGCTCAGAAGGTCGGGCCGGCGCTCCAGCAGGCGGCGCAGCGCGGCGTCGGAGAGGCCGGAAAGAGCGGCCGCGTAACCCGGCAGCAGTCCTCCTCGGGATAAGGATCGGGGACAGTCGGCTCGCCGCCAAGGAGGCGAGCCCGAACCACCCAGGGTAGCGGTTTCCAGCACCGTGGTCATGCGCCCGACCCTGTGGATAGCGGCGAGCGCCACATCTCGCCGTGGGCTACCCTCCCGGCCGGGGCCCCATCCACCGACGGACGGATTGCGGGCTGCCCACCCGTTCCCGATCGCGTTCCTGGGCTAGGAACGGGTGGCCAGGCGGCTGACGAGGTCGCGTTCGTCGGGGGTGAACCAGGGGGGGTTGCCGGCGGCGGCGTTCTCGGTCATGCGGCCGGGGCGGGAGGTGGCCGGGATCGAGAGGCTGCAGCGCAGGTCGGACAGGCCCCATTTGAGCAGGGCCTGGGGCCAGGTGGTGACGCCGAACGGCTCGAGGGGGGCCAGGTCGGCCGGGGACGGCCAGCGGCGCAGGACCGAGCCGCGGCCGAAGGGGCGCATCAGCATCACGCCCAGGCCCAGGTCCCCGGCCAGCGGGAGCACGGCCCGTTCGACGTCGCGTTCCAGGGGGTTGTAGGGGACCTGCACGAACCCGATGCGGCCGGTGCGCATCACCGTCATCAGCTCGCCGAAGGCGGCCGCGTCGTAGTGGGTGGCCCCGACGACGTCGACCAGGCCCTCGTCGCGGAGCCGGCTCAGCCGCTCCAGGCGGGCCGGCCAGGCGACCAGGTTGTGGATCTGGTACAGCTCGACCCGGCCGTGAGCGAAGTGCAGCGAGGCCTGGATCTGCCGCTCGGCCTGGTCGTCGTCGGAGGTCCAGACCTTGGTGGCGACGATGGCCTCGGACCGCCGCCCGTCGAGGGCCAGGCCGAGGACCCGCTCGGCCTCGCCGTACATGGGCGAGGAGTCGAACAGGTTGGCCCCGGCGTCCAGCGCCTCCTCCACGATCCGGCGGCTGGTCGCCTCGGCCGCCCGGCCGCGCACGTCGAAGGTGCGCGAGGTCCCCATGCCGACCACCGGCGCCTCGAAGCCGTTCGGTCCGAGCGTCCGCCGCTCCATCTGCCCCCCTCGCCGCTCGTCCGTCCGGAAGCGGACAAGCCTACCGCGACCCGCCGGGTTAGCCCATTCGGACGCGGCGGCGGAAGGCGAGGGCGGTGAGGGCGAAGGTCAGGCAGCTGAACAGGGCGGCGGCCAGGAACCCTTTGGCGATGACCGTGCCGTTGATGCCGAACAGGAAGCTGCGGGCCGCCTCGACCACGTAGGTCATGGGGTTGAGGCTCACCGCCTTCTCGAACCAGCCGGTCATCAGCTGCCGGGGCAGGGCGCTCGGGGTCAGGAACAGCAGCGGGAAGAAGATGATGAAGGTCGACTGGGTGGCCCGGACCGAGCCGGTGGCCAGGGCCACGGCGATGCTGACCGAGGCGAACCCGATGCCGAACAGCAGCGTCAGCGCGAGCAGCCCCAGCGACCCGATCACCGGGTTGCTGTCGAACCGGACCCCGATCAAGAACCCGAACACCAGCAGGACCAGGCTGTAGCCCAGCACGGCGAACATCTCGCCGAACAGGTTGCCGACCACCAGCGACGACCGGTGGGCCGGGGTGAGCGACAGCTTGTCCCAGTAGCCGCCGGCGATGTCCAGGACCAGGGCGTTGCCACCCGAGGTGCTGGCCGCGGCGAACAGGATCGAGATCGGCAGCTGGAAGGCGGCGTAGTCGCTGATCCCGAGCTGCTGCTCGGCCACCTTGCCGAGGGCGCCGATCTGCACCACGAAGAAGAACACCGGGATGATCAGGGCGAAGATGAACAGCTCGGGCTCGCGCAGAATGCCCCGGATGGCCCGGCCGGTGATGGCCACGACGTCGGAGATGAGCCCGGCCGGGGCGGCCAGGGTCTGCGGCTCGCCGGCGGGGACGCGCCCGTCGGCACTGCCGATCCCGGGGGCGGCGGCGCTCACGATGCCCTCCTTCCGGACCCGGCGGGCTCGGGCTCGCGCTGGCCGTCCCCGTCCTGGCCGTCCTCGTGGGCGGCGGCCATGCGGCCGCCGGTGGCGGCCAGGAACACGTCGTCCAGGGTGGGCCGCGACACGCTGACCGCCCCGAACCGGACCCCGGCCCTGTCCAGGCCGCGGATCAGCACGGCGATATTCTGCGGCCCGTCGGGCACGAACAGGGTGTAGCCGTCCCTGGTCCCGCGCAGCTCGCCCTGGGGCAGCTCGCCCGAGGCCTGGAGCTCGGTGATGGCCTCCCGGGCGGCCCCGGTCTCGCGCTCCTCGACGGCCAGGTCGATCACGTCGGCGCCGATCTCGGCCTTGAGGGCCGCCGGGGTGCCCTGGCGCACGATCCGGCCGTGGTCGATGATCGCCACCCGGTCGGCCAGCTCGTCGGCCTCCTCCAGGTACTGGGTGGTCAGGAAGATGGTGGCCCCGAACCGCTCGCGCAGCTCGCGGATGCGGTCCCAGATCAGGGCCCGCGACAGCGGGTCCAGCCCGGTGGTGGGCTCGTCCAGGAACAGCACCCGCGGCCGGTGCAGTAGGGCCGAGGCCAGGTCCAGGCGTCGCTTCATGCCCCCGGAGAAGGTCTGGATGCGCCGGTCGATGGCGTCGGTCAGGCCGACCAGCTCGGTCACCTCGACGACCTGGTCGCCGAGGACCTTGCCCTTCAGGCCGTACAGCTTGCCCTGGAGGGTGAGCAGCTCGCGGCCGGTCTGCTTGGGATCGAGGCCGGCCTCCTGGAGGGCGACCCCGATGAGGCGCCGCACCGTGGTCGGCTCCCTGGTGACGTCGTGGCCCAGGACGTGCCCGGACCCGCTGGTCGGCTGGAGCAGGGTGGTCAGGATGCGGACGATGGTCGACTTGCCGGCCCCGTTGGGGCCGAGGAACCCGTAGATCTCGCCCTCGGCGACCTCGAGGCTGACACCGCGGACGGCCTCGACCTCGCCGAAGCGGCGGACCAGGTCTGCTGCTTGAATTGCGGACATGCTGCCGAGTTTAGGGGAAGCCCCCGACATTGCCACCCGGTTACCGACGCCCCTGGCGAGACCGGGTCAGGCCCGCGCCCGCACGGTGTTGTCGAGCTGGCCGAGGCCGTCGATCTCGACCCGCATCCGGTCGCCGGGGCTCAGGAACCGGGGCGGGTCGGCGGCCATGCCGACCCCGGACGGGGTGCCGGTGACCAGCAGGTCGCCCGGTTCCAGGGTGAGGGTGCGGCTGATGAAGCCGATCAGCTCGGCCACCCCGAACACCATCTGGCCGGTGTTGGAGTCCTGGCGCAGCTCGTCGTTGACCAGGCAGCGGATGCCGAGGGCCTGCGGGTCGGGCACCTCGTCGGCCGTGACCAGCCAGGGGCCGAGGGGCAGGAAGGTGTCGATCGCCTTGCCGAGCAGCCACTGGCCGGAGCGGAACTGGAGCGACCGCGCCGAGACGTCGTTGGCGCAGGCGTAGCCGGCGACGTGGTCGAGGGCGTCGGCCACGCGCACCGCGCTGGCCCGCCGGCCGATGACCACGGCCAGCTCGGCCTCGTAGTCGATCTGCTCGGCCTCGGGCGGCACCACCACGTCGGCCCCGGGGCCGACCACCGAGTTGGCGAACTTGGAGAACAGCACCGGCTCGGTGGGGATGGCCTGGCCGGTCTCCTTGGCATGGTCGCGGTAGTTGAGGCCGACGCAGACGATCTTGCCCGGCCGGGGCACCGGGGCCAGCGGCCGCACCTCGGCCAGCGGGCGCGGGGCCCCGGTGGCCACGCCCTGGGTGCCGAAGGCCAGCCAGTCGACCAGCGACGGCCCCATGGGCACGACCCGGTCGTCCTCGACGCGCCCGAATCCTCCCTTGAACGAGACCAGCCGCACGGCATCCTCCTGCTGGGTCGACGGCCGGCGTCAGCCGGCCGGTTGCGAGGCCGCCGGAGCCCGCCAGGCGGGCTCGGGGCCGGCGAAGGCGGGCGCGACCTCCCTGGCCACCCGCTCCAGGTTCTGGCAGGCGGCCTCGTGGCTGGTGCCCGGCGGGCGGCTCCACAGGGCGACGTGGGTGAAGGGGAGCTGCTCCTGGAACTCGGCCAGGGCGGCCACCACCCCCTCGGCGGTGTCGCAGAACACGGCCGAGCGCCTGAGGCGGCCCGGGTCGATCGGCTCGGGGCGGGGCCGGTCGCGGTCGGTGCCCCAGTCGCCGTAGCGGTCGAGCTGGTAGGCGATGGCCGGGGCCAGCTCGGTCGCCCAGGTGCGCTCCGGGTCGTCGCTGACCCGCAGGTGGACGCCGACCACGACCGGGAAGCCGTCGGCCGGCCGGCCGGCCCGCTCCAGGGCCTCGGCCAGCACCGGCCAGGCCTCGGCCGTCTTCTGCCAGCGGAAGTGGGCCAGGGCGAACCAGCCGTCGGCCAGCCTGGCCACCCGGTCAAGGGCCTTGGGGGCGGTGCCGCCCAGGTACAGGGGCGGGCCGCCGGCCTGGGGCGAGCGCGGGCCCACGGGCAGCTCGCCGCCGCCGGGCCCGTCGGCCGCCACCCCCTCGGCCAGGGCGCGGCGCAGGACGCCCAGCTTCTCCTCCAGCAGCCGGCCCCGGCTGGACCGGTCGACCCCGAAGGCGTCGAACTCGCGCTCCACGTAGCCGCCGCCGAAGGCCAGCACCAGCCGGCCCCCGGCCAGCAGGTCGACCACCCCGGCCTGCTCGGCCACCTCCCGGGGCCGGTACAGGGGCAGCAGCAGCACGCCCGTGCCCAGCCGGACCCGTGTGGTCCTGGCGGCCACGGCGGCCAGGTAGGGGAGCTGCTGGGAGAGGTGGCCGTCCTCGACGGCGTGGTGCTCGCTGCCCCAGACGGCGGTCAGCCCGAGCTGGTCGGCCAGGACCGCCTCCTCGAGGCGCTCGGCGTAGAAGCGCGGGTCGGGCTGGCGCCCATGGCCGGGGCGCAGCTCGGTCCAGGTCCCGAAGGTGGCTGGGCGTGGCATGGTCAAGACCCTACCCCAAACCGCGCCCCGTCCAGGCCGGCTCCCCAGGAGCCGGCCAAACCGCCGGGCCCGCCCGGACGAACGACCAGTGAGCCGACGACACCGAGCGAGGGGCGAGGGTGGCACTGACCTGGGCGAGGCGCGACCCTCCGCGGCCGGCGGCCGAGGTCACGCCGGCGTCCCCACCCGGCGGCGACCCCCTGGAGGGGCTGCTGGGCCTGGTCGCCGGCGGCGACGAGCCGGCCTTCGCCGAGCTCTACCGGCGGGTCGCTCCCGCGGTGTTCGGGCTGGTCACCAAGGTGGTCCGCAACCCGGCGCAGGCGGAGGAGGTGACCCAGGAGGTGTTCGTCGAGCTGTGGCGGACGGCGTCGCGGTTCGACCCGGCGCGGGGCACGGCCAGGTCCTGGATCATGACCTGCGCCCACCGCCGGGCCGTCGACCGCGTCCGCTCGGCCGAGCGCACGGCCAGGCGCGACGACCTGGCCGGCCGGCGCGACCAGGGCCGCCCCTACGACGAGGTGGTCGAGCAGGTCGAGACCAGCCTGGAGCGCGAGCACGTCCGCCGGGGCCTGGACGTCCTCACCGACCTCCAGCGGGAGACGGTGGTGCTCGCCTACTACGGCGGCTACACCCACCGGGAGATCGCCGAGCTGCTCGGGGTGCCGTCGGGGACGGTCAAGACCCGGCTGCGCGACGGACTGATCCGGCTCCGGGACCACCTGGGGGTGAGCGCGTGAGCGCCGAGCCGCACACCCTGACCGGCGCCTACGCCGCGGACGCGCTCCCGGGCGGCGAGCGGGCGGCCTTCGAGCGGCACCTGGAGGCCTGCCCCGCCTGCGCCCGGGAGGTGCGCGAGCTCCGGGCGACCCTGGCCCGGCTCGGCTCGGCCGCGGCCGCCGACCCGCCGGCGGCCCTGTGGGACCGGGTGCGGGCCGAGGCCGGGGCCACCCGCCAGCTGCCGCCGCTGGCCGGGCGGGACAGCCGGCATCGCCGCCCGGGTCGCGGTGCCACCACGGCCGCCCGGCGGTCCGGCCGGCGCCCGGGCCCGGCGCTGCTCGCCGCGGCCGCGGCGCTGCTGGTGGCCCTGGTCTCGCTGGCCGTGCTCAACCTCGGCCCGGCGGGCCGGTCGGGCGGCCCGGCGCGGCCCGGGGACCTGGTCGCGGCCGTGCTGGCCGCCCCCGACGCCCGCCGGGTGGCCGCCCTGCCCGGCGGCACCGGCCGGGCCGCGGTGGTCGTCTCGCGCCGACGGGGGCAGGCGGTGTTCGAGGCCAGCGGGCTGGCGCCGGCCCCGGCCGGCCGGACCTACCAGCTGTGGGTGGTCGGCCGGGCCGGCCCGCGCCCGGCCGGGCTGGTCGAGGCCGGCGCCGGAGGGCGGGTGACCAGGCTGCTGGAGGGTCGGGTGACCGGGACCGAGCAGGTGGCCATGACCGTGGAACGCCGGGGCGGGGCGGCCAGGCCCACCTCGGAGCCGGTGGCGGTCGTCGACCTGCGGGCCTGAGCCCGTCCGCTCAGCCTCTCTGGAGCTTGCGCAGGATCTCCCGCTGGGCGGCCGGGTCGGGGTCGGGGAACTGGGCGGCCAGCCGGACCAGGAAGGCGTCGACCTGGTTGGTGGCGTAGCCGCGGGGTCCCAGCGGGAAGCGCTGGCGCAGCACGTCCCACCGGGTCAGGGTCTCGCCGTCGCGCCCGGCCAGGGCCCGCGCCGCCTTGGCCAGGAACAGGTCGACGTGCGAGGGCAGGTAGCCGGGAGCGCCCCGCTCGAAGGTCCGGCTCTCCACCTCCGACGGGGTCAGCGGCCGGGACGCCGTGGCCACCGGCGCCCGCGGGACCGACGGGTCCGGCGGGGGCGGAGCCGGCGCCGGGGCCGGGGCCGCCGACGGCGGCGGGAAGAACTCCTCGTCCGACGCGACCGGGGCCGGCTCCGGGGCCGGAGGCGCCGGAGGTGGGGAGGTGGCCGGGACGACGCGGCCCGCCGGCGGAGGCGCCTTGGCGACGGGCGGGAAGTCGGGCTCGGATGGTGGCGGGCCCGGGGTGGCGGCCGGGAACGGGGCCTGGCGGGCCGGGGCGGGCAGCGCCGAGGCCGGGCGGAAGGGCTCGCGGGCGGCCCGTTCCAGCTCGGCCACGACCTCGTCGAGGAACTTGTCGACCTCGTCCATCTCGTAGCCGCCCAGGGCCGGCTGGAACCGGGCCTCCTCGACCTGCTCGGCGGTCAGGGCAGGCCGGTCGTCCGGGCCGTCGGTGCCGGGGCCGCTGCGCAGCCGGTCCAGGTCGGCGGCTGCCCGTTCCAGCAGCCGCCGCACCTCCCGCCGCCGGTAGCCGCGCATGACCCTGGTGAAGGTCCGCGTCCGGACCTCCTCGGGCGCGAGCCGGCCTTCGGTCATGGCGCCAGTAACCCTATGACGTTGGCGGTCATGGCGACCAGCAGCGTGCTCCTTGACCCGGCGGCTTGGCAAACAGGAACTGTACCGCCGCGGCGGCCGGCGATGTCGGGCCCTTGACATGAGTGAGCGCCCACTCATAGGCTGCCCCCGATGACTGAGCACTCACTCACCTCATCCCCGGCCTCGCGCACCCGGGCCCAGCTGGTCGACGCCGCCGAGCGCGTCCTGCGCTCCAAGGGCCTGGCCAGGGCGACCACCAAGGAGATCGCCAGGGAGGCCGGCTGCGCCGAGGGCACCCTGTACCTGCACTTCGCCGACAAGCTCGACCTGGTCCGAGCCGTCCACGAGAAGCTCCTCCCCGCCTTCGTCGAGGTGGTGCGGCACCTGCCCGGCCGGGCCGGGACCAGGACGGTGGAGGCCAACCTGACCGAGCTGGCCCGCAGCGCCCTGCGGCTCTACCGGGACATGCTGCCCGTCGGCTCCTCGCTGTTCGCCGACCCCGAGCTGCTGCGGCGGTTCCGGTCGCGCCTGGCCGAGCAGGGCGCCGGGCCGCACCGGGCCTGGGAACCGGTGGTCGCCTACCTGCGGGCCGAGCAGGCCCTCGGCCGGGTCGCGGCCGCCGCCGACCCGTCGGCGGCCGCGCTGCTGCTGCTCGGCGCCTGCGAGCAGCTGATGTTCGTCGAGCTGATGACCGGGCCGGAGACGCTCCCCTTCCGCGACCGCCCCGACCCGGCGGCCGAGCTGGTGGCGACCCTGCTGACCGGCCTCTCCCCCACCGACCCGTCCGACCCGACCGACACGGAGCGACGCCCATGAGCAGCCCGACCGCGACCGCCGAGCCCGGACGGGCCCCGGGCGGCGCCGATCCCCGCCGCTGGGTCGCCCTGGCGGTCGTGCTGACCGCCGGCTTCATGCAGCTGGTCGACATCAGCATCGTCAACGTGGCCATCCCCTCGATCCAGCGCGACCTGGACGCCACCTACTCCCAGATCCAGTGGATCCTGGCCGGCTACCAGCTCGCCTTCGCGGTCATGCTCATCACCGGCGGGCGCCTCGGCGACATCTACGGGCGCAAGCGCATGTTCATGACCGGCATGGCCGGGTTCACCCTGGCCTCGGCCCTGTGCGGGCTGGCCCAGAACCCGGGCATGCTGATCGGCTCGCGCATCCTCCAGGGGCTGATGGGGGCGATCATGTTCCCCCAGATCCTCTCGGTCATCCAGGTCACCTTCCCGCCCCGGGAGCGGGCCACCGCCTTCGGGATGTTCGGGGCCACCATCGGCCTGGCCACCATCACCGGCCCGCTGGTCGGCGGGCTGCTGATCGAGGCCGACCTGTTCGGCCTCGAGTGGCGCCCCATCTTCCTGGTCAACGTGCCGATCGGGATCGCCGCCCTGGCCTTGGCGACCCGGTTCCTCGAAGAGTCCAAGGCCCCCAGGGCGCTGCGGCCCGACCCGGTCGGCGTGGCCATCGTCACCACCGGGCTGCTGCTGCTCGTCTACCCGCTGGTCCAGGGCCGCGACCTGGACTGGCCGCTGTGGACGTTCCTGTCGATGGCCGCGGCCGTGCCCGTCCTGGTCGGCTTCGGCGTCTACGAGCGCTACAAGAAGGCCCGCGACGGGTCGCCGCTGGTCGACATGGACCTGTTCCGCCAGCGCTCGTTCGTGCCCGGGCTGCTGGTGGCCGGCATCTTCTTCATGGGCATCCCGGCGTTCTTCCTCACCTTCTCGCTGTGGCTCCAGATCGGCCTCGGGTTCAGCGCCCTGCACGCCGGCCTGACCGGGGCCCCGTTCGCCGTCGGGTCGGCCGTGGCCTCGGCGGCCTCGGTCCGGCTGGCCCCCCGCCTGGGCCGGCGCATCCTCAGCGCCGGCGCGCTGCTGATGATCGCGGGGATGGTCGGGCTCATCTGGACGGTCGACCGCTACGACGGCGCCGTCAACTCCTGGCAGCTGCTGCCGGCCCTGCTGGTCTGCGGCCTGGGGCTCGGCTGCGTGATCGCCCCGCTGGTCACCGTGGTCCTGGCCGGCATCAGGGGCCAGGACGCCGGCGCCGCCTCCGGTGTCCTCACCACCGTCCAGCAGGTCGGGGGGGCCGTCGGGGTGGCCCTCATCGGGGTGATCTTCTTCGGGCTGCTGGGCAGCCAGGCCGCCGGCGTGGCCGACGACCTCATCCCCGGCCTGCGGGCCGGCCTCCAGGGCGCCGGTGTCCCGGCGGCGGTCACCCAGCAGGTGGCGGCCGGCTTCCGGACCTGCTTCGAGGACCGGGCCAACGCCAAGGACCCCTCGGCCGTCCCGGCCAGCTGCGCCCGGGCCCAGGCTCAGGCCCAGGGACAGCCGCAGGTCGGCCAGGTCGTCGCCGCCACCGCCGACGCCGCCCGCCGCCAGGACTTCTCCCAGGCGTTCCAGCGCACCCTGCTGTTCGAGGTCGCGGTGTTCGGGGCCAGCTTCCTGCTGATGTTCCTGCTCCCGGCCGCGCGCGGGGAGCCGAGGGGCGAACACGCCGAGGCCCCGGCGGCCGTCTAGGGCGCCGGCCCGTCAGACCCGGTCGAGGCGGGCCAGGCCGTCGTCGCTCAGGCGCAGGCTGGCCGCGGCCAGGCTGTCGGCGATGGTCTCGGGGCGGCTGGACCCGGGGATGGGGATGACCACCGGGGCCTTGGCCAGCTCCCAGGCCAGGGCGACCTGCTGGGGGGAGACGCCGTGGGCCTCGGCGACCTCGGCGAAGGCGCGGTGGCGGCCGCCCAGGTCGCGGCCCCGGCCGATCCCGCCCAGCGGGCTCCAGGGCAGGAAGGCGATCCGCCGGCCGGCGCAGAAGGCCAGCTCGCCCTCGGAGCGGCGGAAGCGGGGCGAGAACTCGTTCTGGACGCTGGCCACGTCCACCAGTTCGCGGGCCTGGTTGATCTGGTCGACGCTGACGTTGGAGAGGCCGACCAGCCGGACCTTGCCGGCCGCCCGCAGGTCGGCCAGGGCCCCCACCGACTCGGCGAACGGCACCTTGGGGTCGGGCCGGTGGAACTGGTAGAGGCCGATGGCCTCGACCCCGAGGGCGCGCAGGCTGGCCTCGCAGGCCTGACGCAGGTACTCGGGCCGCCCGTCCAGGCCCCACTCGCGGCCAGGCCGGGTGTGGCCGCCCTTGGTGGCCACCAGCACCCGGTCGCGGTCGCCCGGCCACGCGGCCAGGGCCTTGGCCACCAGGCGCTCGCCGTGACCCATCTCGGACCCGTCCCGGCAGTAGGCGTCGGCGGTGTCGATCAGGGTCACGCCACCGTCGAGGGCGGCGTGGATGGTCCGGATCGACTGGGCCTCGTCGGGCCGGCCGGCCAGCGACATCGGCATCTCGCCGAGCCCGATGGCGCCGACCTGGAGCCCGCCGAGGCGGCGGGTGGGCATGGTGGTCACCGGTGGGTCGCTCCCTCGTGGCCGCGGTGCTCGGGCTGCTCGAGCTGGAAGGTGGAGTGCTCGATGTCGAAGTGGCCGGCCAGGCAGGCGCCCAGCCCGTCCAGGACCTTGCCGGCGTCGGCGTCGCGCTCCAGGACCACGTGGACCGAGAGCACGGGCAGGCCGCTGGTGATGGTCCAGGCGTGCAGGTCGTGCACGTCGGTCACGCCCGGGGTCTCGACCAGGTGCCGGCGCACCTCGTCCAGGTCGATCCCCTTGGGGGCGGCCTCGAGCAGCACGTCCACCGCCTCGCGGAGCAGCCGCCAGGTCCGGGGCAGGATCAGCACGGCGATCAGGGCCGAGGCGATCGGGTCGGCGGCCTGGAAGCCGGTGACGGCGATCACCGCGGCCGCGGCCAGCACCGCCACCGAGCCCAGCAGGTCGCCCCAGACCTCCAGGTAGGCGCCGCGCAGGTTCAGGCTGTGGCGCTGGCCGCCGCGCAGCAGCCACATCGAGACGGCGTTGGCGACCAGCCCGACGACGGCCACGGCCAGCATCAGCCCGCTGGCCACCTCCGGCGGCGCGAACAGGCGCCGCCACGCCTCGACCAGCACGAACCCGGCCACGCCGAACAGCAGCACGGCGTTGACCACGGCGGCCAGGATCTCCAGCCGGTAGTAGCCGAAGGTCCGCTGCGGGGTGGCCGGGCGGCCCGCGAACCGGATGGCCAGCAGGGCCAGGCCGATCCCGGCCCCGTCGGTCAGCACGTGCCCGGCGTCGGCGAGCAGGGCCAGGCTGTCGGAGAGGGCGGCCCCGACCACCTCGACCACGAGCACGGCCAGCGTGATCGCGAACACCGCCGCCAGCCGGCCCCGGTGGGCGGCGGCGGCGCTGTGGTCGTGGTCATGTGCCATGTGGTCACTCTGCCACAGGAAACCGAACGGCCCGGGCGATCGCCCGGGCCGTCAGGGTCGTTGCGCGTCAGCGCCTCGGCGCCAGCATCGAAGCCTCGTCGAGAGCCTCGTAGAGCTCGCGGGTGGCGGCCGAGTCGAAACCGACACGCCCCTCCCGGGCCATCCTGCGCTGCTGCCACCAGACGGTGAGTTCCTTGAGCTGCATTGTCCCCCTCCTGCTGCTCCCGACCCGAACCCCCCAGCCCGGGTCGCCCTCGCCGCCTTGTTCGGTTGCGGCGCATCGACAGGGCGTAGTCTCGGCGACCCAGGTAACGAACCGGCATGCTGCTGGTCACCGTTCCCTCCCCGAAGCATCACGGAACGGTCTCGGGGCCGGCTCCGCCGGGGACTCGTGGCCCAGCACGGCGGCCACCGAGCCGACGACCAGGGCGGCGCCCGAGACGCGGGCCGGGGCCAGGTCGCCGGCCTCGCCGGTGAGCAGGCCGGCCGCGCACGGCACGACCCCGGCGGCGAGCAGCTCCAGGGCGGTGGCGACCAGGGTGTCGCCGGGCAGGACCAGCACGGCCACCCCGGCGAACCCGGCGACGACCCCGAGAGCGGTGGCCCGGGGGACGGGCTCGCCGGCAGCCGGCGCAGCACCACCACCGCCACGGCGACCAGGCCCCGGCCACCCTGGCCATGCTGGAGGAGGCGGTGGGGCCGGGCGGCGGCTCAGCGGCTTGTGAAGGCGCTCTCGCCGGTGATCTCCCGCCCCACAATGAGGCTCTGGATGGAGTCGGTGCCCTCGTAGGTGTAGACGGCCTCCATGTCGGCATGGTGGCGGGCCACGTGGTTCTCGAGCAGGATGCCGTTGCCGCCGAGGATGTCGCGGGCATCGGCCACCACCTGGCGGGCCTTGGCGGCGTTGTTCATCTTGGCCAGCGAGGCCATGCCGGCGGTCATGTGGCCGGCCTCGGTGAGCTGGGCCAGGCGCAGGCAGAGCAGCTGCATGGTGGTGACCTCGGCCAGCATCTTGGCCAGCCGGTACTGCACCAGCTGGAAGCTGGCCAGCGGGGTGCCGAACTGCTCCCGGTCGGTGACGTAGGTGAGGGCGGCCTCGTAGGCGGCCAGGGCATGGCCGGTCGCCTCCCAGGCCACCCCGGAGCGGGTCGCGGTCAGGACCCGGGCCGTGTCGCCGAAGCCGCGCGAGTGGGCCAGGCGGTTGGCGGCCGGGACCCGGACCCCGTCCAGGGTGATCTCGGCCTGCCAGACGGCCCGCTTGGCCGTCTTGCCGGCCATCACGCTGGCCGCGTACCCGGGGGTGCCCTTCTCGACCACGAAGCCGCCCACCTTGCCGTCGTCGTCGCGGGCCCAGACGATCACCAGGTCGGCGAAGGAGGCGTTGCCGATCCAGCGCTTGGCCCCGTCCAGCACCCAGTGGTCGCCGTCGCGCCGGGCCCTGGTCTCCAGCGCCACCGCGTCCGAGCCGTGCTCCGGCTCGGTGAGCCCGAAGGCGCCGATCTTCTCCATCCGGGCCATGGCCGGCAGCCAGCGCCGCTTCTGCTCCTCGTCCCCGAGCAGGGCGATCGAGGTCATGGCGAGCCCCGAGTGGACCCCGAAGAAGGTGCAGACGCTGCCGTCCCCGCGGCCCAGCTCCATGCCGACCAGGCCGGCGGCGACCGTGCTCAGCCCCGGGCAGCCGTGGCCGGTGAGGGTGCCGCCGGCCAGGTTGAGGGCGGCCAGCTTGGGCACCAGCTCGAAGGGGAACTCGGCCCGCTCCCAGTAGTCGTTGATGATCGGGGTGACCTCCTTGTCGCAGAAGGCCCTGACCCGGTCGCGGACCTCGCGCTCGGCGTCGGTGAGCAGGTCGTCGATCCGGTAGAAGTCGATGGCGGCGGCGTGCTGGTCGCTCATGGCCCGGGGGTCCCTCCGCTGGGTGCGCTGCGCTTCGCAGCGTACCCTCGGAACGCCGATCACCTGGAGGTGCGTCCTTGACCCACGACATCCGTTCCGTCGCCGTGCTCGGCGCCGGCACCATGGGGGCCGCCATCGCCGCCCACGCCGCCAACGCCGGCCTGGCCGTGGACCTGCTGGACCTGGACCGCGACGCCGTCCAGGGCGGGTTCGAGCGCATGCTGGCCGCGCGCCCGGCCGCCCTGGCCAGCCCCCGGATGGCCGAGCGCATCCGCCTGGGCACCTTCGAGGAGGACCTGGACCGCATCGGCGACGCCGACTGGGTGGTCGAGGCGATCGTGGAGCGGCTGGAGCCCAAGCAGGAGCTGCTGGCCCGGGTCGAGAAGCTGGTCGGCCCGGACGCGATCGTCAGCTCCAACACCTCCGGGCTGCCGCTGGCCAGCCTGGCCGAGGGGCGCTCGGAGGCCTTCCGGCGCCGGTTCCTGGGCACCCACTTCTTCAACCCGCCCCGCTACCTCAAGCTGGTCGAGCTGATCCCCACCGCCGACACCGACCCCGAGGTGCTGGAGGGCATGCGGGCGTTCGTGGAGCGGGTCCTGGGCAAGGGGGCGGTGGTGGCCAAGGACACCCCCAACTTCATCGCCAACCGGCTGGGCAGCTTCGCCGGCATGCACGACGTCCGCTACGCCCTGGAGCACGGCTACTCCATCGAGGAGGTCGACGCCCTCACCGGGCCGCTGGTGGGCCGGCCCAAGACGGCCACCTTCCGGCTGTTCGACCAGGTCGGGCTGGACGTGATGGTCGGGGTGGCGGCCAACCTGCACGAGCTCGCCCCCGCCGACGAGAGCCGCGACGTCCTGCCAGCCCCCGAGCCGCTGCAGCGCATGCTGGACGCCGGGCTGCTCGGCAACAAGACCGGCGGCGGCTTCTACCGCCGCGGCCGGCGCGACGGCCAGACCGTGTTCGACGTGCTCGACCTGGACAGCCTGGAGTACCGGCCGGCGGCCAGGCCGGACCTGCCGATCGTCGCCGCCGCCCGCGACCACGACGACCTGGGGGCCCGCCTGCGCTTCCTGCTCGACAAGGCCGACGAGGACCGCGGAGCCCGCTACCTGCGCGACACCCTGCTGCCATCGCTGGCCTATGCCGCCCGCCGGGTGCCCGAGATCGCCGACTCCCTGGTCGAGGTCGACCACGCCGTCGAGTGGGGCTTCGGCTACCGGCTCGGGCCGTTCCGCGCCTGGGACGCCATCGGGGTGGCCGACGGGGTCGCCCGCATGGAGGCCCTCGGCATCGAGGTCCCGGCCTGGGTGCGCGAGATGCTGGCCGCCGGGCACGACCGCTTCTACCGCGACGGCCAGGTGTACAGCCCGCTGACCCGCTCCTATGCGCCGGTCCAGGTCGACCCCGAGGCGCTCGACCTGGACCGGCGCAAGGCCGAGGGCGCCGAGGTGGCCGGCAACGGCTCGGCCAGCCTGGTCGACCTGGGCGACGGGGTGCTCTGCTTCGAGCTGCACGCCCCGGCCAGCGCCATCGACGCCGCCGTGGTCGAGCTCGGGGCCAGGGCGGTGCAGGAGCTGGAGAGCGGCCGCTGGGCGGGCCTGGTGATCGCCAGCCAGGCCCGCAACTTCTGCGTCGGGGCCAACCTGGGCGAGGTCGGCATGGCCGCCTACCAGGGGCTCCACGACCAGGTCGGCCAGGCCGTGAAGGACCTCCAGGACGTGCTCATGAGCCTGCGCCACGCCCCCCGGCCGGTGGTGGCCGCCCCCCACGGCCAGACCCTGGGCGGCGGGGCCGAGATCGTCCTGGCCGCCGACCGGGTGGTGGCCACCCTGGAGACCTACATCGGGCTGGTCGAGGTCGGGGTGGGCATCGTCCCGGCCGGCGGCGGCTGCAAGGAGCTGCTGCGCCGCGTCGTCGCCCCGGCCATGCGGGCCGCCCCCGGCGCCCCGCCGCTGCCGTTCGTGCAGCGGGTGTTCGAGACCATCGGCCTGGCCAAGGTGGCCACCTCGGCGGTCGAGGCCCGCGAGCTCGGGTTCCTGGAGGAGCACGACCTGGTCATCCTCGACGCCGACCACCAGCTGGCCGCGGCCAGGCAGGAGGTCCTGGACCTGGCCGACGCCTACCGGCCCCCGGCCCGGGAGGCGTCGATCTACGCCGCCGGCCGGCCCGTGCTGGCCGCGCTGGAGCTGGCCGTGCAGACCCTCCAATGGGCCGGCCAGGCGGGCGAGCACGACGGGGTGGTCGCCCGCCAGCTGGCCCGGGTCCTGTGCGGCGGCGAGCTGTCCCTCGGCCAGTGGGTGACCGAGCAGCACATCCTCGACCTGGAGCGCGAGGCGTTCCTGGCCCTGCTCCGGGAGCCCAGGACCATGGAACGGATCCAGGCCTTCCTGACCACCGGCAAGGTGATCAGAAACTAAGGGATCAGAACCACGATGGCACAGGCCCGATGGGGGGTTCGGGGGGCGCTTTCGGCCCCCTGATGAACCAGGACTGGATCGAGTGATCCGCCGGGTGATCGAAGGAGTGAACCAGTGTGAAGGAAGCCGTCATTGTCTCCGGAGCCCGGACCGCGGTCGGGCGGGCGCCCCGGGGGACCCTGAGGGCCAGCCGGCCCGACGACATGGCCGGGGCGGCCATCGCCGAGTCCCTGCGGCGGGCCGAGGGACTGGACCCGGCCGAGGTCGAGGACGTGCTGCTGGGCTGCGCCATCACCGAGGGCAGCCAGGGGATGAACGTGGCCCGGATCGCCGCCCAGCGGGCCGGCCTGCCCGACAGCGTGCCCGGGCAGACCGTCAACCGGTTCTGCTCCTCGGGCCTGCAGACGATCGCCAGCGCGGCCGAGCGGATCATGGCCGGGTTCGCCACCACCCTCGTGGCCGGCGGGACCGAGCACATGTCCTCGACCCCGACGCCCACCCCCACCTTCTCGCCCAACCCCGAGGTGGTCCGCGGCCACCCCGAGTACTACATGTCCATGGGCCTGACCGGCGAGCGGGTGGCCGAACGCTGGGGCGTCAGCCGTGAGGACCAGGACGCCTTCGCCCTGCGCTCCCACGGGCTGGCCGCCGAGGCGGTCGACTCGGGCCGGTTCGACCCCGAGATCGTGCCGTTGGAGGTGCGGGTCGAGGCCCTGGACGACGACGGGCAGCCGGTGCACCGGGAGACCACCTTCACCCGGGACGAGGGGCCGCGCCGCGACACCTCGCCCGCGGCCCTGGCCAAGCTCAAGCCCGTGTTCAAGCGGGGCGGCACCATTACCGCCGGCAACTCCTCCCAGCGCAGCGACGGCGCGGCCGCGGTCGTGGTCATGGAGCGCGAGCGGGCCGAGCGCCTCGGCCTGGCCCCCCTGGGCCGGTTCGTGGGCTACGCCGTCGGCGGGGTCGCGCCCGACGTCATGGGCATCGGTCCCACCGTGGCCATCCCCAAGGTGCTGGAGCTGACCGGGCTCGGCCTGGACGACATCGACCTGATCGAGCTCAACGAGGCGTTCGCCTCCCAGACCCTGGCCGTCATCCGCGAGCTCGGCCTCGACCTCGACAAGGTCAACGTCAACGGCGGCGCCATCGCCCTCGGCCACCCCATGGGCGCCACCGGCACCAAGCTCACCGTCCAGCTCCTGGCCGAGCTGGCCCGCCGCCGGGCCCGCTACGGCATGGTCACCATGTGCGTGGGCGGCGGCCAGGGCGCCGCCGGCATCTTCGAGAACCTCCAGAGCTGACCGCGGGCGCGCCGAACCCGGCCGCGATCGGAGCCGCGCTCACCGGCGGATGTCGCCGGGCGGGGTGGCGGGGCGGGCGCCGGCGAACTGGTGGGACTGGGCGACCAGGCGGCCGGCCGAGTCCCAGACCTCGGCCTCCTCGTCGAACCAGCCGCCCTGCCAGAGCTGACCGCGCACCACGCAGGCCAGCCAGCCCGGGGACGGGATGCCGCGCAGGTACACGGTCAGCTCGACGGTGGGCGCCCAGCTGGGCAGGCCGAGCTCGAAGCTGCTCGGGGGGAGCGCGTCGACCACCTGGAGCAGGGCCAGCGGGTCGGCGGGACGGCCGTCGGAGAACCGGACCCAGCCGCGCATGTCCAGGCTCCCGCCCGGGCGGCCGGCCACCCAGCCGACGGTGGCCGGGTCGAGCCGGAGGTCCAGGTGGTCGAGCAGGTTGGCCCGCTGGCCGCCGGGCATCTCGGGCCGGCCAGGGACGCAGTCCCCCACCGGCGCCAGGCCGGCCGGCCCGCCGGCCCGCTGCCAGCCGGGCCCCGCCCCCGGGTCGATCCGCCCGGCGGTGACCAGCGCCTCCAGCCTGGCCCGATCCTCCTGAACCAGGGTCACCCGCGTCGTCGACAGGCTGCGGCCGGCCCGCAGCCGGCGCACCTCCAGCTCGGCCGGGCCGGGGTCGGCCGGGGCCAGGAAGTGGGCGCTGACCGCCAGCGGATGCGGCTGCCCGGCCGCCTCCACCCCGGCCCGCGCGACCAGGGCCAGCAGATAGCCCCCGTTCGGCCGCCCGGCCACCGTCCACCCGCCGTCGACCTCGGCCGCCCATCGCTCCGGCCCACCCCGCACCGCCGTGGCCAGATCGAACGCATACCTACTGGCCGTCCCGGCCCGGTGCCCGTCTCCCGCCATGCCGCCTCCTCGGTCCGCCCCGGAGGCTGCCAGCGGCCCGCCCGACCCGCAAGCCGGCCGTCAGGCGATGAGGCGGACCAGGGCGGCGGTGACGGCGGCGGCGGTGATGACCGCCAGGAGGGGGGCTCGGAGGAGGAGGGCGGCGGCCCCGGCGGCCAGGCCGGCGATGCGGGCGTCGATGGTGAAGCCGCCGTTGTCGCCGCCGAGGGCCTGGGTGACGACCAGGGCGGCGAGGAGGGCCGGGGCGAGGTGCTCGAGGGCGGCCTGGGCTCGGGGCGGCGGGGTGCGGCGGGCGAGCAGGAGGGGGCCGGCGGCCTTGATGGAGATGGTGGCCAGGCCGACCACCAGGACGCTGATCCAGACGGCGCTCATCGGGGCCGCCTCGCGCCGATGAGGCAGGCCAGGCTGGCGGCGACGATCGGAACCCCGGGGCCGGTGAAGGGCATGAGGGCCAGGGCGATGGCGCCGCCGCCCAGGGCGGCCAGGAGCCGGGAGCGCTCGCGGACCTGAGGCCACAGCAGGGCGAGGAACAGGGCGGGGAACGCGGCGTCCAGGCCGAGCGACTCGGGGTCGGCGACGAGGTCGCCGGCGAGGGTCCCGACGGCGGTGCCGGCGGTCCAGCAGACGAGCAGGAGCAGGCCGGCGCCGACCAGCAGGTGCCGGTCGAGGCGGCCGTCGTCGCGCTGGGAGATGGCCCAGGACTCGTCCACGATCAGCTGGGCGGCGAGGACCCGCCGCCACCAAGGCCCCTCGAAGGTGGTGGCCGCGGACAGGCCGATCGGGCCGTAGCGGAGGTTGAGCAGGACGGCGGCGACGATGGCCGTGGCCAGGCCGCCGCCGGCCCCGAGGATGGAGACGACGGCGAACTGGGCCGAGCCGGCGAAGGTGGTGACCGACATCACCATCGGGGCGACCCGGCCCATGCCGGCCGAGCGGGCCAGGACGCCGAACGAGACGCCGAAGGCGAGCGCCGCCACCCCGATCGGAGCGGCCGCGCGCACGCCGTCCAGGTAGGTCCGCCGTCCGGGCCCGGGCGGATGGGTGTCGGCCAACCGCCTCATCGCAGGCGTTCGCCGGCCGTGACTAGGCGCAGGCCGGCCCCCACGAGCAGGAACCCGAGCTCGTGCAGCGAGCGGCGGGCCGCCCGGGCGACCGGGGATGGACGGAGCAGCGGCAGCGCCCGCCGCTCCCGGGACGCCTGCCGGCGGAGGTCGTCGACCCGCGCGGCGGCAAGCTCGTCGAGCAAGAGTGGATGCACCGAGGCCTCCTGGGTAGACACCAACATACATCGATCACTGGTGACAGGCTAACCCGGGGGTGTGACAGCCGGGGTGTGGACAACCCCGGGCACCTCACCTCCGGGTCGGCTCTGGGGGCCGATGCCGACGGGTCGGGGTGAGGCGTGCCCGGCGATCAGGTCGGGCTGGGCCCGACGATCAGGTCGGGGGTGAGGTCGGCGAGAGCGACGGCTCCGCAGAGGGCCATGGCCAGGCGGAGTTCGGCGGCCAGGGCGGACAGCACCCGCTCGACGCCGGACGCTCCGCCCGTGGACAGAGCCCACAGGACCGGACGGCCGACCAGGACGGCACGGGCACCCAGGGAAAGGGCCTTGAGCACGTCGGTGCCGTGGCGGATGCCGCCGTCGACGTAGACCTCGGCGCGGTCGGCCACGGCCGCGACCACCTCGGGCAGGGCGTCGGCGGTGGCCACGACGCCGTCGAGCTGGCGGCCGCCGTGGTTGGAGACCACCACCCCGGCGGCGCCCGCGTCCAGGCAGGCCAGCGCGTCGTCGCCACGCAGGACGCCCTTGACGACCACCGGCAGGCCGGAGCGCTCGGCCAGCCAGCCGACCGTGTCCGGGGTCAGGGCGGGGTCGAACTGGCCGGCCTGGGCGAGGACGTCGGCGGCCAGCTCGCGCTGGCGCGCCGCCCCGGCCGGCGGGGCGTTGGCCGGGGCCAGGCCGGTGGGCAGCCGGAAGTCGTTGCGCAGGTCGCGCAGCCGGTTGCCGAGCAGGGGCACGTCGACGGTGAGCACCAACGCCCGGTAGCCGGCGGCGGCGGCCCGGGCGACCAGCTCGGCGGTCCAGCCGCGGTCGCGGACCACGTAGACCTGGAACCAGCGGACGGCGTCGGGGGCGGCCGCCGACACCTCCTCGACCGACATGGTGGCCTGGGTCGAGCAGACGTAGGGGGCGCCGGCCGCGGCCGCCCCGGCGGCCGAGGCGGCCTCCCCGCCCGGGTGGGCCATGCGGTGGTAGGCCATGGGCGCGACCAGCAGCGGGGTCGGGACCTGGGTGCCGAGCAGCGTGGTCGCGATCGACACCTCGCTCACGTCGCGCAGCACCCGGGGGCGCAGCCGCAGCCGCGACCAGGCGGCCTGGTTGTCGGCCATGGTGCGCTCGGCGTCGGCCCCGCCGGCGATGTAGTCGTAGACCCCCCGCTCCAGCCGCGCCCGGGCCGCGGCCTCCAGCGCCGCCGGGTCCAGCGGGTCGAACGGGTCGTCCACGGTCGGCGTCGCTAGACGCCGCCCTGGACCCGGGACAGGAGCACCTGGGCGGTGGAGCGGAGCCGGTCGTCGAGGGCCTCCATCAGCTTGACCACCGTCTCGGCGGCCCAGTCGGCCAGCGCGAGCCGCTCCTGGGGGTCGTCGAGGTCGCGGACCCTGCGGTAGTCGACGATGCGCGAGGCCCGCCGGTCGTCCAGGCGCTCCCAGGACAGGACGCGCCCGACCGCGGTCTCGACGGCCAGCCGCTCGGCGAACAGGTCGTCGAACAGCCGCTTGGTGGCGGTGCGCTCCTGCATGTCCAGGTAGACCCCGGCCCGGACGGCGCCGTTGGCGGTGAAGGCGACGTCGTAGAAGCCGAACGGCCCGGCCGCGAACCCGACCCAGTTCTCGTAGCCGAACTTGGGGATGCGGAAGCCGGTCCGGCGGATGGCCACCGAGTCGAACATGGACTCGAAGAAGCGGTGCCGCAGCTCGACCGGCTGGAGCCCGCCGGCCTGCTCGGAGGCCATCGGCGGCGGGGACGCCGGCAGGTGCCGCCCGCTCAGGTCGGGCTCCGGCGACCGCGGTGGCGGCGCCGGGGTCAGGGTGGGTCCGGCCACAGGGGAAGGAGTGTCCGGCGCCTCCGGGGCCGGAGGCTCCCGGGACGGCGGCGGCTCGTGCTGGCCCCGGAGCGGGGCCGCTTGCCCAGAGGGCGGCGGCTCGTGCTGGCCCCGCTCGGGAGCGGTGGCGGTGCGCATGGGCAGCGGCGGCGGGGGCAGATGGGCCGAGGCGGCCGCGCCGTCGGCGGGCTCGGGGGCGGAGCGCGGCTCCGGGCCCGTCGGCAGCGGGCCGGGGAACGGCGTGCCCACCGGCAGGCGGACCTGGCGGCGGCCGCTCTTGCGCCAGTTGCGGGGCTGCACGACCACGTCGAGCACGGGCGCGGGCAGCGAGCGGCCGATGCGGACCAGGCCGATCTCCACCCCGAAGAAGTCGACCTTCTGGTCGGTGCGGTCGTTGAGCCAGTCAAGGCCGCGCCGGAACTCCTCGTGGAACCGGGGCGCGACCCAGATGACCACGGCTTCGTCCAGCCCCGAGGCGTGGACGATCATCTGGCCAAGCTGGTTGTGGTCGGTGGCCTCCAGGCGGTTCTCGATCACGATGGGACGGCCGGTGGCGTCGGCCCCGAGCACGTTGAAGGCGCTGGTGTCGACGTTGACCTCGCGTTCCAGCGGCGTGATGTCGATCCCGAGGGTCTCGCTGAGCAGGTCGATGTTCTGGAGGAACCAGGGGGTCAGGTCGGGCAGCTGCTCGCCCCAGAACGACTTGAGGTCCAGCCGCTCGAGCCGGCCCAGGCCCAGCCGCTCGATCTCCGTTCTGCCCGCCATCGCGCTCCTTCCGAATCGCCCCCCCACGTTCGAAGGGCAGTTGTACCGCGGCCCGCCGGGGCCTCGTCAAACCAATCAAGTCGTCCAGACCGCTGCGCTGGCGGCGGAAAGGTCGCCGCTGGGCGAACGCGGGCGGGTCGCGACCCGGAGCCGCAGCTTACCTGGGTCGACGGGGCAATGTTGGGACGTCTGGCCCAGGTTGGCCACGACCACCGCCCGCGACCCCGAGGGGTCGCCCCGCTCCAGGACGACCAGGCGCCGCCGCGGGTCGACCCGGGCGGTGGTCAGGTCGCGGCGGCAGTTGCCGAGGGCCGGGACCTGGCGGCGCAGCCGCAGCAGCGTCCGCCACAGCTCCAGAGTCTCCCCGCCGGCCCGGTCCCAGTCGAGCTTGGACCGCTCGAAGGTGGCCGGGTCGTTGGGATCGGGCACCTGGGCGCCCCAGTCGAAGGCGGCGAACTCGGCCCTCCGGCCCTCCCGGACCGCCGCGGCCAGGGCCGGCCCGTGGTCGGTGAAGTACAGGAACGGGCGGGTCTCGCCCCACTCCTGGCCCTGGAACAGCAGGGGCAGGAACGGCGAGCAGGCGACCAGCACGCTGGCCACGGCGTCCAGTTCGGGGCCGACCAGCGCGGCCAGCCGGTCGCCGAAGGGGCGGTTGCCGACCTGGTCGTGGTTCTGGGAGAAGACCACGAACCGCTCCCCGCCCAGCCCGGCCGGGTCGCGGCCGTGGCGGCGGTCCTGGTGCGGGTCGTACTGGCCGGTGAACACCCAGCCGTGCTCGAAGACCTTGGCCAGCGCCTGGGGGTCCTGGAACCCCTGGTACCAGCCGGAGGTCTCGCCGGTCAGGGCCACGTGCAGGGCGTGGTGGAGGTCGTCGTCCCACATGGCGTCGATCCCGTAGGCGGTGACCAGCAGGGGCTGGTGCAGGTAGCTCTCGGCGACCACCACCGAGCCCGGCCTGGCCGCGTGCACCCTGGTGGCCAGCTCCTCCAGGATGTGCACCGAGCTGCGGTCGTACAGGGCCTGGACGGCGTCCAGGCGCAGCCCGTCCACGCCGTAGCCGGTCGCCCACTGCTCGGCGTTGTCGAGCACGAACCCGCGCACGAAGTCCGACCCGGGCCCGTCCAGGTTGACCGCCGCCCCCCAGGCGGTGGTGGCGGTGTCGGTGAAGTAGGGGCCGAACTCGCCCAGGTAGTTGCCGTCGGGGCCGAGGTGGTTGTAGACGACGTCCAGGACCACGGCCAGCCCGGCGGCGTGGCAGGCGTCGACGAAGCGGCGGAAGGCGGCCGGCCCGCCGTAGGCGGCGTGGACGGCGTACAGCGCGACCCCGTCGTAGCCCCAGCCGCGCGCCCCCGGGAACGCGGCCACCGGCATGACCTCGACCGCGGTCACGCCCAGGTCGGCCAGGTGGCCGAGCCGCTGGGCGGCCGCGTCGAAGGTGCCCTCGGGGGTGAAGGTGCCGCAGTGCAGCTCGTAGAAGACCAGCTCACGAAGGGGCGGGGTGGCGAACGGGACCGGCGGTGGGCCCAGGTCGACCAGCCGCGACGGGCCGTGGACGCCGTGCGGCTGGAAGCGGGACCGGGGGTCGGGCCGCTCCCGCTCGCCGTCGAGGACCAGCAGGTAGTCGTCGCCGGCGGCCGCCCCCCCGACCTTCCCCCGCCAGACCCCCCGCTCCTCCCGCTCCAGGGGCACGGTCCGCCCGCCCAGGCGCACGGCCAGCGAGCGCACCTTCGGCGCCCAGACCCCGAATTCGGCGCCTCCCTCGACCGGCCGCGCCCCCAGGGGCTGACCCGGGCCGGCGGTCACTCGGGAGCGAGCCAGATGGTGGCCAGGGGCGGCAGGGTGAGCCGGGCCGAGGCCGGCTGGTTGTCCCACTCGATCGCCTCGGCCTCGACCACGCCCATGTTCCCGACGTTGGTGCCGCCGTAGGTCTCCGAGTCGGTGTTCAGCACCTCGACCCAGCGCCCGACCGTGGGCAGGCCGATCCGGTAGTCGCTGCGCGGCACCGGCGAGAAGTTGCACAGGCAGACCAGCGGCCGCCCGTCGGCCGCCCAGCGGATGAAGCTGAGCGCGTTGTCGTCGACGTCGTTGGGGTCGATCCAGGAGAAGCCGTCCGGGTTGGCGTCCTGCTCCCACAGGGCCGCGTGCTCGCGGTAGACGCGGTTGAGGTCGCCGACCAGGGCCTGCACGCCGGCGTGGTCGGGGTCGGCCAGCGACTCCCAGTCGATCGAGCGCTCGTGCGACCACTCGGCCTCCTGGCCCAGCTCGCAGCCCATGAACAGCAGCTGCTTGCCCGGGTGGGCCCACATGTAGCCGAGGTAGGAGCGCAGGTTGGCGAACTTCCGCCAGGTGTCGCCCGGCATCTTGCCCAGCAGCGAGCCCTTGCCGTGGACGACCTCGTCGTGGCTGATGGGCAGGATGAAGTTCTCGCTGAAGGCGTAGATGAGCGAGAAGGTCAGCTGGTGGTGGTGGAAGCGCCGGTAGATCGGGTCCTTGGAGATGTACTGGAGGCTGTCGTGCATCCAGCCCATGTTCCACTTGAACCCGAAGCCGAGGCCGCCCAGGTACACGGGCCGTGACACGCTCGGCCAGGCGGTCGACTCCTCGGCCACGGTCATCGCCCCCGGGTGCTCCCGGTAGGCCACGGTGTTGAAGTCCTTCAGGAACCGGACCGCGTCCAGGTCCTCGTTGCCGCCGTACTCGTTGGGCGCCCACTCGCCCTCGTTGCGGGAGTAGTCCAGGTAGAGCATGGAGGCCACCGCGTCCACCCGCAGGCCGTCGACGTGGAACTCCTCCAGCCAGTACAGGGCGTTGGCGACCAGGAAGTTGCGCACCTCGTTGCGGCCGAAGTTGAACACCAGCGAGCCCCAGTCGGGGTGCTCGCCCCGGCGCGGGTCCTCGTGCTCGTACAGGGCCGTGCCGTCGAAGCGGGCCAGGGCGAAGGCGTCCTTGGGGAAGTGCGCCGGGACCCAGTCGACCAGCACCCCGATGCCCCGCTGGTGCAGCTTGTCGATCAGGTGGCGGAGGTCGTCGGGGGTGCCGAAGCGGGCCGTGGGCGCGTAGTAGGCCGAGACCTGGTAGCCCCAGGACGGGGCGTAGGGGTGCTCGGCCACCGGCATGAACTCCACATGGGTGAAGCCGAGGTCGGCGACGTAGTCGGGCAGCTCTTCGGCCAGCTCACGGTAGGACAGGCCGTGGCGCCAGGAGCCGAGGTGGACCTCGTAGATCGACATGGGGGCGTCCACCGAGTTGCGCTGGTCCCGGTCGGCCATCCAGTCCGCGTCGCCCCAGCTGTAGTCGGAGGTGTAGACGACGCTGGCCGTCTTGGGCGGCTTCTCGGCCGCGAACGCGACCGGGTCGGCCTTGAGGGTGAGCGCCCCCGAGGGGGTGACCAGCTCGTACTTGTACCTGGCCCCGGCGGTGACCCCGGGCGCGAACAGCTCCCAGATGCCCGAGGAGCCGAGCGCCCGCATCGGGTGCAGCCGGCCGTCCCAGGAGTTGAAGTCGCCGACCACCCGCACCGCGCGGGCGTTGGGCGCCCAGACGGCGAAGGCGGTCCCGGCCACGCCGTCGACCGTCTGCTCGTGGGCACCCAGCCGCTGCCAGAGGCGCTCGTGGCGGCCCTCGCCGAGCAGGTACTGGTCGAGCTCGCCGATGGTGGGCCAGAACCGGTAGGGGTCGTCGATGGTGAAGCTGCCCGAGTCGTAGGTGACCTCCAGCCGGTAGGCCGGCGGCACCTTGCCGTCCAGCCTGCCCTCGAACAGGCCGGCCGGGTGGACCTGCTCCAGCTTGACCCGCTGCTCGCCGACGAGAGCGGTGACCGCGGTGGCGTCGGGGCGGAAGGCGCGGACGACCACCCGACCGTCCTCGGTGTGGGCTCCAAGTAGGCGGTGGGGCTCGTGGTGCTCCCCGCGGACCAGCTGCTCGACCTCGTCCCTTGTCATGGGCTCGCTCCCAGCAGACGTCGGATGCCGCCGAGCGGGATCTGGAGCCACGGCGGCCGGTGTCTGGCCTCGTACATCACTTCATAGACGGCCTTGTCGAGCTCAAACGCGCGCAGCAGCAGTTCGTGGTCGCCGGCCAGCCACCCCGAGTCGCCGGCCACGGCCAGGTAGCCGTCGAGGAAGGCGGCTCGGCTGGCCTCGCTCCAGGCCGCGGGCCGGCCCTCGCAGCGGGCCGGCTCCTCGTCGCCCAGCACCAGCGGCGAGAAGGCGGCGTAGTCGAAGGAGCGCAGCATCCCGGCCACGTCCTGGAGCGGGCTGGCCAGCCGCCGCCGCTCCTCCAGGCTGCGGGCCGGCTCCCCCTCGAAGTCGATCACGATCCACCGGTCGCCGGCCTTGAGCACCTGGCCGAGGTGGTAGTCGCCGTGGATGCGCTGGAGGTGGCGGCTGCCGCCGGCCACCTCGGCCTTGGCGTAGACCTCCTCGATGGCCTGGCGCTGGTCGGCCAGCTCGGGAACCAGGGCGGCCACCTGGGAGAGCTGGCCGAGCAGGCGGGTGTTGAGCCGGCCCAGGTCGGGCTGGCCCCCGGCCACCGTGGGCAGGGCGCTGGCCATGGCCGCGTGCAGCTCGGCGGTGAGCCGGCCCAGGGCGCGGGCGTCGTCGGCGAAGTTGTCCGGGTCGCCGCCCCCGGAGCCGTAGTGGTCGGCGACCCGCTCGGTGGCCAGCGTCCAGCCGTCGACGCTGCCGGCGTAGAAGGGCTGCAGGATGCCAATGGTCGAGCCCAGCCCCTCGATCCAGCCCAGCGGGGCCGCGCAGGCCGTGAACCCGGCCCCGGCCAGCGCCCTGGTCACCTCCAGCTCCGGGTTCTCACCCGGCTCCAGCAGCCGGAACAGCTTGAGGATGAGCCGGTTGGCGAAGACCAGGGAGGAGTTGGACTGCTCGGCCCCGAGCAGCCTGCCCGGCCCACGCAGCGCCCCGGTCCACTCCGGCACGCGGTGGAAGCGAAGCTCCTCGACGGTGGCGGCCCGCGAGAGCAGGTCGAGGTAGACCCCGCCGAGGCGTTCGTCGCGGGCCGCGTCGTAGAACGGCCCGCCCCTGGGGCCCTTGGTCCTGTAGATCACCGCGTCGGGGACCCGGTCGGTGAGCTGCCTGGCCTCCGGGCCGCGGTCGTGGCCGACCGGCAGGTGGTAGCGCTCGACCCCGCCGTCGGCGTAGGCGACCGTGGCCACCACCGCCGACAGGCTGGGCAGGGCGGTGCGCAGCGGCACCGAGTGCTCGACCCTGACCTCGGCCACGGCCCGTCCCTTGCCCGCGAACCAGCGCTGGGTGGGCAGGAACTCGGCCAGGGCCGCCTCCAGCTCCGTCACGGCGGTTACCTGCGACGGACGTGGAGCACATGGGCCGGCTCCCAGTGCGGGTCGAGGCGGACCCAGTTGGTGGACCCGTGCCAGGTCCAGGTCTGGCCGGTGAGCTCGTCGTAGACCTCGAAGGGGCCGGTGTCCCAGTCGAGGCCGATGCCCGGCATCCACAGGTGGACGAAGGTGTCACGGGTCTCGTGCGGGTTCAGGTTGACCACGACCAGCAGCGCGTCCTCGCCCGTCTGCTTGGAGAAGGCGATGATGTCGGCCGAGTCGGTCAGGTGGAAGCGGAGGTTGCGCAGCCAGTGCAGGGCCGGGTGGGCCCGGCGGACCTCGTTGAGCCGGCCCAGGTAGCCGGCCAGCGACGGCTGGGCCCAGTTCCTGGGCCGGTACTGGTACTTCTCGGAGTCCAGGTACTCCTCGGAGCCGGGCCGCACCGCCTCGTGCTCGTACAACTCGTAGCCGGAGTAGACACCCCAGCTGGGCGACAGCATCGACGCCAGCACGGCCCGGATCTTGAACGCCGCCGGCCCCCCGTGCTGGAGGTAGGCGTGCAGGATGTCGGGGGTGTTGACGAAGAAGTTGGGCCGCATGTACTCGGCCGAGGGCGAGTGGGCGAGCTCGTTGCAGTACTCCTCGAGCTCGTCCTTGCCGTTGCGCCACGTGAAATAGGTATAGGACTGGGTGAAGCCGATCTTGGCCAGGACCCGCATCATCGGCGGGCGGGTGAACGCCTCGGCCAGGAACAGCACGTCCGGGTGCTCGGCCTTGACGGCCGCGATCAGCCACTCCCAGAACCGCACCGGCTTGGTGTGGGGGTTGTCGACCCGGAAGATCCGCACCCCGTGGGCGATCCAGTGGTCCAGGACCCCCTTGCAGGCGTCGTACAGGGCGGGCGCGTCCGGGCTGTCGAAGTTCAGCGGGTAGATGTCCTGGTAGACCTTGGGCGGGTTCTCGGCGTAGGCGATCGAGCCGTCGGGCCGGATGCGGAACCAGTCCGGGTGGTCCCTGACCCAGGGGTGGTCGGGCGAGCACTGCAGGGCGTAGTCGAGGGCGATCTCCATGCCCAGCTCGTTGGCCCGGGCCACGAAGTCGTCGAAGTCCTCGATGGTGCCCAGGTCGGGGTGGATGGCGTCGTGGCCGCCGGCCTCCGAGCCGATCGCCCACGGGCTGCCCGGGTCGTCGGGGCCCGGGTCGAGGGTGTTGTTGGGACCCTTGCGGTGGGTGTGGCCGATGGGGTGGATCGGGGGCAGGTAGACCACGTCGAAGCCCATGGAGGCGATGGCCGGGAGCCGCTCGGCCGCCTGCTTGAGGGTGCCGCCGGTGGTGGCCGTGGCCCCCTCGGAGCGGGGGAAGAACTCGTACCAGGAGCCGTAGAGGGCGCGCGGGCGGTCGACCCAGATACCCAGGCGCTTGGAGCGGGTGGCGTCCTCGGGCGGGTTGTGCTCCAGCAGCTCGACCACGACCCCGTCGCCGGCCGCGGCCAGGCGCTCGGCCGGGTCGGCGTCGCCGCGGCGCAGCCCGGCCGCGGCCCCGGTGAGCAGCTCGCGGCCGGTGGCCGGCACCCAGGCGGTGGCCGCCTCCAGCAGCCTGGCCCCCTCCTCCAGCTCCAGGCTGATGTCGCGGCCGGCGTCGAGCTTCTTGTGGGTGCCCTGGCGCCAGGTGGCGACCTCGTCGGTCCAGGCCTCGATCACGAACGACCAGAGACCGGTTCGGGGCAGGGTGATCTCGCCCCGCCACTGGTGCAGGCCATGGTTGACCTCGACCAGGTGGATGAGCTGGCCCGGGCCCCGGTCCCCCGGCCCCCTCAGGCGCACGGCGGCGTCCAGGACCTCGTTGTGGCCGTCGCGGAAGATGGTCGCCTCGACCGGGACCGTCTCCCCGGCGACCGCCCTGGACGTGAAGAGCCCGCCGTCGACCTGGGGACGGATGTCCTCGATCACGATGCGCCCGATCATGGTCAGCACGCTACCATCCGAGCGCCGAGGGGTCAGCCGCCGGCTGGGCGCCTGCGGGGTTCGGCGCCCCCGTGGGAGCCCGGCACCGGGTGAGCGTGCACACCCGCCCGCGGCCCCCCCTGGCCCCCACGAGGGCTGCTCCGGGACCGGTACCCGGGGCGACCCGCAGTCTTCCCGGTGGCAACCATTCTGGCAAGGGGCATCTCTGTGCCACCTGCAATGCCTACGCAGGTCGTGGAGCCAGCGGGGGGCGCGCCATGGCGGAGGCTTGCCAGCCGGCGAGGCGCCCGGTGGCCCAGCTGGGCCACAGCCGGTCCTCCTCGGCGGCCTCGGTCGGCAGGGCCGCGGCCAGCAGGGCCAGCACCTGGGCGGCGGAGGCCGGTCCGCAACGGGCGCAACGGGTCGGTCCTTTCGGGTGGTGCGGGGTACGTCCTCGCCATCGCGGGGCGGGCGGGGTTCGTTACAGTGGCCGGGTGGACCTCGCCGTCGTCCTGACCACGTTCGTGGTGATCTTCCCGGCCGAGCTTCCCGACAAGTCGCTGTTCGCCTCACTGGTGCTCGGGACCCGCTTCCGGCCTCTGCCGGTGTTCTGTGGTGTCGCGGCGGCCTTCGCCGTCCATGTGGTCATCGCCGTGACCGTCGGCAGCGTGTTCGTCGCCCTGCTCCCCCAGCGCCTGGTCCTGTTCGTGGCCGCCGCGCTGTTCGCCGGCGGCTCGGCCCTGCTCCTGTTCGGCAAGGAGGAGGAGGTGGATCCCGCCGAGACCGTCCGGGCCATGGCCGACCAGCGCCCCGTGCGCGTCGCGCTGGCCTCCTTCGGCGTGGTGTTCGTCGGCGAGTGGGGCGACATCACCCAGATCACCACGGCCAACCTGGCCGCCAGGTACGGCGACCCGGTCAGCGTCGGGACCGGCGCCGTGCTCGCCCTGTGGTCGGTGTCGGCGCTGGCCCTGACCGTCGGGCGCGGCCTGGTCCAGCGCGTCCCGACCCGGCTGGTCCGCCGCCTGACCGGGGTGGTGCTGGCCCTGCTGGCGGTCGTGACCCTGTTCGAGGCCATCCGCACCTGACCCGCCGTTTGCGCGGGCCGCGCCGCCAAGGCAGGCTGATGCCCGCATGGCCCCCTTCCAGCCGCGAGGAGCCACCATGACGGTCACCGACGAGCTGCTCCGCAACAACGCCGACTTCGCAAGCTCCTTCAGCAAGGGCGACCTGCCGATGCCTCCGGGCAGGCACCTGGCCGTGGTCGCCTGCATGGACGCCCGCCTCAACGTCTACGCCCTGCTCGGCCTGGAGGAGGGCCAGGCCCACGTCATCCGCAACGCCGGCGGCGTGGTCACCGAGGACGTCATCCGGTCCCTGGCCATCTCCCAGCGGCTGCTCGGGACCAACGAGGTGATCCTGGTCCACCACACCGACTGCGGCATGCTGACCTTCACCGACGACCAGGTGAAGGCCGACATCGAGGCCGACACCGGGCTCCGTCCCCACTTCGCCCTCGAGGCGTTCTCGGACCTGGAGCGCGACATCCGCCAGTCGATCGCCCGCATCAAGGCCAGCCCGTTCGTGCCCAACAAGGACTCGGTGCGCGGCTTCATCTTCGACGTCACCACCGGCAAGCTCCAGGAGGTCACCTGACCACCGCCGACAGGCCTCAGGCGTCGCGGCTGCGCAGCCGCCAGGCGGCCAGCGCCAGCACGACGGCGACGTAGAGGCAGAACAGGGCGAACCCGCTCCAGGGAGCGAGCGCCGCCGGGTCGGGCTGCACGGCGGTCACGGCGACGCCGGCCGGCACCGGCAGGTACGGGTAGATGCGGTCCGACCAGGCTTCGGGCAGGAGGCCGGCCAGCAGCTGGGGGGCGAAGAGGATGCCGAACAGCCCGGAGACCGCCCCGGCGGTGCTGCGCAGCAGCGCGCCCAGGCCCAGCCCGAGCAGGCCGATCGCGCTGAGGTACAGGGCGCTGCCGACCACCGCCCTGGCCACCCCGGGGGCGCTCAGGGCGATGTCGAGGTGCTCGGCCGAGAGGATCGACTGGCCGACCAGGAACGCGGCCAGGGCCGCGGGCAGGCACAGGACGAGGGTGGCCAGGCCGACCACGACGGCCTTGCCCCACAGCACCGGCAGCCGCCGCGGCACCGCGGCCAGGCTGGCCCGGATCGTGCCGGTGGCGTACTCGCCGGCGACCAGCAGCACGCCGAGGACGCCGACGGCCAGCTCGGCCAGCTGGACGCCGGTGAGGCTGACCGCGGTCGGGTCGAAGCTGGCCACGGCCGCCGGGTCGGTGGGCGGCCGGGTCACCCGCAGCAGGGAGTAGAGCGCGCCGACCCCGACGATCAGCGCGACGGCCGCCAGCAGCGACCAGGCGGTCGAGGGCACCGAGCGCAGCTTGGTCCACTCCGAGCGGATCACCCGCGCCTGGGTCACCCGCTGGCCCGCGGGGCCGGTCGGCCGGGCCGTGGTGCTGGGACGGGTCCTGGTCATGCCTGTGCTCCTCCGGTCGTGGGGGCGCGGAACTCGACCGCGTCCCGGGTCAGGTCCATGAAGGCGTCCTCAAGGGAGGTCTGCTGGGCGGCGAGCTCCAGCAGCGTGATCCCGGCCGCCCCGGCGACACGGCCGACCTGGTCGGTGCTGAGCCCGGACACGGTCAGGGCGCCGTCCCCGTCCGGCGAGACGGCCACCTCCCGGAAGCGGAGCCGGGCCGCCAGCGCGTCGGGGTCGGTGGTGCGCACCCGCACCACGCTGGGTGCGGCGCCGGCGATGAACGCCTCCATGCCGGTGTCGGCGATCAGCCGCCCCCGGCCGATGACGATCAGGTGCTGGGCGGTCATGGCCATCTCGCTCATCAGGTGCGAGGAGACGAACACGGTCCGCCCCTCGGCGGCGAGCCCCCGGAGCAGCGACCGGATCCAGCGGATGCCCTCGGTGTCCAGGCCGTTCACCGGCTCGTCGAGGATCACCGTGCGGGGGTCGCCGAGCAGGGCGGCCGCGATGCCCAGACGCTGGCCCATGCCGAGCGAGAAGCGACCGGCCCGGCTGCGCACCACCTCGCCCAGCCCCACCTGCTCGACGACCTCGTCCACCCGGGAGCGGGCGATGCCGGTGGTCTGGGCGAGGGCCAGCAGGTGGTGGTAGGCGCTGCGGCCGGGGTGGACCGAGCGGGCGTCCAGCAGCGCGCCCACCTCGCGCAGGGGCGCGGCGTGCTCGCGGTAGGGCCGGCCGTTGACGGTCACCGACCCCCGGGTGGGGGCGTCCAGCCCGAGGATCAGCCGCATGGTGGTCGACTTCCCGGCCCCGTTGGGGCCCAGGAACCCCGTGACCACGCCCGGCCGCACCGCGAAGCTCAGGTCGTCGACGGCGAGCTTGTCGCCGTACCGCTTGGTCAACCCGTGTGCCTCGATCATCTCGCGGGTCCTCCTCTCGTGATCGCCTCGTCGGTGGTGGCCGCATCAGGCTGCCGCGGTGGGGCCGGGCTGTCGTTGGGGCCGGCGGCCTGTGCGGGGTGGGGTTTTCCTCACCCCGGCGGAGGGCGGACCTCATGGCCGCCGGCCCGGGCGGCGTCTACCGTGAGCGCATGACCTGGATGGACACGGCGCGGAACTGGCGGCCGACCCTGCATGCCCTCGCCGGCCTGGCGGCCGGCCTGGTCGGCGGGGCGGTGCTGGGCATGCTGGTCCTCGTCTGGCTGGCCGCGATCTGGTCGCTGATCGACTGGCCGGTCGGCGGCTGGGGACGCGCCACGCTCTACGTGGCGGTGGTCCTGGCCGGGCCGGTGCTGCTGCTGTGGGCCGTTCGCGGGCTCGGCGCCCTGCAGCGGGCGAGGTTCCGGGCCGTGCTCGGGATCGACATCCCGGCGCCGCCCGCCCGCGTGCCCGTCGCCTGGCCGCTGCGGCCGCTCCGGGCCTGGGGCGCCCCGGCCACCTGGCGCCAGCTCGGCTACCACCTGCTGGCCGCGGTCGGCGGGACCGCCGGCGGCGCGCTGGTGGCGGCCTGCTGGACGGCCCCGGTGCTGGTCGTCGCCTACCTCGCCGGGGTCGGGGACGACGGCCAGCGGCCAGCCACCGGCCTCGGTCTCGCCGTGGTGGTGCTGGCGGCGGCCATGCTGCTGGCCGCGCCGTGGGTGGCCGGCTGGGTGGCCAGGGCCGACGAGGCCGCCGCCCGGGCCCTGCTCGGTCCCAGCCGCGGCGAGGAGCTGGCGGTGCGGGTCGCGTCGCTGGCCCGCAGCCGGGCCGAGGTCGTCGCCGCCACCGACGCCGAGCGGCGCCGGATCGAGCGGGACCTGCACGACGGGACCCAGCGCCGGCTGGTCTCCCTGGCCATGCACCTCGGCATGGCCCGGGCCAGCCTCACCGACGTCCCCGAAGAGGTCCGCCAGGTGATCGAGCAGGCCCACGACGAGGCCACCGAGGCCCTGGCCGAGCTGGGCCAGCTCGTCCGCGGCCTGCACCCGGCCGTGCTCGACGACCGCGGCCTGGACGCGGCCCTGTCGGGGATCGCCGCCAACGCGCCGCTGCCGGTGCGGCTGCGGGTCGACGTGGCCGACCGCTGCTCGCCGAGCATCGAGGCCGTGGCCTACTTCGTCGTGTCCGAGGCCCTCACCAACGTGGCCAAGCACGCCGACGCCGGCTCCGCCGAGGTCACCGTCGTCCGCGCCGGCGACCGGCTGCGCATCGTCGTCAGCGACGACGGCCGCGGCGGGGCCACGCTCGACGGTGGAGGGGCCGCGGCGGACGGCGCCGGCACCGGGCTGCGCGGGCTGGCCCAGCGGGCCGCGGCGGTCGACGGAACCATGACCGTCGACAGCCCACCCGGCGGGCCGACGGCGATCACCGTGGAGCTGCCGTGCGGGTCGTGATCGCCGAGGACTCCGTCCTGCTCCAGGCCGGCCTGACCAAGCTGCTCAACGACGGCGGCTTCGAGGTCGTCGCCGCCGTGGGCGACGCCGAAGCGCTGCTCCGGGCCGTCGCCGCCCACCGCCCCGATGTCGCCGTGGTCGACGTCCGGATGCCGCCGACCCACACCGACGAGGGCATCCGGGCCGCGCTCGTCATCGGCCGCCAGTACCCGGAGGTGGCCGTGCTGGTGCTGTCCCAGTACGTCGAGGAGCGCTACGCCACCGACCTGCTCTCGGAGCGGACCAGCGCCGTCGGGTACCTGCTCAAGGACCGGGTCGCCCACGTCGCCGACTTCCTCGACGCCCTGCGCCGGGTCGCCGCCGGCGGCACCGCCCTCGACCCCGAGGTCGTCTCCCAGCTCCTGGTCCGCCGCCGCGCCGACCCCCTCGACCGCCTCACCCCGCGCGAGCTCCAGGTCCTCGAGCTGATGGCCGAGGGCCGCTCCAACAACGGCATCACCGAGGCCCTGCACGTCAGCCCCAGCGCGGTCGAGAAGTACGTCAGCAACATCTTCGCCAAGCTGGACCTGACCCCGACCGACATCCACCACCGCCGCATCCTGGCCGTCCTGAAGTTCCTGGGGGACTAACCCGGGCTGGAGCCGCCGCCGGAGCCGTCGCCGCCGGGACCGGGGCCGCTCGAGTCGTCGTTGTCCTGGTCCTGGTCGTGCCGGCCGTCCCGGCGGTCGGGCCGGTCGTCGCCGGCCGGCTGGCCGGCGCGGGCCGGAGGCTCGGCCTGCTCGGCCGGCCGCGTGGTGGGCTCCTCGGGGACGGAGGTATCGGTGGTGTCGGGCGCCGGGACGGCGGAGGGCGCCTGGGCCCGCTCCCCGGACCGCGGGGCCGGGCCGCCGGCGAGGGCCGGCAGGGCGGCCAGCGCGGTCCCGGCCAGCAGCAGGGCGACCAGGAGGCCCCGCCGCCGGGACCGGGGCCGGGGGAACTGGGAGGCGAGGGGAAGCGGGCGGGTCGCGGGCGCGGCCGGGGCCGGGGCGCGCAGGAGGCGGGCGAACGCGGCCGCGGACGGCGGGCGGGCCGCCGGGTCCTTGGCCAGGGCGTGCTCGCAGGCCGCGACCAGGGAGGGCGGGGTCGAGGGGGCGACCAGGGCGAGGGGGGCCGGCCGGGCGGTGACGTGGGCCATGGCCAGCTCGATGTCGGAGCCGCCCTGGAACGGGCGCCGGCCGGCCAGCAGCTCGTACAGCACGACCCCGAGGGAGTAGAGGTCGGCGGCCGGGGTGGCCGGCCGGCCGAGCGCCCGCTCGGGGGCCAGGTAGGCGGCCGTGCCCAGCAGGTCGCCGGTGGTGAGGTCGGCCTCGCCGGCCGCCGAGGCGATCCCGAAGTCGAGCACCTTCACCTCGCCGCCGGAGGTCAGGAACACGTTGCCCGGCTTGACGTCGCGGTGGACCACCCCGGCCGAGTGGGCCGCCTGGAGCGCGTCGGCGACCGCCGCCACGACCCGGGCCGCCTCGGCCGGCGGGATCGGGCCGGCGCGGTCGATCCGCGCGGCCAGGCTCTCGCCCTCCAGGAGCTCCATGACCAGGTAGGGGCGTCCGTCGTGCTCGCCCAGGTCGAGCATACGGGCGATGTTGGGGTGGTCCAGCCGGGCCGCCGCCCGCGCCTCCCGGCGCAGCCGCTCCGCCGCCCGGCCGTCGCCGGCCAGCGCCGCGCCGAGCACCTTGACGGCGACCGGCCGGTCGAGCAGCAGGTCCCGGGCGGCCCACACCTCCCCCATGCCGCCGGCGCCCAGCAGCGCCCCGACCCGGTACCGCCCCCCGAGGCGGCGGCCGTCCACGGCGCCCGGGGCCTCAGCCATCACCGGACCCGGAACGGCGGGATCCCGACGAACCCGACCCGGAGCCGGACGTTCCCGACCCCGACCCGCTCCCCGGGCCGGACCCGGACCCGCCCCCCGACCCAGCGCCGCCGCCGCTCCCCGACCCCGACCCCGGGCCCGAGCGGTCGCCCGGGTCCTTCTGGTGCTCCAGCGCGTCCACCTGCGCCAGGAGCCGCCGGGCGCGGGCCCGCTGGGCCTCGGCCTCCGGGCCGGCGACGTCGTCCAGGACGTCCAGGGCGTGCTTGATCCTCTCCTCGGCCTGGTCGGCCATGTCCTTGCGGCGCTCCTCGCCGGCGCCGCGCCCGGCCGCCAGGTAGGACTCCGCGACGCCGAGGCGCAGGCGGGCCCGATCGACCGGGCCGTCGGCCAGACGGTCGCGGACGCCCTGGCCGATCTCGCGGACCGGCCACAGGGTCGTCCCCGGCCGGGCCTGCCTGGCCGCCGCCGGCAGGGCCACCACCACGACCAGCGCCGCGGCGACGGCGGCCAGCCGCAGGGGCAGCGACCGCCGCCAGGTCCTGCCCCGGGCCCGGCCGCCGGCCCTGGCCAGGAACGCCTCCCGGCCCCGCTCGGCCGCCCCGGACGGTGGCTGCGGCACGGACTCCCGCAGCTCGGCGGCCAAGGCGGCCAGGGCGGCGGTCTCGCCGCCGACCTGCCCGGTCGGGACGTCGCGCCCGACGGCCAGCTCGTCGAGGGCCAGGTCGAGCCCGGCCAGCGCGGCCAGCTCGTCCTCGGGGTCCATCGGCCCGTTCCCGTGGGGCTCGGTCATCCGGCAGTCACCCGCATCGCCTCCCGCAGCGAGCACAGCGCCCGGTGCTGGGCGACCCGCACCGCACCCTCCGACTTCCCGAGCACCTCGCCGACCTGGGTCGCGGACAGGCCGCCGAGCACCCGCAGGGCCAGGACCTCCTGCTGGTCGGCCCGCAGCCGCCGGAAGGCCCCGGCGACCTCGGCCCGCCGCTCGGCGGCCAGCACCGCCTCCTCCGGCCCGGCCACGGCCGGGAGGGGTCCGGGCCGCCCGCCCCGCTGGGCCGGGTCGACCGCGTCGTCCAGCGCGACCTCGCGCCGGCGCGACCGGCGCCGGAACACGTCGGCGACCCTGCGGTGGGCGATGGTGAACAGCCACGCCTCGAAGTCGGTGCCCGGCCGGTAGGAGCCGAGGTTCCGCAGCACCGCCTCGAACGTCTCGCTGGTCACGTCCTCCGCCTTCTCCGCGTCGCCGAGCCTGCCGGTCGCGAACCGGGCCACCCGGTCGCGGTAGGTGTCGTACAGCCGCCCGAGCGCATGGGTGTCGCCGGCCCGGGCGTCCCGGACCATCGCCTCCACGTCGACCTGGGTCAGCTCGGCCATCCCCCCTTCATCGCGGCCGGGGGCGGTTCGTTACCAACGATTTCGGGCTCCGTTATGACGCCGTTGTGACACCGCGTCCTGATCGGTGTGGACGCGCCCCCGGCCACCGGACCCACACTTGTATGATCGTTCAATCATGAGACCTCTACACCGATTCACGGTGCTCCCCACCGTGCCCGACGCCCTCACCCCACTGCGCGTCCTCGCCCACAACCTCCGCTGGAGCTGGCACCTGGCCACCCAGGAGCTGTTCCGCGCCATCGACCCCGCCGGCTGGGAGGCCTCCGGCCACAACCCGCTGCGCATGCTGAACGAGACCGACGCCCACGTGCTCGAGCAGGCCGCCGCCGACCCCGACTTCCTCGCCCGCCAGCAGGCCCTGCTCGAGGACCTCGAGCGCTACCTGGGCGAGCCCCGCTGGTACCAGACCCTGGCCAACGCCCCCTCCCGCATCGCCTACTTCTCGCCCGAGTTCGGCGTCAGCGAGGTCCTGCCCCAGTACTCGGGCGGCCTCGGCGTGCTCGCCGGCGACCACCTGAAGGCGGCCAGCGACCTCGGCGTGCCCGTGGTCGGGGTCGGCCTGTTCTACCGCTCCGGCTACTTCCGCCAGTCGCTGACCGCCGACGGCCGCCAGCAGGAGTCCTACCCGGCCTTCAACCCCCATGAGCTCCCATTCGAGCTGGTCAGGGACGGCGGCGGCAAGCCCCTGCTGGTCTCGGTGCGCCTGCCCGACGGGGTCCTCCACGCCCAGATCTGGCGGGCCGAGGTGGGCCGGGCGCCGCTGCTGCTGCTGGACTCCGACGTCGACGAGAACGGCCCGGCCGAGCGGGCGGTCACCGACCGCCTGTACGGCGGCGGCGGCGAGCACCGCCTGCGCCAGGAGATCCTGCTCGGCATCGGCGGGGTCCGGGCCCTGCACGCCCTCGGGATCGAGCCCGAGGTGTTCCACACCAACGAGGGCCACGCCGGGTTCCTCGGACTGGAGCGCATCCGCCGCCTGATCCAGGAGCAGCACCTGGACGCGGCCACCGCCATCGAGACGGTCAGGGCCGGGACCATCTTCACCACCCATACCCCGGTCTCGGCCGGCATCGACCGGTTCCCGCGGTCGTTCATCGAGCGCTACTTCGGCGAGCACGGGGTCGAGACCGGCCTCGAGGTCGAGCAGATCATGCGGCTCGGTGCCGAGCCCGACGGCGACCACGCGATGTTCAACATGGCCGTCATGGGCCTGCGCCTGGCCCAGCGGGCCAACGGCGTCAGCCGCCTCCACGGCCAGGTGTCGCGGGACATGTTCCGCGGCCTGTGGTCCGGCTTCGAGCAGGCCGAGGTGCCGATCGGGCACGTGACCAACGGCGTCCACGCCGGCACCTGGATCAACCGCGAGTTCACCGACCTGTTCGAGCGCCGCGTCGGGGCCGACTTCCGCGTCTCGAGCCGCCCCTGGGAGTCGCTGGACGACACCCCGGACGAGGAGATCTGGCAGGTGCGGCGCATCGCCCGGGAGCGGCTGGTCGACGACGTGCGTGCCCGGCTGAAGCGGGCCTGGCTGGCCAGGGGGTCCAGCGAGGGCCAGCTCGGCTGGATCGACCGGGCCTTCGACCCGGAGGTGCTGACCGTCGGCTTCGCCCGCCGGGTGCCCTCCTACAAGCGGCTCACCCTGCTGCTGGAGGACGAGGAGCGCCTCACCCGGCTGCTGCTGGACGAGGAGCGGCCCATCCAGCTGCTGATCGCCGGCAAGGCCCACCCGGCCGACGAGGGCGGCAAGTCGCTGATCGCCGACTTCGCCCGCTTCGCCGCCAAGGCCAAGGTCCGGCACCGGGTCGCGTTCCTGCCCGACTACGACATGGGCATGGCCAGGACCCTGATCGCCGGGTCCGACGTCTGGCTCAACAACCCCCTCCGTCCCTACGAGGCCTGCGGGACCAGCGGCATGAAGGCGGCCCTCAACGGCTGCCTCAACCTGTCGATCCGCGACGGCTGGTGGGACGAGCTGTACGACGGCCAGAACGGCTGGGCGATCCCCTCGGCCGACGACCCCACCATCGAGCCCGACCGCCGCGACCAGCTCGAGGCGTCGTCCATCTACGACCTGCTCGAGCACGAGGTCCTGCCGCTGTTCTACGACCGGCCGGACGGCCTGCCCAGGGGCTGGATCGCCATGATCAAGCACAACCTGGTCTCGCTCGGGCCGGCCATCCTGGCCAGCCGGATGGTGCGTGACTACACCGAGGGCTACTACCTGCCCGCGGCCGCGACCTCGCGCCGCCTGGCCGGCGACGACTTCGCCGCCTCCCGGGAGCTGGCCGACTGGAAGCGCCGGGCCGCCGCGGCCTGGCCGGGGGTGTCCGTGCGCCGGGTCGAGAACGGCGTGAAGGAGCGTCTCCTGGGGGCCAGGATCACGGTCAGGGCCTTCGTCGAGCTCGGCGACCTCGACCCGGACGAGGTCGAGGTCCAGGTCGCCTACGGCCGGGTCGACGACGCCGACGAGCTCCCCGAGGTCGAGCTGGCCACCCTCAAGCAACATGGCCAGCGCACCGCCGACGGCTGGGCCTTCGAAGGCGAGGTCCCCCTCGCCACCCCCGGCGCCTTCGGCTACACCGTCCGCGTCGTCCCCCGCCACGTCGGCCTCGCCGCCGCCTCGGAGCTCGGCCTGGTCGCCTGGGCCTGAGGCCGCCGGGCCGGGAACGCGCCCCGGCGAGGCGGCGCCCAGGGCGACGGTCAGGAGCGGGGGCGGCCGCCGACGTCCCGGGTGCCGCCGATCTCGCCCGTCTCGGCCTCCAGGAGGACCCGGAGCAGGAGCACGACCCAGGTGCGGTAGGGGCGCCAGGCCTTCGACTGTTCCTCCAGCCAGACGCGGTCGGGCGACTCGTCGAGGCCGTAGGCGAGCGCGGCCCCGCGGCACAGGCGCGGCTCGTGCAGGGGCAGGTGGTCGGGGTCGGCGGCCCCGCGCAGCAGCACCAGCTCGGCCGAGAAGTCCCCGATCCCCGGGAGCCGCTTCAGCTCGGCCAGGGCCTCCTCCCGGGGGAGCGCCCGTAGCCGGTCCCCGTCCAGCTGGCCGACGGCGGCCGCCTCGCCCAGCGAGCGGAGGTTCTCCGCCTTGCGCCCGAACAGCCCCGGGAACCCTTCCAGGGCGGCCAGGCGGGCCGGGCCGGGGAAGGCGTGGCGGACGTCGCCGTGCACGTCGACGGCCTGGCCCAGCTCGGCCGCCATGCGCTCCTTCACCCGGGCGGCCTGCACGATCCGGATCCGGTGCCCGATCAGCGCCCAGGCCGCCGCCTCGTACGGCGAGAAGAACCCGACCGGCCGCAGCCCCGGCCAGCGCGCCTGGAGCCCACCGACCACCGGGTCACGCCGCCCGACCTCGGGGAACCCGGTCCCGTCGACGTCCAGCGACAGGATCCGGGCCACCTGCTCCCGCGTCGCGTCCGGGTCGGCCTCCCCGAACACCTCCCCCACGACCGCCCCGTCCGGCTGCCCCAGGCACACCCCGGCCGCCGCCTCCTCCCCATCGGGCACGAACGCCAGGTGCAGGTGCCCCTCACCGGCCGCCCGGTGCGCGGCCGGTGAGAACCCCTCCAGGAACGCCGCGCTCGCGGCCAGGGAGAACGGCCCCCGCGGGACCAGCTCGAAGGTTGACATGGGCCAATCTGTACCAGAGCCGGACGACATCCCGGCCGTAGACTTCGCCCGTGGATGACTGCGTGGTCTGCGCGATCGTGCCGGGCGGGCCCCGGCGCACCGCGACCGCGCGGCCACGCCGGGCCCAAACCCGCCCCGGGGCGCCCCGCAACCTCCCGGTCCCGGGCCGGGTCCCCCGGTGGGGGAGCGTAGCCGATCGCGGCGGGAGGGGCGGTGGCTGTCCACAGCCCCGGACGCTCCACTCCAGACGGTTCAGGGGCGAACCAGCAGCGCGTGCGGCAGTTCGGCGAGGAGCTGGTCGGCGGGGGTCGGGCCGCCGGAGTGGTCGGCGCCGGAGAGGAGGTCGTGCCACGGGCCGGTGGGCAGGTCGATGGAACCGGTGAGCCGGGCGCCGGGGGGGAGGTCGGCGAGGCCGGGGGGTCCGACCCGGCCGATCAGGCAGGTGGCGACAACGGCCAGGCGGTCGTTGCCGCGGGTGAAGGCGACCAGCCCGTCGGGGGCGGTGAGGGGGCGGTAGCCGCTGAACAGGGCGGGGTGGTCGCGGCGGAGGCGGAGGGTGGTGCGGGTGACCCGGAACTTCAGGGAATCGTCGCCGGCGAAGGGGGCGGGGCGGCGGTTGTCGGGGTCGACCAGGACCAGCTGTTCGGTCTCGGTGCCCTGGTAGGTGTCGGGGACGCCGGGGCTGGTCAGGCGGAGCAGGGCCAGGGCGGCCGCCTTGACGCGGCCGGCGGGGGCGATCTCGGCGACCAGCTCCTCCAGCTCGGACAGGAGCTCCTGGTCGGTGTAGGCGCGGTCGACCAGGGCGGCCAGGGCCCGCTCGTAGGTCGGGTCGGGGTCGGTCCAGGTGGTGTGGAGGGCGGCCTCGCGGACCGCCTTCTCCATGTAGGCCAGGCAGCGCTCGCGCTCCAGGGGCCAGGCCCCCGACATGGTCTGCCACAGCAGCAGGGCGTCGGCCGGGTCGACCCCGGCGCCGAGGCGGCCGGTCCAGCGCCCGGCCAGCGGCCACCAGCGGTCGGGGCACTCGCTGAGCACGGCCAGGCGCGCGCGCACGTCCTCGCCCCGCTTGGTGTCGTGGGTGGAGGTGGCGAGCAGGCTCCGGGGCCAGCGGGCCTCGCGCTCGGCGTTGGCCCGGTGCAGCTCGGCCACCGGGCGGCCGAAGCGGCCGAGGTTGCCGCCGACCTCGTTGCGGACCACCAGCCGGGTGTCGCGGTACAGGGCGGTGTCCTCGACCCCCTTGGCCATGGCCGGGCCGCTGAGCTGCTGGAAGCGGCGGACGGCCTCGGGCGCCGGCAGCTCCAGCAGCAGCGCCGCCACCAGCCGGTCCAAGGCCGACGCCCCGTCCGGGGACAGGGAGGGGCGGGCCGCTGCGGCCGCCTCGGCGATGACCGCCCGGTCGGTGTCGGGGACGGTGGTGGTCACATAGGTGCGGTAGACGGGCATGCGGGCGGCCAGCTCGACCACCGCGGCCCGGTTGGCGTCCTGGTCGCCGGGCAGCCGCCTGGCCACGCCGGCCACCTCGGCGCCGAAGTCGCGCTCCAGCCGCTGCCGCTTGCAGGCCAGGGCGACGGCCGCCGGGTCGGGGTCGTCGCCGGTGAGCTCGCGGTAGCCCTCGGCGAACGGCCCGGCGGCGGCCTGGTCGACCAGCACGCCGTCGGCCACGGCCAGGAACTCGTAGCCGGTGGTGCCGGCGACCGGCCAGTCGGGCAGGCGCTCGCCGTCCTCCAGGATCTTCTCGACGACCACGTACGGCACCGACGCGGCCAGCCGCCGCAGGTAGGCGGCCGGGTCGGCCAGCCCGTCGATGTGGTCGACCCGGACCCCGTCGACCAGGCCCTCGGTGGCCAGCCGGAGGATGGTTGCGTGGGTCATCCGGTACACCTCGGGGTCCTCCTGGCGGACTCCGATGAGCTCGTTGACGGTGAAGAAGCGGCGGTAGTTGAGGTCGACCGCGGCCCGGCGCGAGTCGACCAGCTCGTAGTGCTGCTGCTCCAGCCGGTCGGTGCCGGGGGCCAGGGGGAAGCGGTGCTGGTGGTAGACGACCCAGCCGCCCTCGACCCGGATCTGGTCGGCCACCTGGTCGAGGGGGCCGCCGAGGACCGGCAGGCGCACCCGGCCGCCACCGGCCTCCCAGTCGATGTCGAACACCCGCGCCACCTCGGCGCCTGGGCCACGGCGAAGCGTCTCCACCCACCAGGGGCTCTCGTCCGAGGTGGCCATGTGGTTGGGGACCAGGTCGACGACCAGGCCCATGCCGGCCGCCCGGAGCACGGCCACCAGCTCGCGCAGGCCGGCCTCGCCGCCCAGCTCGGGCGCGACCTGGGTCGGGTCGACCACGTCGTAGCCGTGGGTCGAGCCGCTCCTGGCCCGCAGGATGGGCGAGGTGTACAGGTGGGACACGCCCAGGTCGGCCAGGTAGGGCACCACCGCCCGAGCGGCCGCGAACGGGAACGCCCGCGACAGCTGCACCCGGTACGTGGATTGGTAGCCTGCCATCGATGACAACAGCCTAGCGGGAGGTCCCATGGTCGGTCGCTACGTGGGCGAGACCGCGGTGGGCATTGCCGCCGCGGTGAGGGCTGGCCGGGCGACCCCGACCGAGGTGCTGGAGGAGCACCTGGAGCGGATCGCCGCCCTCGAAGGCCGGCTGGGGGCGTTCCGGCTGCTCAGGACCGAGGAGGTCAGGGCCGAGGCGCGAGCCCTGGACGGCCGCGACGACCTGGGCCGGCTGCCCCTGGCCGGGGTGCCGGTGGCGGTCAAGGACAACATCGACCTGGCCGGGTGCCCGACCCGCAACGGCTCGGCGGCCACCGGCCCGGAGCCGGCCACGGCCGACGACGAGCTGGTCCGGCGCCTGCGCGAGGCCGGGGCGCTGCTGGTCGGCAAGACCAACGTGCCCGAGCTGGGCCTGTGGCCGTTCACCGAGAGCGAGGCCTTCGGGGCCTCCCGCAACCCCTGGAGCCTCGACCACACCCCGGGTGGCTCCTCGGGCGGCAGCGCCGCCGCGGTGGCCTCGGCCATGGTCCCGGTCTCCCTGGCCGCCGACGGTGGCGGCTCCATCCGCATGCCGGCCTCCAACTGCGGGCTGGTCGGCATCAAGCCCGGGTCCGGCGTGGTCCCCTTCCCCGCCGGCGGCGTGTCGACCTGGTCGGGGATGAGCGAGTTCGGGCCGCTGGCCACCACCGTGGCCGACCTCGGGCTGGTCCTGGACGTGCTCACCGGCGGCGACGCCTACCGGACGGTGGCCCCGCCCGACCGGCCGCTGCGGGTCGGGGTCAGCGCCAAGCCGGGCGCGGTCGGGGTCAAGGTCCACCCGGAGGTGCGCGCGGCCATGGAGGCGACCGCCGAGGCGCTGGCCGAGGCCGGGCACCGGGTGGCGACCGTCGACCCGCCGTGGCGCGACGGCGACGCCGCCCCGTTCCTGCAGCGGGTGTTCCACGGCTGCGCCGAGGACGCCGACCGCCTGCCGGCGGGGGCACTGGAGCGCCGCACCCGGGCCGAGGCCCGCCTCGGGCGGCTGCTGCGCCGGGCCCGGCCGGCGCCGTCGGGACCGCCAGGGCGCGTCCTGGCCCGTTACCGGGCCTGGTTCGGCGACCACGACGTCCTCCTCTCCCCCACCCTTGCCCAACCGCCGCTGCGGGTCGGCGCCTACCAGGGCAAGGGGCTGGCCAGGACGCTGCTCGGCCTGACCGCCTACATGCCGTTCACCCCGCCGTTCAACCTGGTCGGCTTCCCGGCGGCCTCGGTCCCGGCCGGCGCCTCGGCCGACGGCCTGCCCCTCGGCGTCCAACTGGCCGCCGCCCCCGGCGGCGAGGCGCTGCTGCTGTCGCTGGCCCGCCAGCTGGAGACGCTGCGGCCCTGGCCCCGCCACGCCCCGCTGGAGCCGGTCCCCGGCCCGGCTCGGCGCCCGTAGGCGGCCTCAGGCCCTCCGGCGCAGGACGGCCAGGCTGCGGGAGGTCATCGAGAGCTCCTCGCCGGCCAGGTAGCTGGGGGCGTCGGCCCCGGGCGGGCGGACGTAGGCCAGGCCGGTGTCGGCGACCAGCTCGTACTCCTTGGCCCAGGGGTCGCCGGGAAGGGTGAACAGGGACGGCTCGGTGCCGCCGTTGAGCAGCAGCAGGAAGCTGGCGTCGACCACCCGCTGGCCGCGTGGCCCGCGGTCGGGCAGCTCGTCGCCGTTGAGGAACACCCCCAGGGTGGAGACGTCCGGGGCCCGCCAATGGGTCTCGTCCATCTCGTGCCCGTCGGGGGTGAACCAGCCGATGTCCTTCACCCCCGAGCCGTGGATGGCCTGGCCCTGGAGGAACTTGCGCCGCCGGAACACCGGGTGGTCGCGCCGCAGGGCGATCACCGACCGGGTGAACTCGATCAGCACCTCCTTGTCCTCGTCCAGTTCCCAGTCGACCCAGGAGATCTCGTTGTCCTGGCAGTAGGCGTTGTTGTTGCCCTGCTGGGTGCGGCTGAACTCGTCGCCCGCCAGCAGCATCGGCACCCCGGCCGACAGCAGCAGGCTGGCCAGGAAGTTGCGCTTCTGGCGCTCGCGCAGGTCGCGGACCTCGAGGTCGTCGGTGGGGCCCTCCTCCCCGCAGTTCCAGGAGCGGTTGTCCTCCGTGCCGTCCCGGTTGCCCTCGCCGTTGGCCTCGTTGTGCTTGGCGTCGTAGCTGACCAGGTCGTTGAGGGTGAAGCCGTCGTGACAGGTGACGAAGTTGATGCTGGCGTAGGGGCGGCGGCCGTCGGACTGGTACAGGTCGCTGGAGCCGGTGAGCCGGTAGGCGATGTCGGCCACCCCGGTGCGGGCGCCGCGCCAGAAGTCCCGCATGGTGTCGCGGTAGCGGCCGTTCCACTCGGTCCACAGCACCGGGAAGTTGCCGACCTGGTAGCCGCCCTCGCCGACGTCCCAGGGCTCGGCGATCAGCTTGACCCGGCTGATCACCGGGTCCTGGTGGATCAGGTCGAAGAAGGCCGACAGCCGGTCGACCTCGTGGAAGCTGCGGGCCAGGGCGCTGGCCAGGTCGAAGCGGAAGCCGTCGACGTGCATCTCCTCGACCCAGTAGCGCAGCGAGTCCATGATCAGGGCCAGCACCTGGGGATGGCGGGCGTTGAGGGTGTTGCCGGTGCCGGTGTAGTCCATGTAGAAGCGCCGGTTGGCGTCGACCGTCCGGTAGTAGGAGTTGTTGTCCAGCCCCCGGAACGACAGCGTCGGGCCCATGTGGTTGCCCTCGGCGGTGTGGTTGTAGACGACGTCCAGGATCACCTCGATCCCGGCCGCGTGCAGGTTGCGGACCATCGCCTTGAACTCGCTCACCTGCTGGCCCCGGCTCCCGGCGGAGGAGTAGCGGGCCTCGGGGGCGAAGAAGCCGATCGAGTTGTAGCCCCAGTAGTTGGTCAGCCCCGCCTGGACCAGGTGGTGCTCGGAGACGAAGTGGTGGACCGGCAGCAGCTCCAGCGTGGTCACGCCAAGGCGCTGGAGGTGGTCGATGACCGGGCCCGAGCCCATGGCCGCGAAGCTGCCCCGCTGGTGCGACGGGACGTCCGGGTGGCGCATGGTGAACCCGCGGACGTGGGCCTCGTAGATGACCGTGTCCGCCCACGGCACCCCTGGGCGGCGGTCGTCCCCCCACGGGAAGGCGTCGTGGACCACCACCGACCGGGGCACGTGCGGGCTGGAGTCGCGATCGTCGCGATGCAGGTCGTCGCCGCCGACCTTGTAGCCGAACACCGAGTCGTCCCAGTCGACCATCCCCTCGACGGCCCGGGCGTACGGGTCGAGCAGGAGCTTGGCCGGGTTGCGGCGCTTGCCTCGCTCCGGGTCGTAGGCGCCATGGACCCGGAAGCCGTAGCGCTGGCCAGGGCCGACCTCGGGCACGTAGCCGTGCCAGGTGTGGGCGGTGACCTCGGGCAGGCGCAGGCGCCGCTCGACCCCGGCCTGGTCGAACAGGGCCAGGTCGACGGCGTCGGCCCCCTCGGCGAAGACGGCGAAGTTGGTGCCCTCGCCGTCCCAGGTCGCCCCCAGCGGGCGGGGCTGTCCTGGCCACACGGGCTCTGGAGCGGCCGTCATCGCCCGCGATCGGTCGTCATGGTGGGAGTCAGTGTGCCGTAACCTCCGGACATGATGCTCGACGAGCTCCGCCGGACCGCCGAGGCGCGCGGGATCGCCACCAGCTTCACCGACGCCGCCTCCCGCCACTACGAGGTCTCCGAGGCCACCCTCCGGGCCGTGCTCGACGCCATGGGCCCGGCGCCCGACCCGACCCCCTGGCCGCCGGTGGTGGTCACCCGGACCGGCCGGGGTGGGACCGATCCGCCACCGGCTGGGCCGTCGTGGGGTTCCCCGGACCCCTCCGCCGGCTGGCGGCCGCCCGGGGGCGAGCCCGTCTCCCTGGTGCTGGAGGGAGGCGAGGAGCGGCCGCTCCCGGCCGAGCCGTCGGGCGACCTCCCGCCGGGCCGGCACCTGGTGGTGGGCCGGAGCGGCGCCACCACCCTGGTGGTCGCGCCCGGCCGCTGCCACCTGCCGCCGGCCCTGGAGGGCGGCGGGCGCGCCTGGGGCTGGGCCGCCCAGCTGTACGCGGCCCGCTCGCGGTCCAGCTGGGGCATCGGCGACCTCGGTGACCTGGCCGGGCTGCTGGCCGCCACCGCCCCCCTGGGAGCGGGGTTCGCCCTGCTCAACCCGTTGCACGCCGCCCTGCCGACCGAGCCGAGCCCCTACAACCCCTCCAGCCGGGTGTTCCGCAACCCCCTGTACCTGCGCGTCGGGGACGTGCCCGAGCTGGCCGGCCTCGACCCGGACGGCCGGGCACGGGTCGAGGCCCTGGCCGGCGCCGGCCGGGACCTGCTCGACCGGGACCGCATCGACCGGCCCGCCGTCTACCAATTGAAGGATGCGGCCCTGCGCCTGGCCCACGGCGCCCTGGCCCGGCTCCCGGCCCGCCGGGCCGGGTTGGCCGCCTACCGCGCCGCCACTCCGAACCTGGAGCGGTTCGCCATCTTCTGCGCCCTCCAGCACGCCCACGGCCAGGACTGGCGGAACTGGCCGGCCCCCTACCGCCATCCCGACCGCCCCGAGGTGGCGGAGTTCGGCGAGCGGCACCGCGACGAGGTGAGCTACCACGCCTGGCTCCAATGGCTGCTCGACGAGCAGCTGGCCACCGTGCCGTCCACCCCCGGCGGGCTGGGGGTGCTCAACGACCTGGCCATCGGCTTCGCCCCCAACGGTTTCGACGCCTGGTCGTTCCAGGACGAGCTGGCCGCCGGCATCTCGGTCGGCGCCCCGCCCGACCCGCTGGGCCCGCACGGCCAGGACTGGGGCCTGCCGGCGTTCGTCCCCGACCGGATGGCCGCCGGCGGCTACGGGCCGTTCGCCCAGACCATCCGGGCCGGCATGGCCCATGCCGCCGGCCTGCGCATCGACCACGTGATGGGGCTGTTCCGGCTGTTCTGGATCCCGGAGGGGGCCGAGCCGGCCCAGGGCACCTACGTCCGCTACCCGGCCGACGACCTGCTGGGCGTCCTGGCCCTGGAGAGCGCGGCCGCCCGGGCCCTGGTCGTCGGCGAGGACCTGGGCACGGTCGAGCCCGGGGTGCGGGAGCGGCTGGCCGACGAGGGCGTGCTCTCCTACCGGCTGGCCTGGTTCGAGCAGGGCCCCGACGGCGGCCGGCGCCGGGCGGCCGACTACCCCCGGCTGGCCCTGGCCGCGACCACCACCCACGACCTGCCCACCGTGGCCGGGTTCTTCACCGGCAGCGACCTCGAGCACCTGCGCGACATCGGGGTGGCCACGGCCGGCGGGGACGCCCAGGCCGACCAGGAGGAGCAGCGGGCCAGCCTGTGCCGGCTGCTGGAGGCCGAGGGCCTGCTGGCCCCGGGTCAGCGGTCGGTCGAGGCGATCGTGGCCGCCCTCTACGGTTTCCTCGCCCGGACCCCGGCGATGCTGGTCGCGGCCACCCTCGAGGACGCGCTCGAGGCCCCCGACCGGCCCAACGTCCCCGGCACCATCGACCAGCGCCCCAACTGGTCGCTGCCCCTGCCCGTCCTGGTCGACGACCTGGCCGCCGACCCCCGGGTCCGGCGCCTCGCCGGGATCCTCTCGGAGGGGACGATCCGGGCGACGACCGAAGCTGAGAGCAACTCTTAAGGAACTGGCGGCGCGCGCAGGGATATGATCACCGACGCACCTGCACCTCGCGGGTCAGGCAGCGGCGCTCGGTGGGAGGGCCACGTGAGCCAACCAGCTCTCGAGGAACAGTTCGAACCGACAGCGGGCGAGTCGGTCGAGGTCGCCCGGGCCCGCTCCTCCTGGGAGCTGTTCCGGCACCGTTTCCGACAGGACAAGGCGGCCATGGCCGGGGCCTGGATCCTGATCGTCCTGGTCGTCCTGGCCCTGTCCGCGCCGCTGTTCGCCAAGCTGACCGGTCATGGCCCCAACGACCGCTTCCCCGACCAGATGCTCACCGCCGACATCGGCCTGCCCAAGGGGCCCAACAAGGACTTCTGGTTCGGCGGCGACTCGGTCGGCCGCGACGTGTTCGTCCGCACCCTGTACGGGGCGCGGACCTCGCTGACGGTGGCCCTGGTGGCCACCGGCATAGCCGCCCTCCTCGGCGTCGCGCTGGGCATGGTCGCCGGCTACCGGGGCGGCAAGACCGACACCTTCGTCTCGCGGCTGATCGACATCGTGCTCTCCATGCCGGTGCTGCTGCTGGCCATCGGCCTGGCCAGCGTCTGCTCGATCTCGGCCAACGGCTGCCTGGGCGGCGCGCTCCAGCCCGGCCTGACCCTGGTGGTGGGCATCATCGCCCTGTTCACCTGGCCCAACATGGCCCGCCTGGTCCGGGGCCAGGCGCTCACCCTGCGCGAGAAGGAGTTCGTCGAGGCGGCCCACTCGCTGGGCGCCCGCGCCCCCCGCATCATGTTCAAGGAGCTGCTCCCCAACCTGCTGGCGCCGATCGTGGTCTACGCGACCCTGCTGATCCCGGCCAACGTCCTGTTCGAGGCGGCGCTGTCGTTCCTGGGCGTCGGGGTGCCCCAGTCCACGCCGTCCTGGGGGAGGATGCTCTCGGACGCGTCCGCCGGGTCGATCTTCACCGTGGCCTGGTGGATGATGCTGTTCCCCGGCCTGTTCCTGCTCGCCACCACCCTGTCGTTCAACCTCGTGGGTGACGGCCTCCGGGACGCCCTCGGTCCCTCGCAGCGGTGAGCAGGCCGGTCGCAGGAAGGAGGCGACAGCTCGACCCTCAAGCACCAACGAAGGTGAAGGATCACCATCAAGCAGCAAGGAGGATTGATGGGCAAGAGACGACAGCAAGTTCGTTTGGTGGGACTTGCCCTCGCCCTGGCCCTGGTGGCCGCGGCGTGTGGTGGCGGTGGCAACGAGCCCAGCACCAGCGGCCAGCAGGCCGCCCCGGAGAGGGGCGGCGTGCTCCGCACGGCCATCAGCGACTTCGGCTTCACCAACGGCTTCGACCCGACGGGCGAGTACGTGGCCGTCGCCATCGACCTGTACGGGGCGATGGAACGGACCCTGATGGGCTACAAGCACGTCGCCGGCCCCCCGGGCAACCAGGTCGTCCCCGACCTGGCCTCGGCCCCGCCGGAAGTCTCCTCGGACGGCCTGAAGTACACCTTCAAGCTGAAGCCGGGCGTCAAGTGGGCGCCGCCGCTGAACCGCGACGTCACCTCCAAGGACGTCGCCTACGCCTTCCAGCGGATCAACGCGGCCCCGCTGGTCGCCCAGTACGGCTTCTGGTACTACGGCGTCATCAAGGGCATGAACGGCAAGGCCAAGACGGCCGACGAGCCGGTCTCCGGCATCGAGACGCCCGACAACCAGACGATCATCTTCAACCTGGAGAAGCCGACCGGCAGCTTCCTGTACCGGCTCAGCATGCCGGCCGCCGCGCCGATCCCCCAGGAGGTCGCCAAGTGCTTCACGAAGGCCGGTGACTACGGCCGCTACGTGATGTCCAACGCGTCCTACATGATCCAGGGCGCCGACAAGCTCGACATCTCGTCGTGCTCGGCGATGAAGCCGATCTCCGGCTTCGACCCCAGCAAGAGCCTCACCCTGGTCCGCAACCCCAACTACGACCAGGCCACCGACGACACCCGCAGCAACTTCGTCGACGCCATCACCGTGACCGTCGACACCAACGTCGACGACATCTTCAGCCGCATCCAGGCGGGCGACCTCGACTCCTCGATCTCCGACCAGCCGCCCAAGCCGGTGCTCCAGCAGTACCTGACCGACGCGGCCAAGAAGCCCTTCCTGCACAGCAACTCCGGCGACCGGACCTGGTACATCACCATGAACTGGGCCGTGCCGCCGTTCGACGACCTCCACGTCCGCAAGGCCGCCAACTGGGTCATGGACAAGGCGGGCATCCTGCAGGCCTGGGGCGGCACCACCTTCGGCGACATCGCCAGCCACAACATCCCGCCGATCGTGCTCGACGACAAGCTGGGGCCCGACTACAACCCCTACCCCTCCGAGGGCAACCGCGGCGACGAGGCCAAGGCCAAGGAGGAGATGAAGCAGTCCAAGTACGACACCAACAAGGACGGGGTCTGCGACGCCAAGGAATGCTCCAACCTGGTCATGATCAACCGCAACACCCCGACCTTCGCCGACTCCGAGGCGGTCGTCGTCTCCAGCCTCAACAAGATCGGCATCAAGGTGAAGCCGCGTGAGCTGGCCTCCAGCGCCGCCTACACCACCATCCAGACCGTCAAGAACCGGATCCCGATCGCGCTGAACGCCGGCTGGGGCAAGGACTTCGCCGACGCGGTCAGCTTCGTGGTCCCACTGTTCGACTCCCGCTCGATCATCCCGACCGGCAACACCAACTACCCGCTGCAGGGGCTGACCCCCGACCAGGCCAAGACCCTGGGGATCCCCTACCCGTCGGGCGTCACCATCCCGAGCGTCGACGCCGACATCGACGCCTGCCAGAAGATCCCCGCCGAACAGAAGGACCAGAGCACCCAGTGCTACGCCGACATCGACAAGAAGCTGATGGAGGAGGACGTCCCCTGGGTCCCCTACCTGTGGGCCAAGAACATCACCGTGACGGGGAACACCGTCACCAAGTGGGAGTTCGACCAGTTCTCCGGCTACCTCTCGTTCACGCAGATGGCCGTGAACAACAAGCAACCCGTCCCCTCTTGATGGGCTAGCAGCGAGTGGTGGTGGGGCCGGCCGTGCGGCGGCCCCACCACCACTCCGAGCGAACGGCAGGGTGAACCATGTGGCGGTACATCGTCCGGCGGTTGCTGTGGGTCGTGGTCGTGCTGCTGGTCGTCACCAGCATCACCTACGTCGTCTTCTTCGTCATGCCCTCCACCGACCCGGCCGTGACCTTCGCCGGCAAGAACCCCACCCCCGAGCAGATCGAGGAGGTCCGGCACCAGTTCGGCCTCGACAAGCCGGTCCCTGTCCAGTACCTGACCTTCATCAGGCACGTCTTCCTCGGTGACCAGTACGGCTGGCCGGGGCTCGGGTTCTCCTACTCGACCCGCTCGCCGGTCAAGGACCAGTTCTTCGGCCGGGTCCTGGTCACCGCCCAGCTCGCCTTCGGCGCCGCCCTGATCTGGCTGGCCATCGGCATCCCCATCGGCATCATCTCGGCCATCAGGAGCCGGACCTTCACCGACCGGGCCTCCATGGGGATCGCGCTGTTCTTCGTGGCCGCCCCGGTGTTCTGGCTGGGGCTGATGGGCCTGTGGCTGTTCTGGTACAAGCTGCGCTGGTCACCCGGCACCGGCTACGTCGGCTGGGACAAGAGCTTCACCGGCTGGCTCAGCCATATGGCCCTGCCCTGGATCGTGCTGGCCATGCTGTACGCCGCCTTCTACGCCCGCATGGTCCGCGGCAACATGATCGAGACCATGGGCCAGGACTACATCCGCACGGCCAGGGTCAAGGGGCTGTCGGAGCGGAGGGTGATCTTCAAGCACGGCCTGCGGGCCAGCCTCACCCCGGTGGTGACCCTCATCGGCCTCGACCTGGGGGCGCTGCTGGGCGGGGCGGTCATCACCGAGACGGTCTTCAACCTCCAGGGCATCGGCCAGTGGGCGGTCAACTCGGTGTTCCAGGGCGACCTGCCGGTGGTGCTGGCCGTGACGGTGGTGGTGGCGATCGCGGTCACGATGATGAACCTGATCGTCGACATCGTGTACGCCTACCTGGACCCGCGGGTCCGCTACAACTGACTAGCCGAGGTCGCCGGTCGGGGGCAGGGGGTGCTCGGGGAGCTGCTGGGCGAGCTCCACCTCCTGCTCGATGCCCGCCTTGGCCCGGGCCAGGTTCTCGCCCGGCTCCAGGGGGAAGTGGCAGGCGGCCAGGTCGCCGCCGGCCTTCGACTCCAGCGGCGGCTCCTCGTGGACGCAGCGCTCCTGGGCCTTGGGACAGCGCGGGTGGAACCGGCAGCCCGACGGCGGGTCGATCGGTGAGGGCACGTCCCCCAGCAGGATCACCCGCTCCCGCTGCTGGGCCGTGTCCGGGTCGGGCACCGGGATCGCCGACAGCAGCGCACCGGTGTAGGGGTGCTTGGGCTCGGCGTACAGCCGCCGGGCGTCGGCCAGCTCCACCACCTTGCCCAGGTACATGACCCCGACCCGATCCGAGACGTGCCGGACCACCGACAGGTCGTGGGCGATGAAGAGGTAGGTCAGCTTGAACTCATTCTGGAGATCCTCGAGAAGGTTGATGACCTGGGCCTGGATAGAGACGTCGAGGGCCGACACCGGCTCGTCACAGATGACCAGCTTGGGCCGCAGGGCAAGGGCGCGGGCGACGCCGATGCGCTGGCGCTGGCCGCCGGAGAACTCGGCCGGGAACCGGTTGTAGTGCTCGGGGTTGAGGCCGACGGTCTCCATCAGCTCCTGGACCCGCTTCTTGAGCTCCTTGCCGTCGGCAAGGCCGTGGATCTCGAACGGGTCGCCGATGATCGCCCCGACCCGCTTGCGCGGGTTCAGCGACGAGTACGGGTCCTGGAAGATCATCTGGATCTCGCGCCGGAGCTGGCGAAGCTGATTGCCCTTGAGGTTGGTGATGTCCTGGCCGTCGAACTCGATCGTGCCCTCGGTGACCGGCAGCAGCCGGCAGATCAGGCGGGCCAGGGTGGACTTGCCGCAGCCGGTCTCGCCGACGATGCCGAGGGTCTCGCCCGGGAACACCTCCAGGGAGACGCCGTCGACGGCGTGCACCCGACCGATCTCGCGCTGGAAGATGATGCCCTGGGTGATCGGGAAGTACTTCTTGACCCCGGTGACGCGCACCAGCGGCTGGCGGGTATCCGGCGACGGCCGGTCGGCCGTCTGCTCCGTCTCGACGCTCACTGGCGCTCCCCTCTGCCACAAACCGTCATGTATGCGCCCGCCGTGATCATCGTGTGGGAGCCACCTCCTGCTGCCAGATGCGCTCCTTGTCCTCCAGGGACAGGTGGCAGGCCGACAGGTGCGAGGGCTTGGCCGGGTCGGCCGGCTCCAGATCCGGCTCGACCCGGGTGCAGACCTCCATGATGTACGGGCAGCGGGGGTTGAACGAGCAGCCCTTGGGCAGGCTGATCAGGCTCGGCGGCTGGCCCTTGATCGGCCGCAGCTGCTCGCCGGTGTGCTCGGCCGCCACCGGCGGCAGCGACTGCAGCAGGCCCCAGGTGTAGGGCATGTGGGGGTTGTAGTAGGCGGTCCGCCGGTCGGCGACCTCGACCGGCTTGCCGCCGTACATGACCAGCACGTCGTCGGCGATGTCGGCGACCACGCCGAGGTCGTGGGTGATCATGACGATGGCGGTGCCGAACTCCTCCTGGAGCCGCTCGATCAGGTCGAGGACCTGGGCCTGGACGGTGACGTCGAGGGCGGTGGTCGGCTCGTCGGCGATCAGCACGGCCGGGTCGAGGGCCAGGGCCATGGCGATCATGGCCCGCTGGCGCATCCCGCCCGAGAACTGGTGCGGGTAGTCGTCGACCCGCCGCTCGGGCCGGGGGATGCCGACCAGGCGGAGCAGCTCGATGGTCCGGTCGCGGGCCTCCTTCTTGGAGACCTTCTCGTGGGCCAGGATCATCTCGGCGATCTGCGACCCGACCTTGTAGTACGGGTGCAGGCTGGACAGCGGGTCCTGGAAGATCATGGCGATCTTCTTGCCGCGGATCTCGCGCAGCTCGTTGACGTGGAGCTTGAGCAGGTCCCGGCCCTCGAAGAGCACCTCCCCGCTGATCCGGCCGCCCCTGGCCAGGCCCATGATGGCCAGGTTGGTGACGCTCTTGCCGGAGCCGGACTCGCCGACGATGCCGAGGGTCTGGCCGGGGTCGAGCGAGAAGTTGACCCCGTCCACGGCCTTGACGACACCGTCGTCGGTGTCGAACTGGACCCGGAGGTCCTTGACCTCGAGCAGTGCCATGCCCACCTCCCACCGCGCCCCGGCCGCCCGGGGGGCAGGTGCATCATAACTCCTGTCAGACGGCCTTGAACTGCTCGAACGGCTGCCGGCAGCGGTTGCACCAGAACAGCGTCCGGCACAGGGTCGGGCCGAACAGGTTCTCCAGGGCGGTGTCGGCCGACCCGCACCACGGGCAGGTGGCCCGCGGCCGGGTGGTGATGGTCATGAACAGCGGCCCGTCGGAGCTCGGGGCCGGCCCGGGCGGGGCGAAGCCGCTGCCGCGCAGCTTGCGGCGGCCCTCGGCGGTGATCCGGTCCGAGGTCCAGGGCACGGCGAAGGTCATCTCCACCTCGACCTCAGGAGCCATGCCGGCCAGGCGGTCGGCCACCGACCGCCGGATCAGCTCCAGGGCCGGGCAGCCGACGAAGGTCGGCAGCAGCTCGACCCGCAGCCGCCCGCCGTCGAGCTCGACGCGGTGGACCAGGCCCAGGTCGACCACGGACACGACCGGGATCTCCGGGTCCGGCACCTCGGCCAGGGCCTCCCAGACCTCGGTCTCGCCGAGCGTCCTCACCAGACGGCCTCCGGGTCGGACCGGCGCACCATGGTGAACTGCTCCCACAACCAGCGGAAGTCGTCCGAGCGGTCCGGGCCCCGGCACCCGGCCGGCGGGTCGGCCGGCGGGGCCGGCAGGCCGAGGCGCTCCAGCTCCGGGGCCAGGCCGGCCAGCCAGCGGCGCCGGACGGCGGCCAGGGGCTCGGCCAGGACGCCGGCCTCGACCAGCAGGGCGTCGCCCTCGACCCCGGCCAGCACGCACAGGGCGTCGGGCCACAGGCGCTCCATGGCCGCGACCAGGCGCGAGCGGGGCTCGGGGCCGCCGGTGGCCAGCCGCTCCAGCCAGGCGTGCATGTGCAGCAGGTGGTAGGTCTCCTCGCGGCGCATCTTGGCCACCACCCCGGCCAGGGGGGCGTGGGCGGAGGCGACCAGGGCGTCGAGGCGGGCCGCGTCGGCGGTGTCGTACAGGAACCGGCGGGCCACCGAGAACGCCCAGTCGGTCCGGGGATGGTCGAGCAGCCGGGCGTGCCGGTACTCCTCCGGCCGGCGCCCGAAGGCCAGCTCGTCCGGGTCGCCCCCTTCCAGGTCGGCCAGCAGCTGGTACAGCGCCTGGGCGTGCCCGATCTCGTCCTGGGCCAGCGACGCGAAGGCCACGTCCTCCTCGAGGAGCGGCGCGATCCCGGTCCACTCCGAGTCCCAGAAGCCGATGACGAATTCGTCATCGGCGGTCGCCAGCAGCAGGTTCGCCAAGGCCTGCTTCGTCTCGGGGTCGAATTGATTGACCGAGGCCGCCGGCTCTCCCGTGGTCCCCGGACCTCCCGTGGTCACTGGATCTCCCCCGCCTTTCCGGTGCCGGCCCGGCTGCGGGCCTGGGCCAGCTTGGCCTTGATCTCGGTCGAGTACCCGACCGGCTTCTTGAAGGAGCGGTCGAACGGCGGCTGGAGCAGGTCGGGGTCGTCCAGGTCGACGATGGCCGCCCGGGGCACGATCCACAGCCGCACCGACTCCTGGCGGCGGCCGTAGAACTCACGGGCGTAGTGGCTGGCCAGCTCCGGGTCGGGGGCGAGCAGGTTGCCGGCGTGCTGCATGGGCCCGCCCTCCCGCTCCCGGCGGAAGACCTCGTAGACCTGCATCGGCTGGCCGGGCATGGTCAGGCGGCCAGCGGCGCGGCCAGCACGGTGTCGCGCACCCACTGGGTCTCGGCGTAGTTGAGGCGGCGGAACTCGAGCCGCTCGGCCGACCGGGGGCCGTGGCCGGTGACCACGGCGTACAGCTCCTTCCAGTCGGGCTCGGTGTAGCGCCAGGTCCCGCTGTCGGGGTCCTGGCGCAGCTCCGGGTCGGGCGGCTGGAGGCCGATCTCGCGCAGGCGGGGCACGTACACGGTGAGGAACTCCTGGCGGAGGGTCTCGTTGTCCTTGTTCTTGATCCGCCAGGCCAGGTCGCGGTCCTTGGCCGGGTCGGTCCGGGGCCCGTGCATCTGCATCAGCGGCCCCCACCAGCGCTCCAGCGCGTCCTGGACCAGCGCCCGCTGCCGGGCGGTGCCGTTCATCATGGTCAGGACCACGTCCCGCCCGTGGAGGATGTGGACCGACTCCTCCCAGCAGATCTTCTTCATGGTCCGCCCGTAGGGGGCGTAGCTGGACTCGCGCAGGGCCTGCTGGGCCACGATGGCGGCCGCGTCGACCAGCCAGGCGATGATGCCCACGTCGGCCCAGCTGTGCGTCGGGTAGTGGAACACGTTGTGGAACTTGGTCTTGCCGGCCAGCAGGTCGGCCAGCATGGCCTCGCGGGGCTTGCCCAGGTCCTCGGCCACCCGGTACAGCAGCTGGGCGTGGCCGACCTCGTCCTGGACCTTGGCCGAGAGGGCGAGCTTGCGCTTGAGGGTGGGGGCTCGCAGGATCCACTCCCGCTCGGGCAGCACCCCCATCAGCTCGGAGTTGGCATGCATCTCCACGAACCGGCCGACGGCCCGGCGGTACTCCTCGGGCATCCAGTCGGTCGCCTCGACCTTGCCGCCCGAGGCCACGTGCCGGTTGAAGTCCTGGACGCGCCTGGATTCGCTCATGATCTCCTCGTGTCTCGCTGGAGCCCGTTCAGGAAGAGGTCGGCGTAGTGCTCGGCCAGGGCGTCGGGGCCGAGCGCCCCGTCCGGCCGGTACCAGTGGGCGATGGCGTTCATGGCCGAGAGGATGAAGACCGCGGCCAGCCCGGGGTCGGGGGTGGCAAGCTCGCCGGCGGCCACCCCCTCGGCCACCACCCGCTCGAAGTAGCCCTGGTAGGCGGAGCGCGACCGGGTGACCGCGGCGCGTCGCTCCTCCCCCAGGAAGGTCCACTCGAACAGGAACACCTTGGCCCGCTCGCGCCCACCGGTGACCACGCGGACATGGGCCGCGATCATCTCCCGGAGCCGTCGGGCGGCCGGTCCCGGGCGCTCGGCGACCGGGCGGACGGCGGCGTGGAACTCCTCGGCCGCCTCCTCGACGATGGCCGCCAGCACCGCCTCCTTGGAGGGGATGTGGGCGTACAGGCTGCCGCCCTGGAGGTCGAGCGCCCTGGCGATGTCGCGCATGCTGGTCGCGGCGTAGCCACGCGAGCTGAACAGGGCGCTGGCCACGTCCTCGATCTGGCGCCGCCGGGTCTGCACCTCGGGCTCCTAACGAACGGTTGTTAGGGAACCATAGCAGGGCGGCCTCGCGGCGGCAACGAAACGGGGCAGGGCGGTTTGGCCGGTCGCGAACCGGGCAGTCGGTTCACAACCGTCGCAGACGGTTGTGACGTCGCCAGGGGAGGAGCCCGGTCATGAGCGACAACGTCGTCCTGTCCTGGAACAGGGCCGCCCTGGAAGCCGTCCGCCAGACCCGCATGGGCCCGCCGATCGTGGCCCGCGCCCTGCACGTCCTGCACGCGGCCATGTACGACGCGTGGGCGGCCCACGACGACCTGGCCTTCGGGACCCGCCTCGGCGACCGGCTGCGGCGGCCGCCGGCCGAGCGGACCCAGGAGGCCAAGGGGGAGGCGGCCAGCTTCGCCGCCCACCGGGCCCTGGTCGACCTGTTCCCCTCCGAGGCCAGCGCCTTCGCCAAGCTGATGGGCGAGCTCGGCTACGACCCGGACGCCGTCGGGCCCGAGGGGTCGCCGAGCGCCGTCGGCGTCCTGGCCGCCCGGGCGGTGCTGGCCTTCCGACACGGCGACGGCGCCAACCAGCTCGGCGACCTGGGGCCCGAGCCCCGGGGGCCGGCCGGCGTCTACCAGGACTGGACCGGCTACCGGCCGGTCAACCCCCTGGGGCGGCTGCTCGACCCCAACCGCTGGCAGCCGCTGCCCACGCCCGACGGGGCCGGGCAGCGCTTCCTGGTCCCCCACTGGGGCCTGGTGGCACCCTTCGCGCTCCCGGCCGGCTGGCGGCTGCGACCGCGGCCGCCGCGGCGCCACCCCGACCGGGCCTTCCTCGTCCAGGCCACCCAGCTGCTGGCCGCCAGCGCCGGGCTCACCGACGAGCACAAGGCGATCGCCGAGCTCTGGGCCGACGGGCCCGGCTCGGAGACCCCGCCCGGCCACTGGTGCCTGCACGCCCAGGACGTCTCGGCCCGGGACGGGCACGGCCCGGACGAGGACATACGGCTGTTCTTCGCGCTCACCGGGGCGCTGCTGGACGCCGGCATCGCCGGCTGGGACGCCAAGCGGACCTACGACTCGGTCCGGCCGGTCACCGCCATCCGGTTCCTGTTCGCCGGGCGCGAGGTGCTGGCCTGGGGCGGCCCCGGGCGGGGGACGCGGCGCATCCGGGGCGAGGACTGGCAGCCCTACATCGCCACCCCGCCGTTCCCGGAGTACGTCTCGGGCCACTCCACCTTCAGCGCCGCCGCGGCCGCGGTGCTGGCCCGCTTCACCGGGTCGGACCGCTTCGGGGGGAGCGTGACCATCCCGGCGGGCAGCTCAAGGGTCGAGCCCGGTACCACCCCGGCCGCCGACGTCGTCCTCTCCTGGCCGACGTTCACCGACGCCGCCGTCCAGGCCGGCCGCTCCCGCCGCTACGGCGGCATCCACTTCCGGGACGGCGACCTGGTCGGCCGGGCCCTCGGCGCCATGGTCGGGGCCAGGGCCTGGGAGGCCGCCACCGAGCTGTTCACCGGGGCGGCCGGCCGGCCGCCTGACGTCCCGGTCAGGGCAGGGGGTCGTCGGGCAGGTCGCGGGCGGCGGCGACCCGGCCGCGCTCCAGCCCCGAGCGGTACCTGGTCAGCATGGCCCTGACCTGCTCGGGCGAGCGGGCGGCCCGGGGGGCCGCCTGGTGGCTGGGCTGGCCGGCGGCCAGGTCGGGGGCCAGGCTGGCGTGCGGGGACCGCATGGGCAGGGGCGGGTCGACCTCGGAGGCCGGGGCCACGGAGCGGCGCCGGGGCAGGCTGGCCACGACCAGTCGCTCGGGCAGGAGCACGAGCGCGGTCACCCCGCCCTGGGGCGAGCGGCGCAGCCGCACGGTGAGGTCGTGGCGTCTGGCCAGGCGCCCGACCACCCAGGCGCCGAGCCGCTGCTCCGGGTCGTGGCCGGCCGCCGGGTCGCCGGCCAGGCGCCGGTTGACCACGGCCAGCTCCCCGTCGGTCATGCCCAGGCCGCGGTCCTGGACCTCGACGACGTAGCCGGGCCCGGCCTTGCGCCCGCCGACCCGCACCCTGGTCTCGGGCGCGGAGAAGGCGACGGCGTTGTCCACCAGTTCGGCCAGGAGGTGGGCCAGGTCGTCGGCGGCCCTCCAGGGCACCAGCGGGTCGCCGGCGACGGCCAGGTCGACCCGGGACGCGTCCGGGTTGGCGTGGACGGCGGCGGCGGCCACCTCGGCCAGCGGGACCGGCCGGCCCCCGCGGCGGGCCTCCCGGGCCCGGCGGGCCCGGCCCTGGGCCGACCCGAGCAGGACCACAGCGCCGGCGACCAGGAGGACGGCCACGCCCCTCGACCGGCGCATGGTGGTCCTGGCGAGCCGCGCCACTGCCTCCATGGTCCGCATCACAGCAAGGCTATGAAACAGGTCGGGGGTATTGTGCCTCAACTACCGGTCAAACGTCACCGCCCCGCCGAACCTTCACCAGGGTCGGCGGCGGGACCGCCGGCGGTCGCCCGGACCAGGCGGCTGGTGAACAGGGCCCGCCGGGCGGGCGGGACCCGGCTGCCGATGCGGGCCACGAACAGGTTGGCCGGGTGGTAGGCGATCTCCGGCTCGTCGGTGCGGAACGACTCGAACCCCGCGACCTCGAACACCCGCCGCAGGACCCGCCGGTAGGCGACGGCCGACAGGCCGCTCTGCTCCAGGTCCCAGTGCCAGGCCAGGCCGGAGGCGATCAGGATGAGGTCCTCGAGGGGGTCGGGCTCGATGGCGAAGCGGAGCAGGGCGCCGGCCACCCCGCCGCGCCGCCAGCCGCTGGCCACCTCGATCGCGCCCACCTCGAGCAGCCCGGGCAGGCTGGAGAAGCGGGTCCCCGGCTCGGGGTCGAGCACGGCCACGTAGGCGACCACCACCCCCTCGGGGGTGTGGGCGACGACCACCTCGCCGGTCGGCTCCTCGGCGATCCGGGCCAGCACCTCGCGCTCCTGCTCGGGGACACGGACGAAGGCGTGGATGCCCGGGTCGACCTCGAGCCGGCGCAGCAGCGAGGCCGGGCAGCGGTCGCGCAGGACCAGCGGCCCGCCGGGGGCCAGGTGCTCGCCGGCCCGCGGCTCCCAGCCCGGCAGCCGCCCGGAGACGCCGGGCCGGCGGCGGGCCAGCGGGTAGACCACCCGCACCGACGGCGGCAGGACCAGCCGCCGCACCGCCCTGACCGTCCGCTGGTTGCGTTCCTCCAGCTCCCGCGCCCCTCCCCCGGCCCGCGGGCGTCGCCGCCGCAGCCATCCGGAGGTGACCCTGGACGGCAGGCGGCGGCCGCTCAGCTCCGACCACAGCAGGGCCCAGGCCCTCGGGACCACCCGGTCCAGGTCGTAGCCGCCGCCCCCGGTGGCCACCCAGCGGCCCTGGCAGTGGCGGTGGGCCAGCCGGTGCAGCCGCCGGGCCAGCTCCCGGAAGCCGCGCAGGCTCATGGTGAGGTCGCTGAGCGGGTCGTCGGCGTGGCCGTCGCAGCCGTTCTGGGTGACCAGCAGGTCGGGCCGGAAGGCGGCGGCCAGCGGCTCGACCACCGCGTCGAAGGCGGCCAGGACGCCGTCGTCCCCGGTCCGCGGCTCCAGGGGCACGTTCACGCTGCGTCCCGTCCCCGGCGGGCGGCCCAGCTCGTGGACCTCGCCGGACCCGGGGAACAGGTAGCGGCCGGTCTCGTGCAGGCTGACCGTGCACACCCGCGGGTCGTCGTAGAAGGCGGCCTGCACGCCGTCGCCGTGGTGGGCGTCCAGGTCGACGTACAGCACCCGCAGCGGCCAGGCCCTGGTGCAGCGGGCGACGGCGACGGCGACGTCGTTGACCAGGCAGAACCCGACGGCGCGGTCCCGCTGGGCGTGGTGCAGGCCGGCCACGGGCACGAATACGTGCGCCAGGTCGCCGGCGGCGACGGCGTCCAGCGAGGCCACGGTCGCCCCCGTGACCAGCCGGGCCGCCGCCTCCATGCCCGGGAACGGCCGGTTGTCCCCGACCAGCCCGAACCGGGCCGCCTCGGCCGGGGCCGCCGGGGTCGGGTCGGCGGAGAAACGGGCCAGCGCCGCCAGGTAGGCGCGGTCGTGCACCAGCTCCAGGTCGGCGTCGGCGGCCGGCCCGAACCCCAGCAGGTCGGCGTCGCCCAGCACCCCGGCCGCCCGCAGCAGCGACAGGCCGGCGTCCAGCCGCCCGGCCTGGAAGGGGTGGCCGGGCCCGAAGTCGTAGGCGGCCAGCCGCTCGTCGGCGGCGACGGCGCAGGCGCCGCTCACCGGTCGTTCGGCTCGGGCCGGCCGGGGCCGGTGGCCGGGAAGCCGGCGGCCACCAGGGCGGCCACCACCGGGGCGGCGTTGATGGTGCCGGCCCGCAGGACGACCCCGCGGGTCCCCGGCTCCGGGCCGGGCTCGGTGACCACCGTAAGCAGGTTGACCCCGAGGTCGCCGACCAGGGTCATGGCCCGCCCCAGGGCGCCGGGCACGTCGGGCAGGACCAGGGTGATCCGGCTGGACGGCTCGTCGCCGCCGAGCAGCCGCAGCAGGACCGAGAACAGGTCGGACTCGGTGAGGATGCCGACCAGCCCGTCGCCGGCCACCACCGGCAGGCAGCCGATGGCGTGCTCGACCAGCAGCCGGGCCGCGACCTCGACCGGCTCGTCGGGCCAGACGGTGACCGGCTGGGTCGACATGACCTCGGACAAGGGGCGGTCGGCGAGCGCCTCGGCCGCCTCCACCGGCGCCCCCGGCGGGGCCTCCAGGTCGCCGCGGGCGACCACCCCGACCAGCTCGGCCCCGGCCACCACCGGCAGGTGCCGGAACCGTCCCCGGCGCATCGCCGACAGGGCGGCGGCCACGGTGGCGTCCGGCGACACCGTCACCGGCCGCCGGGTCATGACGTCAGCGACGAGCACGAGCGGCCTTCGCGAACCGGCCGACCTTGAACGCCGACGGGCACAGGTCGGCCAGCTCGCAGCGGTCGCAGCGGGGGTCCTTGGCCGTGCACACCTCGCGCCCGAACCAGATCAGGCGGTGGGAGAAGATGGTCCACTCCTCCATCGGGAGCTGGGCCATCAGGTCGCGCTCGACCTTGACCGGGTCGTGGTTGGAGGTCAGCAGCAGCCGGCGCGAGAGCCGCCCGACGTGGGTGTCGACCACCACGCCCTCGTTGCGGGAGAAGAACGTGCCCAGGACCACGTTGGCCGTCTTGCGGCCGACCCCGGGCAGCTCGACCAGCTCGTCGATGGTCTCGGGGACCTCGCCGCCGTGGTGCTCGAGCAGGTACGCGGCCGCGCCCTGGATCGACCTGGCCTTGTTGCGGAAGAACCCGGTGGCGTGGATGGCCGCCTCGACCTCGGCCCGGTCGGCGGCGGCCAGGTCGGCCGGGGTCGGCCAGCGCCGGAACAGCTCGGGGGTGACCTGGTTGACGACCACGTCGGTCGACTGCGCCGACAGGATGGTGGCCACCAGCAGCTCCCAGGCCGAACGGTGGTCGAGGGCGGTGGTCACCACGGGGTAGCGGGCGGCCAGCCGGGCCCGGATCTCGGCGACGCGGGCGGCCCGCGCCGCCTTGGACTCTCGCCGCCGCCGGGGCGCGGCGCTGCTCGGGGAGGCGGCCATGGCGGGATGGTAGGCGTCCACAGGTGGATCGGCCAGTCAACCGTCGGCCGCTGTCAGGGGTGCTCGGTAGCCTCTGCACATGTCTGGCGCGGCGCACTCCTACGCCTATCTCGGCCGGTCGACGGTTGACGTGGCGGCCCGCCGGGTGGGGCTGGAGACCGCCGGCGGGGTGACGACGGCCGGCCCGGCGGCCAACCCACGGTTCTTCACCGGCTTCCTGGCCGGCGCCGAGCAGGCGGCCGCCGGGCTGCTGGCGGTGGCCGACGTCGCCCAGGCCCGCTACTGGCAGCCGCAGGTCGCCGCGCTGCGCGACCCGGTGGTGACCTGCAACGGGGACCGGCTGCGGTTCGAGTCGTTCTCCGGCTGCTGCGGGGTCTACGCCCGCCTCGACGTCCTCTCGGCGGCGCTGGAGGGCCAGGTCCACGACCGCGGCACCACCAACGTCGACGTGAACGGGCCGCTGCGGGAGGCGCTGGCCCGCGTCGGTGGCGCGGACCCGCTGCACCTGGCGGTCGGCCCCGACGAGCTGGCGGTGACCACCCTGGACGGTCCGGTGGTGGAGAAGAAGGTGCCGCTGCCCGAACGCTGGCTGCGCGGCTTCGCCGAGGTGCAGGTGATCGCGGCCGCCTTCGACCTGCGGGCCGAGCTGCCGGCGGCCGAGGGGCTGCGGTTCCTGCGCTCGCTGCCCGGCGGCCGCCGGCAGGGCGGAGCGCTATGGGCGGTGCCGGCCGGCCGGTCGCTGCGGCTGGCCTCGCGGCCGGCCTCGGGCGCGGTCTGCGTGCCCGGCCCTCAGCGGCTGGAGGCGTTGGGCCGGCTGCTGCGCCACGCCCGCGCCCTGCGGGTCTACGGGCCGGTGGTCGGCCCGACCAGCCCGCCGTCGGCCAGCGCCTGGGAGCTGGTGCTGCAGGGCATGCGGCTGCTCCTGATGGTGTCGCCAGAGCCCCATCGCGGGTTCTCCGGTGAGGGAGCGGTGCTGGATGCGCTGGCCGGCGACCAGGTCGCGGCCGACGCCGACCTGATCGGGGCGCTGCTCGCCTTCGAGCCGCGGCTGGAGGTGGACCTGCTCGCCGAGCGGTCCGGGCTGTCGGCGGCCGAGGTGCTGGCCGCCCTCGGCCAGCTCGGCACCGCCGGGCGGGTGGGCTACGACCTGGCCGAGGCGGCCTACTTCCACCGCGAGCTCCCCTATGACGCCGGGCGGGTGGAGCGCATGAACCCGCGGCTGGCCAACGCCCGCGTGCTGGTGGCGTCCGGGGCCGTGCGCCTGGACGGGTGCCTGGCCAGCGTGGTCGTGGACGGCCACGAGCACCGGGTCCGGTTCGACGGGGACGGCGCCGCCGCCTGCACCTGCCCCTGGTGGGCCCGGTACCGGGGCAGCCGCGGCAAGTGCAAGCACGTTCTGGCGGCCGAGCTCGCCCGCGCCGGCCGGCCAGCGGCCGTGCAGGCGGAGACGCCGTGACGGCCGTCGACTGGCCGCGCCTGCGGGCCCTGATCAACGCCGGAGCTGTGGGTCAGGTGATCGCCGCCATGGACGGCCTGGACGACCGGCAGCGCCGCGTCCTCGCCGCTCCGGTCCGGGCCTACGCGCGGACCCTTCCCTCTGCCGTGGAGGTGGGCTGGCGGCGGCGCGGCCGCCGCGCCGCCGCGCTCCGGGTCGCCGGGGCCGGCTGCCTGTCCGGGGCCGACACCGTGGCCCGCTGGCTCACCCGCCAGGACCTCTGGACCTGGCGCGAGGACCTGACCGTGGCCGAGCTGGTGCGGGTGCTGCGGGCCCGGGAGGTGCCCTGGCTGGTTGCGCTGGCCCACCGGCTGGCGGCCCGGCTGCGGGCCGACCGCTGGGACGACCTGCTGTGGCGGCTGGTCGCCGAGCTGCTCGTCGGACTCGACCAGGTCGAGCTGCCGGCCAGCGACGGGTTCGTGCTCGGCTGGATGCGCACACCGCGTCCCGGCGGGCGACTGGCCGACCGTCTGGCCGCCGACCCTTTCCTGGCGGCCTTGGCGCCGCGGCTGTTGGAGGTGGAGGGGTCCGGCCAGATGCTGGCCTGGTCGGCCTCTGGCGGGACGGCGCCGGAGGCGAGCTGGCCGCGGGCCCTGGCCGCCCTGGCCGCCGACGGCCGGCTGCCGCGGGCGATGCTGGTGGACCGCTGCCTGGGCCGGCTGCTCCGCGGCGGCCGGCCCGGCGAGCTGCGCGGGTTCCTGCTGCTGCACGAGGCGCTGGACCCGGATCTGGACGAGGTGGCGGCCCGGGCCCGCGACTACGCCCGCCTGCTGGCCGATGGCCACGCGGCGGTGGCCGTGGCCGCCCAGCGGGCGCTGCGCCGGCTCGACGACGCCGGGCGGCTGGAGCCCGGCCTGCTGGCCGAGGCGAGCCGGGCGGTGCTGTTCCGCCCGGAGAAGGCGCTGGTCCGGGCCCAGTTGTCGTGGCTGGACGGGGTGGCCCGTCGCCGGCCGGACCGCGCCGGCGAGCTGCTGGGTGTGGCCTCGGTCGCCTTCGCCCAGGAAGCGGCCGAGCTGCAGTCGCGGGCGCTGGCGCTGCTGGTGCGCCACGCCCGCCACGCCGACCAGGAGGTGCGGGCCGGTCTGCTGGAGGCCGCGGCGGCCCTCCCCGCCGACCTGCGGCAACAGGCCGCCGTGGCCCTCGGCGATCGGGTGCCGGCCGGACCATCGGCGCCGTGGCCGGCCCTGCCGGCGCCGGCGCCGCGGGAGCTGCCGCCACCGGTCGGCTCGCCGGCCGAGCTTGCCGAGGAGCTCGCCGCGTTCCTCCAGGGCGACCCGGCGATGGAGCCGGTGACGCTGGAGCGGCTGCTGGCCGCGCTGGTCGTCTTCGCCCACCGCGACCGGGCCGCGCTGGGCCACGCGCTCGCGCCGGTGCTGGCCCGCCACCGCATGCCCTCATGGATCTCGGCCGTCGACCCGGCCTCCCAGCCCGCCAACGTCAACGAGCACGGGCTGCTGGGCTGGGTCGTCCTGGCCGCGGTGACGCCCCCGGCCAGGGGGCGCATGCTGCTCGGGGCCATGGACGCCGTCTGGGCCGGCGGGCCGCAGCGCCTGCACCACTCCCGGGTCGGGCCCGGGCCACGGCTGGCCATGCTGTACCGCCTGCGCGAGATCGCCGTCGGCCTGTGGCGGCCGCCGCCGCTCCTGCTGGCCACCCCGACCAGCGCGACCGGGCACCTCGACCCGGCCGCGCTCCTGTCCAGGCTCCAGCGGGCCGCGGCCGAGGGCTGGCGCCCCTGGGAGTACGACCTGCAACAGGCCCTGCTGCGGCTGCCCCGCGACCCGGACCCGGCGGTCGTGGCCGGCGCCCGGCGGCTCCCCACGCCCGCCGGCCGGCGGCTGGCCGCCTGGCTGGCCGTCGGCCAGCCGCCCGACCCCGAGGTGTCGAGGGTGGTCCGCGCGGCCCGGCCGGGCCCGCGGTGGCTGCTGGGCACCTACGGCCCGGTGACCGACGATCGGGTCCGCGTGCTCGCCACCGTGGCCCCCGGGGCGACACCGGGCCGACCGCGGCCGGCGTCCGTGCCGGCCGGCATAGTCCGGCGCCTCGTTCCCCGGCGCCCGCCACTGGCCGTCCTGCTCGGCGAGCTTCCCGAGCCCGAGCGCTGGAGGCCGTGGGACCTGGGCCAGTGGCTGGCCTGCTGGCCGGCCGTGGCGCCCTCCCACCGTGACCTGATCGCCGCCCACCTGCTGCCACGGCTCGCCCGCCTGCCCTGGGACGCCCGCGGCGACGGACGGGTGCTGCCGCTGCTGGCCGAGGCCGACGGCCCGGTCGGGCCGGGGATCGCCCTCGCCCTCGCCTACGGGCTCGGCGCCCGCGACCCCGGCGACCGGGCGGCCGCGGTCGACGCCCTGCTGCTCCTGGCCGGCCGCCACCAGCTCGACGGGCCCGCCCTCGGCACCGAGCTCGGCGTCCTGGCCGCCCTCGAACTGGTCCGGCTGGGCCGGGTCGTGCCGGGCCTGCGGGACGCCGCCCGGTCCGGCGCGGCCACCGGGGTCTGGGCGATCCTGGCCGCGGCCATCCCGGGGATGCTGCCACCCGCACGGGAGCGCCCACCGCGAGGGCTCCCCGACCTGGTCGCCCTCGGCGCCGAGGTGGCCGGCGCCGTTGGCGGCTGCCGGGCCATCCCCGAGCTCGCCACGGTCACCGGGCGCGGCGGCTCGAGCCGGCTGGCCGCCGAGTCCCGCCGGCTCCAGCGCCTCCTGGCCGTCGCGCCAACCGGCCGCTGAGGTTGCCCGCATGCGCTGGTTACATGCTTCACAAAACGGTCAGCAGCCCGTACGCTGGAATCCGTACGAGGAGGCGCGGTTGGGCATCGCTGTCCGGCATGTCGGTCGGGCGACCCTGCTCGGTGCGGGCGCTCTTGCAACGACGCTGGCCGCTGAGGTGGTGGCGGCCCGGCGTCATCGTTTCCTTTCCGCTGCTGAGCCGCCACTGGAGATCAGCGGCACGATCGGCCCGGAGGACGGCGAACCACTTACGCTGGTCGTCCTCGGCGACAGCTCGGTCGCCGGGGTCGGCGCCGACGCCGCCGAGGACACCCTCACCTACGGGGTGGCCAAGGCCCTGAGCGACCAGTACCGGGTCAGCCTGCACGCCCTCGGCGTCTCCGGCTCCCGGCTCAGCCACGTCGTCGTCGACCAGCTCCCCCAGGTGGAGGGCCTGGACCCGGACATCGTCCTGGTCTGCGTCGGCACCAACGACGTCACCCACGGCACCACCCTCCGCGAGGCCAGGCGCCAGCTGCGGCTGCTGGTCGCCGGCCTGGCCGAGGTCGCCCCCAACGCCCGGGTGATCGTCTCGGGGCTGCCCCCGGCCGAGACCGCCGCCGCCTTCCACCGGCCCCTGCGCGACCTCCTGGGGCTCCGGGCCCTGCTGTTCACCCGCCTGTACCGGGCCGAGCTGACCCCCCACGGCATCTCGGTCTTCGACATCGCCAAGCTGACCAAGTCGGCCTTCCACGGCAAGCGGGAGATGTTCAGCGCCGACCTGTTCCACCCCTCCAGCGCCGGCTACGCCTTCCTGGCCGCCATCTACGGCCGAGCCGTCCTCGAGGCCCTCGACGCCGCCACCCGCGACCTCCAGCCCGACCCCGAGGCCGAGATCGCTTAGGGCCTGCGCCAGTAGGCGGTGATGGGCGGCGGCTGGGTCCTGGTCAGCCATCACATCAACCTCGTCCGGCCGGGCCAGGCGACCTCGGCACGCCTGGCCGGCTCATCGTGGCTCCTCGGAGTCCAGCTGGAGTCGGCCGTCGGAGCGTTCGTCGAGCGCTTGGCGGAGTTCCGCGCGGGTGGTGAACCCCAGCAGCGAGGGCGCCTCGCTGGCGAACTGCCCCTGGAGGTCGTTGGTCGAGTGCAGCCGGTAGGTCACGCAGCCGCCCGGGAACTGGTCGTACCAGGTCGCGGAGAACTCGTCGGCAAGGCCTTCGACCCGCTGGTCGCGCCGCACCCCTGGCGTCGGGGACGGCGTCTCCACCGCGCCGGTGGTGTCGCAGGCGGCCGCAAGGCGTGCCACGACCGCGGCCTTGCCGGCGCGGTCGTGGTCCAGGGTGATGACCGAGCGGCCGTTGTTGACCGCGATGTCGGCGACCGTCCAGCCGGCGGGCCGGAAGCGCATGCACGGCACCAGCGAGGCCGACGGCACCGACTGGGCCATCAGCCACAGCGGCTCGAGCTGCGTGCAGTCCAGGCCGTGGATGTTGAGCGGGGTCCTGACAGCCACCCGATTGTCGAAGACGGCGGTCGGGTTCATGACAACCAGGACCAGCAGCCCCACGATCGCCGCCCACAGCCCCACCCGGCGGACGCTCCACCGCTGGATCGGCACCGACGGCGGCGGGCTTGGGAGCAGCTTGACGAACTCGGGGTACGGGTCACGGCTCTCGGCGCGGAGCAGGTTACGCAGCTGGGACGGCAGGGCCAACCCCAGGGCGATCCAGGGGGGGTGGAGGCCACCGGGCAGCGTGAGCCGCGCGAGCGCCTCGGTGATCTCCTCGACGGTGAACTGGCGCAGGGCCCGCTGGTAGACCTGCTGGGGGCTGGACCGCAGGGCCAGGCACATCATCATGTTTTGCAGGTCGACTGCCTGCCGCCAGGGGCTTGGGCGGGCCTCGGCGAAGGCCACGTCGATCAGGTACAGCTTGCCGTCGCGGACCAGCAGGTTGGCCGGCTTGATGTCGCGGTGGGCCAGGCCGGCGTCCCACATCTTGCGGACGATCGAAAGGCCGTCGTCGATCACGCCGTCGTCGACCTCGGCCTCGCCGAGCTCGACGGCGCCGGCGAAGAACTCGGTGACCAGCAGGTACTCCCGTTCGGGGGTGAGCTCGACGAACCCGTAGGGGGTGGGGCTTGGCAGCCCGGCCCGAGCCATCAGCGACAGCGCGTAGTCCTCCTGCTGCACCAGCCGGCGCACGGTGTTGAAGGGTTTCTCGTCCTCCAGCCGGCCGTAGAGGAGCTCGCGGCCGAGCTTGTACCAGCGGTCGGCGCGCAGGTGGCTTTGGGCGTACAGCTTGCCGAACAGCTGCTTTGGCTCGGCGCCGTCGACGCCTTCGACGGTGATGCGCAGCGGGGTCGAGCCGGCCGAGCCGCTCAGCCCGAACGGCTTGACCTCGAGGACGGCCAGGCCGAGCTGTTCTTCAAGGGCGCGGCGGATCGCCTGCCCGCGGGCCCCGGTGACGTCCAGGTGGGCGCTGCGGCCGCGGCGGTAGGTGACCGGGAAGACCTCGCCGGGGGTGAAGCGGCGGAACAGCAGCAGGGGGATGGCGACCCCGATGCCCGCCCCGACCAGCACGTCACTGGGGGTGTCGACGCCCAGGGCGACCCGGGCGAGCCCGACCAGTGCCACCAGCCCGGCCGCTGCCCACTTGCCGGTGTTGCGCCAGCGACCCTCCGGCACCAGCGTGTACAAGATCCCGACCAGCAAGACCGCGAGGTAGGTGACCTGCAGCGAGGGCATCGCCCAGCCACCCCAGCTGGTCCGCGGGTCTACCCCGAACGGCCGCGGCTGCCGCGCGGTCATCGCCAGACCCGCCGCGATGTTGCCCGCGAGAATCCAGGCGACCAGCCACACGATCAGGTGCCGCCAGCGTCGCAGGATCAGCAAGGCCAGCAACAGCACAGGCTGCAGCACCATCAGCGTCCACCAGGAGCCGACGTGCGCCAGGCCCTGCCACAGCGCCTCCAGTCCGGGCGCGTGCAGCCCGCCCAGCCAGCGCACCACCGCGTCGCTGACGACCGTGGCCGTGACGGCAGGGCCGCGCAGCCCGCGGCCGAACACCGCCAGCGCCAGCCCGACCAGCACCACCGCGGCGATCAGCCAGCCGACGCCGCTGGTCTGCAGGCGGTAGGGCAGGGGCGGTGGCGCCCCGGTCGGCCGCCGGCGGCGCGGCTGTCGGACCGCCTCCCGGAGGGTGGGATGGACTGGCGGGGCGCTCGTTGCGGTCGACCGGTCTGCGGGCACGTCCATGAGCCCTCCCAGCCGGACCGCTCCAGCCCGGCACCGCGACCTTCCTTGCTGGGTTCTGGCTTGTCAAGCGGTCGGCAGGGCGGGCCCAAGCGGTTCTGCCGGGCGTAGCCCGCCACGAGAGCTGGCGGGTGCCTCCCGGCCAAGGCTTGAGCGCCTGTGCGAGTCGGCGAGCTGGAACAAGGCTGGAACCAGCCTTGACGATCACAGAGCCGGTACACCCCGTGTTCACCCGGAGGGCCCATGCCTGCCCTGCCACCGTCGATCCTGGAGCCCTTATGGGCCCAGTTCGCTGCCCTGCTGCCCACCCGCCAGGTCCACCACCCGCTCGGCTGCCACCGGCAGCGCATCCCCGACCGGGTCATCTTCGACAAGCTCATCCGGATCTTGGTGTTTGGCTGCGGCTACCGTCGCATCGCCGACCAGACCTGCTCGGCAACCACGCTGCGCCGCCACGACGAGTGGATGACCCTCGGCCTTGCCGA